>Ga0272441_10014821_pt1 | contig 10986 bp, 9 predicted proteins | sample SSMProp6N_FD_193582 | JGI IMG/M metagenome (GOLD analysis project Ga0272441, IMG submission 193582) | Marine sediment archaeal communities from Little Sippewissett salt marsh, Falmouth, MA, United States - SSM-Prop-6N | ecosystem: Environmental > Aquatic > Marine > Wetlands > Sediment ...
CACAAGCTCGGTCGTCGCACGGAAGCCGACGCACACCGCAAACAGGCATTCGCACTCGGCCAGCCCGCTGCCGAGGTGCACCTCGAAATGGCCGATGCCTGCGGCCAGATGGGACTGCGCGAGCGCCAACTCGCCGCATTCGAAGCCGCGTTAGCCGCCGACCCGCGCCACCGCCTCGCACGCTACCGCCTGGCCGTCGCGCTCCTCGAACGCGGCACCGACGTCGCACGCGTGGCCGCCCTGGCCGAGACGCTGCACGCCGCCGACCCCGCCGATCCGCTCTACGCCGGCCTGCTCGGCGCCGTGTGCCAGCTCCAGGGCCGCACCCGCAAGGCTCGCAGCCTGCTCGAGCGCGCCGTGGCGCCCGACCCCCTGCTCGGCAGCCACCCCATCAGCCATTACCGCTACTTCATGGCACTCAACCTCCTCGCCCGCGGCGACCGTGGCCGTGCCGTCGGCGAGCTCAAACAATACGTCGCGGCCACGCCCAAAGGGCCGTTCGCCCCCAAGGCGATCGCCCTGATCCAACGCTGACCTGCCACCCCCCAGTGGCGACGGAGACCGACGATGGCCCGCATGGCACAACTGCACGATAACATCGACAAGACCCGTTACTACCCCCTGCGGCGCGAGACCATCATCGGCCGCGCGGCCGATTCCACCATCTTCTTCGACAACAAACGGGTCTCCCGCCGCCACGCCAAGATCGCCGCACCAGCCGGCACCGACGCCTACTATGTGGAGGACATTTGCACGCGGGGCGTCTACGTGAACTTCAAGCGCGTGGTCGGTCGCCATCCCCTCCAGCCCGGCGATCGCATCTGCATCCTACAGTTCCGCAACATCCACCCCCTCGACCTCGAACGCATGACCGACCACGACATGAAAGAATACTGCGACGACGCACGCAACGACGGCGTGCGGGCCATCGTGGACCTCACGTTTGGCTACACCGACGTCGCCAACGGCCGACCCGCCGAGGAAGAGTCGAAGCCGAGCCTTCTCGGCAAGATCAAGTCATTCTTCGGTAAAGGCTGAGCCGCCGCGCGGCCGATGGGTGGCCATTCCCGCTCCCCGATCACCATACACCTATGACCTGCTCAAGGCGTCGGGCCGCAGGCCTCCGGCATAGCATCGACATGTGCGAAGCCGCCTTTCTCGCGCTGATGGAGGTGCGATGTGTCGGGACTGCAGTGGCTGGTGGCGGGGAGGCGGATGGCGTGCCACAGCACGTCGCCGCGTCAGGCGAGGTTGTCGGCGGCGAAGGCAACGGCGTTGCGGAAGAGGGGAAGACCGCCGCCTTCGGGAGGCGGAGAGCCGGCGAAGCGTTGGCGCGTGTAGTGGGGGTGGTTCCAGGGGAAGAGGAATGCCTCCGGGTGAGGCATCATGCCGAAGATGCGGCCCGTGGGGTCGCAGATGGCGGCGATGGCGCGGGCCGAGCCGTTGGGGTTGTGGGGATACTCGTCGGTGGGCTGGCCACTCCAGGGGTCGGCGTAGCGGCAGGCCACGAGCCCCTCGGCTTCGAGGCGGTCGAGCAGCACGTCGTCGAGGGCGAGGAACTTGCCTTCGCCGTGGCGGACGGGCAGGTAGAGCTGCTCGACGCCGCGGGTGAACACGCAGGGCGAATCAGCCTCGATGGTCAGGTGCACCCAGGCGTCGCGGAACACACCGGTGTCGTTCCACGTCAGGGTGACCGTCTGGCGGCGGTAGTCGGTGTCGAGGCCGGGCAGGATGCCGAGCTTGACCATGGTCTGGAAGCCGTTGCAGATGCCGATGATCAGCTTGCCGTCGGCAATGAACTGCTGGATGGGCTCGGCGAGGCGGTGCTTCAGGCGGTTGGCGAGCACGCGGCCCGAGGCGATGTGGTCGCCAAACGAGAAGCCGCCGATGAAGGCCAGGATGTGGAACTCGTCGAGCGTGCGGCGGCCATCGAGCAGGTCGTTGAGGTGCACCTGCTCGGCGATGGCACCGGCCAGTTCGAAAGCGCGCGAGGTCTCGGCCTCGCAGTTGAGGCCAAAGCCGGTGATGATGAGGGCGCGCACGTCAGATGGCATCGAGTGTGGCCTTCCACTTCGCTTTGAGGTCGAGGACGTTGGCGTCGATCACTATGGCACCGCCAAGGCCCTTGATGTTCAGGCGCCCGTGGCCGGTTACCTCGCCGACTCGGGCGTGGGGCACGTCGGCCATGGCTTTGGCGAAGGCGCGGCGCTGCGCGGGGGCGACGGTGACGAGGTAGCGGCTGTTCGATTCGCTGAAGAGCGCCACGTCGTCGCGCTCTATGCCCTCGATGGGCGCCTGTGTGAGGTCGATGCTCATGCCGCGTTCGCCGGCGAAGGCTACCTTGGCGAGTCCGATGCCCAGGCCACCCTTGCCGAGGGCGTGGGTGGAGTGGACGGTGCGGGCCGCGATGGCGCGGGCCATGGCCTGGAGCACGGCCTTGGCGCGCTCGATGTCCACGGTGGGCACGGCGTTGCTGATGGCGTCGGGCGTGGCGGCGCGGCGGGCGAGGTAGCGGGCGTATTCGGACGCGCCGAGTTCGGGCTTGGTGGTGCCAACGACGTAGACCAAGTCGCCGGGGCACTTGGCGTCCATGGTGATGGCGTTGCGGACGTCGTCGATTTTGGCGATGAGCGAGAAGAGCAGCGTGGGCGGGATGGAGATCTTGACGCCGCCGCGCGTCGAGTCGTTCTTCATCGAGTCCTTGCCGCTGATGAGCGGTGTGCCGAAGGCGGTGGTGAGCTCGTAGAGGGCTTTGTTGGCGCGGACGAGTTGGGCGAGCTTGTAGTGGCCGTCGGGCGTTTTGGGGCTTTGCACGGGGTCGGGCCAGCAGAAGTTGTCGAGCCCCGCCATGTGGTCGGGCCTGGCGCCTGTGCCTACGGCGCGGCGGGCGGCGAGGTCGATGATCGAGGCGACCATGTGGTAAGTGTCGATGTCGGAGAACTGGGGATTGATGCCGTGGGTGAGCACGATGCCTTCGGTGCTGGCGTGGTCGATGAGGAACACGGTGGCGTCGGACGGCACGTCGTTGTGGACGCCGACGAAGGGCTTGATGATGGAGAGGCCTTTGACCTCGTGGTCGTATTGGCGGCTCTTTCTCTCGTTGGAGCAGAGATTGAGGTCGGCCAGGAGGTCGGCGAGTGCGTGGTCGATGGGCGGGGCGTCGTCGAGCTTGGGCTCGGCCCATTGGGGCGGTTCCCACACGGCTTTGAGGTGCATGCGGGGCAGGCCGTCGTGCAGGAAGTCGAGGCCGACATGGGCCACCGTGCGGTCACCGTAGCGGACGTGGAGGGTGCCGCTGTCGTTGAAGGTGCCGAGCACGGTGGCCTCGACCTCGCGACGGCGGGCGAGCGCCAGGAACTCGTCGATCTGGCTTGGCGCCACGGCCAGGGTCATCCGTTCCTGGGCCTCGGAGAGCAGGATCTCCCAGGGGTCGAGTCCCTGGTACTTGAGCGGGGCGCATTGGAGGTCCAGCTCGGCTCCGCCCGCGGACGTGGACATCTCGCCCACGCTGGAGGCGAGGCCGCCCGCGCCGTTGTCGGTGATGCAGGTGTAGAGCCCGAGGTCGCGGGCCTCGAGCAGGAAGTCGGTCATTTTCTTTTGCGTGATCGGGTCGCCGATCTGGACGGCCTGTGCGGGCGATTCCTTGCGGAGTTCCTCGGACGAGAAGGTGGCGCCGTGGATGCCGTCCTTGCCGATGCGACCGCCCGTCATCACGATGAGATCGCCGGGATTGGCCTTCTTGAGTTCGGAGGGCTGGCCGCACACGATGCGGGGCATGCGGCCGAGGGTGCCGCAGTAGACCAGCGGCTTGCCCAGGTAGCGCTCGTCGAAGACCTCGAAGCCGTAGCCGTAGGGGATGCCGCTCTGGTTGCCGCCGTCGATCACGCCCTTGTGCACGCCGTCGCGGACGCGGCGGGGGTGCAGCAACCCTTCGGGCAGGGTGCCGTCGAAGAAGGGCGAGCCGAGGCAGTAGCCCCACACGTTGACGTGGAGCTGTGCGCCGCGGCCGGTGCCGAACGGGTCGCGGTTCACGCCCACGATGCCGGTGATGGCGCCGCCGTAGGGGTCGAGTGCGGAGGGGCTGTTGTGAGTTTCGACCTTGTAGGCGAGGCTCCAGGTGTCGTTGAAGGCGATGACGCCCGCGTTGTCGTGGAACACGCTGAGCAGCCAGGGGCAGCGTTCGCGGAGTGCCTCGGTGGAGCCGCGGATATAGCTATTGAACAACGAGTCGATGGTCTCGTGGGCATCGCCATCGGTGTAGTCGATTTCGGCGTTGAAGATTTTATGCTTGCAGTGCTCGCTCCAGGTTTGGGCGAGCAGTTCGAGTTCGGCATCGGTGGGGTTGGCGCCCAGGCCGAGGGCCTCGCGTTCGGTGCGACGTGCGGGGTCGGCAAAGTAGTCGCGGATCGCGTGCATCTCGTCGAGGCCGAGCGACAGGATGCCCTCGGCGCTGATGCGGAGCAACTCGTCGTCGGACACCTGTAGGTCGTATTCGCGGACTCGGAGGCTCGGTTCGCCCTCGATGATGGGGATCGCGAGGTCAGGTTCGGCGGCGTGCCATTCGTCGGCGCTTTGCACGCGGATCGTCTCGATCAGCTCGTTGGCCAGCAGGTCGGTGCCGATGTGGTGGACGGCGTCGTGGTCGAGCGCGGGGGCGACGAGGAAGTATTGCGTCTCGGTGTAGACGGCATCGGCGTCGGCCAGCTTGCGGCCGAGGATATCCTCGATGGCCGTCTTGGCCGTGCGGCCGACGTTGTCGGTCACGCCGGGTCGGAAGCCGGTGGTCAGCAGCCAGTCGAAGGGGGCATCGGCTTCGAGCCGTCCGACCGCCGACAACTCGATCACGGGGTCGGTCAGCTCCTCGCGCACCATCTCAACCTCGGCGGCGGACAGGGGCGCGTGGATCTTGTACACCGTGCGCGTCCGCGCTGCGTCCACGGCGAGGCCGAGGAACGTGCGGATACTCCCGACCGCGCCGTCGCCGCGCGCATCCTTCACACCCGGCTTGGTGCCGATTACGATACGATTGACCATTGAATTACTTCCTTGGATGAGCCGCTTGCAGTATACCGATTTCCCCGCCCGGCGCAACCCCCAATTCGCCCACGAAGGCCGAGGGTCCCCTCGTTCGCAGGGCGACCCGTTCGTCCGACCCTGGGGGCTGCCGCCTTCGAACCACCGCAGCCCTGCCAACGTGATTGACTCCCCCTGGAGCACCACCTATACTCGGTGTGAGCATCCGTTCGACGCATCTCCCTGTTTCGCCTGGAGGAACGACGATGACCCGTGCTGCAATGGCCTTCGTGCTCAGTGTGCTTGTGCATGTCTCTCCCACGGTAGTGTTGGCAGGCGCCGCCGCGAGGCCCGCGGGGCCAGACCCGTCGATCGGGTCGCTGAACGACTGGGAACGGTGCGCAACGGCATGCTGTCGCTCGACTCCCTGCTCCAGCGCGAACAGGTGAAGATGTTCCGCAAAGACCAGGCGTGGGCCGACGTGACGCTGGAGGTCGAGTTCCGCGTCGAGCCCGTGGGGCGGGGCGTGCGCGCGGTCGGCCTCATCTTCGGTTCCACCGACGGCCTCACCTACCACTACGTGCATATCGACCGCCGCAGCGCAATCCTGTGCCACTCGACGCCTGAGAAGATGTGGAACGAGCTGAAACGTCGCAGGATCACCCGGCAGGAGGGCGGCGGGTGGTACACGGCCCGCGTCGAGACGGCGGGTTCCCAGATCAAAGTCTTCTTCGGCGGCAAGCTGCTCTACGTCGTCAAGTCCAATGCCCTCAAGCCCGGGCTCGTCGGCGTCTACTCCAGCCAGGGCCGCGTCGTGGTCCGCCGCGTCACCGCCACAGGCAAGCGTGCACGCCTGCCCGTGCAGTGGAAACTGCGCGAGCGGCCCAAGCACTATGTGATGGTGTGCGAGGACGCAGGCGCCGGCGCCTACGAGGCGTTCCCCGACGTGTGCCGGCTCGCCGACGGCCGTCTGCTGGCCGTCTTCTATGCCGGCTACGGCCACGTCTCCCACCCCAACGCCAAGCTGCCCAAGGGCGGGCGCGTGAGCGGCTGCTTCTCGTCCGACGAAGGCCGCACTTGGGGTAAGCCGTTCGTGGTGGTCGACACACCGAAGGACGACCGCGACCCGTCGGTGACCCAACTGCCCGACGGCACGATCCTGTGCAACTACTTCCAAGGCCCCCCCGTCTGGCGCGTCTTCGTCGTCCGCTCCACCGACGGCGGCAAGACCTGGAGCACCGACCCCGTGAAAGTGGACCCCCCGCCGGGCCTCGACCAGATCTTCTGCTCCGCCCGGATCCTTCGGCTGCCCGACGGCACCCTGCTGTTGCCCATCTACGGTCACACCAAAGGCATCAAGCCCTACGCCTCGGCCGTCATGCGCTCCACCGACGGCGGCAAGACCTGGGGCGACGGCACCCTCATCAAGGACGACCGCACCCACAGCTACGGCCACTGCGAGCCCGCGCTCGTCCGCGTGCCCGACGGCACCATCATCTCCCACCTTCGCCCCTGCATGTGCCAAACCGAGTCGACCGACGCCGGCCGCACCTGGACCACCCCCCACAAGCTGGGCTTCCGCGGCGACGCCGCCGACCTGTTGCTCACCTCCAAAGGCATCCTGCTCACCGCCCACCGCCACCCTGGCACCAGCCTCCACTACAGCCTCGACCACGGCAAAACCTGGAGCGCGAACGTAAAGCTCGACACCGTGGGCGGCGCCTACCCCAGCCTGGTGGAGCGCAAGGACGGCACGGTCCTGTGCGTCTACTACGAGGAAGGCGGTGGCTCCAGCATCCGCGCCTGCCGCATCCGCGTCACCCCCACCGAAGTGAAGGTGATCCCCTTCGAGACGCCCTGAGTCTTGAATCTTCGCGCAGCCCCCTACGCCCACCCATCGCATCGGCACCCGACGGGACGCGGGGCACGGAGACCCCGCCTACAAGAATCGGGCACCCACCCTCGCGACGAGGGCATTACGGGAGGGCGAGGCTCCAGCCGACCCGCGACAGGCGTCGGCGTGCCCTCGGGCCTGTGGGCGGGATGTCCACATCCCGCGTCCGTGCTCGGCGTGTGGACACGCCGCCTACAGGCCCTGTGGCCGTGGGGGAGGGCGAGGCTCCAGCCGAGCCGCGATGGCGAAACAGGCGGATGGCTCAGCCGGAACCTCCGTCCTCACGCCGAGCGCAAGGACGAGCAGGGCTTGCTCGGCGTCGGGAGACGCCGCCCACGATCCCCAGGGGGAGGGAACACTTTGCTCTGAAAGCGCTCGCCTCCCCCGCGTCTCGCTCAATCGGTGAGGGGAAGCTGCACGGGGGCCTTGGTCTCGTAGCAGCGGAGGCAGGCGAAGGCCACTTCGTGGGTGTTCACGGCGTCGGCGAGGTTGCAGTGCGATTCCTTGCCCTCGCGGATGCACTCGACGAAATGGTCGATCTCGCCCTGGAACGGGTGGTGGCTCACGTCCGCACTGTCGGGCATGATGGTGGGCAGCTCCACCCAGTCCTTCTGGCCGGGGAATTTGTGCGACCAGATGCGGTTGTCGCGGATGGAGCCGCGGTCGCCGAACACCTCGATGGGGAAGGTGTAGGGCATCACGCAATCGGAGTTCACGCTCACCTTGCCCATCGCGCCGTTGTCGAACTTCAGCAGGCACACCTCCAGGCCGTCGTATTCCTGCGGCTTGTCGGTGTGCTGGAACTGGTTGGCCAGGTAGTTGAACTCGGTGTCGGCGCCCTTGCGCCAGCCGCCGCTGTAGGCGAACACCTCGGTCACCTTCGCAGCCTCGTAGCGGCCACGCCCCGCGAACCAGCGTGCGGCGTCCACCGCGTGGCAGCCGCCCACGAGCATCGCGCTCACGCCCGTGCTCTTCTTCCGCGCATCGTCGTAACCCGTCCACCAACTGCCGATATCGTGCTCGTAGTCCGTCTCCACGTAGAAGACATTGCCGAGTGCATCGTCGGCCACAAGGGCCTTGATCGACTCGAAGAGCGGGTTCCACCGCAGCACAAAGCTCACCACGGTGCGCACGCCGGCCTTGGCCACGGCATCGCGCATCTGGTGGAGTTCGGCCACGCTGTTCGCCGCGGGCTTCTCGATCGCGATGTGCTTGCCCGCTTCGACCGCCGCCAGCACGTTGTCGCAATGGAGGTGTTGAGGCGTGCACACGCTCACGATATCCACGCCCTCGTGTGCCAGCGCCTTCTCGAAGTTGTCGTAGTAGGCCACATCGGTCAGCCCCGCCTCCTCGGCGCGCTTCTGGCAGCTCGTGAGCTTGCGACTCGAGATCGCCACCACCCGCGTATGCGGATTCGCCGCGAACGCCGCAATGTGCTGGGTGGATACCCAGCCCGCACCGTGGATCAACACGCCCAGTTGCTTCTCTGCCATGCCAAGTTCTCCAAGGTTCGTTCCTGGCCCGGGGGAGTCACTCAGTTGAGTCGCCCCCGAGCGCGTCCTTTGCCTTTGACCATTCTTTGTTCACCGCTGTACGCAGACGATCGACAACTACAGGTTCCTGGATGCGGGAGAACATGAACGCTCGTTTACCCAGGTCTTTGATCGAGGCGCCAAAGTGGTAGAAGTCGCGGTCATCAATGATCACAAAGCGATCGTGGAAGGCGTCCGACATGCGAATAGCAAGGTCCCCAGACTGACTACTGAAAGCGACAGCGTCGACCTTGAACTTCGTATTCACGGATCTGGCCTTAGTGAGGAGCTTAACGCTAACGCCAGGCTGCTTGCCTGTAAGCAAAACCAACACGTTCTCATCGATATAGCCGTCAACAATCAGGATGCTCTCCCGTGCGGCCTCAAGGATCTCCTTGGCGAACATTAGTGCGTCGAACTGCTGGCCCTGGAGAAACACGCCTTGCTGATTCACGCGCACCTCTTTGCCGCCACCCGATGTCAGGGCTTGGACGATGTGGTAAGCGTGCTCGATGTCTGCCGAGAGCCTGCTCATGAGCGACGGATTGATGTACTGCACCCCATTGATAAGCACCTCCTCGCTGGGACTGATCATCCTGCTGCTATCGGGGAGCCCCGCAAGGAGCTCGGCTTCCTGAGCGCGAAGCCCGGTGCTGCATTCGGCAAACTGCTCAAACATGTGGTGGACCGTATGCAGGGGGATCATCCCCCGCTGGTAGCTCGACATGTAGCGGTCGACGCTGATCCTCAAGGCTTCGAGCTTAACCACGGCCTCGGCCAGAGTCATCGCCGCGAACTCCCTTCGACGCTCGCAAAGCGCCTGCTACGCGGACGGCGAGTGTGACGCCGTGCACATGCCCACGATCACGTTGCCAGCTTCTGTGTGCCCTGATCCACGCCCCGGATCATCTTCTGGATCTCTTCCACCTCCTGGTCCTCGAAGTACGCCTCACCGCACTGCGTACAGATCCACGCAGGCACGGCATCGAGGGTCAGGTGATAGCCTCTTCTGTCCACCTGGAAGGGGGCGCTGCCGCGTTTCATGTCCCCCTGGCAGTGAATGCATTTCATGGCTTCTTCCTCGTGCCCCATCTTGGCGTCAAGTGGCTGCCTTGTCAAGCTTGACTCCCCATGCGCCTGCCGCCATAATGCCCGCCGACGCATCCCTATTGGAGAAATGCTCATGGCATGCTCGGACAACGCCCTGTCGGTTCGCTTCCTCGGCACCGACTCGTGCACGCCCACCAAGGGCAACAACACGGCGTCGATGGTGGTCGACGGCCGCATCCTGATCGACACGGGCTGGTACCTCACCGACCGCCTGTTGGCCAGCGACATCGATCCGTTGGCCATCGAGGCCGTGCTGCTCACCCACTGCCACCACGACCACATCATGGGCCTGCCCCAGCTCATCTTCACCTACGGCATCCGCCGCAACGCCCGGCCCGACCGCCCACTCCACATCTTCGGTCCTGCGGACGAAGTAGGCCGCGTGGTGGCCGACGCGCAGCGCTATCTCCAGCACGACCGCTATCCCGAGTTGGCCTTCGACATCGAGGTGCACAATCTCGCCGGCGGCGAGGGGTTCGAGTTGGGCGATTTGCGGGTTGCCGCGTGCGCGGCTCGACACAATGTGCCGGGGCTCCACTACCGCCTCGACAATGCGACGGGCGCCTCGGTGGCGTTCTCGGGCGACACGGCCTACAACCCTGCGCTCGTCGAGTTGGCGCGCGGCGCCGGGTTGCTGGTGCACGAGGCGTCGCACGGGGCCACCGCCACGCGTGCCACTGGCGCGGTGGGGCATTCGGGCGCGCCCGATGCGGCGGACGTAGCGGTGGAGGCGGGGGTGGGGCGGCTCGCTCTTGTGCACTGCGGGCAGCGCGCACGTGAGGCCGCACTTGCTGCGGCACAGGCCATCTTCGGCGATGCGTTCTTTCCTGAGGAGGGGGAGCAGATCGTGGTAAGCGGAAGAGAAGAGGGGTAACCACAGAGGCACGGAGAACACGGAGGGGGCACGGAGAAGAGAGAAGCAAAGAGAAGAGGAGAGAGAAAAGGGGGGTAGGGTGAGGAGCAAAGAAAAGAAGGAGGGATGTGGGGGGGAGAAGGAAAAGGGAGGACGAAGTGTGTTGAACGACGGCCCAACAAGACACGTGACCGGAGGATGAACGATGGGCGAGAGGCACGGGTTGCTGGAGGAGGAACTGACCGAGCAGATTATCGGGGCGGCAATCGAGGTGCATCGGGAACTGGGGGCAGGCCTTCTGGAATCGGCGTATGCCGCGTGTCTGTGCCGTGAGCTTGAGCTACGCGGTCTGGCTTTCGAGCACGAAAAGCCGATGCCTGTCGAGTAGAAGGGGCTGTGTGTGGATTGCGGCTACCGACTCGATGTGCTGGTGGACGGTCGCGTGATCCTGGAACTAAAGGCTGTGGACGAACTCATCCCTATCCATGACGCCCAACTCCTCACCTATCTCCGACTCTCTGACCTCCGTGTTGGCCTGCTCATTAACTTCAACGTCCCCGTTCTCAAGGACGGCATCAAGCGGC
>Ga0272441_10014822_pt1 | contig 10985 bp, 5 predicted proteins | sample SSMProp6N_FD_193582 | JGI IMG/M metagenome (GOLD analysis project Ga0272441, IMG submission 193582) | Marine sediment archaeal communities from Little Sippewissett salt marsh, Falmouth, MA, United States - SSM-Prop-6N | ecosystem: Environmental > Aquatic > Marine > Wetlands > Sediment ...
ACGAGCCCTACGATGTCAGCACAACGACCATCAACATGTACGCGACCCTCGCCGCCGACGATAACGACATCGAATACTACTTCGGTTTCTGCGGCAGCCCGACGGGGGGTACCGGAGGTACCGACTCCGGCTGGCAGGGCGTCACCTTCTATACCGACTCCGGGCTTGAGCCGAACGAGGAGTACGGGTATCGGGTGAAGGCGCGCGATTCGTCCGTCTTCGCCTCCGAGACGGGCTACTCGGTCGCCTCCTACGAGTACACGGCCATTGAGACGCCTGAAGCCGTCGAGTTCGGTGAGATCGGCACGGAGGGGATCCAGGTGCGCTCCGCCAACACGCCGAGCAACCTGACCTTCGGCGCCTCCGGCCTGCAGATCGAGAACGTCACGATAGGCGGCGGGTCGGGCTGGCGGCAGAGCAACGATTGGTGGACGAACGCCGGGCTCTCGCCGAACACGCGGTACGGCTTCCGCGCCCAGGCCCGCAACGGTGACGCCGAGGAGACGGGCTACTCCGAGGTCGGCTACAGGTACACGCTGGCCGAGGCGCCCGGCGCGGCGGCCTTCGGGGCGATCACCGTTGACTCCATCCGCTGCAACTGGACGACCGGCGGCAACCCGCCCGGCACCGAGTACCGCGGCTACTGCAGCACGACCGAGTCCTACTCCGGCTGGGCGGCCGACAGCACGACCTGGGAGCACTCCGGCCTGTCCGCCGACACGCCGTACACCTTCCACGCCCAGGCACGCAGCGGCGATCTTGTCCAGACCTCCCACACGCCTCTCGGCGCGAGGTACACGCTCGCGCTGGCGCCGGGTGCGCCCCTGACGGGTCACGCCACGTCCGTTACGCTCGATGTGACGCCGGGCCGCGGCGGCAACCCGCCGCACACGGAGCTGGCGCTCTACAACTCGACTGCCGGTTACTACGTGGACGCTTCGGGCGGGAGCAACGGACCCACACCGGTCTGGCAGACCGATGCCGCCTGGGGCACGGTGATCGTGGGCGATCTTGTGGCGGACACGGACTACGACTTCGTATGCAAGGCCCGCAACGGCGACGGGGTCGAGACGGCGTGGAGCGCGGCCGGCAGCGGCCACACGCGCAAAGCGCGGGCCTACGTCGACAACACGCCTCCTGCGGGGTCGAAGGGCACGGGCGACTCATGGGCGGACCCATTCACGACTATCCAGGCCGGTGTTGATGCCTCCGATGAGGTCTGGGTTGCCGCCGGGACTTACAGTGAGAACGTGATACTGGACGAGGGGACGAGGCTCTACGGAGGCTTCTCGGGTATCGAGACGGAACTCTCGCAGCGCGATTGGGCGGCCAACGTCACGACCATATCCCCCGCGTCCGGGCATCCCGTTGCTCGAACCGGCGTCGGCGACCCCGACGTCAGCGGCTTTGTCATCACGGCCACAGGAACCGATGCGGCGGTTCTGGTGAGCGGCAGCTCCCAACCCGTCATCTCAGAGAACGTCATAAGGGGGTACATCGGCGTGCATGCCTTGGACGCGTGGCCGCGGGTCGTCAACAACCTGATTCACGACTGCGCCCTGTACGGCATCTACAGCATCAGCCCGGACGGCCACCGCGCCGAGTTCGTGAACAACACGGTCGTGGGCTACGGCGACACAGGTATCTACATCCTTGGCGACGCTGATCTTGTGAACAACATCGTGGCGGGCAACAGCACGTTCAAGGGGGGCAGCCACGGGGTCATTCGCGGCGACAACTCGGACGATCTGCTCATCCACAACAACGACGTATGGGGCAACGACGTCGCCGACTACGTCGGTATCCCGGACCAGACGGGCATCAACGGCAACATCTCGGCCGATCCGGAGTTTGCGGGCGCGTCGGATTACCACCTCACCGAGGGCAGCCCGTGCATTGACGCGGGCTGCGACTCCGCTCTTCCGAGCACGGACTGGGAGGGCGAGCCGCGCGTGCTTGACGGCGACAACAACGGCGCGGCGGTTGTGGACATCGGCGCCGACGAGTACTACGGCGCGATCTCGGTGACGACGCCTACCGGTTGGTTGACGCTTGGTTGGAACCTAATCTCGATCCCGAACGATCCGTTGGACCCGGAGGGCACGGCGGTATTTGCGGACATCGTGCCGCCGAACTACTTGGAGACGAATCTCTTCAAGTACATCCCGATTCAGGGGTACAAGGAGTACGGGCTCGACTTCACGGCGATGGAGACGTGCGTGGGCTACTGGCTGCGGTTGACGTCTGGCGGCGAGTGCACGTACGAGGCGTGGCCGGTGAAGGACGAGGTACGGATACCGATGGTCCTTGGATGGAACCTGATAGGAGTTCCGTGCAACGAGGACCTGCCTGCTGCGGACGTCTTGGTGACGGACGGCGTGGACACATACAGTTTGGCGGACGTAGGTGGCCACGGGTGGATGCAGGTACCGTTGTACTACTACACGAACGTCTCGGGATATTTGGAGATGGGGCCCGCCGGGCCGGACGACGATCATTTCCGTCGGTGGTACGGCTACTGGGTGCTGACGTGGGTGCCCGGTTTGGAGCTGGTGGTCCCGGCGCCGTAGTCATGGTATAGAGTGACAGGCCCCGCGGGGTATTACCCGCGGGGCCTTTTCTTTGGCGTGTGAAGGACCGGGCTAACGACGTGTCGAGTAAGGGGGCGTGAGCGCGGGCGGTTCATCTTGGGTGGACAACGGTGTTCTCCCTGGCAAGGCAAGAGAAACGTCGACTCAGACGATGAAGGCGAACGGCTTGTCGAGTAAGGGGGCGTGAGCGCAGTCGGTCTGTGTGGGAGAGAGGGCCCTCGTGCCCCTGCTAAGGAGGACGACTTGTCGAGTAACGAGACGGGGGACGCAGGCGTATGGCCGTTGGCTCCGAGGGGGCCCCTATGCCGCAGGCATGCAGGATGCGGAGCATCCGGGCGGAGCGGAACCTTCCGCTCCGGGCGCAGCGGGACCTCCCGCCCGCCTAGTCGGTCTCTGGTGTGGCCTTGATGACCTCGATGGTGAACACGTCTTCGGCGGGGAAGTCGGGTGCGCAGATCACGTCGCACGATGAGTGGTAGCAATACCCGCCGGGCACGTCGCCCAGGCAGCCGTATATGCCCTCGAGCAGGTTGCGGGTGGATATGCAGTCGCTGCCGTGGGCGATTGTTGCAACGGAGAGCATGCGCACGAGCGCGGCCCGCGCCTCCAGCGCTCCGCCGTGCTCGGGGTAGTGCGCCCGGACGACCGCCAGGAGTGCCGCGGCAAGCGCGGGCAGCAGCACCAGCGCCGCGCCGAGCTTCGCCCCGTTGCTCACGGCCCCTCCGCCGCCGTGACCTCGGTGACGGCTATGTCGATGTCTCCCGCGATGATAACGCGGCTTGTCCTGGTGGTCTCCTCGGCCTCGTGGTCAACGGCCACGGGGGCCGCCAGCAGCGGCGCGGCCGCGCTGGCACTGCCGTCCGGCTTCCGCCTTCCCTCGACCTTGACCACGCGCGGGACATTCAGCGTGCCGGCCTCCTTCGCCCGGACGAGTATATCCAGCTCCATCTCCGCCGCACCGTCCGCGATGGGTAGGCTATACGCCTCGACTCTGGCGCCCTTGTTCCTATCTGCGTCGTCGGCCCATGCGTATGCCCGCAGTATCGCCCCGGGCAGCTTGTTCGGGACGGTCACCGTCAGCTTCGCATTCTCGAGCTTCACCCCGGCGGCCTCTGCGCGCAGCTTGATTCTGGCGTTGGCGCCGGCCGTGATCTCCGCGGGCTCGGCGGTGCAGCTCACCTCGCCCCAGCGGGCCGCCTCGAAGTCCGCCTTCACGGCGTACCAGAACGTCAGGTCGCATGTCCCGCCGCACGAATCGTCGCACGACTCGAACCCGCAGCCTTCCGGACCGCACGAAGCCCCGCCCGGCTCGATGCACTCCTCGCGCGTCGGCATATCGCGTATGGTGAAGTGGAGCGTCCCGGTCCCGTCCTTGCGCTTCTCCAGGCGGTAGGGCACCGCGAAGGGCTCGCCGCCGACGGTCGTTGTCTCAATGACGCCTTCGCTCTCGCCGTGTGGGCTCGCCCAGGCGGGCAGCTCGACGGACAGGGCGATATCCGCCGTCTGCTCGTCGGCCTCGGTCGCCGCTATGCCCAGGCTTAGCTGCGTGATCACGTCCACGCGCTTCTCGCCGGTATCGGGGTCAAGCGTGACGGTTGCGATCTCGTCCTGGGCGAGGTAGAGGGTCTGGGCGGCCCCGGCCGCCCCAAGCGAGAGGCCGAGCAGCAGCGTGACGAGAGCGGCGGTCCTGCGAGGTTTCATGGTCGTCTCCCCGTATGCGGCGGCTCCTCCGCGTCGAGCGTACCCGGCCGGTCCTGCGCATGTCAAGCCGGCCGCATCATATGTATGTGACGTGCAGTCGATTTGACTTAGCTCAATCATACGGGTACCTTAACTACGTGAGGGGACCGCATTGTGTCCCCCATCATCAGCAGCGCGAAACTATCGTGAGGCTCCAGCTAAACGGGAAGGCCCAGGAATAAGATGCCATCGAAGCTCAGTGCAGCACCGGCCTGGCTGACACTTGTGGTTGCCGTGGCGTCGTCCGTCTCGGGGGCGATGCAGATAACCTATGGCCCGGCGGCCTGCCCGGTGGACCCGCTTGGCGGGGGCGCGCCGACCTCCGTGATCGTGTATTGGCGCACGGACCTCTCCACCGCCGACAACACGGCCTACGTATCCGAGTCGCCGTCGGGGCCGTGGACCTATATCGGGTCGGACGCGACGGACTCGACGGTTCACGAGGCGTTGGTGGAGGGCCTCTCGCCGGAGACCCGTTATTACATGTACGTCGATTCGGCGGGCGAGACCTCGCCCGTCCTGGAGACCCGCACGGGGCAGAACCTGCTCACCGGCGGCAGTTTCGAGACCTGGCACGCGGTAAGCGAGTCATGGGGCATCGAGGAGCCGGACGGCTGGCACGGCTGGGAGATCTACCCCTGGACGCCGCCCGGTGCGAACAACCCCGATCACATCTCCATATCGCCCGACAGGACCACGGGCATCCCCAGTCCCGAGCAGAGGCACGGCTCGCATCGCGCGAGCATGGACGAGGGCTGGCGGAGCTGTTACGGCGGCCTCTATCAGGAGGTTGGGGGCTTGCCACAGGGCGATTACATCGTCTCCGGCTGGGTCGCCTATCTATTCATGAGCACCAACCCGGACAACCATCGGATCGAGGTGTTGGCCAAGGACGGCGCTCACGTCCCGGGTGCGGAGCCTTCGGGTGCCGAGGTGCTCGCCGTCAACAGCGACTCCGAGCTCGACTGGATATACGTGGAGGGCACGGTCACCTGCACCAGCGGCACGGTGACCGTCTACTGCAACCTGCGGTCGGACAACTACGACGGCAGCAGTTTTGCTCATTTCGACGGCTTCCGGCTGATGAGCGAGCATCAGGCGCTCATCCAGTTCTCCAACTTCGGCTGGTCGCGCTCGGTGAGTGGCGGCGCGTACAACGTCACGCTCACGTACGACACGGACGTGCCGGCGACGACCGAGGTGGAGTGGGGCCCGACCACCTCCTACGGCGACACGACGGGTGAGGACCCGGGTCTCGTCACGGAGCACTCGGTCGAGCTGTTCGGCGTCGCCCCGGCGGCCCAGCCCTATCACTGGCGCGCGGTGGGCACGGTACCGCCCGACGTGGTGGAGTACACGGGCGACCACACCTTCGACGCCCCGCTGTTGCTCTTCTCGAACGTCTCGTCCGTGGTGGACGGCAGGCTCGGCACGGTTTGCACGGTAGGGTGGCAGACCAACTTCCCGACGACGGACAACAAGGTATACTACGCCGAGGCGGGTTCAGGCATGTACTCGGAGGTCCCCGACCCGGCCGATCCCGCCCCGCGCACGTCCCACTGGGTTGTGCTCATGGACCTTTCGCTCGACACGGACTACGAGTTCTACGTTTCGGGTGGAGGCTCCGACCTCATCCCCGCCGCTTCGGCGGTATACGACTTCACGACGCCGGTCGAACCCGGTCTCAGCTGGCGGATCGGGATGGCGATGATCGGCGGCTCGATCCCCGACGGCGGCGACGACGTCGGCCCGGCCAACGAGGTCCAGGAGATGATCGAGCGCCAGCACCCCGTCGTGGGCATCGCCGGCATACCGGGGACTTCGTGGGCGGCCGCACAGCCCGACGACCCGGCCGGCGGACCCGACGTCTACGACTGGTCCCAGATAGACGACCGCGTCGACGACTTCATCCCCGGCAAGTCGGTGCTCGCCTATCAGCAGATATGGGGCACCTACCCCGACTGGGTCGAGCTCGACACCGCTTACTTCTGGGAGAAGTACGAGGACTTCGTCGAGGCGATGACCATCCACATCAACAACACGTTCGACGGCCCGGTCTACTACACGTTCGAGAACGAGCCGAACATCCCGCGCAAGCCCGACGGCTGGACGTGGGACGACTGGTACACCCACTGCCTGGCGCACTTCTACGTGGCGGTCCACCGCGCCGATGCGGTCACGGGCAAGGCCAACAAGGTCATCGCGGGCAACCTCTCCGGTCACTCGGCCGGCGGATTCCGACCTCTCTACGCCAACACGCCGTGTCTTAGTGACATCTCAGACATCCTGGGTTATCACGCCTATCCCTTCGACATCCGCGACGGCGTCGAGGTGGACGACCTCGCCGAGGTCCACTCCATCCAGGAGGACTACGGCGACGGCGACAAGCAGATCTGGGTGTCGGAGGGGTGGGGCAGCGGCCGCTCGGCCGGCTTCGACCGCTCCAGCCCCCTCATAGAGCCCACCGCCCAAGAGATCGAGAACATGTTCCTGGCCATGGTCAAGGGCTGGGACAACGTCATGACACCTCAGGAGCACTGGCATCCGGACTACCTCTTCGGTATGAAGTTCTTCTGCGGAAACGACAACTGGGGCGCCATGAACTGGCGCAGTCGCGCCATTCCCCACTATGACAATGGCAACATCGACGGCTTCACCGTGGACGGCTACTGGATGACCCCGGACATCGCGCCGTACTTCTGGAACGGCGGCATGATGGACTTCTACGGCAACTCCAAGGACTGCCTCATCCACATCTTCCCGGGTGATGGTCTTGTCTTCATGAACCCGGGCTTCGAGATCCCGTCCGAGCCGCCGAACGCGCATCTGCCGCACTTCTGGGAAGGTCTTGACGACCCCGCCCCGGAGGCCAACTACGTCCTGGACGATACGATCTTCCACGGGGGGCGTCGCTCGTTGAAGCTCACGCAGGGCTCGCCCGCCGCGCGCGGCATGTCCCAGATGACGGTCAAGCGCTCGGTGATACCCGGCCTGGCCTATCGCGCGCGCGTCTGGGTCCGCACCCAGGACGTATCCGCCCTCGAGGCGAGCTTCGTCTTGCGCTTCTGCAGCCTCGACGGCTCGGTCAAGTCGTCCGACTACGTCGACCTGACGTCCGGCTCCGGCGATTGGCGCCAACTCGAGATAGTCGCCTCGGCGCCATACTACGCCGAGCGCGTCGAGGTCGGCTGTTACATCGACGGCGTCGGCACGGCCTGGTTCGACGACGTCACCATCTCCATGGAGCAGCAGGAGGAGACGGGCACCGTCCGCGGTTACACCTGCGATGAGGGCCAGATAATCGTCCCGAACTGCATCGTGTCCACGACGACGGGCGGGCACCAGGTCGTCTCGGACGCCAACGGCTTCTTCGAGATGACGGACGTCCCCACGGGCACTTACGATTTCGTCTGTCGCCAAACCGGCTACGTGCCATTCAAGGTCAAGAACCAGACGGTCGCCGCCGGCAAGCTTACGTTCTGCAGCTTCTACATGGGCCTGCCGAACCCGGGCCTGACGGTGACGGATGTCTCGTCCGACGTGCCCGAGGTCGCCGTCGAAGGCGACCCGGTCACGGTCACGGTGACCGTCGACAACGACAAGCCCTATCCGAACATGATCTCCGACGTCAACGTCTACGTCGAGGAGAACGGCGACGACGCCACGGGCATGTTCACGGTGCTGGCCTCGCCGCTCAACGCCAGGGTGATACCGGCCTACGCCGCGGAGCAGTTCGAGTTCGAGCTGTCGCCCAAGCCGGGCTCGCAGGGGCGCAGCTTCTCGGTCAACGCATACGCCTTCGGCCAGGAGGACCGGCCGAACATGCTCATAAACGGCGGCTTCGACGAGCCCGACTGGGACCATCACTGGTCGTTCTCGGGCGGCGCGAGCCAGATCTCCTGGAACCCGGACCTCGCGGACTACTTCTCTGCGCCGGTGTCCCTGCGCTGTTACGTCGCCCACGACGACGACACGTTCAACTGGGGCCCCAACTGGTCGGCGTACGGCGTCTCCGCAATGCCGGCGCAGCCCGGCCGCAACTACACCGTCGGCGTCACGCACAGGGACGAGGTCTTCGGCGACATAGCGGTCCTCGTGTACATCGAGGAGTTCTACTACGACGGCGTCAGGTGGTTCTACAACGGCCGCCGCTTCACCGGCCTTCAGCACCGCGACGTCTGGGCCGAGGACGTCATGATCTACATGACCGGATCGCCCGACATCAACCCCGGTCTCTACCCGACGAACCGTCTGCTCGTCTCGGTGGGCCCGCACACGCCCGACAACCAGGACAGCTACGGCACCACCTGGTGGGACGATGTGTACTTGAAGGAGACGGGCGACTGGTTGGCTGATGACAGCGCCGACGCCGGCGCGCCGCTGGACGTAACGCCTCTCCAGTCGCCGGCCGGCGTCTATCACGTCGGTTGGAACCTCACCTCCGTCCCCGTCGACCCGTGGGACCCCGACGCCTCGTCGGTCTTCGCCGATCTGGTCGCACTGGGCAACGCGCTCGATGGCAACCTATACGCTTACGCGCCCAATCCGGGCTACTCGGTCTACTCGGGAGACTTCTCGGACGTCGCGCGGGGTCTCGGTTACTGGCTCCGACTGACCGTCGCCGACGGTGCCACTGTCGTCGGCGTGCCCGGCGAGGTCGCCGCCGAGCCCGTCGAGCTCGCCCTCGCCGCCGGCTGGAACCTCATCGGCCATCCGCAGGCGGCCTCCGTGCCCCTGGCGGACTGTCTGCTCACGGACGGCGTCGAGGTCAAGACGTTGGCTGAGGCTGCGGCGGCGGGTTGGGTCCAGGCGAGCCTGTTCAGGTACAACGGCGGCGGTTATGACATGGTGAAGGTCTCCGGCGGCGACGACGACAGCCTGCGGCCTTGGTACGGCTACTGGGTCTTGGCGTACCAGGCTGGCTTGTCGCTGGTCGTCCCGGCGCCGTAGCTGGGGGATAGAGTGACAGGCCCCGCGGGGGTGTTACCCGCGGGGCCTTTTCTTGACGGCATGTCGAGTAAGGGGTGTGTGACCCAGGCGGCTTGCGTGGGAGAGACGGGCCTCTTGCGTACGACAAGGCTGACGACGGGTCGAGTAAGGGGGAAGAGGCGAACGGCTTGTCGAGTAACGGGCTGGGTTGCGCGTGCGCGAGTGTTGGCGGTGAGGGAACCCCCGCCGAAGGCGGGCAGGATGCGAAGCATCCGGGCGGAGCGGAACCTTCCGCCCGCTGGCACGACCCGTACATGCCCCGCGAGGAATTGGCGGGCGAAGTCGCCGCCGGCGTTGTCTTCTGGGGGTACGAGGACGACGGCGAGCTGCTGGCTGTGATGGGCATACAGGGCGTCGGCGACGTCACGCTAATCCGCCACGCCTACGTCCGCACGCGCTGTCGCCGGCGGGGGATAGGCGGCCGGTTGCTCGCGCACCTGCGCACGCTCACGGACAAACCGGTCCTGATGGGCACCTGGCTTGCGGCCACCTGGGCCGTGAGTTTCTACGAGAAGCACGGCTTCCGCCTCGTCACCGAGGACGAGAAGAACAGGCTCCTCCGCAAGTACTGGTCCATCCCCGAGCGCCAGGTCGAAACCTCGGTTGTTCTGGCCGACGGGGTATGGTTCGAGCGTCGAGACAAAGACTGTCATTAAGGGGTTGCGTGCCGGCGTCTCAGACCTCCGCGACTTGCTTACGGTCTGGCGCTTCACCCGATCCACACGGGCGAGCACACGGCCCGCACGTAGAACGGTCACCCCGTCCTATCGGCTTGCTTCCTCGTCGGCGAGCCGTATCACCTCCCACACGAAGGCGGACTTGCCCTCCGTATAGGTCTCTCTGTCGTCGGCACAGCGGGCGGCGAGCGACCTCTTCAGCTCGGCGTATCGCTTTGCGTGATCCGGATGGGTCCGAAGGAAGTCGCGAAACGCCAAGTGGCGCCGAAGCTCGTCGCTGTCCGTGTGGCACACGTACAGGTGATGACAGGGCCACACTCGTCCGGTGCCGTCCCTGGGAACGTCGGGTCCCCCGCGACGGAAGGCTTCTCGTCCCGGGACGTCCAGGTCCCCTTGGTGTTCATAGCCCGCACCGGACAGAGCCGCCACGACTTCCCCCAGCTCGTCCCGGGACCGGATCACCACGTCGATGTCGATGATGGGCTTGGCGGCGAGGCCGGGAACCGCGGTGCTTCCAACGTGTTCGACCGCCAACGCCAAGTCCCCAAGAACTGAAGCGAGTGCCTCGCTGAGCTGGCGAAATGCAGCCGGCCATTGCGGGTCGTACTCGGCGATCTCGATCATGTCATGGTCCGAATGCGCGCTAGCCGACCCACACGGGCGAGCACACGGCCAGCTCACCGTCTTCCTGTGTCACGCGGCAGTGGTAGAAAGCCGCCCCGCCGGTGTCGTCCGTGAGCGACGCGTGCAGCTCCTCCTCCTCCGGCTTCCACATGTGGATGCATTTCGTATTCTTGAGCAGTTCCACGCTGGCGATAGGCGAGGTCCCCCACACGCTCACGATGATCTCGGCCTTCTTGGTGTGTGGGAGCTCGGAGCCCATGGGCGCGCCGTTGACGGTCATCCACAGCGCTATCCGGGCCCCCGTCAGCGCGTAGGTCCGCCTTGCGTATATGGCCTCGAAGATATCGCGCCGCGTGAGCGACTT
>Ga0272441_10014823_pt1 | contig 10985 bp, 9 predicted proteins | sample SSMProp6N_FD_193582 | JGI IMG/M metagenome (GOLD analysis project Ga0272441, IMG submission 193582) | Marine sediment archaeal communities from Little Sippewissett salt marsh, Falmouth, MA, United States - SSM-Prop-6N | ecosystem: Environmental > Aquatic > Marine > Wetlands > Sediment ...
TCCGTCGATGTTCCGGTTACCAAAACAACCAGCGGTATTCTCGCTCTTACGGAAGAAGAAGTTTCGCGACCAACACCGTATCCGTGTATCCACTGCGAGCGGTGTGCACGGGCATGCCCGATGAATCTTCAGCCATCGAATTTGTCCGCCCTCTGCGAACATGGCCGATATGAAAAAGCTAAGGCGCATGGATTGCTCGATTGCTTTGAATGCGGCACCTGTGCATACGGATGTCCATCGAAAATACCCATTGTTCATTGGCTCCGTATCGGTAAGGCAGCACTCCGGCGAACCCGGGCAGCATAGGAGGAGATGTGGCAGAGAATTCCAATGAATTGAAACTGGAACTCGTCTCCTCACCTCATCTGAGAGACAGAGATTCCGTTCCCAAGATCATGTTTGGCGTGGCTATCGCCTTGATACCGGCAACGGCTTCTTCGATCTACCATTTCGGTGTTACGGCGCTTGTCACCATTGTAGCGAGCATCGTAGCCGCTCTGGCTACCGAATGGGTGTTTTGTAAAGCACGGAACAAGCCTTCATCCCTGGGAGACGGAAGTGCTTTAGTTACCGGCTTACTATTGGCCCTCATTCTCCCACCGAAGCTGTCGATTCAGATTGTTGTAGTCGGATCCGTCATTGCGGTGGCTATCGGTAAGATGGTGTTCGGCGGCCTCGGTCATAATATTTTCAATCCGGCTCTCGTAGGTCGGGCATTTCTTATGGCTTGTTACCCTGTGGCGCTTACCACCTGGATCAAACCGGAAGGATTTCCCGGCATCGACGCGGTAACGGGAGCGACTCCTTTGGGTTTGTTTAAATTCGAAGGGGAACTTACTGCATTCGGTAATCTATTCTGGGGCAATATCGGAGGTTCACTGGGTGAAACGTCATCTCTCGCTATCCTCATTGGAGCCCTATACCTGTTTTCCCGGCGCCTTATCACCTGGCATATACCGTTCTCATTTATCGGAACAGTGTTTGTTTTTACCGGTATACTTCATGTCGTGGATCCGCTGAAATACGCCCATCCTGTATTTCACCTGCTATCAGGTGGCTTGCTCATCGGAGCCTTTTTCATGGCGACGGACTATGTTTCAACGCCCAGGTCGATTAAAGGGCAGTTGATATTTGGTATTGGTGCCGGACTCATTGTAGTTCTAATCAGGCAATGGGGCGGATATCCCGAAGGCGTCATGTATGCAATTCTGTTCATGAATGCCATGACTCCTCTCATTAATCGCGGAACGAGTCCACGCATATTCGGTCATTCCAAAGGAGGCGAGTCATCATGAACCGCGCGGTGAAAATGATTGTCGTCCTTACACTGATTTCCGGAATCGTCGGTTCATTATTAGCCCTCGTATATGCCGCTACATGGCCGAAGATACAGGAAAATGAACGAAAACAACTCGAACGGGCCGTATATGAAGTGCTCCCCGGAGCCACGAGGTTCGAAGAAGTGAAACAAAACGCCCGTACGCTGTTCAAAGGATTCGACGAAAACGATAACCAGGTTGGCACGGCGATGAAAGCGGAGGGAACCGGTTTTCAGGGTATCGTCTCCCTCATGGCCGGATTTACATCCGACTTCAAGACAATGCTTGGAATGAAAGTATTGAATCAGGTTGAAACGCCGGGACTCGGGGCAAAAATCGTAGAAGACGGTTTTCAATCCCAATTCGCCGATCTCGATCTCAGCAACAAGATCGCCGTTGTAAAGGGGATTCCGGCTGATAAGAACAAGGGTGAAATTCAGGCGATAACAGGAGCTACTATTTCATCTGACGCGGTGAAAAACATTCTCAATACCGCCCTTGATGACGTTGTTGTGGAAGGAGGTCGTTGACATGGCGAAGAAAACAGTCCCCCTCGGCACGGAATTCATCAAGGGATTATGGGATCAGAATCCTGTTTTAAAACAGCTGCTCGGTATGTGTCCCACCCTTGCCGTAACCAACTCGGCTCTCAACGGATTCGCCATGGGTGCAGCAACAAGCTTTGTTCTGATCTCATCCTCCACTATCGTCGGCCTCATTCGGAAATTGGTTCCGCCACAGGTTCGGATTCCATGCTACATCGTAGTGATTGCCGGATTTGTCACCGTCGCCGACTATTATCTCCGTGCGCAATTTCCCGATATCTCCGCATCATTGGGTCCATACATCCCTCTCATAGTCGTAAACTGTGTTATTCTTGGCCGGCAAGAGGCATTCGCCTCTCGCAATCCGGTGGGACGATCGATCCTTGACGCATTGGGTATGGGCGTGGGATTCACCGTTGCGCTCATCATTTTAGGATCGGTACGGGAGCTTCTCGGTGCAGGGAGTATCTTCGGATCAACACTCATGCCGGCGATCTTTGAACGCTGGACGATCATGTTGCTTCCCGCGGGAGCTTTTCTGGCACTGGGGGTAATGATCGGTATAGGGAACTTTATAGCTTCACGCGCGGAAGGAGGTAAGTGATGGAATACCTCGCCATTCTTATATCCGCGGTGATCGTTAATAACTTTGTATTAAACTACTTTCTCGGGATTTGCCCATTCCTCGGCGTCAGTGACCGTATTTCTTCGGCGGTGGGACTGGGTATGGCGACAACCTTCGTCATGACCATGGCTTCAGCGGTCACATGGTTGATAAATCACAAGATACTGATTCCATTTAAAGTACCGTTTCTTCAGTATGTTGCGTTCATTCTCGTAATTGCCAGTCTCGTTCAACTGGTCGAGATGTTTGTCAAAAAAGTCTCGCCTCCGCTGTACAAGGCACTCGGTATATTCCTTCCTCTCATCACCACGAACTGCGCCATTCTCGGTATGGCATTGTTCGCCGCGCTCAGAGACTATGGATTCCTGGAAACCCTCGTCTTCGGAATCGGGGCGGGTGTGGGATTTACGCTCGCAATTACTATTATGGCCGGCATACGTGAGCAGTTGGATACAGCAGACATTCCTCCGAGTCTCAAAGGAGCGGGAATAACGCTCATCACCGCCAGCCTGCTTGCGCTTTCATTCATGGGATTTCAAGGGCTCATCAAGAGCTGAGGAGGATTGTCGTGGAAACATATCTGATAGTCGCCTTGGCCAGCATGGGCGGAATGGGTTTGCTCTTTGCTCTCGGGCTGGCATTGGCTGATAAAAAACTCGCGGTCGAAGAAGATCCAAAAGTGGCTCAGGCTACTGATTTACTACCCGGCTTGAACTGCGGTGGGTGCGGATTCCCTGGCTGTCGAGGATACGCGGAAGCCGTGGTGGAAGGAACGGCGTCCATGGACAAGTGTAGTCCAGGCGGTCCTGAAGTCATAGAAGAGCTTGCACAACTATTAGGTCTTGAGGCCGGCGAATTTGTGAAGAAGGTTGCCGTGGTTCACTGTCAGGGCGGTCACGAGGAATCTCCCGCGCGAGCGCGCTACCATGGTCCGAATACCTGCGGTGCCGCCACACTCGTTCAGGGTGGATTTAAACAATGCACCTTTGGATGTCTCGGACTGGGAGATTGTGTTACCGCCTGCAGTTTCAATGCTATTGTCATCGGCCCACGCGGTATCCCCGTAGTAGATCCAGATCTTTGTACGGCATGCGGCGCATGCGTAACCGCATGTCCCCGCTCATTGATCAAGCTTCACCCCGTTGACGAATCGCGACTTCTCGTGTTGTGCAACAATCATGATCCGGCTACCGTTGCGCGAAAAGTCTGCAAGGTAGCATGTATCGGTTGTGGTCAATGCGTGCGAAGAGATCCCAATGAAGCAGTGACAATTCAGAATAACCTTGCCGTGGTGAACTATGCAAAGGTGCATGGTGTACATGATGAAACCGTGGACAAATGTCCAACGGACGCCATCAAGTACATAAACCTTAAGGAAAAGCTGACATAGGTAGGGTATAACCATGAACGAGATGCCCCAGGCTCATATGGGAATCGTGAGCCATGTCAAAAACGGGCAGGCGCTCGTGAAACTCATGCCGCAGGAATCATGTGACCACTGCGGGCACGATACGAGTTGTGGACTCAGTAGAAAAACGGGTAAGGAACTCTGGGTATCCGATGATATCGGCGTGGAGCCGGGGATGACGGTACTCATCGATATCAGCTCCGAAGGATTGCTTTCTGCAACACTGATATTATATGGTATACCGCTGCTTCTCCTGCTTCTCGGTGCAATTATCGGGCAATTGATTCGGGGCGAGATCGGTTCCGCGATTGGAGCCGGTATCGGTCTAGTCATAGGAATACCGATTGTTCGGTTTCTCTCTAATCGTGTCGCACGAAATAGACGATTCGTGGCATATGTGAAATCCATCATCGCTGAACAACCCGCGTGAATATGATATTCAGCGGGCCATATACTCTATTGAATTTGAGACAAGATCGTCCTGCACCGGGACGGTCTTGTCTCCTCATTTTCATAACTCTGCTTTTATTTTCACGCTGTTTGAACACGAATACCGATCCCTATGTCACAGAAAAAAGCATTATGGGAACTTATCTTCGAATAACCCTGCGTGGAATCGAGGAAGCTCGAGCCGAGTCTCTCGCCGAAACAGCGTTTGATCAAATCCGGAAAGTAAATGATCTCATGTCAATTTACAGGTCGGATTCGGATTTTTCCGTTCTGAATCGTGCTGCAGGAGTGGAGAGCGTATCCATATCAGAAGAGACGATGTATCTCCTTTCGAAATCCAAACGGTATCATGAAATCACCGCGGGAACCTTTGATCCATCAATCGGTCCACTCATGGAACTGTGGCACCTGCGGGAAAAGGGGAATGTTCCCACGGAGCAAGAGATCGATTCAACTCTCGCATTGATCGGTCTTGATGGTCTTTATATCGATGAAACGCGAAACCGGGCCTACATCACAGAAGGCATGGAACTGGACTCCGGCGGAATCGCAAAGGGATATGCCGTTGATCTCGCCTTGGCGTCTTTGCGTCAGTCGGGAGTATCAGGTGCAATGGTGGATCTCGGAGGGAATATCGGTTTGTTAGGTCCCGGACCGTCGGAGATCGGGTATTGGCGAATCGGTATCCGGAATCCGTTATCCCGCGAGGAGATGATCGGTGTTCTACAGTTGAAAGACGTGACAACCGCAACATCCGGACAATACGAACAGTATTTCATTCATGAGGGCAAGCGGTACGGACACCTGTTGGATCCCAGAACCGGCAGACCTGCTGATGCGCTCTTATCCACGACTATAATCTCACCTGAGGGAATAGCCGCGGATGCACTATCCACCGGTGTTTTCATTCTCGGCCCTGAAGAAGGTATGGCACTCGTGGAACGATTGCCGGCAGTGGAAGCGGTAATCATCCTGGATCCCGGCCCCGGCAATCCACTTACCCAGGAACATGTCCTCATATCCAGCGGATTGACCGGTCGAATCCAGTGGAACATCCCCCCCTGATAGTTTCCTAAATTGAGCGATTCTCATCTACTACGGCTTCGAGGAGATTACTGCGTCAATCGTTTCACGATTTCGCTCCTCCACCGTATCGGTTGGATACGCCATCGTCACAAAATCGCTCCAACTTCTTGACTCGTAAGTCTCTTCTTTGCCTCGCTACGATAACAATCGCTCCATTTAGGAATTCTGAAATCTTATTATTCGTAAATAGGGTCTATCAGGCACTATTCTAACATTAGAATAGTGCCTATAGAAACATCGAATCCGTCGGCTGACGGAAACGCCGAAATAGGGATTCCGGATTCCAAGGTTGTTAGCTATAATAAACGAAAACCGACGGAGAACAATATCAACTTCAGGTTGATATCTAAAAGGACGATTTGGGAGGATTTTCATTTCTCCGAAGCTGATAGACGAAGTCCATGAGCTACGCCGAATGGCTGAACGCAGAAACCGGGACCGCCTCTCTGAGGCGACCCCGGCTTTTCGACTTATTCGAAACTTACTCTATTCAAGCTCCGAAGGCAGGTCGAAGTTCAACTCGGCGAGTTGCTTGTAGATATGATACCTGCCGAGAACATCTTTCTTTGCTTCCTCGAGAAGTCGTTCGGCACGCTCAGGCTGCGATTGCTTGAGTGTTCTGAAACGTATTTCTCCGTACATGTACTCTTCAAGGGGAAGCGATGGCGCTTTGGAATCCAATTGGAGCGGATTCTTACCATCATCTATCCGACGAGGATCGAACCGGTACAGAGGCCAGTGACCTGATTCAACCGCCTTCTTCTGTTCCCGAAAACCGACACCCATGTTTACGCCATGTGCGATGCAATGACTGTATGCCAGAATCAGTGAAGCCCCGGGATAGCTTTCCGCTTCCATGAAGGCTTTGACCGACTGATTCTGGTTTGCACCGAGGGCGATTTTCGCGACATATACATTTCCATATGTCATGGCGAGCATACCGAGATCCTTTTTAGGAGCAGGTTTTCCCGCAACCGCGAATTTCGCCGTAGCACCACGGGGTGTTGCTTTCGACATCTGGCCACCGGTATTCGAATATACTTCGGTATCGAGAACGAGTAGATTCACGTTGCGACCAGAGGCAATAACATGATCTAAACCGCCATACCCGATATCATATGCCCAGCCATCTCCACCGAGACCCCAGACTGATTTCGGTACAAGATAATCGGCAAGGGAATAAAGATGCTTGTTCGAATCCTTGACGATGTTTTTCAACTCCACAATCCGTTTCCGTTGCTCCGCCATATGGATATCGGTGGAGATCTCGGAATCAAGAATCGCTTGTTTCAAATCTGCGGGCACGTCGGCTTCTGCGACGAGTCTGCGAGCCTCTTCATGGAACTTGTCCATGGTCAATCGGAAACCCAGGGCAATTTCTGCCGCGTCTTCAAAAAGACTGTTCGTCCATGCGGGTCCTTTGCCATCGTCACGTTTCGCATATGGCGTGGTAGGAAGATTTCCGCCGTAGATCGAAGAGCATCCCGTTGCATTGGCGATGACAGCTCGATCTCCGAAGAGCTGCGATAACAGCTTCACATACGGTGTCTCCCCGCATCCCGCGCATGCGCCGGAAAATTCAAAAAGCGGCCTGATAAGCTGACTTCCGATAATACTCGCCTTTTTGAAAAGAGAAGGATCAGTCTCGGGAATAGAGAGGAAGTATTCGAAGTTTTCGGCTTCCGGCTCCCTCAATTCGTATTGACGCTCCATTTCCAGGGATTTCTCTTTAGTCGGACAGTTGTCAACGCAGTTACCACATCCCGTACAGTCTTCAGGTGCGACCTGAACCGTAAACTTCATACCTTCGAAGTTCTTACCGCGTGCATCCTTGCTCTTGAAAGTTTCAGGTGCACTCTCGGAATGTTTCGGATCGTAAACCTTCAATCGTATGGCGGCATGCGGACAGACAATGGAGCAGATACCGCATTGTATACATGTTTCAGGTTTCCATACCGGAATCTCCGTAGCCACGTTTCGTTTCTCAAACTGCGTTGTCGCACTGATGAACTTACCATCCGGTGGCATCTCTGAAACGCGAATATCATCACCTTCTCTGCGGATGATCTTCGCCGTAACATTCTGAACGAACTCCGGGGCATCCTCGGGAACGGTCGGTGGCATTTCAATCGTACTGGTCGCATGGTCGGGATAGCTAAGCTTGTGCAGGTTGCCCAACGCCTCTTCCATGGCCTTGATGTTCATGTCAACAATCTTCTGACCTTTTCGACCGTACGTTTTCTTGATGGATTCCCTGATGAGATCAAGCGCTTGTTCTTCGGGTATTACCCCGGATATCTTGAAGAAGGCGGTCTGCATTATGATATTTATTCGAGCACCCAGCCCGAGATTTTTTGCCAATTCATTGGCGTCGATGACATAGAACTGTGCGTCTTTGTCTATTATCTGTTCCTGTACGCATCGCGGGAGCTTATCCCATACCTCTTCAGGAGCAAATGGAGCATTTAACAGGAATGTCCCACCCTTTTTCAGGTATCGAAGCATATCATATTTTTCGAGAAAGGCGAAATTATGACAGCCCAGGAAATGAGCTTCATTGCAGAGATATGAACTTCTTATGGGATTCTTGCCGAATCTCAGATGGCTTACGGTGACGGCGCCGGCTTTTTTCGAATCATACACGAAGTATCCTTGCGCATGAAGCCCTGTTCCTTCATGGATGATTTTGATGCTGTTCTTGTTCGCACCTACGGTTCCGTCAGATCCGAGCCCGTAGAACATCGCTTGAAATGCATCGGCGTTCTTGTTGGTATATGTATCGTCCCAGGATAGACTGGAATTGGTCACATCATCATGAATACCGACAGTAAAGTGATTTTTCGGCGTGTCCAGCTTCAGGTTTTCGAATACGCCCATGATCATACCTGGCGTGAATTCTTTTGAACTTAATCCATATCGGCCACCCACGATCACCGGCCACTCCGAAAATGAAGCAGATTTCTTCTCCAGTGCTTCTCCTATCGCGGTCCGAACATCGAGGTACATGGGTTCGCCCAATGATCCCGGTTCTTTGGTTCGATCGAGGACCGCAATTTTCTTTACCGTAGCGGGCAACGCCTGGGCAAAAAGCTCGTTGGCAAATGGCCGATACAAACGCACTTTGATGAGACCGACTCTTTCACCCGCGGCAACCTGTTCATCAACGGTTTCGTGCACGGCTTCGGCACCGGAACCCATAATAACGATAACACGTTCTGCTTCCGGATGACCGAAATATTGATACAGCTTGTATTCGCGACCCGTTACCTGCTTGAATTGGTCCATGTATTTCTGGACGATTCCGGGTGTTTCGAGATAATACGGATTAACCGACTCTCTACCTTGGAAATAAACATCAGGATTTTGTGACGTACCCGAAATCATCGGATGGTCAGGGGACAAACCCCGTTCCCTATGGCGGATTACGAATTGATCGTCAATAATCTCGCGCATCTGTTCCTGGGATACCTCATAGACCGTATTTATCTCATGCGATGTCCGAAAACCATCAAAGAAATGAAGAAATGGAATCTGGGCCTCCAGAGACGATGCGGTGGCTATTACCGCCTGATCCATGACCTCCTGAATACTCCCGGAAGCCAGCAAGGCGAATCCGGTGGTTCTGGCGGCCATGACATCCGAATGATCTCCAAAGATAGAGAGTGCCTGGCAGGCGATGGATCGTGCGGAAATATGAAAGACCGTGGGGAGTAATTCGCCGGCGATCTTGAACATATTGGGAATCATGAGCAGCAAGCCCTGCGATGCGGTAAATGTCGTTGTCAAGGCACCTGTTGCCAAAGCACCATGGACCGCACCGGAAGCACCTGCTTCGGACTGCATCTCAACAACATGGGGCAGGTTACCCCAGATATTGGCTTTACCTTCGGCGGAACGGGCATCCGCGATCTCTCCCATGACCGAACTCGGTGTAATGGGATATATGGCTATGACCTCGTTCAGTGAATGCCCTACATAAGCCGCCGCCGTATTTCCGTCTATTGCAATTCGCTTTTCCTGTTCCATACTCTGCAATTCTCCTGACAGCGTTGAATCAAAAGGTAAGAAAACGCCCGTGCCTCCGCTATGGGCGTCAAAACTCGAACCGAAAAAATCGTGGGAATAATGCATGAAGTTAGTGTATAGTCAACCATTCGGCACGTGTAACCCGATTCGTAAAAAACGGATACAATAGAAGATTTCAAACCATAGTATGCCGATAAACCGAGATCACTTAAAGAGGAGGGTTCAGGGTGATACCTGGTTTTCCGGGAAGAGAAAAAAAAGACGGATCGAAACTAATCAGGTGATTCGATCCGTCGTTTCTTATCTAACTCTAATCAGTGAATTCGGACTTCAGACTCCCCCACGAGGAAGTGGATCCTATGATTACTCTGATGGGACCGTGCGTATCGCTTTTGCCGGTGAAACTCACATCCTCCAGCATGTAATAGAGAACACGACCATCAGGACCTTCATCGGTCCAGGAATAATCCCATGGTTCATTCGATGTACCGCGTCCGGGAATGAGTTCACTTACGATATCAAACGGACCGCTACTGGAAAGCCCGCGGTGCACGTAAAAGCCGAGGTTATCCAACTCTGATGCCACGGACCACGTGATGAGCACATCATCTCCGTGCCGTTGACCTGAGAAACTGGTCAACTCAACGGGAACCGCTAAAGGATCTGTTCCAAAATACTGTGGATTGTTCTCCGATCCTCCCAGAAGGATGTCAAACATAGTAACGCTATCCGTCTCACTGGTTACCGGATCATTAGCGGCATAAATTGTTATGTACAATGTATCGTCCGGAGACCACCAGGTATTGGATTGATCGAATTCACCAAAGAAGGAGCATTCAACCCAGAGTTGAAATCCGGGAGTATCACTGACACCACATCCATCAGATGTTTCTGTCAGTATTTCAGCGGTCTCCGTCCCAGTTACTTTCTTTAACCATGAGTGGTAGGTCAAATTCGCTGCGGGAACGGGCGAACCGTTGGGATACGTCAGATTCGGGACAATAAATATATGGGCTTGCGGTTGTGCGAATGCCGGCATAACACTGGCCATACAGAACAGCACAACCAGAACTGCGCATGGTATACGTGGCCTCATGCTCTCTCCCCCTTTTCCTCCATACACGGGACCAAATTTAGAATATCGTGATGGGCTTTATAACAAAGTAAAAACGGGCCGCGCGGTGTCTCCGCGCAGCCCGTGAAAACGCGACAAACTGATTTTACCGGAGAACGACCAGCTTGTTGGTGGCGCGGAATGAACCCGCGTCCATACGGTAGAAATATACGCCGTTTCCTACCGCGCGGCCGTTGCTGTCGGTGCCATCCCAGGATCGGGTGTAGAAACCGGCTTCGAGGCTTCCGCTCTCGATCGACCGTACTTCACGACCCGCCATGTTGTATATCCGCAGTGAGACATTGGCCTCGCGCGGAAGCTGGAAGGAGATTTCGGTATTCTGGGCCATGGGATTGGGATATGCAGGAGTCAACGCGAAAGTCGTAGGAGTGGGTCGGACTTCAATGGGCCC
>Ga0272441_10014824_pt1 | contig 10985 bp, 10 predicted proteins | sample SSMProp6N_FD_193582 | JGI IMG/M metagenome (GOLD analysis project Ga0272441, IMG submission 193582) | Marine sediment archaeal communities from Little Sippewissett salt marsh, Falmouth, MA, United States - SSM-Prop-6N | ecosystem: Environmental > Aquatic > Marine > Wetlands > Sediment ...
CGTGGGTCTGGCAGCGGAGTTAGGAAGTTGTGTCACAATCGGCATGTTCAACGGTACCGTCGGAAGAGGAGAGGACCGGGAGGAACGGCGGAAAGCGGCCATCGGCAATATTGCCCAATGTGCCGCCACTGCAAAAAAGGAAGATGTGCAGATTCTCCTTGAACCTTTGAATCGGTATGAGAACGACTACATCAATACAGTTGCCGATGCAGTCACAATCATTGAGGAAATCGGATTGTCGAATATCAAGGTACTGGCGGACACTTTTCATATGAATATCGAAGAGATCGATATCGCACATACCTTGAGAGAAAACATCCAGTATCTCGGGTACGTTCATCTGGTCGACAGCAACCGGCAGATGCCCGGCAAGGGGCATACGCCGATACCCGGAATTATTGATGCCTTGATTGACGGCGGTTATTCCGGCTACCTGAGTTTCGAGTGCCTGCCGGTCCCAAGTGCCGAAACTGTGGCGAACGATGCCATAGCATACATAAGATCCCTGGTTGAGCCGTAACGAACAATCTGCTTTTGGCGATCAGGATTCCTTTTCGTGTAGAAATTCTGAGGAGGATTGGATCATGAGGGGAACGAAGAAAGTCTGTTGATTGCTGCCGGAGTGGTCGTCCCGGGGATCGTCGTTTTTTACATGTTTATGCTAGTTTTGCCGTATGTAACCGATGCCGGGTCCCGCGGAAATGAAGTAGTCGTCGATTCTGCGGATCAGGGCATTGGCGGCAAATGACAAAACGATCGAAGTATCGGGAATCCTGAAGTGAATTTCCGCACCGATTGTAAAGGGAGGGTCGATTAGCAGACCGCTGTCGAAGGGCTCGGTCCGTAAAGAGGTGGAAACACCGACCATAACCAGATCGCTGTTTAAAACAACACCGAAGCGCAGATAGGCCCAAGTGAACAGCCCCTTCTTCGATTCCTCTGCCGGGTCGAAAGTAACGGTTGATGGAGCCATAATTATCTCCGGCGTAAAAAACAGCCCGAGCTCGTACATCCAATAGGCCAGAGGGATACCGGCGCTAATTCCGGTGAAGTTCATCTGAGTATCGGTGTCCACATTCTGATAGGCCAGCTTCAGCTGGGCCGCAAGGGAAAAACCTTCCGTATCAACTTTGTCCAACAGTATTTTTTTCCAGGCGATGCTTGTAAAAAACGGCACGGCGTCTACGTCGAGGCCGGTGATCATCCCGGTTTGAATGTCGATCTCATTATGTCCGATGAATCCCATGCGAAGCGCCAGATTGGCGGGCGTCCTGTGGCCGGTCGCTCTGACATGGGACTGGAAGAGAAATGAAAGCTGCTTGGAGCCGGGAAGCAGTACATCCGGGCAAGGAGCATAAAGCAGGCCTGCGCTTCCGCTCCAAAGGCTTCGAAAATAGACGACGTCGTTTCTATCGATATATATTTTTCGCTCCCAGGACTCAGTGGGTTTTCCTTCACCGGATTGCGTTTCGACAATCAGGGTGTAGACACCGTCGGGCAGACGTGCACCGTTGCTGTCCCGACCGTTCCACCTGAACTGCCGTGTCCAGCTGTCGAAACGTAACGACAGCCGGTATACCACGTGGTTCTGCGCATCAACAATCCTCGCTTCACTGGTTCCGGCGGTCGTCACTCCGATAGTAACTCGAATCGTACCTGCAGGTCCTGGTTTGGAAGGATCAAAGAACGTTCTGTCGAGATCGACCGAGGATATCCTGAACGCCGCCGCCTTTTTCAGCCGGATTTGTCGTTCGGTGAGAGAGTCTGCGGGCACATTGACCTGTTCCCGATGCGTTTGATATCCAAACGCGCTGATCTGAAGCTCACTCACTCCAGCAGGTACGCGGGTAGCGCGGCCGTTTCGTATTTTGTCTGAGTCGAAGAGAATCGAGGCGGCTTGCGGTTCAACGCCAATGAGGAGATTGCCGTATAGTTGTGTCAGCGCGTATCGGTAAATGACATTACCGCCTTTGTACGCTACGGTGTCGCTCAGCGGCAAACAACCGTCCTTGTGTAGATCTATTGTGTAGAGTCCTTCTTTCTTTGCATAGATCCGTAACGGTGTGAGGCCCCGATAGCTGCCGTTGATATAGACCTCAGCGCCTGGCGGATTCGAAACAACACTGAAAGCCTGTGTCGGCGGCGTTAGGCGTATGGAAATCCCGCCATCTGTTCTTCTATCTTCCTGCTCATCGTCGTCCCATACGCTCTCACGGTCGCGCTCCGTCCTTCGACTCCGGGGTGGTCTTTCTTCGGATTCTTCCTTCCCTTCTTCAACTGCGACGGTGTCTTCGAAAAGACTGCCGCTGGTGCTGGCGCAGGAAGACAGCAGCACAATAACCGCCAAAAACGCAAGGGCCGTTTTCATACCGTAGCAGTTCCCATTAGTGAACGATGTAGAACCGTTGCTTCAACCGATAGATGGCTGATCCGTTGTCTCTACCACTTATTCTAGTGGATGCGAGTGTACTCTGCAAACCGGTTGCTGTAGGTTCGGCAGCTGACGGTGAGATCTTCGACCTGAATCTGCCGATCGGACAGGCGGGATTATCTTTGTTGACTCGAGCGGTAAGGTAATGGCAGAATGCCATGGGGGTGTCAGGCCTTGAACTACGGCGTGCAGCTTTCACGACACCGGGACTCCATGACGGACTTTCGGTACCTTGACAAGGAGTAAATCTGAAATGGACAGCAAATACGTAACCAGGATCAAAGAGCTCGGTTTTCAGTGGGAAACCAACAATCCCTTTCTGTTTTGTGTCCACCATCTGGATCACTACCCCAAAGGCAACGAGGAGTTGGGACCGGCCGCCTCCCTTGCCGGGCGCGACCTGGGCCAGGATTTCACGATTAAAGACGGATGGAGGATGTATCATGGAACAAAGATCCCGGGATTCCCCGTACATCCGCATCGGGGATTCGAAACCGTCACCGTCGTGCTGAACGGTTATGTGGATCACGCCGATTCCATGGGCGCCGCCGGCAGGTATGGAAACGGAGATGTGCAGTGGATGACCGCAGGAGGGGGGATGCAGCACGCAGAGATGTTTCCCCTTCTCAAAACCGATGCGGAGAATCCCCTGGAGCTTTTCCAGATCTGGCTGAACCTTCCCGCTAAGAGCAAATTCGTCAAACCTTGCTACAAGATGCTCTGGAACGAGGATATTCCGAAGCTCACGGTCAAGGATGATTCGGGCAAGACCACCGAGGTGACGATCATCGCGGGGGCCAGTGCCGGAACCGAGGGCGTGCCGCCCACCCCCGATTCCTGGGCTGCCCGGGCGGAGAATCACGTTGCCATATGGCTCATCAAGATGGCGGCAGAGGCAACTTGGGAGATCCCCGCGGTGTCGGGGGAGGTGACTCGATCCATTTATTACTACCAGGGCAAACGGATCCGAGCCGACGGCCAGGAGATCGGTCCGTATACATCCGCAGCATTAGATCCGGCCCAGAAGATCGTCATCCGCAATGGGGGAGGGGAGAGCCGGATCCTGCTCCTCCAAGGCCGGCCGATCGATGAGCCGGTTGTTCAGTACGGGCCCTTCGTCATGAATGCCGAGGCAGAAATCAGACAGGCCTTTTCGGACTATCGGGATACCCAGTTCGGAGGATGGCCCTGGTCCAGACCCGACCAGGTGCACGAACGCAGCAGGGGACGCTTCGCCCGCTATCCGGATGGCAGGGAAGAAAACCGATAAATCTGGCGGAGCAGATTGCCGTTGTCGACCTAGCCAGCCGGTGTGAGTTTTACAGGAAATGCTTTGTGTTGTAAGATCGTACCAAAACATCCGCATCTATGGGGTCTTGAGTAGCGTGGAATACCGTAGACTGGGTCGTTCGGGGCTAAGAGTAGCGCCCCTCGTGCTGGGGACCATGAATTTCGGTGGAGCAACGGACAAAGAACAGGCGTTGCGCATCATTGACGAAGCCCTGGAGGCTGGTATCAATCTCCTCGACTGCGCCGACATCTACTCGGGGGGCGAGAGCGAGTTGATTCTAGGGGAAGCACTGTCCCGGGATGGAAAACGCAAACAGGTGCTGGTTTCCACCAAGGCCTACATGCCGTCGGGGCCCGGACCCAACGATCGGGGCTTGTCGCGGCACCACATATTTGAAAGCTGCGAACGCAGCCTGAAATCACTGAAGACCGACCATATCGATATCTTTTTCCTTCATCGGCCCGATTTCACAGTGCCCCTTGAGGAAACACTGGCTGCTCTGGATATTCTGGTGAAACAGGGAAAGGTTCGGTATATCGCCTGCTCGACTCACCCTTCCTGGCGTACTGTGGAAGCGCTGATGGTCTCCGATCGCCTGGGCTACCCCAAATTCATCTGCGAACAGCCCCCCTACAACCTCCTGGAACGAAGGATCGAGCAGGAGATCCTGCCTATGTGCCGGTATTTTGACCTGGGTGTCATCTGCTGGTCCCCTCTAGCGCAAGGAATGCTCGCCGGAAGATATAAACGGACCAACCACTTTCCCGAGGGCAGCCGCGCGACCCAAAAAGAGGTATTTGCCGAGCGCATCACCCAGGCAGGGATCGATGCGGCGGAGAAGATGGCCGGGTATGCCCGGGAGAGGGGAGTCACACCGGCACAATTCGCCGTGGCCTGGGTTCTCCATCAACCCGGTGTCACCGGCAGCATCATCGGGCCGCGGACTCTCGAAAACTTTCGCGACCTGCTGCCGAGTGTAGAGATCAAACTGGGTGAGGAAGACCTCGCCTATTGCGATTCCCTGGTTGCTCCGGGATCGTATCTTTCCAACCATTTCAACACCGCGGATTGGATGAGATAGTCTGGGGTAGGGGAATCATCCCTCCTGCAAGGCGAATCGCCGCTCCCAGAGGTGGCTTTTCCGGATTCTCTTTATTCCTTCAAGCCGAGGAGCCTGGTTTCAATGAACTCCCAGGTGCTCGGGTAATCTTCATTGTCCAGCAGCGCCGCGATTTCCTTCATGCCGACCGTATCAAGGAGTTTCCAGATCTTGTCAGTGATACGCGCATTGATCTCGAACATCCGTTTCATGTCCCAGCGGGTCGGATGGGTGTCCGAGGTCAGATACTCGTCATAGCCGAACTGCTTTAAATAGTAGACGAACTCCACGTACTCCAACAGCGTGTGGCTTCCGCAGAAGAAATCCCAATCCCAGGTTTTATCGTTGTCGTTGATGTGGATGTAATAGGGGTGCCCGCTGTTATGCAGCAGGGCGAGGGTCTGGGCCGGGTTCTCCCCCGCGAAGATGGAATGGCCGTAGTCCATGGTCACTCCCAGGTTCTCAGCCCCGATATCGCGGATGAGGCAGAGGGTGTCCGCCGCCCGGTTGACGAAGCACTGTCGCCTGGTTTCCTTGGGCTTGTACTCGATGAACAGCGGCATCTCGGGTTCGTGGGCTGCAGCCTCGCCGAAGGCATCACAGAGGTAGCTCCAGGCCCGGCGGTAGTCGGTTTGGAAGGGGAACTCGAAGCCGTCGCCCAGAGGACAGCAGGTGACCCGGGGCGCTCCGAGAGCCTTGGCGAAGGATTTTGCCTCCTTGATGAAGCGGATCGCCTTCTCCCGTACCGCCTTGCGCGGGGAGGTAATCCCCCCTGAAACGAACTCGGGCTCTCCCTTGACGTTGACGTTGACAGCGGCCAGCTCCAGCCCGTACTTGGCTAACAGTTCCGAGAGAATGCCCGGATCCGTGGCTTCGTAGGGGTAGACCACCTCCACTCCCGTGTATCCGGAGATCTGTCGAACCGTAGCCAGCTTGGCATCCAGATCCTTCTGTTCGTTATAGGTGTGAAAACGATCCTTGGTCTGACCGAGAAATCCGATAATGATTCCGTACTTGGGCATGTTTTTCTCCTGTATTTTTCTTCAGCGTTTCTTCGCGACCAGTGCTTTGGTCCGATCGGCGATGTGGCCGGCGGAAAGTCCGTACTTGTCCAGCAGCTGCTCATAATGGCCGCTCTCGGCGAAGGTGTCCTGCAGGCCGAGGCTTGCGAAGGGAACCGGAGAGGTTGTGAGCAGCAAGTGGGCCAACTCGTAGCCCAAGCCGTTTTTTGCTTGGTGGTTCTCCGCCACAACCAGTGCTCCGGTCTTCTCAACACTCCGCAGCACACCCTCTGCATCGTAGGGTTTCAAACTGTAGAAGTCGATCACCTCCGCACTCACGCCCTCCGAATCGAGCTGCTCCGCAGCTTGTAGCGCCTGAAAGAGGATGTCCCCGTAGGAGACGATCGTCACATCCGAGCCTTCCCGCAGGAGTTTGGATCCTCCAAGACGGAAGTGCTCCTGTTCCCCGTACAGCTCGTAGAGAGGGTCACGCATCAGCCGGGTGAACACAGGGCCGGGGGTGGTGAGGGCGATCTGGACACAGGCCCGGGCGCTAACCGGATCCGCCGGGGCCAGGACCTTCATGTTCGGGAGGATAGACATGTTGGCGATATCCTCGGTTGCCTGGTGGGTGACCCCGTCGACGGCAGCGGTGATGCCTCCGTGGGATGAGAGCATCTTCACATTCAGATTGGGGTAGCAGATAAAGGAACGGATCGCCTCCAGAGCCCTCATGGTGATGAACACCCCGTACCCGCTGGCCACGACGGGCCGGCCGGATGCGGCGATGCCCGCCGCTGTTGCGAACAGCCCCAGCTCGGCCACACCCAGGTTGAAGTAGCGATCCGGGTACTTGTCCCCGAACAGATAGCTGTAGGTCGATTTGCCGATATCCGACTCCAGCACCCAAAAATCCCGATCCGTTTCAGCATAGGACACCAGGGCTTCGGAAAAGGCCAGGCGGGTTGCCGTGGAGGTGCTTTTCAACTGCCCGGGTACCGCGGGCGTTCGCTCAATATTTTTTGTGCTTTTCATCTTGCCGCTCCTTCCAGCTCGGCCCGGGCTGCTGCGTACTGCTCGTCATTCGGCGCCTTGCCGTGCCAGTAGGCGTCGTTTTCCATGAAGCTCACCCCTTTGCCCTTGGCCGTGTAGGCGACGATGCAGGAGGGGCCCTCCCGGTAGTCCCGTGCTTCCTCGAGGGCCCTGACCACCTGCCCGACGTCGTTGCCGTCGATCTTGGACACCCGCCAGCCGAAAGCCTCGAACTTCCTGTCGATCGGCTCCATGGGCATGATCTCATCACAGGGGCCGTCGTTCTGTACGGTATTTCTGTCCACAAGGGCCACCAGGTTGCCCAGCCGGTACTTATTGGCCGTGCCGGCGACCTCCCAGACAATGCCCTCGTTGATCTCCCCGTCCCCCAGCAGCGTATACACATCGTAGCTCTTCCCGCTGCGGGATGCCTCCAGGGCCATACCTACGGCAATCCCGAAGCCCATACCCAAAGAACCGGTGGTCATATCGATGCCCGGGGTCTTGATCACCGGGTGGCCCTGAAGCGTGCTGCCGAACTGCCTCAGGGTTCGAAGCGTGTCGGTGGGGAAGTACCCCCGCAGAGCCAAGGCGGCGTACAGGCCCGGGCAGGCGTGTCCTTTGGACAGTACGAAGCGATCCCTGTCGGGCCACTTCGGCTCTTCGGGCCGCAGGCGGAGGATGCGAAAGTAGAGGGCGGCCAGGATCTCGGCCTCTGAGAAGGAGCCGCCTATGTGTCCGGACTGCACCGTATGAACCGTATCGAGCACGTGGATTCGAATTTGTCGGGCAATCTCCTTCAGCTCGGATATTCCGACTGCCCGTTGGACGTCGCTCATGCTGTACTCCTGAAGTTATTTTGTTTCAAGATCGAACGGATGAACTGCAGACCTTGGCTGTATTCGGATTTCAATTTGTGTTTGTCGCAAAGGATCTCGATATCGAAGGATCCTGTATACCCCATTTCCAGCAGCCCGGCAATAGTTGCTTCCCAGGAAATAGAACCGCTGCCCGGGCAGTTGGAAAGATTCTCGGTGCCGAGGTTGTCGCACAGATGGGTGCCGATCAGACGTGGGCCGATCCGGGCGATCACGTGGGGGATGATCTCCCCCGCCGCATTGGCGTGTCCGCTGTCCAGGTTGAATCCGATGTCGACATCGGGAATTTCCTCGACAAGCCGTAGGAAACCGAATGACGAGCCCACTAGACTACCCGGAACGATTTCCAGCGCCGGGGCGGCTCCAGCCGCAGCAACGACTTCGGCAGCCGCGGCAATTGATTCGACAAGAGCTTTCCAGGCTTCATCGAAGCGTGCGTTTTGCTCTTTGAATGGCAAGAGCGGCAACGTCACAACCGGAACCGATGTCTGCGCCACGACCGCGTTTACCACTCTTCGCAGCAGCTCGAGGCTCTGCCTGGATCGCAGCCGGGCGATCGATGACAGGGTTTCGCCGTACCAGTGCGCGACAAACTGGGAGGGCCGCAGGCTGAGCTGGCCCGCCCTATCTGCCAGGTGCTTCAGTGCCTTTCCGTTCCACCCCTCGGCCGCGGTAGCGGTGAAGGCTTCCATCTGGAAGGCCGTGTAACCAAGAGCGGCGATTTCCTGCAGGGAAGCGGTCACATCCTGGATTTGGAAGGATTCCCCAAACCGTGAGAGGAGGTAGGCGGGAGAAACCCCGATTGTCTGCAATTTCGCATTTTGCATTTTGTATACAGTATTTATAGCATTCTCAGAGAAGACTGTCAATAGCTGTTTTCAGAGGACAATCCGAATTGACACTTCCCGAGAGCTGTGATACTGTTTGTAATATTGTATTTCGTACACAGAAAACAGAATGCCATGATGCATCGCGTGTCCAGTGGTAAAACCCGGGAAATCGTCGTAGCCGTAGCGCCGGTCGCACACGTCGGTACCTTTTTGCCGACGGAATGCAGGAACCCTGGTTCGCCGCAAGAGATTGCCGCGGAGACGCAGCGCTGTGTGGCCGCAGGGGCTGCGGTGGTTCATCTCCATGTCCGCAACGAGCGGGGGGAAATCGTATCTGAGCTGTCGTGGTTCCGGGAAACCCTGGATCGCATCTTCGATCGCTGTGATGTCATTGTGAACGCCTCAACAGGGGGTAAATCGGAGCTGAGCCGAGAGGAGCGATGTGTCGCCCTCGAAGATCCTCGAGTGGAGTTGGCCAGCCTCAATATGGGTTCCACCAACTTCGGCGACGGCGTGTATATCAACACCCTCGAAGATATACGATACTGGGCGGGGCGAATGCAAGAAGCACGGGTGGTGCCGGAGCTGGAGGTTTTCAGCTCGGCAATGATCTGGAGTGCTGCGGCGCTCGCCGAAGAGGGGATTCTGAAGAATCCTCTCCATTATAACATTTGTTTGGGATTCCCGGGATCTACCCCTGCGCTGGCCACGGAGCTGGTTCATCTGGCAGCGCTGATACCGGCAGATGCATCGTGGGGATTCCTTCACGAAGGGATGACCGATCTCTCACTTGTAGCCGCCGCTTTGGGATTGGGTGCGGCGACGCTGCGTGTCTGCTACGAGGACGGCGGATATCTGGCGCCAGGGAAGCCTGCTCGCTCCAATGCCGACCTGGTAGAGCAGTTGGTTCGGCTGATACGCGCCGCCGGGTGTGAGCCGGCGGCGGTGGAACAGACCAGAGCGAACCTCAATACAAAACGCAATCGAGGCGATCAGAAAGAGGACAACAGTGGCTGACAGGTACTATCGGGTCGACTATGAAGATCTCTCCCAACAGGTCTACCGCATGCTGAAACACATGATCCTGGTGGGGGAGCTGAAGATTGGCGAAAAACTTCGCCAGGACGAGCTTGCCGAACGACTAGGCGTTTCGCGAACTCCTCTGCTTTCGGCGTTCTCCAAGCTCGAGAAAGAGATGCTCGTGGAGACCGTTCCCCGTCGGGGCGCCTTTGTAAAAAGGTATGAGATCACAGAGCTGGTGGACATCTACGAGATCCGTGTGCGGCTGGAACCGTTTGGCGCTGCTGAAGCGGCGCGCAACGGCAGCGACGGCCAGATCGCCGAGCTCATGCAGAGGTGCAAAGAATTCGGAGAGTTGGCCGCCTCGGAGGATCCGAAGATAAAAGAGCTGGACTACGAGTTCCACATGTTCATCATGGAGATGAGCGGGAATCGGCTGCTGTACAACATCATCTCCTCTTACAGCATCATCCCGATCGCCAACTTCTACGGCTTTTTCAAAGCACCCACGGTCAGTGCGGAGGAACACGAGGAGCTTTGCAGGGCGATATACAATCGTAACATCACCGCAGCCAGACGGGGGATGTTCCAGCATGTTGACAACTCTTTGAAGCATCTCAAGGAGTATATTGCCGGCCGGCAGGAATCGGCGCCCCATCAGACTGGCTAAAAAATTATAGGTTTTCGTTGTTTAACCCCTTGACATATGGCGGATATGTGTTAAGATTTTTGTATACAAAATACTTCATACGGAATTAAATCCTGAAGGAGGCAGAAGTATGAGGAAAGTATTGGGAATCGCTCTGGTTCTGGCTTTGGCGAGCGTATTCGCCTTCGCCACGGGCATGGAGGAGTATCCGTCCCGGGACATCACAGACATCGTGGTCTGGGGTGCCGGGGGGGGGACCGACACCTGCAACCGCGTGATTATGGGTGAGATGTCCCAGGTGCTGGGTGTCCCCATCAACGTGACCAACACCACCGGCGGAACCGCAGGGTCCGCAGGAATGATGGACGCGTACTCCAAGCCGGCGGACGGTTATATCCTGGCCGGCCTCTCGGAGTCCAATACCACCACGGCGGTGATGGTTGCGGACTGGGATAATACCGTCGATGTGTGGAGCTGGTACATCGTGGGCGGCTCGCCGGATGTGGTTAGCATTACCCCCGATCTGCCCTACAAGAGCATCGATGATCTGGTCGCCGCGGCCAAGGCCAAGCCGGGTTCAATCAAAGCCGGCGCCAGCGGGGCCGGATCCATCCACCACGTGAACCTTTTGGCGTTCGAGAAGGGTTCAGGTGCCGACTTTGAGTTCATCCCCTATGATGGATCTGCTCCGTCCCAGAATGCCGCTATGTCCGGAGAGGTCCAACTGGTCGTGACCTCCGTGGCTGAGCAAGCC
>Ga0272441_10014826_pt1 | contig 10984 bp, 2 predicted proteins | sample SSMProp6N_FD_193582 | JGI IMG/M metagenome (GOLD analysis project Ga0272441, IMG submission 193582) | Marine sediment archaeal communities from Little Sippewissett salt marsh, Falmouth, MA, United States - SSM-Prop-6N | ecosystem: Environmental > Aquatic > Marine > Wetlands > Sediment ...
GGCCGACCGGTGTCGCGTGGAATCGTGGGGAGAAGAGCACGACGCGGTGGCGGTATGATGAAAACCCGCTCGCACCAGATCATGTGTTTGCAATGATGAACGAGGAGGGGCTGATCACGGTGAGGGTATTTGATGACGAACAGTGACCTGCAGGGAGACTGCTGCCGTGGCATCCGGTTCGATCATTCCTTTGTTGGGTGCGGGTGCAATGAATGTGAATTGAGTATGACGGGATTTCCGCAGTTTTGCGTGGTGTGGTAAGATATGCGGGAACATATCATGCAAAAGAAGATACCGTCAGCCACAATCCAGCAGCCCCTTTTTTCTGATGAAAGTGCACCCCAAAACGACGTTCTGCCGCACCGTTCCTCTTCTCACCAGGAAATACCATCAGTATCCCTGAACACCACCAAAGGCCAAACCATAGCCCCCATCCTCTATGAGGCATTTCGAACAACAGGCATTCATGGGATGTGTGACATGCCGGAGGACGAACCGCCATCGGGTGTGAAGCGGGGCACCCTCGAACATATCATCTTCCTGACGCTCACCGTTGCCATCGATTATCAGCGGGACGCACATGCCCTCTGGGACGCGGCACGGCAGACATGGGAGGACCCGGAGACCCGCTTTCTCTTTGACCCGGGCGTGGTGAGCGAGGCTCCGGCTGAGGTGGTGCTTCAGGCGATGAAGAAGCACCGACTCTCAAAGAAGCACACGAATGATGCGAATATCTGGCAGACGGTTGCAGGATCCTTCGCCCGAAAGTGGGATGGAGACCCCCGACATTTCCTTGCCGACTGTGGATGGGATGCCCCCACCGTTCTGCAGCGGCTGAAGGAGGACCGTCATCGCTCAGAGGTCAGGGTAGCGAAAGACTTCCCGTTCCTCGGCGGCAACAAGATCGGCCCCCTCTGGCTCCGGATGCTCCGGGACAATGCCTGTGTCACGACGCTCAGAAACCTGGATCTGGTCCCCATTCCGGTCGATGTCCACATCGCACGGGCATCGCTCTGCCTTGGTATCGTAAATGGAAGCTATTCCGGTGCAATGGAGCCTCTCTTCCGGCAAATCCGAACAGCATGGGCCAAATCGGTGGAGGGACTTGAGGTCGAAGGGCGGCCGATGATCGCGCTCGATGTTGACGAACCGCTCTGGCACCTCTCGAAATTCGGCTGTGCCTCCCGGGACCCGGTAACCGGTGCATGCCCGTTGAAAGATACCTGCATCGTCGGTGAATTTTGTGTTGCAGGAGAGGTGAAGGTGCAGCGCGACCGTGTCGAGGTGCACACCACCCCCACGGGCAGCCGGACTCTCTGCATCATTTCATGTGGTGGAAAGAAGGTCTGGGATGATACTGGAGAAACCGGTCCCAGACCGGCACGGGATGTCTACACCGGGTCCTATGTGAGAGGAAACCAGGAGTACGCAGAACGGTTCTATCCTCATTCATGGTGCATCCTCTCAGCAAAGCACGGCTTCCTCCTCCCGGGTGACATCGTGCCGGAGAACTACAACCAGCGTATGGGAGGGCCGGGTTCGGTCCGGACTGACGTTCTCAGGGAACAGATTGAACAGAAAGGGCTTGACAGATATGACGAAATCGTGGTCCTTGCCGGACGGGAGTATGTGGATGCGGTGAAGAACGCATTTCCTGACACGGTGGTGCGGGCGGTGTTTGAAGGCGTGGGTGGTATCGGGAAACAGATGAGTGTGGTCCGTGAGGCGATGGGGCGTGGGGAGGTGTTGTAGGTGTGTTTCCGGTCTTCGGAAGTGGCACCGGCAATTGAAAATTCACACCTGTGGCAAAATAACCATCCTCATATGCGAAATCCCCCGAAAAATGGCTTGGATCTTCGGTGGCACGCCCATCATTGCCTGAATAATCTCTGCACATATATGAATGTGGGTAAAATGGATCATAAATCAATCAAAGGGGGGGCGTATATGGCCTTGAAAAATTCTCTCCACACAAACGCCCGGAGTGGACCGATCTCACCTTCATCAGACCCATCTGTCCTCTCAAAAAACAGGCCAATTGCACCCCTGTGACAATCCGCAATTATTAGATAAAACAAGAATCAAAGCCCAAAATCAGCTTTATTTTATGTGTCCATTCCGGGAGGATAAAAGGAGGCCCTACAGGTCTCCGTTTTCCAAAAAGACCGGGTGAGTGAACCCCTGTTGTAGGTAGACATCTGGCCGGAATCGGTTCTGCAAAAAACCAGTTCTGTTTCAACTCAGATTGGGCTTACTGTCGCCCCGTGTCTCAAAGTAATAAGTGTGCCATCATCCGAGGCGTGAAAGATCAATATTGGAGAGATGAAAGATCCAATTGATCTCGGGAAAGTGTGAGATGGTTGACGAAGAACCAATCAGATAATTATAGCCATTCAAGTAACGGATTGCTGATTGAGTACTTCCAGGTTTGGAGGGTTGTGAACGTTAACATGTGTTATGAATATTTTATTTTGTCACTGTTGTGGAAAATTACGTTACCATTGCCATATTTCAACATTTCGCTATTATTCAATAAGTTTATTATATCGTTTGCTCATAGACTCTCTCTATCCAGACCAAATCCGGTTTGGAATTAAATAAGGTATAAACACATTTCCAGGATCCAAAATTCAACATATCAATTTGCGCAAGTGTTTCTTTGCTCTGACAAACAGCATCATCCCCCCAAACCGTTCCTGGAAATCCGGATTACATAATTGATTTGGGTGGTTAAATGAGTGTCAAACATATAATTGGAACCAATGTTATTGTCGCATTGGTAGTATTGTGTTGCGTGCATGGTGTTGCGGCAGATGAACCTGATGGATTCTGGGTGTACGATTATGGTGAATTTGTTGAGTATGTTGATATCCTTGCAGACGGGCAGTATATCTCGGTATTTTATGAAGATAGAGAGTCTCAGGACTTTCAAATGTGCCTGGATGTTATCGATCCACGGGGCAATGCACTGTATGAAAAACTCGATACTGGTCAGGCATATGCATGTATCTCCCCGAACATGGATTTAATGTTCCTGGGTGACAGGGAGGGATTATTTGCATTTGGACTCAATGGAAGTCCTATCTGGATGAACACATCAATAGAATATGTCTATCCGGTTCTTTGCTCAAATGACAGCCAGACAGTTGTTGTCGGATGCGAATTTGAATCAGGGGATTATGGTATGGCCCTTTTTGATGCCGGTACCGGTGCTGTCAGATGGGGCCACGTGTTGGATAATATGATCTCTTTATGTGAGATCTCCGAAGATGGAAGCAGAGTTGCGGTGTGTATTGATAATCCTTCGGGAGGTTCACACAGTTACCTCTTCAATGAGACAGGATACTCAATACTTGATATCCTGAATGATGAATTCCCGGCGATTCTGGATGTTTCAGCCAATGGCAGGTGTGTGGTTGCATCATTCCTGGACCTCTGGATATATGAAGTGGATGGAACCTTGCTCACACACCAGACGCTTTCGTGTCCAGTGGATGCAGTCGCACTCTCCCATGATGGTGAATACTGTGCTGTCGGATGTCCCGATGGGAACGTCATTGTATTCAATACCAATGGAGATGAGGTGCTCCGGTATGCCTGCTATGATTCAATTCCAGTGGATTGGGACGGTAATATTGAACATATCGTCATATCAGACGATGGGCAGTATATTGCCGCCGCATCTAAAAATCTTGTGTGGTATTTCACACTCGATGGTGAAGAGATTGGATTCTTCCCGTATGCAGATCATGTCACTTCACTGGAGATCAGTCCTGATGGACAGTTCATTATTTTCAGTTGTGAAAACGGCGAAGTGTATTATATTTCGAGAAATATTTCACCCGCGTTCTTTCATGCGCCAGTATTCGAACAGAATGATAATATCACCCTGATCCTCCTTCCGGGCGATGAATGTGATTTCGTAATAGAAGCGTATGACCCTGATGGTGACCCTCTGACAATTACTGCTGATCTGCTTCCTGAAGGTGCAATACTTGAGGAATATGGTGAATATCATGGAAATTATGCGTGGGGATTTTCATGGACTCCAGGACCGGATCAATATGGCAATTATGAGATCAGATTTGATCTCACTGATGGGGAATATATTGTAGCAACATACTGCACGATTTCTGTTCCTGTATTGAATCAACCATATTTTATCCAGTCCATTGATTGTGATGCCCATATCTCATCAATTGAGTTCTCTCGAGATGAACACTATTTTGCCATATGGGATGATTATAAGACATATGTATACTCCTGTGAAGGCGATAGGATCTTGGGAGAGGAGATAGGTATAACAGATGTCGATTTCTCTGAAAATGAACAAATTCTAGCCATGTGCTACCGCTATAATGTTTGGGTCGAAGATCTCTCTCAGAACATTTTATGGTCCCGTTGCGGACCAATAACTGAAGCAGAAGGAGTTGCACTACAAGGTCTTGAATCTGTTTCCATATACAACAATGGTGAATATGTAGTAACCGCAGGATCAGAAGGAGTATATCTTTTTGATTCAGAGGGTTCATTCCTTTGGTATACGCAACTATACGATGTTTTAAGGGTTGCATTCTCGCAGGATGGCGAGAAGATCATTGCCGCAACAAGCGGTGGTGAAATTGATATCCTTAACACTTCTGATGGAAGCCAGATGAACCAAATATTTATTGGCGACTGTGTTAGTGATATGCAGGATTCTGTTATCTCCGATGGAGGAGTCCATGTTGCTGCATATGATGATGACGGTACGTTGTTTTCTGTGAACCTGGTGGACAATACAGAATGGAGTTATGACGTTCATGAATGTGTCAGCTCGATCAGCATGGCAGTAGCAGGACAAATTATCGTAACCACCGAGGGTGGTGAATTATTAATATTCGACGAAAATGGAGTGAACTCCCCTTGTGGCTATTATCTGGGCGAAAATATATATAATTATATTTATCATTCCATGATCTCCGAAGACGGAAATAGCATGGTTACATTGGGCTTCCGCTGTAATACAGGTATTTCGGTTCTTTATGCTATGAACTATAACAGGACGATCAACTGGTATAGCTTGGCTCAGTCTCCATATGATATCGCAGCTATTTCTCCATCAGGCATGTATACACTCGCCATTGATTTGGATAATCAGGCATATATGTTTGATAATAATTTGTCTATCAATCATTCACCTGTTTTTGCCTGTATTGACGATAAATCAGTAGAGGAGGGCGTCGAACTGACTTTTACACTGTCTGCGTACGACCGTGAAAACGAACTGCTCTCATACAGCGTGTCTGATCTTCCGCCCGGGGCATCCTTTGATCGGGAAACACAATTGTTTTCATGGACTCCGGATAGCACCCAGGAAGGAGAATATTTCGTCCACTTTTTGGTGACAGATGGTATTTCAACGGATTCTGTTGTAATCACCATTAATGTTATTGATGTGAAAACAACATTCGGAAATTATACGAACTGCTGGGAATACGAGATGGGCGGATGTGCTTGTGATGTTCAAATATCAGATGCCTGTGAGTTCATTGCTGTAGAGGAGGATACCAATCTATATCTCTTTAACAAAACCGGCCATCTCCAGTGGTTCAATGAAATCCCTGGTGGAAGCGAAAATTCTTTCACGATATCATCTGATGGCGGGTATCTAACATCCTACAATGAAGGCCGTATTGCGTTTTTCGATTCAAACGGATTGGAATGGGATGCAGAACCAGACAAACAATATTATGAGGGCGCATTTTTTGAGTCTGTTTCTCTTTCTGAAGATGGACAATATATTGCGGCCGCAGATACGGGACGTGTAGCGTATTACAATAGATATGGGCATCAATGGACACATTCCGGTTGGGATGTGGACCAATACTGGGATTTTCTTCAGATTTCAGGCAATGGAATGTATATTGCTGCAGTTGGAGCGGATGAATCGTCTCAATCAATGCTGGTATCCTTATTTGATCAAAATGGCTTATTGTGGAACTATGAGATTCCTGGATATGAATATACTATGGGATATGACTGCTCTCCTATTGCGATAACAGATGACGGTCAGAATATTGTTGTAGCAGGAGTCGATGAAGACAGTAATGCGTGTACACTCTTCTTTTTCGATAACGGTGGGGACCTGTACAATACTCTTACCCCCGAAAATGAATGCCTCAGTATTGTTTCCATATGTACCGATGATGTATATGGGGTATCTGTTGATCCTACTGGTGGCGGGTTTATCTATTTTGATCTGGATGGGAATTGTCTTTTTGAAGTGCCATCGTATGGATACCGACCAGTTTTCGATAATAATATTGTCATACTGCCTGTTTATTCCGGCAATCATGAAACAACACTTGTAATATACGATTCTGAAGGGTGGTACGGTGATATAGTCATTCCAGATTATATTTGGGATATTTCCATATCTGAAGATGGTGCATACATTGCTATTGCTACGTATGATTTCATTGCATTATATGACAAAAGCGGAGTCATTCTTGGCCAGTATCAAAATAATTATTGGGGGGGATCAGAGGTAATCGCACTGTCCTACAATGGCCAGTATATCGTGGGTGGTGCGCCGGGTTCCCTTTGCTTCTTTTCTTCACCAGTTGATCCACCTGTCATCCCATATGCAACAAAGATGGATTCCCTCAACGTGCCCGGTTCTCAACTAACAACCACGGAGTCAGGGGCGCAGCAGATTACAGTCAATACCACCATTGCGATGGACCGTGTCACACCCTCATGTGATGACATCATTGTCTTCAAGGACGGTATGGATATGGTCATCCACACTGCTGGGATCACCTGTCAGGGCAGTGAATTCTCCGGGGTAATCACTGGTATCGAGATCGATGGAAAGACACTTGATGCAGATATCCATGCGCTTGGAACTGTTGAAGCATCGTTCAACACCACCCTCGACGAGTTGCCGGAAGGCACCCAGATCGTCACCCATATCTCTGGCAGCATCACGGAGGATGCACAAAGTGCATACGAGCTTGCAGCGACCGATGCAGGCATGGAAATTGTGGACAGTGCCTATATGCTGAGTGTGTCCAAAGTCAATGTCGAACAGACCGGTGCAGCAGTGATACGGATGGATATCGATCCTGCCTGGGTGGATGCAAATGGCGGGACAGAAACCATTATTATCGTTCGTCAGGCGGATGATGGTTCTTCAGAGGTTCTCAACACCAGTTTTGTCGGGTATGACCCAGAGAGTGGGAACATGATCTTTGAAGCATATTCTCCCCATGGTCTTTCAAGATTGGGACTTGTTGCCGTATCAGAGATGCAGACAGGGAACCATCCGCCAATACTGACAGTAATTGAAAATCGGACAATTGCTGCAGGGAAAAACCTTATTTTTACCATTTCTGGAGAAGATGAAGACGGAGATGTTCTGGCATACGGGATATATGACCCGCTCCCTACGGGTGCGGCCTTTGATGCAGAAACACAGGAATTTAAATGGACCCCGACTCAAGATCAGGCGGGTGTTTATTCTCTGACATTTTTCGTCACAGATGGGGAATTCATCGATGAGCAGGGTGTGAACATCACCGTTGAAACACCCTCACAACCCGGAGTGGGGGTCATCCTTACCGACAGTAATGGTTTCGGCCTCAGCGGAGGTGAGATACAGTACTATGCTGGTGGTTGGCAGGAATTTGGGGTGACCGATGAGAATGGTTTGGCAGTCAGGGAAATAGAATCTGGCACCTACAAATTCCGGATTAGCTATGCTGGAGCCTCCAACGATATGATCCAGGAAGTGGACGCGGCGTCGTGTGTGCTGTTCCGGACAACAAATGTCACTGTGCAGCTTCAGGATAGTTGTGGTAGTCCCATCAATGAAGGCACTGTCAGATATTATGCGGGTGGCTGGAAAGAGTTTGCCACAACAGTGGGGGGAGTGGCCAGCAAGGAACTCCTGCCAAATTCATACAAATTCCGTCTTACATATGGGGGTGCTGCGAATGATATTGTGCAGGACATTGGTGCTGAACCGGAGGTATTGTTCGGTACAACAAATGTCACTGTGCAACTTCAGGACAGTTGTGGCAGTCCCATCGATGAAGGTATTATCAAATACTACGCTGGTGGCTGGAAAGAGTTTGGCACAACAGCAGAGGGGGTGGCCAGCAAGGAACTCCTGCCAAATTCATACAAATTCCGTCTTACATATGGGGGTGCTGCGAATGATATTGTGCAGGACATTGGTGCTGAACCGGAGGTATTGTTCGGTACAACAAATGTCACTGTGCAACTTCAGGACAGTTGTGGCAGTCCCATCGATGAAGGTATTATCAAATACTACGCTGGCGGCTGGAAAGAGTTTGGAACAACATCGGGCGGTGAGGTCTGGAAGGAACTGCTGCCCAATACCTACAAGTTCCGGATGACCTACGAGGGTGCATCAGAGGACCTGACACAGGATGTCGGAACAAACCCTGTTGTGGTATTTGGCACATCCAACGACATTGCAACCGTTACATTCACTGACAGTGAAGGAAGGGCCATTGAAGGAGGTGTTGTCACCTATTATGCAGGCGGGTGGAAAGAATTTGGAGTCACCGATACGAACGGTATCGTAACAAAAGAACTCCTCCCTGGCACCTATAAGTTCCGCATGGCCTATGGTGGAGCGTCTGCAGATATTCGACAGGAAATTGGCACTCCGGTGGAATTCCATACCACGAATGTCATCGTTCAGCTCCGCAATAGTGAGGAGAATCTCATTGATGAAGGCACTGTAAGATATTACGCAGGAGGCTGGAAAGAGTTTGGAACAACATCGGGCGGTGAGGTCTGGAAGGAGCTCCTGCCCAATACCTACAAGTTCCGGATGACCTACGAGGGTGCATCAGAGGATCTGACACAGGATGTCGAAACAAATCCTGTTGTGGTATTTGGCACATCCAACGACATTGCGACCGTTACCTTCACCGATAGTGAGGGGCATGGCATTGAAGGGGGTGCCGTCACTTATTATGCCAGTGGGTGGAAAGAATTTGGAGTGACCGATACGAATGGTATCGTAACAAAAGAACTCCTCCCTGGCACCTATAAGTTCCGCCTGACCTATGGTGGGGCATCCACTGATATCCGACAGGAAATTGGCACTCCGGTGGAATTCCATACCACGAATGTCATCGTTCAGCTCCGCAACAGTGAGGGGGATCTCATTGATGAAGGCACTGTCAGATACTACGCGGGAGGCTGGAAAGAGTTTGGGACAACGTCAGGTGGTGAGGTCTGGAAGGAATTGCTGCCTAATTCATACAAGTTCCGGATGACCTATGAGGGTACAACTGAAGACCAGACAATAAATATTTGTGAAAATGACGTTGTGATGTTCTCTATGGGGTAAAAACAGTGGTCTGAGACATTGCCAAAAATGGACGTTGTGGATGAAATTCTCATGAGTGTTTCCCGGAAACATCCTGAATACTGCGGAGACCCCATGGGAGTGAGGGAGGAGCTGCCACGAGAGGAAAGGATATGAGAGGGACTCCTCGGGAACTACGTTGTGACCATGATGGAATGAATGTGAGTTGCCGGGTGTGGACGATAACTGAACAAGGAGCCAAACAAATACCTGAAATATCTCAGTCGGTTCATCATCGGCAATAGTGTGATGGATTTTGGAATTATCTGGAATTATTGCTGGAATTGGGTGAACACTGGCATATTCTTCCCCCCGGCACCATGCCGCTCCTCATGTCTGAATTCCTCAGAGAAAGGGCCTGGATATCCGCTCCCACGCCCATCATTACCTGAATATTCTCGGCACGTTCGGAAAAATGGGTCAAATTGACCTTAAATCCGTTAAAAAATTATGGATATGTCCCGGAAAATGCCATCCACACAGACGCCCGGAGAGGGCCGATCGCACCTGCATCCGACCCAGACATCCTCTCAAAAAACAGGCTGGCAGAACCCCTTTAATACGTCGAAATTATCGCACAAAACATTAATCAAAGCCCATATTGGGCCTTTTTCTCGCACGCCTTCGGATGGTGCGAAAAGAAGGCCAAAATGGCCCCATTTTCCCCGTTTCTGGCTCTGATTCCACTATCCGAATATGGAACGAAACATTTGCACTGGGCGCAAAAAACCGAAGGAAACGATGAATTGCGGGAACAGAGACCTCGCATATGACCATCATGAACATAGAACGCACGGTCTGATAATTCACAACCCGTCTGCAAAATGGTAATATATAAGAATACCATGTTTTACATATGTCATCCCCCCGCATTCCCGCACATACCCTTTCAGTACTGCTCTTCACTCTCTTCCTTCTGGCAGTATTCATACCTGCTGCAGGAGCATCTACCCTGAAGCCCAACGATATTCTCAACATGGAGACGCCCGGCCATTTTACCCTCTCTGCAGACGGGGATACCCTGATCTATATCCGTTCCACGGGGACTGATCTTGCTCCTCCGGCAAACAACGGCACCCTGATGTATATTGATGTGACGTCCGCCACTGAACTGCCGCTGACCACTCCGGAACAGTCGGTCACTGCCTATGCCCTCTCCCCGGACGGGAAAACGGTCGTATATGCTGCAATGCCTCGTGAAGGTGGGCCGGTATCCCTGTATCTTCTGCATCTCCCGGACCGGAATGCAACCCGTCTCTCCGAGGGAACCGATGAAATTGGAGAAGATTTTGCATTCTTGGGAACCGACCACCTGGTCTTCACCGGAGCACCCGGGAATGCCACCGCATCTGCATATGACGACGTCGTGATTGTCGTGGATGAACTGCCCGAACCGGTTATCCTCAAGACATATGCACTCACAGACGGGGAAATTGCTCCGCTCTCCGCGAACACCGATGTCATCACCATCTGGGAACCATCGCCGGACGGCAGGTATGTACTATACAAGGCATCCCCGAATCCACGGTCATGGGAAACAGGAGCACCCTTCCGGTATGCCATCCTCGATACCCTCACCGGAGAGGAGCAGGA
>Ga0272441_10014827_pt1 | contig 10984 bp, 13 predicted proteins | sample SSMProp6N_FD_193582 | JGI IMG/M metagenome (GOLD analysis project Ga0272441, IMG submission 193582) | Marine sediment archaeal communities from Little Sippewissett salt marsh, Falmouth, MA, United States - SSM-Prop-6N | ecosystem: Environmental > Aquatic > Marine > Wetlands > Sediment ...
TACATTTCTTTCATAGGAGTAACCCATTTTTCAGCAGCGTCATCTTGCGTTTTCCATAGCTTATATTCCATTTCTTCGCCATCCCATTTTGTCATACCTTCGATTATAGGCTTTGTGCTGCATCGGCACTGGATAACGTTTTTGGCACTTCCTGATGGGTCTCTTGGAAATCTCAATTTACCTTCACTATTCTCAAAATATTCATTCAACCCTGTAATTTGTCCGTTGAGTTCAGTGTGCCATCCTCTTGCACGTTCATCTGGAGTTGTAAGCCACTTTTGACCTTCTACCACGCTTGATTGCTCGTATGCCTCTTGTGTTGCCACGCTTGACGCTGTCAAAGCTTCTGTTCTCGCTATGACTTCAAGATGGTTAGGTACAACTTCTATATAAGGTAATTTACTTGTGTCCGAATAACTTGTATCAAATACCTTTTGCAACCTTGCTTTTATTTCAGCAAATCCTTCATTTTCAGCGATACCTTTTTTTATTTGAACATTTAACTTTTCTTTCAATGTATCACATATAGCAGTAGCATTTTGTAATCCGTCTTTCTCGACATAATTTTCCATGGCTTTTGTAATATTGAAAGTTTTATCAAGATCAAGTACTTCTGTCATAACTCTTACGCCTTCTTCGGCAAGCAAAGTATAATACAAGTCTTTGACATCTTCGTGAAGCTCTTCTGGCGAGATACTGTCAAGTGCTGACGCTATAATCGATGTTGTTAGTACTTTAGCTTTATTTTCTTTTTTTTTTAAGAAATCCGATAACAAATTTTTTATATCTTCGTTTTCTGTGTTTTGTTGAAAGCCTAGAATAGGTATAATAAATTCTCCTGTTTTTGCATCTAAAAATATATCATTACTATTTACTTTGTATACATTGTCAGATTCTTCTACAGATAACCCCCTTGCTGTTCTTGCCTCGCTTCTCATGATAATACCGTTGTTATAGTCTTCTCTTGTTCGTTGTGCTATAACCTCTTGGTCTTCCCCTAATGCCTCAATTTTATCTTTGTCTATTTCTATGAGTTGACCTTCTCCATACAAAGGCATTAACCAGTTGTTCCACTCATCAACAAATCTTTGTGACAAAGGTAATACTGCGTCTTTGTAGAATGCTTTGTCAGATTCTTTTAAGTTGTTATAAGTTTGATTTTCAGGGTCAACCTTTTGTACAGGAACTTTTAATACTTGTGCTATTTTTCTTGAATTTAGCTTTGAATAATTAATATTATCCATATCTTTCTGTGATAATGACATCGGCTGCCATTCTAAGCCACCTTCAAGTATCTGTGCTTTCCCTGCGTTTTTTTGTCCAGACCATAATGCCCTAAGTGAGTTTTTAAGTCGTTTCAATACAGGTTCAGTTAAATTGCCGTCTGTTTTTAGTATCCCAGAAGGTTTAGCACCATTTATAATCATGCTATAATTCCATTGGTCACTAGCATTGTTGCCATCTATGTTATAAGCTGCTGCTCTTAATGGTGAAAATCCCAAATAATCATCTGTCGGGTCAGGTATCCTTAGATATGATATTTCATCAATTTCATAACTTTTTTTCTTTCCGTTATAATCAAAATACCAGCCTTCCTGCTTTGTCTTTGATAGTAACATCCCAATCAAATCAGGTCTACAAGCATAAAGCTGTTTAGGCTGTTTTAATACGTCTATTTTTCGTTGAAACGCTTGACCAGAAAGTAAAAAAAACATGACAAGTTCATACATATACTCAAACTTGCCTCGATCTGGATTAGGTCTTTTGATAAGCTCTAAGAAAGGATGTGTATCAAAATATTCTTTCTCTTGTTTGTTGTTGTATTTGTATACCTTGTAATCTAAGTTAGCAATAGCACTCGCCACCATATCAACTACAGTGAACCCGTCAGGATTGCCTTTAAAAGCATTCTGTGCGACTGTTTGATAATTCTTGTCAAGTAATAACTCACTTTCGTGTTTTTCTAAAATTATAATTTGAGCCTGTTCCGGTGAACGTCCCAAATCTTTTATTTCTTTTCTTTTGTTTTTTCTGAAAATACCCATTTTACCACCTTTTAGAAATCATAATATGAATCTAGTATGTCGTCTTGGTAATCTATAGTCGTTATTTTAGGTTCTATTATATTCGGCACATAAAAAGCTAGTACAAGTGCATCAGCTTTGTCAGGCGACTTCTTTAATCGTTTTTTAAATTTGTCTTTCGACTCTATTCTACGTCTGCTCTTTGCTTCTTCTATTACAAACTTTCTTGAACATAACTCATTAATAGTCTCTGTGTCTTCAAGTAATTGTATATCTCTTTTAATTGCAAGATTTCTAATATTGAAGTACATCTCTGTTACCGTATTAAAATACCTGTCAGAATCACTAGCCTTTCCACCAAATGAAATTGAGTTGACTGTTACTTCTTCAAGTCCCGCAGTTCTAAGTTGTGAACCAACTCCAAAACCGACACCAGTCGTATCAATATTCAATGTTATATGAGGCTTTTTTTCGCCTTCTATTTGATATTCTTCTTGTAGTTCCTGAATAAGCATAATTACATTATCAACAACTGTCTTTTCTTCTGCTTTATGTAATTCAAAGCCTCTATCGAGCTGTTTTGCACCCTTCCTAACCATCGCTACCGTGCTATCGTCACCCATACCGGCACAGTCAATTCCTATGTATATTTCGCCTGTGTCTTCTAGTTCTAAATCAGTACAGTGCATCGCATCTGAAAAGCTAACTATACAGTCATTATCACTTATTACTCCAAAATTACCATTAAGATATACTTCCCTATCGTATATATCTGTCTCGGCTTCAAGTTCTCTTATATCTTCCTCTGTAGCGTACTTGTTATCGTATACAGTAGTCTTTAATATCATTTTTCTTTCATCTGTGTAATACTTTTCTTTTTCAAGCTGTAAGTTGAAATATTTAATATACAGCCAACTAGCTTTTGATACAGGATTAAACGATATATTGATTTCTTTTTTAACTCCTGATACTCCTCTAAGCCTACGATTAAGCTCTTTTATCTCTGTTCCTATACATTGATTCGCTTCTTCAATGTGTATATCCGTTAAAACTCCATTTTCAAATGTAATAGATTTAATTTTTTCATTATCATCTAATCCAGACATTAAAATTTGATTACCATTATAGAATGTAAATGTCATATCAGATTTATTAATCTTTACATATTTATCTCGACTATTAGGTAAGTATTCATTCAGAACCTTTGCAAGTAATGCGAATATAGACTTTCTCACATCGACTGCAAACTTCCTTACAAATAATCCGTTATGACCTTTTTCAAGTAGAAACTTCAATGCCAGTTTTCTAGCGATAAATTCAGATTTACCGGAACCAGCACCACCATAATATATGTTAATCCTTTGTGGATTGTTGAATGTTTTCAGATATATTTCGTTAAAACTTTCTTCTTCTATAGACAAATCCGAATATATATCAGTACCAGCTAATTTATCGTAATCAAAGTATTTCTTGACAAATAGCCTTTTTTTTACTTCTCGCATTAATTCATTTTGTTTTTTTTTATGTCTCAATTCTTCAATTAACTTTTGCCTGCTCATTTTAAATCATTTTTTAACTCACTTGTAATAATTACATTAGGTATGAACGGCATTCCGCTTGTATCAGGTTTTGTAATGATTGGTGAAATAACCTCGTTAGGATTCCAGTCAGGAACTCGCCACGGTGTGACCTCGTAAGGCTTGTATAACTTATCTAACACTCTGTGTACTTCTCTTGCTTCTTCCTCAGTTAATTTGATTTTCTTTTTCTTGCCATTAGCTTTTACAAATTCAAATTTAATTTCCATGTTTTCCCCTTTCCAAAAAACAAAAAAAGAGATAGCATAACACTATCCCATAAGATAAAGTAACCCTGTAACTGTTCGGGCGAGCGTTAATACTTCTGTATTAACGGTTATATTAAGTTGTTATTTTTGACAAGATCCCCAACCTGACCCTGTTTTACGATTGCTCTTCCAAAACTGTTAAATTAATAACTAGCAATCCCCATAAATAGTCGGGCAAACCCAACTCCAAAAGGAATAACCTTTCATCAATCCTAGTACGCATTGTTAAGAGGCGTGATTGATACAGTTCATTTCCAAGACCTACATTGTATTCACAATTTCAGTCTTTCAAGGTTATTATACCCTATTTTTCTAACAAAATCAATAGTTTTTTTATATTTTTAATAAAAATCTGCATCAATCATAATATTCATCCTCCACAATCTCATGCAAATCAAAATCAACACCCAATATATCTCTCAACTTTTTATTTTCACTTTCAAATTCCTTTTGCATATTAAGTATATTCTGTGCGATCTCTCTGATAGTTTCCTTCTTATCCCATAGCTTAGTAGTAATATCCACGTCATAACCTTCTGTCCCCATCTTAGTCCAATCTTCTTTTATTTTGCCATCTTCATATAGTCCAGCGATTGCCGGGTCGATTTCTTTTTTGCTCATGTCACCCTCCTTATTTTACCACTTTAACAGGAACGCCATACAACAAATACGAGCCGTCTTGGTTCACGTCTAGTATATTTCTACCGTTGCCATCTTTCCAGTGCTTCAATAGCATCATATCGGATATTGATATGTGATATTCGTCCACTTCTTCCCATTGTGATTCTATCTGGTCTGGTATGTATCCTTTGAAGTCAAACTCTAGCTTTTTCGATGTTGGTAATTCCACAGATATTTCGGATGAATCACAAACAGTGCCTAAAACTTTCTCTTCTAAAACTTTAACTGTAGTACCAGATAAATCTAGTTTAACAATTGATGTAATTTCTCCGTCTTCATCACTATACACTACATTTGCAATATTGTTATTTATAGCTTTAACATCTATTTTACCAACTTCTCCACCCTTAACTCTCACTGGTTCACAAGTTTCCATTGTGTCAGTGTTAATTACAAATGAAATACTTGTATCGGTATTAAGATTTTCACAATGTAAAAATATTTTATTTTGTGAAAGTTGTATTTTTTTGACTGTGATATCAGGTATTAAATCTTCTTCTGCGTCATTAACTCCTTTGAAAGCATTTCTAAGGCTGTCTAACATTTTATTTCCGCTTTCGTTCAACTCTATTTTAGCTTCCAAGCCAGCATCCGTCTCCTTAATTTCTACAGTTTTACCTATTGGATTGCTAAGGTCTGTCCCGACATATATTCTAACTTTTTTAGGAGTTATTTTTTTTCTATCTGTTTTGAAATCATTCATATTTTTAAATTTATCAAAACTTATCTCAATATATCCTTCATCTTTAAAATAATTATAATCTTTCATTACACTTGTATAGTCACTCATACCAGAAAAAGAACATCCTTTATCTATGATATCAATAAATACATAATGCGAATAAGGATTAACAATTTTATAAATCTTAAAATTTTCAGGATTTATATATTTTTCTTTATATAACAATTCTAACATTTCATACCATTCATTTCCATCTTTAATTTTCACTATATATTTCATCATTTCACCATCCTACAATTATTGAATTTACTCATATCCATACCTCGCTTGTTGCAATCTTTCAGAAACTCGCCGACACTATTGAACCTCGCATAACTTCTGCAGGTTTTACCATCTATATCTTTATAGTATATATAATTCATTTGCTGTCTCCTTTCTCTAACAATTCTAATATTTCCTTTTGAGTTTTTTGTATATCCTTATCACTTATTTTTTTCGGTATTACACATCTTCCAGTACTATGTATAATATCAGTCACATCTTCGCCGCAATCAACACATACCATTCTGGAACCACAATAGCGGCTCCCTTCTTTCGTTTCTGTTTTTGTTCCAGGAACTATCCTAACATATCTATGTTTACAAGGTGGCTTCCCCCACGGCTTTGGTCTCTCAACTTTGCCTTTACATTTCGGCATAGTCAACCAATGTATAAACTCAACTAATAAAATGCAGCAGCCTATTATGGCTATTATCGCAATTAATGTGAATATAAATCTAATTGTTAACTCTGTCATCCGTGAAACACCTCCCCTGTATTAAAGAAAAATACATAAGTTCTATCGTTGTCTAATTTACACATTACTTTCCAAAGAATCCCAGCTTTTTTATATCCCCAACTAACTAATTTGAATCGTTTAGTTTTCGGAAATATCCTTCTAACTTCATTTTGCAATAAAGTTTTGAACAAAGCATCATCTAAATGTTTTTTGAGTTTTTTCCCCATCGTCATCATCTCCTATTATAGCGTCAATAAAATCTTGCACGCTGTTCATTTCAATTATCATCAACCACTACACCTCACTTTAAATTAATTTTTTATAAAAAAAGCACCTACTCAGTAGATGCTAATAGTCTTTTTAACCTCTTTCACCGAATGTGCCTAGAGGTAAAGGGAGATATATGAAGAAAAGTTATTTACTCTTTGATTTCCTTTAACAATTCATCTGCGTTGTCTTTCATGTATTCGCTGATTTTTATATAATTCTTTGTAATCGACTCATTGTCAAATCCTCTAAATTTGACTCGCGCTGGGTATACTTCTTTTAATTCTTCGTCATCATAGCTGAAAACTAAAGCCCACCCAAATGCGTGTAATATCTGATTAATTATTAGCAATAGCCCCGTATTTCTGAATTCTTCCCATGATTTTTTAGTTACCATTATATCATCTCCTTTGTTATGTATTCATTGAATCGGTGAATAGGCGCGAATCTTAATCATTTCCCCCCGGAACTTACCGCATAATCTGCCTAGAATCAATTATGCGAATTGTGGACTTTTACCACTTTAACCTATTCAATGAATACACAATTATTAATAGATGGCGGCGTTCTATATTAAACTACTATAATTTCTTATAGTCTGGATTAGCCAGAATCTCCGCCCCTTGTCTAGTGTTCGTGGAACTTTTGTATTTCTACAATCAGGATTATAACCTGAACCTCTAGAATCTTATCAATAGAGCCACTTTCACAGTATCTGCTATTCCCTTAGGTCGCAACTGCTACCCTGTTATAACGAAACACCAACGCCTAAGCTCTTGGGGACGTGGTTATAATCGTGCTATGACTGTTCTCAGTCACCTGTGTTGACAAAACTATTTTTTCATACTTTTCACCTCTTTTGGTCGCGGATGCTGGAATCGAACCATAATCAAATATACGTTTTGATGCAATCTCTCAATTATCAGTTGAGTGTTTTCACCAGAAAACTTATCCGCCTTCATCAATAGAGCCTGCATCCTTCTTTTAATTGGGCGAGGCTTTTGTCAATCTATCTTAGGTTCACTCGCTTTAAACTGTAATCAGTTCCCTAAGTTCATCTGGTAATTATCCAGCCTCAACAAGACCATAACCCTCCAGATACCTAACTTGACCTTTTCAAAACAAACCTTTTGCAATTAGGTGATCGCTATTTATTGTATATAGCTTTTCTTAAGTTAGCCATTCTTTATCTGGTTATGATCTTATTGAGACCGCAAAGGCTGTCCATACATTTAACTATACACCACACCCGGATATAGCACCTTTGCAATTGCACATATAGCCAGACATACCTATTTTATAAATAGTCTCCGTTATTGCGACCCAGTACCCTAAAGGGCATAAGCTAGTACTTAGCTGGTATCGTTCTCTGACCTATAACGTTCATTTCAATTCGATATGTGCAAATAAAAAAGTCTCGCCACCTACCACAGAGACGAGACATGTATATTAATCGCACCCGATGGGGTACGGTTAGTATCTAGTTTGTGGTAGGTTCTTCAATTGTTCACTATATCACTGCAATGATATAGCTTGTTACTTGGAATTAGTGTTACAGCACTGATTCCATTTACCAGGGGTGATAACCATGATTGAAACAATAACTTATTGTAGCACGATTGATATATATTTGTCAAGAATTATTTAGCCATAGCCAGAGCCATATCCATAGCCATAGCCATCGCCATCGCCATAGCCAGAGCCAGAGCCAGAGCCATAGCCAGAGCCATCGCCAGAGCCATATCCATAGCCATATCCATAGCCATAGCCATCGCCAGAGCCATCGCCATCGCCATAGCCATTTTTTATTTTTCTATCTCTAACTTTGCACATTTGGAACACATCCCAAAACACTTTTGTATATTTCTTCTGTTGTTGCTGTCATGGAATAATTATTGCTTATTATCGTCTTTGTCGAAACAGTTCCAGATACTTTTGAATTTTCAGACAAGCCGCTCATTGCGACGCCTTCATACCAACTTAACTTTTTATTAGCTGGCTCGTGATAATACAATCTTCTCGCATCTTTAAGTTCAACTCCTGTCTCGTCGGCTAAAACCACTCTTCCAATATTAATACCTTCATTCCTATCTCTGACAATTACAGGCTTGCCGATCATTCTGCTCTGTATTGTTTTTTCACCTGTCCATTCTAACACACTTTGAACTTGTGACCCTTTTTCTACATATTGAATACCATTGATTGTGATTTCATTTATTTCCGTTTTCATATATACCTCCTATAAAAAAAGGCTACTTTCCAAATTGCTCTCACCCAATTCGTACTCATAGCCGCATGTCGTATATTTAGTGTGAGAGTTATTATGATTAATATTATCATAGTTCGACTTAATTGTCAAGCATTATTTTAGTTTTTTCAGTATCTTTTTTCAAATATGCACCCATAGCAAACACTTCGCATTCGTCAATTATCCTATATTTCACACCTTTCGTTTCTATAATATCAGCTTTTCTGGTAACAAAACTTATTCTCAGTACATAGTCATCTTTGAACTCTAAGAAATGATTTCCTTTGCTGATATTATTAATCATAACTTCGCCGATTATGCCACCTTCATCTATTCTCATACTTCCAACATGACCTATAGGAATATCTGTATAATCACCATTAGTAGGATATATGCGGATTTCTATGTTTTCTGGCTTAGTTATGAAATTATAATGAATGTTACGGATAGCCGCCCTAGAAAATATCATATCAGGGTTGAACTCGTCCGAATAATCAAACAACCTTTTCGTTATCTTTATCATTATTACCCCTTTCAACATAATTGATACACTTGCTATGCTCCCCTACTTCTTCACCTGTCACCAAGCAATAATTCTTCATCTGCTTGATGAAATGCCATTTGCAAGTTATACATTTCATTATATCCCCTTTCAAACGTTAACTAATTAGACGACCTCACAGACCGCGTTTTACCTTATTTACGACCTCACAGACCGTGTCATTATATGTAGTCATCTATTTATTTACAATACCTTAAATGGTTTTTTGTCCTTTCTACCCCTCTTAATATGATTAGTCTATTATAGGTATTATAGTTTCAATGCAGGTGTCATCATTTTCTAACTCTAACAGTCTTATTTGAAAGTCATTTAAATATTCTTTCAAATCGTTTTTAAATATAGTATATATCGTATGATTTAATTTAACTTTCCTTTGTGCATACACTGGATTAATCAATATAAAATCAATGCCACCAAAATTTGCTGTCCCTATCATATTGCATTTTTTAAGTTTCCTTAAAAACTTTTTAAATCCGTCAATAGTTTTAAATTCTAATTCCTCGGCTAGTTTTTTTATAGAAACGTGTCTGCCGTTTCTATGTGCTATTGTATTCTTATAAGTAATATAATTTAACAACATAAAAAATCCGCCATAATCGCTTTTTGAAACTTCCTTTGGTTTTTCTTTTGATAGGTTAACCCTATAAAAATCATCATATAACAAATTAATAGTTTCGTTCATTTTTTTATATTTCATTAGTTTTAATAATTCGTTTCTACTAATATTATTTTGTTCAAACTTTAATTGTAATATATTAATTTCTTTTCTTTCATCTTCCATAATTATATTTTTTACTATATCTTTTTCGATAACCTCGCCAGTTTCTTTTAATATAGTTTCCAATTTATCATATTTATTAACCAACTATCACTCCTCCATCAGCTTAACTATTTCCTCATCTGACATTCCTTCAGCCTTACATTCAGCGATCAATTGCTTGGTATCCATTTTGGAATAGTCAATCTCTTGCTTAATTTGCCCTGAGTGTTCCACTTTGTCAATTTCCCAGCCTTCTAACTTAGCAATCTGGTGGGCTATCCCTGTGATTGATTTTAAATCGGTAGATTTAACTTTTTTATTCTCAATTATCACATTACCGTTCAAAACGTCCTCAACTTCAACTTGGTTAGGTCTAGTTCCTGTTGCAATCTCAAACGCCATTTTAAGCCCTTCTAATAACTCTCCTCGTGTTATGATAGCCTTTTGTTGATGTTTTTCTAATAGTTCTTCGTACCTACTATTAACCTTACTATTATTATACAAATCGGAAGCTGCCCTGTCCACGCTACCATCTTTCCAATTATTGCTTTTTGGATAAGCTATTTTATATGATTCTCTTTGCGATTTACCTTTAATTAGCTCTTGCACATACCGCTCTTGTTTTGTTGTTAAGTTATTGTTAGCCATTTAAAACACCTTCTATTTTATATATCAATTTTTTCCACAACCTTTTAACATCACGTCTTGCTTTACAACTTTACAACATACAGGACATATCCACGTCTCAACCTTCTTACATTGAGTTTCGTATCTCTTTAACTTAGCAACTGCCCCACATTCACACTTAACCATCTTATACCTTCAATCTATCAATCGCCATCCTGATAATAACAGCCTCGCTATTTCCAGTCAATTCAACAAGTTCTTTCAGCTTTTTTTCTTGCCTTTCGTTAATCAGAACGTGCTTCTTGTACATTTTACTCTTTGCCAATTCTATCACCTCTATATTTTATACCTGTATTATACCTCATTTTTGCATAAAAAACAACAAAAAAAGCCTCCTAAGAGGCTAATTTGCTTTTTTGTACTAACTTTGAAAAATCTGGGTTTTCAACTTCGCTCCAATCTGACAGACAGAAACATACTCTTGTTCTGTCGCCGTCTTCGTCAATCGT
>Ga0272441_10014829_pt1 | contig 10982 bp, 11 predicted proteins | sample SSMProp6N_FD_193582 | JGI IMG/M metagenome (GOLD analysis project Ga0272441, IMG submission 193582) | Marine sediment archaeal communities from Little Sippewissett salt marsh, Falmouth, MA, United States - SSM-Prop-6N | ecosystem: Environmental > Aquatic > Marine > Wetlands > Sediment ...
GCTAGAAGTCAGACCGAAAAATTTTAAATATTTTGAAAAAGCCTTGGAGCCTAAAAATCCAAACAAACAACACAAAAAACAAGCAAAGGCTCAATAAACACGCTCACACAAAACAGACCAGGGCACGCCCCCACAAACAACTACAACACAATAGCAAAAGTTCACAGCAGATTTACTATCCTAGTTAGATCAAAAACAGTATACCTCCTACAATACTCTCCAAAAACTAGATACAAATAGCAACCAAACTAGGAGATTACGCCAGTGACCTTGGCAAGTTTTTCGGCAGAATCGTAATCCAGCTTCTTTTCATTCAAAATGGTGTAGCGTTCAGGGCGGATACTGCAGGCTTGCACTAGAGCCTTTATGATTGACTCAGGTTTTAAACCGAGATCTTCAGCTGTTGTTGGAGCTCCAGTTTTTTGAAGCGTCTCCTTTATGTCCCTCCATTCCATGCCATAGAGGTGAGCCATCATTATTGTTCCAACGCCACATTGCTCTCCATGCAGTGCGCCATTCGGTTCAATCATGTCAAGAGAGTGACTAAAGAGATGCTCTGAACCACTACAGGGTTTGCTGCTTCCCGCGATACTCATGGCAACCCCACAACTTATCAGACCCTCCAAAACAAGACGCAAGCCTTTCTCTGCTCCAGGATTGATTATGTTAGCGTTTTTTGTAACCAGTCTGGCACTCATTAGAGCCAAACTTGCTGCGTATTCTCCATAGTACTCATTTTTTACTTTGTAGGCTAGTTCCCAGTCTCGCACAGACGTGAACTTGGACACAAGGTCTCCGCATCCGCTTGCAGTAAAACGGTAATCTGAGTTAATGATGATGTCAGTGTCCGCCACGATAGCCATAGGAGACTGAGCCATCACCGAGTAAGGTTTACTTAGTCCCTTGACAGCAGCCACAGGACTTGCAATACCATCATGGGAAGCTGTTGTCGGCACGCTAATGAAGGCAATTCCCTGACGAGTAGAACTGAGTTTTGCCACATCAATTTTGGTTCCTCCGCCTACGCCAAGAACTACTTGCGGTTTAAGTTCTTGAATTCTTTTCTCAACAGCCCGAACTTCCCACAATGTAGACGTGTTAACAACCAGATGGTCAACGTCCATCTTCTTGTCGCGCAACAAATCAATAACCATATGACCTGCAATACTTTGGGTGTCCGGACCAGTAACTACAAGGGCAGATTCGTCAAAGCCTAACCGCTTACAAATCTCGCTTAACAGAGGTAAAGTTTCATTTCCAACCACAACTTCGCGAGGAAGCTGCATTCGATGTAACTGCATTTTTAGCGCAATCACGCTATGATTAAAGGCTCCCTATTAAGTTTCAGGTTCCCAGCATGTAAGAGGCAGCTTCAACAACATGAACCTCAGTTTCGAAATATTTTTAAATACGTCAGGGATGTATATACACCTCTGACTTCTCCCGAGTCATTTTGCTATCAATAAATTTTCGGGGGACATAAAAATGCATGAATCTATCGAGAAAATGGCATTAAAAGGAACAACAACAGTGGGCGTAGTTTGTACAGACGGCGTTATCTTGTCTTCTGACACCCGTGTCACAATGGGATACTTCGTAGCTCACAAAACAGGCAAAAAAATCTACCAGATAGACGACCACATAGCCATGACAATCTCAGGCAGCGTCGCCGACGCACAACGCGTGGTAGAAGTACTCAAAGTAAACGCAAAACTCTACAAACTGAACAACGGCAGACCCATCCCAATAAAGGCTGCATCACGCCTAGTTGCAAACCTCCTATTTTCTGCCCGTTTAGCACCACTAATTGCACAGATTCTAGTTGGCGGAGTTGACTCCACAGGACCTCACGTTTTCTCTTTAGACCCTCTCGGTAGTCTAGTAGAAGAGAAATGTGTAGCTACAGGTTCAGGTTCCCCCATAGCTTACGGAGTTTTAGAAGACAAATACAAGGAAGGAGCAACTATAGAAGAAATACTGCCAGTGGTTGTGCGCGCTGTTGACTCAGCCATGAAACGAGATATAGCTAGTGGAAACAACTTTGACATAGCTGTAATAACAAATGAGGGTTATCGTGCACTGAGCCCTGAAGAAAAAAAAGGCATTTTAGGGGGCTCCTGAGGAGCGTTAAAACAGTTTGACATCATCTGGGAAAGACCAAGTTGACATAAGCCAACATATACTGAATAATATTCCTCCACAGGCTGAAGTCACTCGTATAGAGTATGAAGGACCTGCTCTTGCGGTCTATACAAAAAAACCGGAGGTTCTGGTTGAGCAAAGCCATATAATTGCAGACATTGTTAAGATGATCAGAAAAAGGATAGTTGTGCGTTCTGATCCCTCTATAAGGGCAAAAGAAAGGGAAACAGAGAGACTCATCAAAAAGATAGTCTCTGAAGAGGCAGAAATCACGAACATAAACTTTGATCCAAGCCTCGGAGAAGTAATAATAGAAGCGAAGAAGCCTGGAGTCGTTATTGGAAAAAACGGAGAGGTTCTCCAAGAAATCATTAAACAGACTCATTGGCGACCTCGAATTCTAAGAAGCCCACCTATACCTTCCAAAATTATTGCTCACATGAGGCACTTTCTTTATTCAGAAAGCAAGGAAAGGGAAAGGATACTGCGTTCCATTGGCGAAAGAATTTTCAGGCCCAGAGTCTACGAAACTGGAGATGTGCGCCTCACTGCTTTGGGTGGATTCCAGCAGGTAGGAAGGTCATCGATTCTTGTTCAAACAAGAGAAAGTAACGTGTTATTGGATTGTGGCATTAATCCAGGGTCTACAAGTTCCCTGAGAGCATTTCCAAGATTGGATACTCCCCAGTTTGACATAGATGCGTTAGATGCTGTGATCATTAGTCACGCTCATCTGGACCACTGTGGATTCCTTCCATTTCTTTTCAAGTATGGTTATGATGGACCTGTTTACTGTTCGGCTCCTACGTCAAGCCTAATGACTCTGCTTCAACTGGATTACTTGGACGTTGCGAACAAGCAGGGATTTATGGCGCCTTACGGTCAGAAAGACGTGCGTGACACTGTAATGCACACTATTCCATTGCGGTATGGTTCTGTAACCGACATAGCTCCAGACATTCGATTGACTCTGCACAATTCTGGGCACATTCTCGGTGCATCACTTGTTCATCTTCACATAGGCGAGGGACTGCATAATCTGGTCTACACAGGAGACTACAAGTTTGGCAAGTCCATGCTTCTTGAGCCTGCCGTTGCCATGTTTCCTAGGGTAGAGACGATAATTACGGAAAGCACGTATGGCGCTCCTGGAGATATTATGCCCACAAGAGCAGACTCAGAACAAAAAATTACAACAATAATTAACGATACATTAGATAGACAAGGAAAAGTTTTGATTCCAGTTCCTGCAGTGGGAAGAGCCCAAGAAATCATGCTGATTATTGATGATTATATGCGTCGAGGATTGCTGAAGGAAGCCCCAGTCTTTGTGGAGGGCATGATCTCTGAGGCAACTGCAATTCACACGGCTTACCCAGAGTATTTGGCTAAGAACGTGAGGAACAGCATTCTTTATGAGGGCATCAATCCGTTCCAGTCCGATTACTTCACCATTGTTGAGCATCCTAGCGCAAGAGAAGAGATTGTAGACGGAGACCAGTGTATTATTTTGGCGACTTCGGGTATGCTTGAGGGTGGACCAGTAATTGATTACTTCAAACGGTTAGCAGGGGACAAGCGGAATACGATAATATTTGTCAGTTATCAAATCGATGGAACCATGGGATCGAGAGTCCAGAAGGGAATATCCGATGTTCCCATCATAAACAGCAACGGAAAGATGGAAGTAATGAATGTTGAGATGCAGGTTGAGTCAGTAGGCGGATTTTCTGGGCACTCAGACAGGAGACAGCTTGTCGGTTACCTCCAAAGAATAAGACCTAAACCTGAGAGAGTGATTGTGGTTCATGGCGAGAAATCAAAGAGTCTGAGCATGGCTAATCTCTTCAAAAGAAAATATAATGTAGACGCTCTTGTCCCAGAAGTTTTGGAAACAATTAAGCTGCGGTAGGCGCTTTTTTAGAGACAACAGTTTCGGGGCGCCAGATTTTAATGAAGTCTGGAACAATAACTACGCGCTCTTCTCCTAGGCTGGCGATGTCTCCTCCGATGGATTTCGTGAAAGCAGCGAGATCGTCTACAGCAATCTTCACGTCTTCAATGTTTTTTCGGGCTAGAGGGGTAATTTTGAGGATGATGATGTTTCCAAGCTTGAGTTCGTGTTTGATAAGTTCTACGTCGGCGAGGATGCGGAGGGGCAGAGCTTTCAGGATGGCTTTCTTCTCAGTTTTTTCGTTCTCCCGTTTTTGAGTCGACAAGTGATGCACTTCCTTAATTAGTTACAGAAGTTTCATTTTAAACATTTCCTCTTGATGCAGCTTCTATAGTTCAAAAAATAGGGTTCCATAATAGCATTATATGACTCTTATGAACCCATCATACCGTTTTTTTGACAGTTTTCCATTAGTCGCCCTTGAGATTAACAAGAAGTTTGCAATCAGGAACCCTTCAGATGGTTCCACAGTTTATCGCCTACATAGTGGAGGGTTTTTACGGTTTTTCCGCGGTTAACAGTTTTCATGGCTTCTGAACTTAAGAGGGCTACACCTACAGCTAAGGGTTTGCCGTGCCGTTCGTCAGTGATGAGAAGAATGTCATTCTCTTTGAATTCGCCGTTTATGGATACAATTCCGGGAGCCATTACATCCGCTCCTTTGCAGACATAAGGAATAGCGCCCATATCTACTACTAACCTAGGCATCAGAGGGAAAAACTCTTCAAATGTTAGGGCAGGAAAAAGAAGGCCATCAGTCCTTGCCAGCAGAGGGGTCCCATTGAAAATGAAGATTGCTGCATTTTCAGTTTGATTTACTTCGACGCGGGTTTTCGAGTCTAGAAATTGCTCAATGTCTGCTCCAAAAGTTTCTGAAACCTCAGAGAGTAAATATTTCGCTTCTTTAGCTTTCAAGAAATATCTATGATGTTTTTTCGGCAATTCAAGCACCTGTTCATCCAATTTTGTTAGAAGAGCACAACTTTTGTGCACAACCACTTTTAGGCTTCCAAGTCAAAAATGTTAGGGCAAAACAGGCACTCCCACAGAACAGGAATTCAAGTATTTTATTGTTTTTTGGTTGTGGAGGGACAAACATTGCATGATCCTGGAACCATTAAAGAGCCTTTGTGCCAATCACAGATCAGGTCTCCAGACCTTAAAGCCTCGCATAATTTGCAGAACTGCAGCATAGCATCAAAAGGAGATGTTTTATTGGCTGCTATGCCTTCAGTAATTTCATCGACTATGGCTTGGACATCGGGAGAGGCTTCTAGTTGCTTTACCATTTTTTCTCCCCGTTTCGAGTAAAGATAGTGACTTATAGAGGCCTGGGTTGTTCCAAGTTTTTTTGCTGCAGCCACTTGAGAAAAGTTGAAGTTTTCTATAAGTCGCCTAGCTACGAGAGAGCGAAAGGCAGGTAGGATAGAACGCACAACAACTTCACAGGGTGGTCGCAACTTGCTTCACAAGATTATAACGCCGTTATTGCTTATAAACGAAGCGCGAAAAAGAACCCGAAAAATAGAAGGGTATTACCGTTTGTAGACGTAGAGTGTGTGAGACGGGTAGCCTAGTTTAGGGTTTTCACAGAAAGTGTCAACTTTTAGGGGTTTCCATCCAAGAATTTCGTAGTCGTGAGAGACAACTCGTGTCCCAGATTCAAGTTCTGCTTCCAGTTTCGGCTTAATTTTTTCGTTTGCACTGGTTGTCAAGTATAGAAACACGACATTAGCTGCAGACAGGTTGACAGCAAAAATGTCCTTCTGGACAATACGAGTTTTCTCAGCTAAATCGAGTTCCTGAATGCTGTCTAGGGCTCTCTTTGCCAAATCATCTCTTAATTCAACGCCGATAGATGTTGCTCCGAAATCTTTAGCAGCCATAATGACAGCTCGACCATCTCCAGAACCCAAATCATACAGGACCTCTCCAGGCTTGAGGTCAGCTAAAATAAGCATCTGACGAACTACGGACGTAGGCGTAGCAACAAAAGGTGCAAGGAACAAAACATTCTCCTCTTTTTTGGTTTTGTTTATAGATACGGGCTTGCTTTTATGGTTTTCGCGAAATCGCAGACAAATAAATGCTCATTTTCTATACAAACCGAAGACCCGATAACCCTTTGCCTTAAATTTTTTGTAAACAGAGTTTTGCTTTAGAAGCACAGGGGAAGCACAATTACTCAATGGACAAATGAAGGCTACAAGGCAAGTTTAACCGCAGATAGAAGCTTTTACCAAAATTTGCGTTTCAGCGATTTCTTTTCAGCTTCTGTGATTAGTTCAAAGAAGTGGCTTGAAAGCGTGTTCTCATTTGCTAGGATTTCTTTTGCGTCAGAGACTTGTATGTTTCGTCCCGCAAGAGAAACAGCAGCAGGTTTGCCGTACTTTGAAATGAGTCGAGCCGTTTTAATTGCCTGCTGATTGATTTTGGTCTCACTTTTTGTCAGTTTATCGCCTCGTTTGTCCACCAGAGACTGGACGCCATCCTCGTCTCTTCTGAGGACACCTAAAGCGGGAGAGCTACATTTGGGGCAAACAGGTTTTTCAGGCAGATCATTCAACCGAATCATCTCCAGGTAGTCCCAGCATTTGGTGCACACGAAAGTTCTGACCTCATTAAGGAGACGTGCCCTAGCAGACTCCACAAGAATGAGCTTCATACGCTCAGGCGGAATCAAATCAGTTTTCATGCTGACTTTTTCTATTCCAACACGAGCAACAGGAGAGGCATCCCCCACAGTTTCCACCTTCTGAACTTCGACCGTGCCGTCCCGAACTGCAGCCAATACATTGATTGCCTGTTCCAGATCCAAGTCTTTTCTGAAAATCTCCTTCAAAGCTTCATCGTATATGGCTGTGCCCTCGAAACTCTCCAACATTTTGCGGAGGCTTACCCGGCTTAAGTCAACCCATTTTTGTATGCCACCGAAACGTCTAGCAACATGGAACATACGCCGCTTAAAGAGTCCAGTTTTGACGATGGACCTGATCATGATGTCTCGGATGTCCTGGGCACTCATCTTCTTTATGGAATCAATGACCATTATTATGCGGTCCGCTTTGACTGCGCCCATCGTATTAACGAAGATGCGGTATGGGTCATGTTGAACCACGACGCTGTATCCAGTCTTATCTGACAAAATGTGACCCAACAGTTGAGCTAAAGCTCTGTTCGCCAGTGACCCAAAGTTAGCTTGCATAATCACAAAGTCTTCCCAATCCTCAACCAAGACCCTTTTATCCGTGGGAACTTGATACCCTTTCTTGAACTGTTCAATGGTTTCGCGGATTGCCACTGCAATAGTTTCTGGGTCAGTAGGATACCTTTTAGCCAAAGCATCGGAGATTTCGGCGGCTGTTTTACCGTTTTTGCTCTGTTCTTCAATGAAACTTCTGATTTGTCCGACCTCCTGTGCCACAGCAAAGGGAACAGGAATCTCTTCTCCTATCCAGCTGGGAATTGCTCCAGTTGGGTCTTCAGTTTGCTTTACGAAGATTTGGTCTCCGGAAACGCTTATGATCTGCCAAGGTCGTCCCTGAATGATGAACTTCACGCCAGGCTTACCGTATTCGGCAACGAAGGCTTCATCAAGCACACCCACAGCAGAGTTCTGGTTATCGTCGATTACCAAAAACTTCTTTTCTGCAGGAATCATGGACAGGTTATCGAAGTAGTATTCATAGAGTGGCTTTGTTTTGTGTGGTTTAATGACTAGTTTCTTTTCTTCTGAAACCCATGCGAACCGTGGAAAACGGCGATGCATGTAATCCAGAACGTTTTCGATGTCTTCCACTGTCAGGTCAGAGTAGGGGAATGCCATTTTGAATATGTCCTGAAGTTCATTGAAGTTCCACTGTTTCTGTTTCATCAGGAGAGCCACAATCTGGTGAGCAAGAACGTCGTAGGGTTTTGGCGGAACCTCCAGAGGTTCCAGTTCTTCATTTATGGTTCTGCGAGCGATAACCATAGCCTCTAGAGTGTCATCTGAATCCATGGTAAGTATGACACCCTTTGGAATACGTCCGACCCTGTGACCGCTTCTGCCAATCCGCTGGATAAGACGAGTAACCTGTCTGGGACTCATATACTGAATCACCAAGTCAATACGTCCCACATCGATGCCCAGCTCCAGAGACGATGTTGCAACCAAACCCTTCAATTCTCCAGTCTTCAGTCCCCGCTCTGCAGCTAATCGAGAGGGCTTAGCTAAAGAGCCATGATGAATAGAAACAGGAAAGTTTACGTCCCAAACCTTGAATCGGCTCGCCAAAACCTCTGAAATAGAACGGGTGTTCGTGAAGAGGAGAACTGAGCTGTGATCTTGGATGTATTGGCGAATAACACGGAGCCGAGCAGCAACCTCAGGATGCGTAAACAGTGCCGATGCTAACTCATAATCTTCCTGAGTGGGTTGAGGAAAAAGTATCTTCAAATCCATCTGCCGCGCCAAAGTAACCTTAACGATCTCAACTTCACGCCCAGAACCGACCAGAAAACCAGCCACCTTGTGTGGGCTACCTATTGTAGCAGATAAGCCGATACGCTGAAAATCCCTGCCAGTTACCCACCGCAACCGCTCAAGCGCCAAAGACAGCTGGCTTCCCCGTTTGCTGTCCGCCAACTCATGGACCTCATCCACTATCACCCACTTGACTGTACTGAGATGCTGCCGCATCAGTCTTCCAGGCAGTATGGCTTGCAGAGTTTCGGGAGTGGTAATCAGCATGTCTGGAGGGCTTCTGGACTGCCTAGTTCTTTCCTTGCTGTCGGTGTCTCCGTGTCTGACTGCCAATTTAATGTCAAGGTTGTTGCACCACCATTCCAGACGCTCAAGCATGTCTCTATTCAGGGCTTTCAGGGGAGTCACATAAAGAATTTTGATTCCCCTCCGACGGTCAGAGGTTCTAAGAAGTATGTCAAGAACTGGAAGAACAGCTGATTCAGTCTTTCCAGTTGCTGTTGGGGATATGAGGAGAACATTTTTTCCTTCAAGAATCTTTGGGATAGCTTTTTCTTGTGTTTCAGTGGGGCTTTTGAAGCCTTTCTCCTCAACCAATCTGCGGATGGGTTTAACGAACCCGTCGAAAACAGTTCTGGTTCTCTCTGGCAAATTCACTATGCACCAAGGCTGGAAAAGTAAAGCAAAGCGGTTGTAAAAAGCATTTTGGAAACATAAATATGCTTTTCAGATTAAAAAAATCTCTCTTTGCGAGGTTATCAGGTGCTTCATCTGTATGAATGGAAGGCAAATCTTTTATTCACAATTAACATATATTGTTGTGCTATATTAAATGGAGGAAGAAAAATGGTTAAATGCAAAAACTGTGGAGCCGAAGTTGCAAAGGCCAGAAAGCAGTGGAAAATGGCTGGTCGACCAGATAAGGCAGGGAAAAGAACTGAATTAACGATAGGACTTTTCGACTGTCCCAGCTGCAACAAATCCTTCAAAGTTGTTTTAAACAAGCAGAAAATCTAATGCTCTGACCTCACCGAAATCTGTAGCTCCTTGGGTGTAAGGTAACTGCTGATTGATAGCCGGCAATTACTTAGAGGTGAATAGGTTCGAAAAAGGCGAGCAGGAAAGGTCCACATTATCCTCCTTTTTTAAAGTTTAATCCGTTAGGTTTTTATGTTCTGGAAGGGAACAACGTTTAAAAACTTCTAGACTACTGGAGCCAAGATTTAGCATGAAGTTACCAGAGATACTCAAGCGCGGTTATGTGCAGACCATTATAATGATCGTTGTTGTGATACTTGCGGTTTTACTGTTTTGGTATGGACTAAGGTTTGCCTTTAGAACAGAATATCCCATATTGGCTGTTGCTTCAGGAAGCATGGAACCTGTGTTGTATGCGGGGGATCTCATTGTTGTTGAGGGAATAGAGAACGTCGGTGATGTTTACGTTGCACCTAAGTACGCTGAAAAGCCTGGTGATATAGTTGTGTATCAAGGAGCAACAGAGTTGATTGTGCATAGGGCGATTGACAAAAAAATTGGCACAGATGGAAAAATTGTGTTTATAATACATGGGGATGCTAACGCTGAGGGAGCTAATGAGCATGTTCATGAATCCAAAATTATTGGTAGGTATGTAGGGTTTAAGGTGCCTTGGCTGGGTCAAATTGCCTTGGCTTTTCAAAAGACTGAAACTAAAGTAGCATTCATCGCGTTGTGGATACTGGTTTTGATAGGTATAGAGGCGGCACCTTATGTGATTAAAAAACTTAAGGGCAGCAATGATGATGAAGCAAGCCTTTATAAATAACTGAAACAATTTGATGATGTTTTATAAGGAGGGGCTGGAATTACCCGAAGTTGTAGCTTCTATTCGAATAGAGAATGTCGTAGCTTCTGCAACCTTAAATCAGAGGATTGACCTGAACGCTGTTGTTAAAGGGTATCCAGGAGTTGAGTATCGTCCAGAACAATTCCCAGGCTTGGTTTTTAGACTAAAGAGACCAAAAACGGCTACGTTAATCTTCAATTCTGGGAAGATGGTTTGCACAGGAGCAAAGTCAGAGAAAGAGTCGAAGAGAGCAGTCATGAAGGTTATCAGGGAACTGAAGAAAAGTGGAATAATCATTATCGGAAAACCTGAGTTAAAGATACAGAATATTGTGGCTTCCGCAAACTTGGCGGGCTTAATCGATCTAGAACGGTCAGCCTACAGTTTGGGCAGAACAATGTATGAGCCTGAGCAGTTTCCGGGTCTCATCTACCGAATGGACGACCCAAAGGTTGTGATTCTTCTTTTTGCAAGCGGAAAACTTGTTTGCACAGGAGCCAAAAAAGAAGAAGATGTTTACGAGGCAGTCACCAAACTTCATGAAACACTTGAACTCGAAGACCTCATCTACTACGAGTAACCTCAATCCTTTC
>Ga0272441_10014830_pt1 | contig 10982 bp, 11 predicted proteins | sample SSMProp6N_FD_193582 | JGI IMG/M metagenome (GOLD analysis project Ga0272441, IMG submission 193582) | Marine sediment archaeal communities from Little Sippewissett salt marsh, Falmouth, MA, United States - SSM-Prop-6N | ecosystem: Environmental > Aquatic > Marine > Wetlands > Sediment ...
ACGAATGTCGCCATGTGTCACTTCCGGGTATTGATTTGCCTACTGTGGCTCCATTCAGCCATGTCCTGGAGACAAGTGGGTGCGCCCGGGCGTGCATACGGACAACCGCTACGGGAATATTTTCCTCGCCTGTCGCAACCCGGAGCAATCTTTGGTCGACATATGCAGGAGACGACACCGATGCATGAGCCCATCTGGCAGGCGGAAAAAAAGAAAATCCTGACCCGTCTTTCAATTGCCATTTACAAAATGACCGACGAACAGTTGATCTCCCTGTTGCATCTGTTCAAGGAGTTAAACCTCAAGGATAATGAAAAACTTCTGGAAATGCCGACGTCACATTCGGAAGGCGTCGTTGCCGCCAGGGACCGACAACTCCTCATCGCGCGTTTTTTTCTTCTGATCAATCAATTGTCCGAAGCGGATCTGCTAAAGTTCATGAACCGATACGAGCAAAAGCGGTTTTCCATGCTTCGGGAATTCCCCCGGGTTCCCTGCAATATTACCCTGGACTTGGCTGCTGATGGGCGTGCCATCAACTGTTCCGCCATGGATGTCAGTGCCGGCGGGATGTTTGTGGAAAGCTGTGAGTCGTTTACCATGAATCAGTCTGTCTCCATCTGTTTTTCGGTGGCCGAAAACCAACTGGCCCTCAAAATCAAAGGCCGTGTGGTTCGCTTGGAGCAGGGTGGTATCGGGATACAATATGAATTGCTGACCACATATCAGATAGAAATCATGAAAAATATGATCAACCGCCTCCAGTGTCAGGCCAGTTCGCAATACCGTATAGACTGAAACAATTGTCTCTCCGGGTTTTCTCGACCCTATCACCACCGGCCTGACGATGCGAATGAATGGTGTTTCCCTTATCCGCTACGGCCGGTAGATGAACCCTTGAAATTGGAACGCACCGTGCTATATTGTTGCCGAGCGCAACGAGTGGGTGCGTTAACAAAGGAGTTAGATTGGACATGATTGACGTTCGAAGCCAGCACATAGAAGTCAGCAGTGAGCGGCGGCAATTCCCCAGGCTGGAATTTCGTTGCACGGCACTTTTCGGTCACCTGAAGGATGTGCTCAAGGTGACCGACTTGAGCCTGAAGGGTCTGTTCGTGGAGGTGAAAGATAAATCCGGCCTTGATCCGGGACGGTTGGTCAGCCTTGCGATCAAGTTTCCCACCGAGGAAAAAGCGGTTCTTTTAAAGGCCAAGATTGCCAATGTCAACAAAAGGGGCGTGGGGTGCTATTTTGTAGATCTGGTCCCCAAAACTTCCGAGGCCATAAAAAACTGTTTCGAAACCTTCAAGGACACCCTGCCCCTTCGCTGACCCCTTGACCCGGGAGGCCTTATATTTCCAACTGCCGGATCCCCATGGCCCGCCTTTACCCTTTCCCGGTATTTTCCAGATGCGACACGATGGTTAAAGCGGATTGGAGGGCATTGCTGTCACGCTCTACCCGCGTAAGTGGTTCCATCGCCGAAACCATCGCATTGATCTGGGGGTCGTAATAGACGCCGCCTCCGATTTCCGCTTGAATCATCAGATGCTTTTGCGACACCATCTGGATGATCCGCCCGGCATTTTTGTCCCGCGGCTCCCGGGCCATGTTGGTGATCAGGGTGGGGCGAATTCGCTTCAGGTGAATTGCCATTTCAGTCGCATCCGCCGGATCTCCATTTTCGGCCACCCGATCCAACAGGGTGCTCACCGTTCTCACCCGCATGTCGTTTTTGGGGTCCATGGCCGTTTTTACCAGCCTTCCCAGAGACGGCCGGCGGCTCGTCAGTCGGCTCAAGGTTCGATACACGGCGTTTCTGACGAACGCATACGCGTTTTGAATCGCAACGGGCTGGGGGGTCATCACCACAATTTGACGGTCGGCAGATAGAAAAAAGTCAAGGGTATTGAATCCGGTGCCGGCCCCCAAGTCCAGGATCACATGGTCGGCCTCGATTCTGGAGATCGCCTGAAGGATTTTTACCTTCTGGGTATATTGGAGATTGGCCAGGGTCAACACCTCGCTGGCACCGCAGATGATTCGAAGGCCCTTTTGCTCCGTGCCCATACAGACCTCGTCCAAGGTCGCGCACTGGCGGCTGATAAAATCATTCAGGGTTCTGCTGGGGGTGCGGATGCCCATGAACGTGTGAAGGTTGGCCCCGCCCAAATCTCCGTCGATGACCACCGTGTCCTGGCCTTTTTCGGCCAACGCCATGGAAATCAGAATACTGAGAACGCTCTTGCCAATGCCTCCTTTACCGCCACCGACTGCCCAGATTTGCGGTGATTGGGTCAGCGCATTTTCAGTGTGCTGGTTTTGCATCTGTTTTTATCCCTTCGAATTCAGTGTCGCACCAGATGATTCCACAGATTCCAGATCATGTCCTGTTCGTCGTTGGAGATGGTACAGAATGCATTCAGGGCGATTGCTGTTTCTTCGGCCATCGGATCGAACGTGATACCGACAATATGGGTCGGACGGGCCATCCGGCCGACCGTTTTCCGCCAGGCCACATTGCCGGTCAGCCCATCGATCACCGTTCGATTCCCTTCAAGGATCGTCAGGGTCGGTTTTTGTTTGAGCAACGCGTCAATATCGGAGCGGGTGGTATCACTTTTCAGGACCACACAAATGCCGCCGGTTGAAAGGTCTCTGGTGGTGCCGTTTACGACCCGCTTGTTTCCGGTGTTGTCCGAGGTAAATTCGACGCTGATATCCGCAGGCAGGCAGTACCGACAGGACCTGCGAACCGTCTGCCAGGCCCGGCTGCCCTGCGGCGTCCGAATCCGGCTTAGTCGTTCGAGAAGTTCGCGGATTCGCGGATAGCGGTAACAGGTGGCCTTGAGCACCGGCTTTGAAATTTTAACCAGCTCCACGGCGCTGGTGGCCACGACGCGTGCGAGGCAGAGCGACTCCTCTTCCAGGGGAAAGATGTCGCCGAAGATGTCGTTTTCCGCCAGCGTAATGGCAGTGGCGGACGCAGCACCCTCTATTTGCGGCAGTGTTTCCGTCAATTCGCCTGATACGATGAGGTAAATGTCTGTGGATTCCTGACCGGCGTCGTAAACCACCTCGTCGGGTGACAGGCGTACGCGGGTCAGGCGAAGCATCAGGGTTACCATCTCCTCATAATTCAGTTGGGAAAAAAGGACCTGTGAGGGCATGTCACCGCCGCCCTTGCGCCGGACCATCGCATGGAAATCGTGTCCTTCGCGATGGGAAGGCTTGACGATGCTCCACTCTAAAATTTTGGCCACAATGGACTGGAGCACCATGCCGGCGTCCAGGTAGAGGGTGGCCGCTTTGTGGTACGCCAACATCGCCGCATCCGCGCGCTTTCTGCCGGCCAACAGGTCGGCAAATTTGCGATACAGCGCCGGATTGTCGGGAAAGACGTCGAGTAGCGGTTCAAGCTCCTCCACCGAATGAATATCAATCTGGTCATTAATGATCTGTTCGATGATGCTTTCCTGGTCCGGATTCGCGTGCGGTTCGATTCCATTCATGTTCAGAGCATTCTCCCTTTTTTTAGGGCTGCAATGACAGCGTCCAGGCGTTGGTTCAGCAATTCACTTTTTTGGTGTGACAGGCGCATGACTTCCACCAGGGCGGTCATCTGACGGTCGGTCGTTAGTAGCCATTCGCTCACATCGGCCAGTCTGCGGGTGAGACGGTCCACCTGGGCCTGGATCGGTTCTCTGGCCTCCCTAAAGGCATCCTGCGGGCGGTCCCGGCGGAAGTCGCCGATCATTTTTTCAAGATCATCCTTTTCGGCCTCCGACAGGCCTGCAGCAAACGCATCTATTTTCTGCTGGGACATGAAGATACCTGACATGCTTTCCTATCGGTGGTCATGGTTTTTCAGATGCTCACCGATTACCGAGTCAATCCTTTCAACAGCCCGATCCCTGCTTGGCGGCAGATCGTGCATCCAGGATGGCTCCGGATGATTTTTTCGGCCAGCGCCCATCCATATCAGAAAAATGAGCAGAACGACAATGATTGAGGTGACCACGATCAGGGCCGCGATCAAACGCTGCTGAAACCGGTTACGGCGCAAATCGTCAGCGACGCCGCTACCCGGAGAAGCGGCGCCGTTGGGCTTGATCGACACCTCCTCGATGGCGGCCGAACCTCCCTCCGGCAGCGGTTTTTCCGGCGCGTTGGTTGGTTCCGGTAAAGAGACGGTTTCTTCGATCAATGCCTTCTGGCGTGATTCTTCACCGGGCGGCTTGGCGGCGGCCGGAGAGAGGGGACGGTAGGCATCGATGATGAAACGGGGCGGACCGGTCAGCGAGAAGGCTTTGACATCTGCGGGGTCGAAGGAAAAGACCGCATCGATTCGTGTGGCGTCCGATGTTTGGGAAACCTCGAGGCTGATGAGGTCCGCGTGGTATCCGCCGGTTTCACGGTCAGGCAGGTCGGTGGTGATCCCGGTTAGGGTGACTTGCAGGGTGTTGCGGTGGATGGAGAACGATGGGGGCGGGCTCAACGGCCGGTCAAATTCCAGCACCATGCGCACGTATTCTTGATTGTCGCCAAAACGCAGGTCCCGGATAACCGTTGCTTCTGCCCGCAGGGCAGGCGCAAGCAGCATGGCAAGGAACACGATCAGCAGCGGTGTCGCTTTCAGCGCAACCCCTTTTCTACACTTAGCCATCAGATATGTCGCTGGGTGGTCGGGATCGGATGCTTGTCCGATCAATTATAGGCAATTGATTCGCCGGGTGGACGTTGGTAGGGAAAAATATTAAAAAAAGGGTCCGATGTCAAGGTCCGTTGTGGATCTTTATCGAGGTGACCGCAAAATGTTGTGGTCGATGGCAATGGTTGGCCTTAAAAACTAAGGATCAAGATCCAATCAAAACCATGCTTTCCACGCTTGGCATCCTGACGCGCCCGGGGGTGTCTATCACAAGGATGGCGATGCCTTTTCCGGCTGAAAGGCGCATAGTGGCTCCTCGGCCATGTAATTGCCGCTGGCCTCAAAGGCTCTGGCCCGGCATCCGCCGCAGACCGCCCGGTACTCGCAGGCACCGCATTTTCCTTCCAGCTGTTTGAAGTCGCGAAGTTTAAGAAATACCGGCGAGTGGTTCCAGACCTCTCCAAAAGTGGTTTGGGTGACGTCTCCACATTTCACATCCGTGTAGCCGCACGGCTGCACGACACCCGTGTGGGAGATGAAACAGAATCCCGTACCGGCCAGGCAGCCCCGGGTCACGGCATCGAGCCCATGGGTTTGAAAGGAGATTGTCTTTCCTTCCGCTTTTGCCCGCTGACGCAATATCCGGTAGTAGTGGGGTGCACAGGTGGCCTTGAGTTGCAGTGGTGTTTTTTCGCGTTGGTCATAAAACCAGTTCAGCGTGTCTTCATATTCTTTGGCGTCGATGGCCTGGTCCACGATATATTTTCCCCGGCCGGTGGGGACCAGTAAAAAAATGTGGTGGGCTACAGCGCCCAGCCGTTCGGCCAGTTCAAGAATCTTGGGGATCTGATCCAGATTGCTTTTGGTGATGGTGGTGTTGATCTGGAACTCGATTCCCGCGGATTTCACATATTCGATGCCGCGGATGGCGGCATCGAAAGCACCTTCCACACCACGAAATTTGTCGTGGAACGCCTTGGTGGCTCCGTCAATGCTGGCACTGATCCGCCGAATGCCGGAAGCTGCCATTTTCTCAGCCACCTGGGGGGTGATCAGGGTTCCGTTGGGGGCCATCACCATCCTCAGCCCTAAACTGTCGCCATGCTTGGCAAGGTCGAAGATGTCATCCCTGAGCAGAGGCTCCCCGCCGGTGAGGATGATGATGGGTTTCGCCACCTCGGCGATCTCACCCAGCAGTTTGAATCCCTGGTCGGTATCCAGTTCTCCCTGGTAGGGACCGTTGGTGGCTGCGGCCCGGCAGTGAACACAGGAGAGGTTGCAGTTTCGGGTCGTCTCCCAGGCCACCAGGCGCAGCGTGTTGCCCTTACCGTGACCGTGGGGCGCCTTTTCTTTTTCAGCATGGGAATGAGGGTTCATGGGTCGTATCTTTCTTTGCGTGCCGTCAACCGTTGATCAAGGCGGCGGCATCCATGGCAAAATAGGTCAGGATCATGTCAGCCCCGGCCCGTTTGATGGCGGTAAGGGTTTCCATCATCACCTTCTGGCCGTCGAGCCAGCCCATTTTTTCAGCAGCCTTGATCATGGAATATTCGCCACTGACATTGTATGCCGCAACGGGCAGGTCCACCTCGTCCCGGATCCGGCAAATGATATCCAGGTAAGCCAGCGCCGGTTTCACCATGATGATGTCGGCTCCCTCCTCCACGTCCATGGTTGCTTCGCGGATGGCCTCCCTGGCATTGGCCGGGTCCATCTGGTAAGTGCGACGGTCCCCGAACTGGGGGGTGCTGTGGGCAGCCTGCCGAAACGGTCCATAATATGATGAACAGTATTTGGCGGCGTAGGACATGATGGGGATCTGGGAATAGTCGTTTTCGTCCAGCATGTTGCGGATTTCGGCGACCCGGCCGTCCATCATGTCGGACGGGGCCACCATGTCGGCACCGGCCCTGGCATGGGACAGGGCCGTCTTGGCCAGAAGATCCAGGGAGGCGTCATTGTCCACGGTATGGCCATCCACAAAACCACAGTGGCCGTGGTCGGTATACTGGCACAGGCACACATCGGTGATTACCGCCAGTCCCGGGACCTTGTTTTTGACCGCGCGGATAGCACGCTGGACGATGCCCTCCTTGGCGTAAGCCTGGGTGCCCAAAGGATCTTTTTTCGGCGGGATGCCGAAAAGAATAACGGCCGGAACCCCCAGGTCGTAGGCTTGTCTGGCTACTTTGACCAGATTGTCGATAGACAAGTGGTATTGGCCGGGCATGGCATCGATGGGGTCTTTGACCCCTTTTCCGTCAACGGCAAACAGCGGCAGGATGAAATCGTTGACGGAAAGGGCCGTCTCGCGGACCATTTTGCGAAACGCTTCACTCTGGCGCATCCTTCTGGGGCGATAATCGGGAAACAGCATGTCAACTCCTGGTAATGGTCGTGAAACAGCCAATCATATGGTTTGGGCAATCTCCTCATCGGTGAGATAGCAGGCCGGGTCCGGCGCCCACACATCATCAAAGATCGCCTCGGCGCGAACCCGGAAGTTGCCGCCGCAGACATCCAGCCACTTGCAGGTGGAACAGCGGCCCTTTACGTGGATCTTTTTTTCCTTGAGCTTCAACAACAGGTCGTCTTTCGGCTGGGTCCAGATCTGGGAAAAAGGGCGCTGACGGACGTTGCCGAAACTATGGTGGCGCCAGAACTGGTCGGCATACACCTCGCCGTCCCAGCTGACGCAGCCGATGCCACGGCCCGAGTTGTTGCCCTCGTTCATTTTCAGCAGTTCAAGAACCTCGGCAGCCCGTTCGGGATCTTCCTTGAGCAGTCGCAGGTAGAGGTAGGGCCCGTCGGCGTGGTTGTCCACCGTGAGCACCTCCTTGGCGATGCCCTTGGCGTGAAGGGCCTTGGTCCGGTCGATAATCAGGTCGACTGCCTTGCGGGTGCCTTCCAGGCTGAGGTCCTCCTCCACCATCTTGGATCCCCGGCCGGCGTATACCAGGTGGTAAAAGCAGACCCGGGGGATGTCCATCTCCTCCAGCAGATCGAAGATGGCCGGGATGTCGCCCACATTGAACTTGTTGACGGTGAACCGCAATCCCACTTTGATGCCCGCGTCCTGGCAGTTGCGGATTCCTTCCAAGGCCTTGTCATAGGCACCGGGCACGCCCCTGAATTTGTCGTTGATCCCCTGCATGCCGTCCAGGCTGATGCCCACGTAGGAAAGACCGATGGATTTGAGTGTTTTGGCCAGACTGGCAGTGATCAAGGTGCCGTTGGTGGAGATTACCGCTCGCATGCCTTTTTCGACGGCATAGGCGGCCAGTTCGGGAAGATCCTTTCTGACCAGGGGCTCACCGCCTGAGAACAGCATTACCGGGGCGCCGAACTGGGCCAGATCATCGATCAACGTTTTCCCTTCGTCTGTGGAGAGCTCGTTGGCTACGGATTCTTCCGTGGCCTGGGCGTAGCAGTGAACGCACTTGAGATTGCATTTTCGGGTTACATTCCATACGACCACCGGCCGTTTATCCTTGGAAAACTGCAGCAGGTGGGAGGGCAGGGCGGATGAATGGCGGCCATATCGCAGGGCATCAGAGGGCTCAACGGTTCCGCAGTACAGCTTGGATATTCCGATCATGTGGCGTCAGCCTTTCAGCAGATTGTCGGGTTTCGGGGAGAGTTGGAGACGGTCGTCGCCGGTTGGTCTGAGAAGGCCAGCAATATAGCTGTCCGGTTTTTCCAGCGCGTCCCGGGTGATAAAAAAGCGAGTCCGGCCTGTTTTTTCACGAACCAGCTTCAAACCATGTTCGAAATCAGCGGTCAACCTGCGGTAATAGTCTTCCGGCTTGCCCCGGTCACTGAAGCATTGCCCGATGATGTGGTCGATGGCCTCTTCTTCCAGGACAATGTTAATACCATGATTTTTGATAAAGTAAAGCTCTATGGTTTTGGTCTCTTCGTAGTAGGTTTTTATCTTTTTGAGCACTTTTTCGATGTCGGTCACCAGGCTGCCGTAAGCTTTGGCGACTAGCTCAATGCGTGACTCCGTCAGTTGAATACCGTATTTTTCGCCGAAGGTTTTCCGGTTTGCCGTCACATATTCTGCAATGCGTTGACACTCTTCTTCGGCCAGTTGGTTAAACGCTTGTCTGAATGCTTCGTCTCCGGGCCGTTCAAGCAGTTCGTCGAGACTCTCGTGCGGTCGATCAATCACCTGGCGGGTGGCGGCGAACCGGGTGATGGTGGTGGATGGCAGGGTTTTTTCAAAAGGCAACAGGGCACTCTCCACGGCGCTGACCAGTCCGCGTGCGCCGGTGTTCTCATCATAGGCCCGCCGGGCCAACTCTGCCAATGCGTCGGCCTGAAACTTGATATCGATGCCGTAGGCGGCAAAATCCAGCTTTTTACCCAGCATGATGGGGTTGTTTGGATTTTCAAGGATGTCGCGCAGATCCAATTCCGTCAGCCGTTCGAATATCGTTCGCACAGGGAGCCGACCGACAAACTCGGATTCAAATCCGTACGCGACGAGATCCTCCGATTTTAGCTTGGAGAGGATGTCCCCATCTTGGGACGGGTCGGAAATGGAAGCCCCGAAACCGATTTTCTGGTCGGCGATGCGCCGGGAAATAATTTTGTCGATGCCGGAAAAGGCGCCGCTCATGATAAACAGGATGTGTTTGGTGTTGATGCTGCTTTTTTCTTTTTTACCGGTTTTTCTGAACCGGTCGATCTCCTGCAGCATGGATACCGGATCGTGGGGGACTTTCAGATCCACGTCGGTCTCCTCCATGGGTTTGAGAAGCGCCCGCTGGACACCGGTGCGGGAAACGTCGGCGCCGATCAAATTGTGGCTGGAGGCGATTTTGTCGATTTCATCGATATAGATGATTCCATACTGGGCCAGCTGGATATCCCCGTCGGCCTCTTTGACCAGATCTCGAACCAGATCCTCCACATCACCGCCCACATATCCCGTCTCGCTGAATTTGGTGGCGTCTCCTTTGACGAACGGCACACCGATTTTCTTGGCGATGAGCCGCACCATGTAGGTCTTGCCCACGCCGGTGGGGCCGAGCATCAGCACGTTGTTCTTGATGATGCCGACCATGTCGACAAAGTCGTCAGGGGCGCTTTGAATATGCTTGATCCGGTTGAAGTGCGTGCATATTTTGGTGGCCAACGTGTCTTTGGCTGCCGTCTGCTTGACAATGTACTGGTCAAGAAAGGCGACCAGATCCGTTGGCTTGAGATCGAAATTAATCGTTTTGCGGTTTTTCGGCGGCGGCTCGCCTTCATCGCTGCTGGCTGCCTGGGGCATGACGATGGGGGTTGCCAGTTTTACGCTGCCACCGAATTTTTTGGCCAGGAAATCACCCAGCTCTTTCTCCAATTCTTTGGGGTCGGGAATTTTTTCGTAGTATTCGCTCATGATTAACCCGTAATCGGTTCAAGTTCATGCGGCTCGGTAAGCGGTTCAAGATCGAGGCTCGCCGTATCCCGGCAATCAAGACAACGGGTTGACCGTTGCCGGTGAAGGGTAAGCCGGCCGCCTTGAATGGCGCGCTTTTACCGAAGCCGCCCCTCATTATGGGTGAGTATAAGCACCTGGCCCGATAAATTCAAGGTGATCCAAGGGGAAAGGATGCACGCGAAAACCGTGGATGGAAAAAGCGATGCCCGACGAAAAATTAGGCTTTAGAATCCTGATCAACGGCCGATAATACAGTCTGGTTGGTCAGCCAGCCGCCGCCGGGCCCAAGTGCGGTTTAAACGCGATAATGAAAATAAATGTTGACACAGGATGCAGGTAGATTATTTTTAATGGTTGGATACTACACCTTACGCCGATACCGCTGGTCGAACAGGATATATGGACAATTTCAATCGAATTCAATTTGAGGCTCCCGATCTGACTGCGCTGTCCAGTTGTAATACCGTGGTCGATCTGCATTTCCACTCCCGCTTTTCAGACGGTGCTGATACCGTGGCAGACATTGCCCGACGGGCCCGGCAATTGGGCATCGGTATTGCCATTACCGACCACAACGCTATCGACGGGTCCGTGGAACTCGATGGTCATGACGACGTGTTCAGCATACCCGGCATCGAAGTCACCACCCTGGAGGGAACCCACGTGCTGGTTTATTTTTACCGTATCGAGGACCTCAAGGATTTTTATGCCGACGATGTCAAGCCTTATATGGGGCCAACGGTCATGTCATCGATCGACCTGGATGTGGAATCCATCGTTCGGCGTGCCAGGAAATTCAACAGTGTCGTCATCTTTCCGCACCCTTACTCAGCCGCCTTCACCGGCATCTGCAACCACAGCTTTTCGGAAGCGCAGCTGGACCGCCTGCTCCGGATG
>Ga0272441_10014831_pt1 | contig 10981 bp, 9 predicted proteins | sample SSMProp6N_FD_193582 | JGI IMG/M metagenome (GOLD analysis project Ga0272441, IMG submission 193582) | Marine sediment archaeal communities from Little Sippewissett salt marsh, Falmouth, MA, United States - SSM-Prop-6N | ecosystem: Environmental > Aquatic > Marine > Wetlands > Sediment ...
ATGCGTTCCGTTCATGAGGCACCTCGCGATGATCAATGAACCCTTAAATCACATAATGGGGACAGAATCAATCTCTGAAATCGGTGATTGTTTACAAGAGGTGAGATAGCGATACCGATACCCGCCAGACCGTTGCTATCGGTACATACCTGCGTGACCGGCCAATGACCGGGAGAGTGGCGAATGTGATCCAACAGGAAAAACCGCCAGGATCTTGACATTCTGCCGAGATAGCTGAAAATCAAGAGGTGACTGCTAGCGTCGTCTGCCACCTCCACCGCGACGGCTTTTCGGTGGGCGGGCCGGATTGATCTTCAGGTTACGACCCTTTACCAGCTTTCCGTCCAGTTCTTTTCGTGCCGTCTCTGCGCCTACCTGGGTTTCCATCTCGATGAAAGCGAATCCCTTTCCTTCAATGATTTTGACTTCCACAACTTCTCCATAGTGTGAAAATTGTCCCCTGAGGTCATCGGGTGTGATGGAAAAACTGAGATTACCCACGTACAATTTATTGGCTTGCATTATTGATCCTTTTTGTATGTTCGATTGTTTGGTGAGACGGGTTGCTCTCACATTACCTGCATTAATGCGCGTTACGACAACTATGAACCTTTGAAAGGCGTGTACTGATCTGGTACTGCTTGATGCTACACAAAGGGAGGAACGTGAATGACTATGCACATGACCACTGCAACGATCGTATGGTGGAACCCGGTCGTGTATGAGAAAACCGTTTTGCCACTGTGACACGTCCCAGTGTCATCTTTTATTAAAAAAAAGAGGCACCCCCGATGGAGGGTACCTCTCGAGACCTATTAATTCTACAGGGCCTTTACATGAACAGCGGCGGGGCCTTTCGTACCCTGCTCAATGTCAAAGCTCACACGCTGACCTTCGTATAATGTTCTGAAACCTTCTGCCTCAATTGCGCTGTGATGTACGAACACATCACCGCCTTCATCTTTTTCGATGAACCCGAAGCCTTTTCTCTCGTTAAACCATTTGACTGTCCCTTCTGCCATCGGCGGATCCTCCTTTCTATAAAATTTTCTCAGTCGGATCGCACTTGAACAGAAGAACCATCCCATTCCCGGGGAAAATGCGGTTCACTTTCATATGTCAAAATGCCGATTTCCAACTTACAGGCACAACGGATATGGATAACACCACCATCCGGTACTTACGGTTGAGAGCTTCAGTAGCTTCCATAGAATAAAATAAGTAAAATGTCAATATATATTAGAGAAAGTTTTTAATAATGGTATGTTTTTACGTGTATTTTTGCATGATGTCTTGAAAAGAGACGAATTGTTGGATGAATATCGGCTGAGAAGTGGACTATCGAGGCATCTGAAAATGCACAAAGTTCTCTGTTATAACTATATCCATGCCATCTGTTCATGCAGGCGGTTCATCCTGAAGTGAAGGAGTGTGTCGATAAATAAATCGTCTTTCAGAGGATTTTGCTCCATGTAGAAGAGGTGTGACGGGCAGGAACAGTCCGACGATCCGAATCCCGGGATTGCACGGGGAGCAATGGCCGCAACGGCCTTTGACAGGGTGCACTCCAGATCATCGGCTGTCCGCACCGGAAGGGCGGTACAGGTGTCGGCGCGGTGTCGCAGATAGTCGATATGCCAGAAATGGTTCTTTCGCCTTCTCAGGTGCCGGTCAATCCTCTTTGTAAGATTCCGTCTGGCCGATCCCACATAGATGTAGTATCCCCTTTGAAAGAAGGTGGGGCCCAGCTTCCCGATATCGATGGTTCTGTCTGTCTCTATGTGCATGATAAGCAGGTAACTGCCGCCGTCCTGTGCCTCCCGTTTTACTATGTGCCAGGGGATGGTCAGTTCCCTGATCCGGCTGTCCATGACCATGTGGTGATCCCACCCGACGGCGAGGGCCCGAATGAAAATTCGTTTTCTCAGTGTGAGAAGGGTACGGGCGAATTCCAGGTCCGTGTGGTAGTCGGGGAGAAAATAGTCCGCGCGGGTCCAGTGCACGAGAAAGACAACACCGCCGGGCGTTCCCCTGTCTGCATGGCGGGCAAGTTCCATGAGATGCCTGCGTCCCCGTTCCGTCACTGCATCGGGAAACATGGCGATGTCCTGTCCGAACTGGGTGCAGGACTTGACCTCGAGAAAAAAGGGCCTTCCATCCCTGTGCAGGAGAAAATCGAAACGGCTCTGTCCCGCCGTCGCCTCGGCCTTCACGATTGCGGCGTCTTCGAGACCGGGGAGTTTCTTCTGTTCCAGGAGCCATCGGGCTACGTCGTTTGAACGGTGTGTGTGCAGGAGGATGGGGGTGCCGTCGCGGACGACGCCTACTACCGTATACCGGTATTTTCTTCCCCTGTCTGTTCCCGCGTCTGCCAGATAGAGTGTGCGGCCCGGGAGGAGGAGTTCCCATAGTCTCCCCGGATTGGGCATGTATGCCGCAATCCTGTGCCCGTCGAGGATGCATTCGACGACGAACCGATTGGGCCGACTGACGAAGGATGCCTGTCTGACCTCCGGAAAGGGTCTCAGTCTATGGTCCGGCACGGTGGATTACCTTCCCTTCGGCGACAGCGGGGAGGACCATCGACCGTGGGAGCCGGAAGGATTTCGCCATGTCCGCCCGGGTCCACGGGGGGTGCCACAGTGCCGGGTGGACCGCCAGTGAGGGTGCCCCGCCGATGGCTGCCTAGACCGTGTCATTGATGACCTCTTCCTTCTTCAGTCGCTCTATCTCTGCCCGAGGATAGTGAAGGATGTTGCTGAGCACCCACTCGGTGTGTTCTCCCAGCAGGGGTGCCGGCGCGTAGACCGCCCCCGGTGTCTCGGAGAGCCTGATGGGGGAACCGACAATCTTCATCGTGCCTGCCCGGGGCTGGTCGATTTCGACAAGCATGTCACGATGGGCGATATGGGGGTCCCTGCACAGATCCGTGATCGTATTGATGGGAGAATAGGGCAGTTCCGCCTCATCGAAGATGGCACACCACTCTTCCGTTGTCTTCTTCGCCATTTCCTGTTCCAGTATGGGGATCAGTTCCGTCCGGTGTTTCGTCCGCAAGACGTTGTTCCGGAATTTCGGATGATCCGTGAGATCCTGTCGATCGATGATGCTGCAGTACCGTTTCCAGAGCGTGTCGTTGCCGATGGCGGCGATGAACCATGATCCGTCCTTAGTCAGAAAACCCTGGAAGGGCGTGATGGATGCGTGTGCCCCCCCCAGGGGACCCGGTGTGTCACCCGTTATCGTGTGACGGGCAACGGCATTCTCGAGGATGGTAAAGAGACCGTCCACCATGGAACAGTCGAGATACTGACCCCTGCCCGTCTTTTCGCGGTACATAAGGGCAGCCAGGATGCCGATAGCTGCCTGGTGACCGGAAAAGATGTCTCCGATGGAAGAACCGGCACGGCAGGGAGGGCCATCCTCCGGTCCCGTGATACTCATGAACCCGCTGTATGCCTGTGCGACCATGTCGTAGCTGGGGCGTGCATCGTATCCCGGAAGGGCGTCATGACCGAAGCCGGTGATGGAACAGTAGATGACCCGGGGATTTATCGCTTCAATGACGGGCCAGTCAAAACCGAGTCCCTTCATCGTTGTCGGTCTGAAATTTTCCACGACGACGTCTGAGACCGCCATGAGGTCTCTCAGGACCTGTTTGCCGCCTTCCTGCTTCAGGTCGAGAATCATGCTCTTCTTGTTCCTGTTGAGACTGATAAAATAGCCGCTCCTGTTGAGGTCCCGCTTGCCTCCCACATAGGGACCGAATTCCCTGGCATCATCGCCGCGGAAGGGCTCGATGTGAATGACTTCGGCACCCAGGTCGGCGAGAAACATGGTGCAGGTGGGGGCGGCCAGTACGTGACTCAGGTCGACGACCCTGATTCCCTCCAAGGCTCGTTTCATAGGATATCTCCCTGTTCTTCCGTTGATTAAGAAGGTATTCACTACATATCCTGCCGGCAGTCGAGATGCAAGTCCGAAGTGTTGTCTTCATGGTATGGCGATGATTGCGGGTCTGAAAAATTATTTTCTTGACAAATTGCAATAATAATGGCTAATTGTTGCTCCTATTAGGTTTTTTATCTTCATCTCTACGAGTTTGCTTTGCGATTTGGGTGTATGCGGTTGTGGTTATGATGGTGGTGTCGCGGAGGATGATTGCCTTATACCATGTCTCTGGAATTTCCTACTAGAAATCCTACTTCTACTTGTAACCAGTACATCTGTGCCGGGGGGTATCTCACGAGGGCAGGCAGTTCATTTTTATAGTATCGGTAGTGACCGGACAGCGTGCGTGAACCTCGCGATCGGGGGTGTTTCAATAACGCGTTTTTGCAGTGATGCAGCAGTTTCACCGTTAACATATTCTATCTAAGGAGGTACAGTGTTATGGGTAAGAAGGTTGTTGTATTTTGTGTCGCGCTAAGTCTGGTGTTCTGTTTTGCAACAACAGAGTCAAAGGCAGCACAGCAGAGTCTTATCATCGCTACCGCCACAACGGGTGGCACCTATTATCCCGTCGGTGTCGCAATCGGGACCCTTATCAGCATAAAACTCGCCGCCAAGGACAAGATCACGGCAACGGCAATCAATTCCGCCGGGTCGGGCGAAAACGTGCAGATGCTGAAGAACAAGGAGTGCCAGCTTGCCATTCTCCAGGGGCTCTTCGGTGCGCAGGCCTACAATGGTCTGGGTATGTATGAGGGCAAGCCCTTCAAGGAATTTCAGTCCATCACGATGCTCTGGGAAAACATCGAGCATTTCGCACTGCTCAACAAGTACGTCAAATCGGGAACCATCATGGATCTCAAAGATCTCGGAAAGAAATTTTCCATCGGCAAGCGCGGCAGCGGGACGGAAGGCTCGGGGAGAACGATCCTGGCGGGTCTCGACATCGATGTTGACAATGATATCAACATGGAGTTTCTCGGCTATACACCCTCTGCCTCGGCCATGATTGACGGGCGCATCGTCGGTGCAAATATTCCGGGGGGACCTCCCGTTTCGGCCATCACCATGCTCTACGCACAGCTGGGGGCCAAAAAAGTCACGGTACTCGACTTTACCGATGAACAGCTCACAAAGGTTCAGAAGGCATTCCCTGTCTGGAACCGCTTCGTCGTCAAGAAGGGGACCTATCCGGGACAGAAGAAGGACATCAACACCATCGCGCAGCCCAACTTCCTGGCTGTCAGTCCCGATGTCCCCGAGGAAACCATCTACAAGGTAACGAAAACCATTTACGAGAACCTGCCCTTCCTCCACAACATCCACAAGGCAACACTGGCCATGAAGCTTGACAAGGCTATTCTGGGACTTCCCGCACCGATCCATCCGGGTGCGGTCAAGTACTATAAGGAATCAGGGATCAAGATTCCGGCGGCATTGATGGCACAATAGACAGCCTGCAGAGGGTCGGTGGCGAATTCTATCGCCACCGGCTGTCTGCTCGCAGGGGGGCTTTTCAGATTTTCCGCATGCTCAACAGTTGGACTGCTGAAATAGTGACCATACGTGGATGACCCGGAGCGTCTTCTGGCCGCAGAGGCCTGACACGCTCCCGGCGAGTAATGCACCTTTTCAGAGGTAGATATATGAACGCAGCAGATGTAGCATCCGTTGACAAAGATACTTCCGGTGAGACCCTTGCAGTGAAACGTAAACTGACGGGGAAGATGAAGCCCTTTATCTACTGGTTTGCCGTGGCGACATCCCTCTTTCACCTCTGGGTAAACACGATAGGCATCATGCCCGAGATCCAGCGAAATGCCGTCCATTACGGCAGCATCGTCTTTATGGCATTCATTCTGTATCCTTTTTTAAAGAAATATCCTCTGCAGACCTTTAAGATAGATTTCTTTCTTGCAGTCATGGCGTTCGCAGTGGGGCTCTATCTGGTTTTCTTTGAAGACGCGCTCCACGCTCGCAACGAGGTTCCCACACTGATCGATCTCTGGGCCGCCGGCATCGCCCTTATTCTTATGCTGGAGATTACGAGGAGGGCCTCGGGGTATCTGATTCCCGTCCTGTCGCTTCTCTTCATGCTGTATGCACTCTTCCTGGGAAGAAACATGGGCGGGTTGTGGCATTTCCCCGGGGTGGGCCTTGAGAGGCTCCTGTACCGGATGTACTTCGCTCCCGACGGCATATTCGGGACCATTGCGACCATATCATCCACCTTCGTTTACCTCTTTGTCCTCTTTGCCGCCTTCCTTCTGAAGTCGGGTGCCGGTGAATTTATACTGCGCCTCGCCACATCGGTGATGGGTCGGAGCATTGGCGGTCCGGCGAAGATGGCCGTCTTCGGTAGCGGTATGATGGGGAGTGTTTCGGGAAGTGCCGTTGCCAATGTCGTCGGCACGGGGTCCATCACCATCCCGCTCATGAAGGATGTGGGATTCAAACCGAAGTTTGCCGGCGGTGTGGAGGCCGCGGCATCGACGGGGGGTCAGCTCATGCCGCCCATCATGGGTGCCGGTGCCTTCATCATGTCCCAGTGGACACAGATATCCTACCTGAAGATCGTGGCCGTATCATTCATACCGGCAATGCTCTACTTTCTCAGCGTTGCCTTCATGGTCCATCTCGAGGCCCAGAAGATGGGCATGAAACCCATGGCCAAGGAAGATATCCCTCGCTTCCGTGATGTCATAAAGGAGGGGTGGAACTTTTTCGTCTCCGTCATCGTTCTCATGGGATTTCTCATCTACGGCTTCACACCCACCTACTCCGCCTGCGCCGGTATCGTCGCTATTGTCGTCTCAAGCTGGCTCAACAAGCATACGCGGATGAGCTGGAGAGACATCCTTGACGCACTGTCGCTGGGGGCCGTCAACATGGTATCGACGGCGGTAATCCTCCTCTGTGCCGGGATCATCATCGGTATCGTGCTTCTGGTCGGAATGGGGATCAAATTTTCCATGATTATCCAGATGATTTCGGGGGGAAGCCTGATCATTACCATCTTTTTGATACTGATAGCGGCCATATTCCTGGGGATGGGACTCCCCGTGACCGCATCCTACATCACGCTTGCCGTCCTTGCCGCGCCCGCCATGACCATGCTGGGGGCGGGACTCCTGGCGTCGCATCTGATGATCTTCTGGTTTTCACAGTTTGCCAACGTTACACCCCCCATCTGTCTGGCCGCCTATTCAGCGGCGGGTATTGCCAAGAGCAAACCCTTCGAAACGGGGATGCAGGGATGGAAGCTCTCCTCCGGTATGTATGTCATCCCCTTCCTGATAGTCTATACCCCCCTCATATTCACCGGGACAGTAGCGATGGCCATTGAGACGACCATCGCCACCGGCATCGGCCTCTTTGCCATGTCCATTCTCCTGGAGGGGTATTACCGGCGTCACGTCAACATCGCCAAGAGGATACTGTGCGGCGTCGCAGCGATGCTCCTCTTCTGGCCCGGCACTGTTCTGCATGTCGCCGGTCTGATTGTCTTTGCCGCCTTTCTTGCGATTCACCTCTTGGGGGGACGCAGGAAAGGGGAGACTGCCTCGTAATCGACGGGAATGCATGCAGGTGCTGTCCCTTGGCTCAGCGCAGGGGCATCAGAAGATACGGAGTATTACTTCGGTAACACCATATGTCACATCGTCATTCCCATGGAAGCGGGAATCCGGGATGAGACCGGGTACCGGATCAAGTACGGCATGACCTTTGATATGTGTAACTGCCGGAACAATAAATTGACTTGACAGGGGATGGACAAGCAGGTACAAATCGCCCTGTGAAGGGATGACAAAACCTCGCCGGTGAGAGCCGTGGCGGGGTTTTTAGTTTGCCTAACTGAGCGAACTCTTTTCTGCCTGCCGGCCGCCTGGATCAGTGGGAACAAGGGTACATGGAAAGGAACAATGTCAAATGTTGAGACCTGACCCCGTGTGGAGGGTTGATGGCCTGCTCCTCCTGACCGCCATTATCTGGGGGACCGCCTTCGTGGCACAGCGCGTGGGAATGGAGCATGTGGGACCCTTTACCTTCAATGGTATTCGGTTTGCCCTGGGGAGTCTGGTCATCCTGCCCCTGATCATGAGCGGTAAGACGGGCAACGGCATAGATCGTTCCGGGAAAGGGCCTGCCGGGAGAGGCGTCATCATAGGCGGCGGATTCCTCATCGGTTCCTTCCTCTTTGCGGGGGCTTCGCTCCAGCAGGTGGGCATCGTCTATACCACGGCGGGGAATGCCGGTTTTATCACGGGTCTCTACGTCGTCATCGTTCCCATTATGGGTCTCCTGTTCAGACAGAGGACCACCGCCGGCAGCTGGATCGGTGCCGTCCTTGCCGCCTTCGGGCTCTACCTGCTCAGTGTGACAGCCCGGTTTACCATGGGATACGGCGACCTCCTCGTGCTGTTGGGGGCATTCTTCTGGGCCGGCCATGTGCTCATCATCGGGTGGCTGTCTCCCCGATTCAATTCATTCCGTCTTGCCTTCTTTCAGTACGTAGCCTGCGCGGTCTTGAGCCTTTCCGTGGCCGTCCTCTACGAAACCCCGTCCCTGGATGGTATCGCTCGTGCCGCCATCCCCATACTCTACGGTGGTATCTTGTCGGTGGGTATTGCCTATACCCTGCAGGTGGTGGCCCAGAAACGGGCGCGTCCGACGCACGCGGCCATACTCCTCAGTATGGAATCGGTCTTCGCGGCTGTTGCAGGGTGGATTATCCTGGATGAAGTGATGTCGCTGAGACAGCTGACAGGCTGTGCGCTCATGCTCTCCGGCATGTTGCTGTCGCAGCTCTGGGTGACCCCGAGGGATCGTACGTGATACATCGTCTATGCACTACGTGATAAATACCCGCATCATCTCCGGCGCAGAGACAAATCCCTTCTCTTCGTAAATGGGTTTCCCCGCATCACTCGTCGTGAGTACGACGCGATTTATTCCCCTGTGCCGGCAATATGCAATGGCCCTGTCAACGATACGGCGGGCACATCCCTTGTTCCGATGGGCCTGCTCCGTGTACATGCTGTGCAAATAGGCGACGTTGTGATTGGTATCAGCCGGGACGGGAACAAAGCTGACAATGGTAATGGCGCCACTGGCTATGATTCTGTCATCGTCCTTAATGACCCATGCCTTACAGGTTTCTGCAGGCATCTGACTGACCAGTTTGTCTGCATATGAGGATTCCAGTTCTGCGGCCTTGGCGGTATCGAGTGTTAAGGCCTGTCGCTCCCAGATTTCTTCAAACATCTTCCGGTAATGGATAGCCAGAATGTGTATGTCGTCTAAGCATGCCTCGTGAACATTCATCGCGATTTCTCCTGTCCTTTCAATGACACAATATGATGCAACAGAATGCTTCAACCATAGCTTGCCCAATACAAACGAATCACAGGTAATAGAACCGTGTTACCTGTCACCTGTCCCCGGGCGGGGACCTGCCCCCGGGCGGGGGAAAAACCGTTTCTTTAGAATCACAGGGCAGACCGGGAGTTGATGATACCGCTCCCGGATGGAAAATCAAAAAATTTCAATAATCAGGATTTCCTCCCTTTCATCGGTCGGCGGCTTTCTGATTCAATTATACAAAGACTCCCCAATAATATCGGTGCCCTTTTCACGTTGGCCTCCCGTGATCATTTTGTCACGAAATGCCAGTGATACCATATGTACGGATGGCTCTATGTATACTGCTATTTTCCGAAATTTGCAAATACGGCACATGGATGCGGCAGGCCTCACGACAGGCCGGGGGAGCCCGCATGGGGGTGTCTCCATTGAGGATCAGATCCTTCTATGAAGACCATATAACAAAGCCGCAGTAACTCTGGGAGACACATAAAAAACCCCGCCACTGGATCAGCGACGGGGTCTGTATGTTGATGTCTTTTCCGGCACTATGGTGACTGACAGGTGTATCAATCAGGCAAGACATTCGCCTGTGACGCTGTGTGCCCTGTCTGTGAAGTGAAGCATCTCCTCTCTTCTATCGGGTCGCCGACAAGTGGCAGCAGTCTCCAATCATAATGGTTCTTATTTGTTTCCACCGCCGTTACCGCCGCCGTTACCACCGCCATTACCTCCACCGTGACCGCCGCCCGAGTTGCCGTGGCTGCTGCCTGAAGCGCTGCCCTTGCCGGAGTTTCCCTTTCCACGGGCAGAAGCTGCAGAACCATGATCCGCGCCTTTCCCGGGAGCGGACCCCGAAGAACCGAGGCCTACCGCCTTACCGGAACCGATATCATGGTCTTTGGGCCCACCCGTTTTCATGTTGCGGGAAGTGGAACGAGTCATTTCACTTGTGTCAAGGGATTGTTTCCCAAAGCCGGTACCGTACCCCCAATCTGCTCCCTTTGTGTGGCCAAGCCCCAAGGCCCCGGGGTGAACGCCCAACTCGTGGGCTATCTGTCCCCAGCCCATGCCATCATCACGCATTCCCGCAATATCGCCTGTTGATACCCCTGCACAATCGGCCATTTTTGAATCTGCCAGGGCCTGTGCCGCGTCGTAATCTGCCTGGGCGGCATCAACGGCCGCCTGTGCGGCCGCAATGGCCTCTTCATCGGGCACCGCTGCATTCTCCAGTTCGGTCAGTGTGTCCTGTGCTTCCTCAAGGGATGCGGCCTTTTCCTCGGCCTCCGCTACTGCTGCCATGGCATCTTCATCGGGTTCGGCTGCCGAGGCTGCTGCCAGACTTTCGGCATGTGCCGCCTGAGCAGGGTTACTGAAACTGGGGCCTTCACCATCGATATCACCGGTGCCTTCTTCATTAGATGTGTCACTCGTGGTGTCACCCGGGGTTTCACCGGGAGTTTCGCCCGGAGTTTCTCCCGGAGTTTCCTCCACTGTTCCGGTGTCATCTGCCGCGAACGTCTGAGTGGGGGTGGACGTCAATCCCACGCCGATGAAAATGATAAGGACCAGGATAACCATCGGGATTTTATTGCATTTGCATAACAACATACGAGCCTCCTCTTTTAAACTGCGTTAAATGGTTCCGTAATAAAACGTACGG
>Ga0272441_10014832_pt1 | contig 10981 bp, 6 predicted proteins | sample SSMProp6N_FD_193582 | JGI IMG/M metagenome (GOLD analysis project Ga0272441, IMG submission 193582) | Marine sediment archaeal communities from Little Sippewissett salt marsh, Falmouth, MA, United States - SSM-Prop-6N | ecosystem: Environmental > Aquatic > Marine > Wetlands > Sediment ...
TACCCGTACCATACGATCGTCTCCTGGATGGGGTTATGGGCCTTTTGCCAGATCCATACTACCCCATTCCAGGAGACCTTCAAACCCGCCGCCGCTCAGGATTGTCTTGGACAAGAGTGGCCAGATCAATACTACCCCATTCCAGGAGACCTTCAAACCCGCCGCCGCTCAGGATTGTCTTGGACAAGAGTGGCAGATAACTCACCGGGGCCGAACCATCTCAACCTCTGATTCTGGCTCTGATAGAGGCAGGCATCGTCAAGCAGGTCGAAGCCAACCCGGGAACTCATCTTCTCTTGGCGAGTCCAGCAGAAGAGCGCGAATTCCACCACGGGAGGCAGATCGGCGAATAGGCGCCGCAGGTTGACGAAATGCAGTATGTACCGCCACGTGCCCAAACAGGCCAAGGCTCTACGGATCTGCTTGTCAGCGGGATTCTTGATGAGTCCAGCAGCAATCACGAAGCCAACCTGGCCTCCTTGGCCGGTGAAGTGTGAGGCCCTGACGGCGAAGAGCTGGTAGAGGTCCGGATCGCTTCCCGCCAAAGCAAAAGCGTTGGCGTCAGACGGCGCCACAGCACTGGCAGCTGATCTTGCAGCAGAGACGGCTTCACCCAGTTGGCGGATCTCCGGGTACTTTGCGGCGGCGACATCGATCAGCCAAGCATCTGACCGTGTTCGCCCTCGCTCTTTCCCTGTCAGGAGTTCGGGGTCAAACGATCCAAGTAGCTCGCGCGTCTCAAGGCGGAACTTATCCCAAGGCGGGTTCCCCAAGACAACGTCGAAGCCGCGTTTCTCGTAGGCGACGCCGTTGGGGTGAAAGACCTCGGGAAAGGCCAGGTCGTACGGGAGGGCCGGGATGGCGTCGGCAGACAGCGCGCGGGCGACGAGGGCATGGCGCTCGGAGTGCAGGTTGTCGCCATCAGGTAGATCCAAGCCTCTGGCAATCATGGCGCGGAGGCGCGGCGTGGTAACCTGCTCGGGCAGCTCCCCGTTGGTACCCACATGGTGAAGAAGCTCGGCGTAGGCGTCATCATCGCAGCCGTTCTCGCCGAGCATGACGCCCCCGGCCCACGCGGCCGCAAGGATGCGGAAGGGAAGCAACTGGCGGTCGAGATCGGCCTTGAGCTTACGTTTGTCGATGACCTCGGCGAGAGAGGCCCCGACGTTGGATTCCAGCAGCTTGACGTCTGCCAGCGCATTTGCCAGACGCTCGCCCAGCTTCCCGGCGATGCCTTCGCGGAAGATGTCATCCACGGGGCGCTGCTGGCCGGGATACCAGGTGAGCTTGTCCCAGAAGGGCCCGGTCAGGCTGTCGCCGACGACGAGGCGGTGGTCAAGGAAGGTCAGGGGCAGGCCCTCGCAGTGGGCCTCGATCCACAGGGCGAGCTTGGCCAACTCGACGGCCAGGGGGTTCTTGTCCACGCCGTAGAGGCAGTGCACGGCCACGAGGCGGCGGCAGAGGGCGATGGCGCGGGACTCACTCAGACCCGACAGCTCGCCCTCGGGCGATCGGCTGGGTAAGTAGCGGAGCAGTTCGTCATCGGGATCGGGGATGTCGATGACGCGTTGACGCCACTGGGCGGCCTGGGCAAGGAGCCCCTCGCGGTCGGCCTTGCGGGTCTTCTTCTCCGCATCGCGCTCGATGTCGATGGCCTTCTCGTCGCAGAGGCGGCAGGCCTCGTAGAGCCTCTCGCCGAGGAAACGGCAGGCCTCGACGAGGAAGTGCCCGGAGCCCATGGCCGGGTCGAGCACCTTGATCTTCAGCAGCTCCGAGGGCTGGGGGGCGTCGGCCGGACTCCGCTCCTGGCAGGTCGGGCCGAGCGTTTCCTGGACGAGGAAGCGGACGAAGGAGTGCGGCGTGTAGTAGGAGCCGGTGGCCTTCCGCCCCAGCCCCACGCGGAGATAGAACCGGTCAGGGGGGATGGCCTCAATCCATTCGACCTTGGTCTTCTTCGCTCGCGACGGGGATTCGTCCTCGTCGGCGTCGGCGGCATTGCTGTCGCCTTCGAGATCGAGCTCGTCGGCGATGGACTCGGGCAAGGCCTGGTCGGCAGGGCGGTACTTCTCGCCCTGGGCGATGGGGACGACGACTTCGAGCTTCTGCCGGCGGAGGCGGCACATGGGCTCGGCGGCGATACCGGGCTCCAGTTCGAGCAGGGCCTCATAGACACGGCCGAGGTCTTCGACGTCCAGCGGGCCGTAATGGACGCGGCGGCGGGATTCGGTGCGTTTCTTGGGGCGGGTCCAGAGCAGGTTATCGAGCAGCTTGGCGACGGCGAGTTCGCCCCATCGCAGGCCGGGGGTGGAGAGGATCGGCGTGGCGTCGGGGCCGAAGAGGACCCCGCCCAGCGGCTTGACAGTCAGTTCCGGGCAGGCGAGACCGTCGGTGAACATGCGGAATAAGGCGCGGAGGCCGTGTTCGAGCAAGTGGCCAGTTTCCTCGCCGGCCAGGGCGGGCTGGACGTAGCGGGCCAGGGCCAGCGTGGGCGAGAAGGTGTTCCGCCAGAGACTGCTGGAGGCGAAGGAGAAGCTCCGGGCCGGGTCGTCGGTGGATTCCAGCTTGAAGATGAAGAGGATGCGGTAGACGGTGATGAGCCCCTCACGCCACAGGCGGCGGGCCAGGTCGGCTTTGTCGTCGTGAGCGGCGAGGAATTCCGCGTTCTCTGGGTCGTCGAGGACTTCCTGGATGAACTGCTGGATTGCCCGGCGGGCCTGGACGCGAAGGTCCTTGGTGACGCGCGTCTGCTGAAGGCGGGCCTTCTCGATGATCGGCTGGGGGCCTTTGTCCTCGGCTGGGCCAGCGAGGGCCTTGGTACCACGGGGGCTAGCCAGGGCCAGCAGGAGCAGGTAGCTGTCGGGGACGTTGCGAGACCGCTTCCAGGACGGGTCGATGGAGATGACGACCTGCGAGTCGGGCCGGGCAGGGTCGGAAATGAGGACGCGGAGTTCCGTGCCGTTGGTCAGCAGGCCGACGCGTTCGCCGGAGGCCAGCAGGACGCGCTGGGCGATTCGGGCGTGGCTGAACCGGTAGGCGTAGCCGCGGCGGGACGGAGCGTCGAGGTCGGTATCGAGGTCGACGGACCAGACTCGGAGCTTCCTGGGGCCGGCGCCGCCACCGTCCGCGATCAGGAGCTGGCCGCCGTCTTCGAGGCCCTCGCGGGTCTGGACCTGGTCGGCGGATTCCATGCGGGCGTAGCCGAGGCGCTCGCACAGGGGGGCGAGCACGTGGTTGGCCACGCGGATCTTCCCCGCCCGGAGGACCAGCTCGCGGAGGGCGCGGCGGTAGGCTTCCCAGGAGGTCTGGAGGTCCCGGCCCTCCTGGCCGGTCGTCTTGGGCAAGAGCTTGCGTTTCCCGAGCTCCTTCTCCAACTCGAACTGGACGTAGGGCTCGGGCAGGGCCGGGCCGGTGAAGGTGCAGTCATGGAGGCTAAGCGCCATGGCCGGCCTCCTTCGGGGCGATCATCAGCAGGCCCAGCGGGACGACTTCGGGCTCGTGGAGGTCCAGGCGGGCCTGGAGTTCCCCCATCCGCTGTTCGTAGATCCTAAGGACGCCCTCGGCCTCGCTGCGGCGGGCTGGGTGTTGGCTGGTGTCCTGGTGGAAGGCGGCGAGGCGACGCTGGGGATCCGTTTCGGTCCGCCACTGCGGCCGGGGCGTGGCCGGGGCCGCGTCGGCGTCGAAGAGCGTTCGATCGGGGGCAGGCTCGACCGCCGCGGCGGTGACTTCCTCGGCACGCCTGGCGAGCCAGGCCTTCTGCTGCTCGACCTCCTCTGTGAGGCGTTGCGTGTGGTCTCTGGCGAACTCGTCGGCGATGGGGCTCAGCCCCTGTCGGGCAGCTTGGGCAGACTGATCGGCCGCGTGGTCAGCCCAGTCGGCGAAGTGGTTCTTCCAGACGTCGGTGGTACGGATGGCGCTCTCCATCCGGGCCAGATTGAGCCAGTCCCGGGCCTCGGCCAGGAACCGGGGCGGTTCGGATGGGCTGACGAGGACGCCAAGGACGCGCTCGTACTCCCGGCCGGCACCGCTGAATACACGCCCAAGGAAGGTGTAGAGCAAGGCGGGCTCGGACACGTCTCCCTGGACGGCGCTGACGCGGGCGTCCTGGCCGGCTTGTAGATTTCCCCCGAGCGAGATGCTGCGGACGCGGTCCAGGGCGCGGCGGACCAGCGGATGGGCGCGACCGAGGAAGCCAACCTGATGGTCCTGGTCGTCGCGGCTGACGTCCAGGTGTGTGGTCAGGCGGACGATGCCGGCGTCGCCGTCGTAGCCGGGCAGGTCTTCAAGGCCGGACTTCCACGCAGGCGGGAGGCGAAGCGTGAAGATCGAGTCGGTGGTTGAGCCGGTGACGGCGCCCCCATCCAGGCGAATGGCGTTGCAGACGAACTCGGCGATGTCCACGTTGCCGGCATGCGTGCCGGACTCGCGAGCTTCGCTGGCCTCGGTGACGAGCCGCTGCTCGGCGTTCAGGCCGTCGTCAGCCATCCATGAGTTGTTTCTCGATGCCTCGTAGTAGCTGCTGAGGCTGCGGTCGATCTCCTCCAGCAACTCCGCGGTGGCTGCATCGGTCACCGGGTCTTCCTCTTCGTCCGTCTCGATGTTGAAGAGGACGGGCTCGCCCTGCTGGAAGAGCTTCGTGTCTTCTTCGAGGAACGGCTTGAGCAGCCGAGCGGAGGCGGCCTCGGTGGACGTGGTGATGCCGAGGGTGTTGGGCACGAAGGTGAGCTTGGCTCGCTGCCGCTCATACTTGGCGATCAGGCGGAGCAGAACGCGTTCCTCGAACGTCTTTCGCAGGTACAGGTAGCGGACGATAGGCGCGTGCTTCTGGCCGTATCGGTCGATGCGGCCGTTGCGCTGCTCCAGCCGGTTGGGGTTGAACGGCAGTTCCACGTGGATCAGGTGATGGCACCGCTGGTGCAGGTTCAGGCCCTCGGCCGAGGCGTCGGTGCTGACGAGGATGACGTTGTCCTGGCTGCGGAAGCGGTCCGTGACGGCCGTGCGGGTCCTGTCGTCATCCTCGCCCTTGAGCGTGAGGATGGTGCCGAGGTTTTCGCTGCCAAGCCGTTGGGCCGCCGCCTCCATGCTCGTGGCGTACTCGCTGTAGATAATGACATTGGCGCGAGGCTCGGATTCGCGGATGGATCGGATTGCGGCGACCATCGCATCGAGCTTCGGGTCACCGTCGGTCGCTTCCTGGGCCGTCTCGATGAGGCCCTCAAGGGCGTCCACCACGCTGGCGGCATTCTTGAGGCGATACGAGCCGCGCCGGACCTCGCGTTCGGTCTCGGCCAGTTGACAGGCGATGTCCTCGGCCTCGATGACGCCGAGATCCTCCTCTTCCTCTGTCGCCAGCACGCCGAAGCGATCCATTTTCTTCCGGTAGTCCCGGAGTGTTCGCCGGCGTTCCCGGAGAGCGTCCTGTTGTTCGGCGCCCTCGGTAAGCATGCGATGGAAGCGGTCGGCCACGACTTCAAGCGTGCTGCGACAGGCTTTCACGGTAGAAACGCTTCGTTTCAGCAAGGCGATGAAGGAGAGGACGTCGCTGTACCGTCGTGCCCGGAACGCTCGCCGCAACTCCGGGGCGATGAGGTCGATCAGGTCTCGCTGAAGCCGGATGAAGGCATCGTGTTGGCCGGAGTCGGCCGTGACGGGAGATGGGATAACCTCCCGGGTCGGGAACACGTCCTTGCCGGTGGCGGGGTCTCTCACGTGCACCTTGAGGCGACGGACGACGTGAGCTTTGTACTGGATCCCGCGGAGCGCGCCGCGGCCGTCCACGAGCGACGGGTCCAACAGCTCGCACAGCGAGGCAAATGAGCGATCGTGGCCGTCGTGGGGTGTGGCGGTTGCCAGCAGCAATGCGTCGCAGCGGCGGGCAAGCACCTGGGCCAGACGTCGGCGCTGAGAGTCTTCCCGGTCGGCCGTGCCGCCGGTGTCGGTGCAGTGATGGGCCTCGTCGACGATGACGATGTCGTAGCTGGCCCGTTCGAGCTGGTCGAGGATCCTCTCCTGCTTCAGGAAGTCGATGGAGGCCAAGGCGAGTGGCAGGCGGTCGAAGGGGTTCGCCCCGAGCTCCGATGAACGGCGGATCTCCTCCAGCTTGGCGCGGTCCACAGTCTCCAGGCGAAGGCCAAACCGCTCAGACATCTCCGTGTGCCACTGTTGCAGTAGCGGCCCGGCCGGCGAGACGACCAGGATGCGGTGGGCCAGACGACGGGCGATGAGCTCACTGACGACCAGACCGCTCTGGATGGTCTTGCCCAATCCGACGCCGTCGGCCAGCAGGAGCCGCACGCGACTCATGCGCAGGGCTCGCAGGACCGGGACGAGCTGGTAGGGCTCCATCCGCAGGCGGCCCGGCTGAACGGCCAGGATGGCGAATGAGCCGAGAGCTTGTTCCAGCAAGAACGCCTGGTGGTAGACCAGCCAGTTCGGTAGCGGGGCGGCCTGCTCAGGGACGAGGTCGGCTTGCAGCGGCTCGACGTCCTCGAACGGGTGCAGGATGTCGAACTCCAGGCCGCGGACGGCCCCGTCGAGACCGCGAAGGCGGTACAACGTCTGCGCCCCGAGTTTCTCGGATGCAACGACTTGCCAGTGCAAGCCTCGCGATCGAACTTCGGTTCCTGGAACCAATGCAGCCGCCATGTTGCACCATCCCAACCGCCGAATGACATGCCTTTGTGCCGGGGCGCCCCGATCGAGGAGATTATGCCAGAGGCCGCCGCAAGCTGCAACTCCGGAGGAATTGAGCGCTCCTGCGAACCGTGGATGTGCGCCGATCGTGCGGGGCACCTCGCAGGGCCGTGGTGAGGTACTACGAGCGCGCCCGTAGCGGGGGGCAAGTAAGCGACCCGCCTCGGGGCGTGACGCAAATGGACACCACCACCCCGGGCGCGGACTCCGAGGATCGCGACAGCCGGAACGGGCTAGATTCTTGCCTTCTGCAAGTGCGCTTCCGCGCGCAACTTACGCCTCCAAAGCGACTTGTCCGAGAGAAAAGGCTTGCGCGATCTCCTCCTTCGCGCTATCCTGGGAGCTGAATGCGTGATTGGAAAGGAAGGTGCATCATGACTCTCGGAATCCGGAAGCTCGTTGTGTTTGTTCTCGTTGCGGCAGTCTTCCTTCTGGCCAACCTCTGGCTGATCGCCACCTGGCTGGCTGAGCAGGGCGTGGTGGACTGGGCACGGCACGTCAGGAAGGAGTACCTCACGGGGACGGCGATCACCATCATCATCGCCCTCCTCGTCCTGCTCGCCGCGCCTTGCACCAAGGGCGCCAAGCTGCTTCGGCGGTGTCCCGTCTGTGAGCACGTGCTGCTCGGCCGGGGCAAGTACTGCAGCGACTGCGGCAGCAAGGTCTGAGACTGGCCAGCTCGGCCAAGAAGGAAGGGCTGCCTTGCCGGCGGGTAAGGCAGCCCTTCCCACAGGCTTACCGAGACGGTCAGAAAAGAGCCGTTTCCAGGCTCTCTCGTCGGGAACCGTCGCTTCGGTCGCTCGTTTGGCGAGGTGTTAGATTGTGAAGGGATCTGCCCTCCGAACCCCGCTCCCTGAACCCCCTCAGAAACGCCTTCCGCCCCGCCCGATCCAGCCCCCAATGTGCCGTCTCGGACGCAAATCGGCCGGGATGACCGGGTTTCCGGTGTCGGTCGGTTCGCCAGCTCTCGGCCGCGAGGCGCTTTAACAGGGCCTCGCGACAGATGGCCCGCGCCGAGGACCCTTTTCATGCCTGCAAGGCGGGGCGCACAACTCACGAGGACTTGGCAGCACACCCGCGGTCGGACGCCGTTACGTACTCACTGAGAGCGACCGTCGAGTTCTTGGCTTGCCCCCTTACCCGGGCCGGCCTCGATCGTCGCGGCCAGCTCCCGGCCGCGCTCGGTCAATGATGCGAGACTATGCTCAGATATCCCGCGGGAGAGCTCGATGAGCCCTTCTTCGCGAAGTCGCTGGAGGGCGACTGCGGCCAGCGGCACGTCCGGGATTGTCCCACCGGGTTGCACTCGTGGAAGGGCGAACAGCTCGAACTCAGAGACGCCCCTCAGGACCGGGTTAGCGGCCGCCTGCACGCTCTGGAGCACGGCGCGGACGTCGCCCTCGTGCGCCTGCTGCAAGACGTCGGCCGTGATCAAGAGTTCGCGAAGCGACAAGGGCTGCGTAGATTTCGAGAGAACGAGAAGCAGGAAGGCTGACTGGGCATCGAGCTTGGACATGTAACGGCCATTTTGGTCAGGCATTACTGGCTCCCTTGCCCCATGTTGACCCTTGCCTTGTCATCTTCGGCTCCGGTGCTTCGGCGGCCGGCATGGCTTGGCCCGGCCCAGCAATCGGAGTATACACGGGACCACCTATCCTCGAAACCTCTTTGGCAGCAGCCTTGCGGTCGTGGGGAGCATGCGCGCCAGGCTCTCGCTCGGGCCATCGTCGCCTTCGGAGGAGCGACTACCGGCAGGAGTGCCGCCGGAGGGAAGGGCCATGTCGCCGATGGCAAAGGCCTTCCTCGTTCGACCGCCGGCGGGGCCATAGCCCCACACAGGCAGAATCCCGGTAGAGGGCGGCCACGGGCCCATCGAGTTCGGGCCGCACCGAGTCGTCCCGGAGCTTTGCTCTCAGGCAGAGGGCGACTCGCTCGTCTTGCGTGACCAAGAACACGCGGTCGTTCAAGGCCGGCCGTTGAGTCGACGGCTGAGCAGATTTGCGTTCAGGTGGTTGACCCTCTGGAACTCGGTCATGCTGTGGAAGTCGAGCAGTTTGGGGGGCGGCCCGACGGGGTGTGGCATGGCTCTATGCAGCCCCTGGAGCTCAAGGTGGTATCGGCGAATCTGGTACTGGATGGGAAAGATCTGATTGAGATACACGGCCATCGTGGGTCTCCTTCGCGGGCGCATATTGCCCTTCGCAGTTGGAGCGGCAGTAGGTCTCGGGCTGTTCCAGAGGTCGGTGACGGCCAACGCCAGGTAGTGGCACAAGTAACTCACAAGAAAGGACTTGTGGTTCGGGCTCGTCCTGGAATCTCCTGGCTGTGTCCGTGGCCGCTCTCCTGCGACCGATCGACCTGATACGGAGCCATCGCGGGGCGGCGTCTTTCAGACCTCTGCACAGGAGCCTCGACGCAGGCCGGTGATCTTCTACGGTCCCTGTCCGGGACAGGATGAACGGACCGTGACCGCGTCTCGGCGTCTGGATTGCTGACCGGCCTCATACCAACAGGCGGATCGTCGGGCGTCGCCGAGTTATCCACAGCCTTGCTGCGCCGGCTTTTCGGGGGCCGCTCCGCAAGGCCGCGGATAGCATCGGGATTGGTATCAGATCTCGGGCTGGCGACGATTCCCCGGAGCCGACCAACCCTCTGCTCGCATTCCCTCGCACGTCGGCGATAGACTGCTCCGCTAGCTTAGTCTTGCGGCCGGAGGCACGACAGTCGCCGGGGGATAGCCACTCCGCAGCCGGCCACGGCAGCGGTTCAATACACTGGACAGGCGCGCCTTCGGACCCGAGAATAGGCGTGAAGCCAGAAGCGGCTTTCGAGGCCCTCTCGATGCGACAGGAAGGCATCGCACATGCACATAGGCCCGGGACATCGTGATCGGCCGATCGCGGCGCACGGCCAGCCGTCGGAAATCCGGCACCCAGGCGAAGGTCCGCTTCGCAGTCTAGCGACGCTTGTTTCATGGCGGCGATCGGCCGCCTGCCTTCGATGGCCGTTTGCCTCCCTTGCGGCGAGGGCAGATCAGTTCGGTCCCCCGTGCGGGAAGGCCGTTGCCCATTCAGTCAGCCTCCGAACATCGGTCGGCCACGACGCGCCATCGGGTACTGCGACAGAAGTGGCTCGATTCCACACTGTTGCTCCTTCGTCAGCATCGGTCCGTCCCTGGCCACCGCGAGTTCTCTTCGTCAGGCCTGCACAACATACGTGCGCCGCCGGCGCCCGTCCAAAGGTGATCAAGTGTTGAAACAGCTTCTGGACGACTTCAAGAAGACCATAGACAAGTACATGGCGTCCCATGGAAAGGCTTCTACGTATTACCGCCAGACGATAAGCTATGGACTGCTAAAGCATGCCGGTGACTCTAGCAATCCCACAACGTTGAGAGACGTTCTCAAGCCAGACCACCCAGTTGAACATGAGCTTGAGGACGCCCTCAAGAAACTGATGCAGCACTGTGACATTTCGAACGAATCCCTAAGTGCCGGTTTCCTGAGAGACTGTGGTGTGACCATATCAGAGCTAAGAGAGCATTTCGCAGCACAGCTAGAAGTTTTCTACAATGCTGAGACAGTAGCTCAGATAATGGACTTGGCTGGGCGGAAGCTCGCAGTGAAGCTAGCTGACGCAATGCTGTATGAACTTGGGCGGTTTGAGCAAACGGACCATTATGGGGATGCTCTCGAGTATGTACTTGATGCGGCTAACCTTTGGGACCAATATGGAACCTTATGTAGCGAGGCGGTAACGCACGCTGAGGTAAGAGCAGCATTGCGTAATCCATTGGTAGGCAACCTTGACAGGCGCGCAAGATTCGAATACAGGAAGACTCGTTAGGTGGTAGGAGGTCCGATTCCGGCCCGGCGAACAGCGCTGCTTCGGAAAGGCGGTAGGTCAGGGGGCATCGCTCTCGTGAGCCGTTGCGCCTCGGCGAAACCGAAACTGACGCCGGAGAAGCGGGTTCGTCGGCTGGGGGGCGGGTCGGTGGGGACACGACGAGAGCATGGCATATCTGTCGCACATTCGGATGGACCGGTTGCCACTGCGCCGGCCGAGCTACCGGGCCCTCCCCGCGGAGCCCTGACAACCTCCGGGTGCACCGCCCGGAGGTCGCCCCACCGCCCTCCGGGGCCTCAACCCGGCAAGCTCGGCGTAACCTTGCTCCAGGGCAATCGCATCTAATCTTTCTTGATGGGGGCCCGGGGTATCATATTCGCAAGAACAGATACTTGCGCTTTGCGCTCCCCGCGTGTAGCCTTCTCGTCCAGTAGCAACGAGGCCT
>Ga0272441_10014833_pt1 | contig 10981 bp, 3 predicted proteins | sample SSMProp6N_FD_193582 | JGI IMG/M metagenome (GOLD analysis project Ga0272441, IMG submission 193582) | Marine sediment archaeal communities from Little Sippewissett salt marsh, Falmouth, MA, United States - SSM-Prop-6N | ecosystem: Environmental > Aquatic > Marine > Wetlands > Sediment ...
ATCTATTCTTCAATTTTGTAGGCGGTCTCTGGGGTGTGGCGCTTTATTTTGCGGCGAAAAAGTAATCAGTGATCCGTGAGCAATTGCATAGTTTAAGAGTCGTGTTTACAGTTCAAAGATTTAAGGATGAGAAAGCTGATTGTTATTTTATTATTCCCCTTCCTATTCGCTTGCTCTCCAACGGAGGAGAATGCCGACCTGGAGATTCATTTCATCGACGTCGGCTACGGCGACGCCGTTCTGCTGAAAAATGCCCAAAGCCGAGCTATCCTGATTGATACCGGGTATCCGGAAGCTCGGGCAAAACTGATAGCATACCTGCGGAAACAAAAGGTGGACGAGCTCGAGCACCTGATCGTAACCCATCCCCACCCCGACCATCTGGGTAATGCCGTGGCCGTCCTCACCGAATTCAAGGCGAATAATCTCCGGGACAACGGTCAGGCGCTTGATCACTTCGATGAAAGGCTGACCGAACAGCTGGCACACGAATACGAGGAAGAGTTCCGGGGGCGGCCCTCTTACCGGGTTCTTTCAGCGGGAGATAAAATAGAGTGGGGAAGCAGCCGGCTGGACGTTCTCTGGCCGGAAGATGTAACTTCGGGCGGTGACTGGAATACCAACTCCCTGCTCATCCGGCTCAGCTGCGGGAAGCTGCGGGCGCTGCTGGCAGGAGACTTCAACCGGGGGGGTGAAATACAAATCCTGCGGCAGGAAGGATTGAATCTCAAGTCCGATCTGCTCAAGGTCGGTCACCACGGCGCCGGGGACGCCACCGGAGAAACATTTTTAAAAGCGGTCTCGCCCCGGTGGGCGGTGATCTCGGTCGGGGAAAATCCCTGGGGTTATCCTTCCGCCGGGGTCCTTCAAAGGCTGCGGGAATCCGGGGCGGAAGTTTTTCGAACCGACCGGGATGGAAGCATCATCTTTCGTTATCTTCCCTCCGGAGAGATCGAAATCCTCGCCTCCGGAAAGGTTCGCCGGGAAATGTTGCCGCGATAGCTAACTCGCGCGGCGCCGACAATTAATCAACGGTTACGGTCTCGTCGGCTACCCCTTTTTCCTTCATTTCCTCTTCCGGAAAGGCGGTAATTTTCAAATCCATCCACCCGTCCCGGTAGAACCGGAAGGCGATCAACAACCCCTGGAGGATGGTGGCGATCAGGATCGCCAGCCATACCCCCCCCACCCCCCAGCCCCACCGGTAACTCCCCAGATAGGCCAGCGGGATACAGACAAAAATCAGGCAGACGGCGGTGATCCACATCGGGCCCGCGGTATCACCGGCCCCGTTCAACGATCTTCCCAGGATGATGGTCACGGCCATGAAAATAAAAGAAAGGGCGATGTAGACGATAAATTCCTTTCCGACGGCGAGGACCTCGGGATCCCGGTTAAAAAATCCGATCACCTCATCGGGGAAGAGCAACAGCAGTCCGATCATGGGGATCAGCATAAGCTCGTAGATCATCAGGGAGGACCAGGCGGTGCGGCGGGCACGCTTTGGCGACGCCGCCCCCAGGTTCTGCCCCACCAGAACCCCGGAGGCGTATCCCAGACCGATTCCCGGCATGAGCAGCATCGCCCGGAGGCGCGCCCCGATCCCGTAAGCGGCCAGCGCCGCCGTCCCGAAGGGGGAGACGATTCTCAGAAGCGCGAGCATCGATGCAGAGCGTACCAGCATCTCCAGGGAACTGAAGAAGCCGATGCGGAAGATTCTGCGCATCACCTTCCATTGAACAGTTTTCAAAACTCCTCTCAGGTCCAGCGGTGAGCGCTTTATCACCACCAGGAGGATAATCAATCCCATGGAAATCAACCGGGAAAATACGGTGGCCACGGCGGAGCCGGCCACTCCCAGGGCGGGGGCGCCGAGCCAGCCGAAGATCAGGATCGGGTCGAGTACAATGTTGAGTGTCACCCCCAGGGCCATCACCCGGAAGGGCGTGTGGGCGTCCCCGGCGCCGCGCAGTCCGGCGCTGAAACTCACGAAGATAAAAATGGTCCAGGCGCCGGAGCTGATAATCCGGAAATACACCACCGCCAGCTCCAGGACCTCGTTCCTCGCCCCGAGGAGGGAGAGGAGGGGGCGGGCGAGGTACCATCCCCCGAACCCGAAGAGCACCGAAAGGAATATGCTCAAATAAAAAGACTGACCGACCACCCGGGCCGCGGAGCGGTAGTGTTTCGCTCCCCAGTAGCGGGAAACCAGGGCCAGAGTTCCGATGGAAACGGCGATCGCCACCGTGATCAGGAGCGCTATCACCACCCCGCTGATGGAAACCGCGGCCAGGGCGGTGGGGCCGAGGCGGCCGACAAAAAGCATGTCGATGACGTTGAAAGCGCTCTGGAGAAAGCCGGTGGCGATGGTGGGAATCCCCAGATAAACAATCGACCGAAGAATGCTTCCTTCGGTCAGGTTTCTGCCGGAAGCCATGGTCACTCTCTTTCCGTCCCGAAGGTCGGGACCGTGATCGGTGAAAATGAGCAATAACACCTGATTGAAGCAGACAGCTACTTTACCACAGCAAAGGGGAGAGAGTAATCAGTAATCAGTGGGCAGTAGGCAGTAATCCGTAATCAGTGGTCCGTAATAAGTAATCCGGAAGCGGTGAGCAGTGAGCAGTAAGTAGTGCTCGTGAGAGCGGAAAACGGTTGGAAGAAATCGGAAAACGGTAGCGAAATCAGAAAACAGAAATCTGGCTCCGACCGTCTTCGGATTTCCGTTTTCCCTACCGATTTCGGTTTTCCAACAACGGATTTCTGTTTTATTACCGGGCCGGCAACCTCTAGTAACCTTTAGTAACCTCTTCGTAACCTATAGTAACCCTTAACGCGTGACCGGAATATCCCCTGCAGTGCCGAAGTACACCCGGCTGATCCCCCGGATCGCCCAGAGGCCGCTGCTCGGACGGAAGATCAGCGGATCGTCGAGCGAATTGTTGTCGAAGTCACCGATCAGGGGGGTGTCGGTGCTTGCCCCGTAGTAAAAACGGGTGAGATCCCGTATCGCCCACAATCCACTGGAAGGCCGAAAAATGGCGATCCGGCTCGGAAACGGCCCGTATTTTTCACTATCGGGGCTTTCGGAGTCCAATTGATAATTGCTAACTGCTAAATGATCATTGCTAAATCCGTTCGTCAGAACGGCTCCGTACCATTGGTAAGCCCCCGGAATCGGTTTATCCCCGCTCTGGCCGAAATATATCCGTGTGATTCCCCGCACCGCCCACAGGCCCGTCGAAGGACGGAAAATCGCGATTTCGGCGCAACCTGTCCCTTCATAGTCGCCGGGAACCGGAAGATCCCCGCTTTCCCCGAAGTAAACCGCGGTGATACCCCTCAGGCTCCACCGGCCGGTTACCTCATCGAAGACCGCCGCGTCGCAGCAGCCGTCCCCGTCGTAATCACCGGGAAGGGGCAGGTCGTCGCTCCCGCCGAAGTAGAGGCGGGTGACGTCCTTGACTGCCCACAGTCCGCTGGAGGAACGGAAAACGGCGACGTCGGCGATTCCGTCGCCGTCGTAATCGCCGCTCACCGGAATATCGCCGGTGGCACCGAAGTAGATATTCCCCAGCCCTCTCACAGCCCACAATCCGATGTCCTGGCGGAAAACGGCGATATCCGCCTTCCCGTCCCCGTTGTAATCGCCGGAGTCGAGCACCAGATACTTCGGGGTCGGCCAGGGCGTCTGCGTAACGGTCGGAGAGGGAGTGGGGGTGTTTACCGGGCTGGGAGTGGGGGTTGCCGTTGGAGTGACAGTCGGGCTCGGTGTCGAGGTAACGGACGGAGTGACGCTCGGTGTGGGTGTCGGCGTGGCGGACGGCACCGGTGTCGGCGTGGGCGTGACACTCGGCGACGGTGTCACCGATGGCGTCGGCGTTGCCGTCTTGTACCCTACCGGCGTCGGAGTGACGCTCGGCGTCGGCGTCGGGGTGATCAGGCAGCGGCGGAAGACCCGGGCGACGTCGCCGGCCACCCCGGCGTAGAGGCAGGGATAGCACCCGGCCAGGGAATGAACCGCCTCGTTGATTTCATCGCCGAATCCGTTCTCGTTCACCTGGGTCCACTCGGCCCAGCCGTACTCCCAGACCTGACCGCCCGAGGGGGTGCCGGAGTCGTTCCCGGTCCCCACGTAGAGACGGTCGTCGAAGACCTCCATACACCGGGCGGAGTCGTACTGCATATCGTCGCCGGGGTCGTTGCGGGTGAAGATTCCGCCCTTGTATTCCCAGACCTGGCAGGGGACGCTCCAGCCCGCTCCTCCCACGAAGAGACTCGGACCAGCGGAGGCGAGGCTGCGGAAATCGACGAAGTTGTCGCCGACGCCGCCCTCGGTCACCAGCATCCAGTCGGCAGTCCCGGGGCCGTCATAGCGGTAGAGGCGGGCGTAGTCGGAGTTGTTGTAAACACCGGCGTAGACCTTCCCGTCATAGACGGCGACGCTCCTGATCGCCTCGTTGTTGGGGTTGCCGAAGCCGTTCACGTTGACCTGGGTCCACTCACTCCAGTCATAGGTGAAGACGGCGCCCTGCCACGCAGTCCCCAGGTAGAGTTTGCCGTCGTGGACGACCATCGAGGAGGCCCAGGTGTTAGCGGAGTCCCCCAGTCCGCCGGAGGCTCTCTGCGTCCACTCGCTCCCGTCGTAGGACCAGACCTCAAAGCCGTTGGCGTTGTTGGCGGTGCCGACGAAAAGCTCTTCGCCGTAGACGGCCAGAGAGTGGGCCCCCCGGTTGGCGGAGGTGCCGAAGCCGCCGGCGGTGAGCAGCGTCCAGTCGGTAGTACCGGGACCGTCAAAACGCCAGATCTCGCAGCCGTTTGGGTTATTCCAGGTCCCGGCGTGGATGGCGCCGGCGTAGCAGGCGAGCGCGAAGGCAGAGTAGTTGTTGCTGTTGCCGAAGCCGTCCTCGTTTACCTGCGTCCAGTCGCTCCAGTTCCCGGTCGGAACCGGGAGCGGAGTCGGCGGGATGGACGGCGTCGGGGTAACCGAGGGGGTCGGGGTGACGGTCTTATAGCCCACCGGCGTTGGTGTCACCGAGGGGGTGGGCGTCTGTGTCGCCGTCACCGAGGGCGTGGGAGTGATTGATGCGGTCGGGGACGGCGTCGGCGTGGTGTAATATTTCAGTAAGTTGAGACGGCTGAGGAAAGCGTCGCGAGTCCCGCCCCCGTAAGCCACCTGGAAGGGAGCGGCGGTCGGGAAATTCGCCGACGCGGTGTAGCCGGCAAGGTGAATTTTTCCGTCATCGGCGACCGCGATCCCGAGCCCGGAGTCGTACCCGGATCCTCCCAGGTAGGTCGAGAACAGGAGCTGGCTGCCGTCGCCCGATAACCGGGAAATTGCGGCGTCGTAATCTCCGGATCTGCCGGGCTGGATCGCGCCTGCGAGGGGGAAGTTGTCCGACAGGGTGAACCCGCCCACCCAGGCGGCCCCGTTAGAATCCACGGATACCGCATTGGCGCAGTCGGCGCTCCCGCCGCCGAGATAGGTGGAGAAGACCAGGTCCGAACCGGAGGAGTCGAAACGGGTGATGAAGTAATCCGTAGACCCGCCCAGAACCGGCTGGTAGGCGTTGACGAGCGGGAAGGCGGTGCCCTGGGTGGTGCCAACCAGGTAGACGTCGCCGCCGGGGGCGAGCGCCAGGTCCCGGTCCGTGTCGTCGAACGTCCCGCCGAGATAGGTGGAAAAGACCAAGGCTGAGCCCGAGGTGTCGAACTTGGTGAGGATGGCGTCCCAGCGACCGGCGCTGCCGGCCTTGGCGGCCTGGTAGGCGTTCAGGGTGGGAAAGTCGGTGGCGGTGGTGGAACCGGTGAGGTAGGCGCGGCCGCTGGAATCCACCGCCACCCGGGTGATATCGTGAAGACCGTTGCTGCCTCCCAGGTAGGTGGAATAGGCCAGCGAGGCACCGTCGGGCGAGAACTTGGTCAGGGTGAAGTTGACAGCTCCGGTCTTGGCGGCCTGGTAGGCGTTCAGGGTGGGAAAGTCGGCGGCATTCGTCGCCCCGGCGACGTAGGCCGAGCCGGAACCATCCACGGCCAGGGCGGCGGCGGTCGCCGTCATGTCGCTGCCGAGATAGGTTGAGTAGATCAGCGCGGAGCCGGTGGAGGCGAGCTTGGAGACGAACATATTGGACCCGGAGCCGTTCCGGGCGGCCTGGAACGGGTTGACGGTCGGGAAGTCATCGGCATCGGTGTGGCCGCAGATGTAGGCGAAGCCGGCGGCGTCAACCTCTATCCCGTAGCCGCGACTGGCACCGCCGCTTCCTCCCAGGTAGGTCGAGTAAACCAGCGTGGAACCATCGGCCGAAAATCGGGTGAGGAAAGCGTCACAGGTGGAGCGCCGGTCCGGCTGGTAGGCGCCCGCGGTGGGGAAATTTGTTGAATAGGTCTGTCCGATCAAATAAGCGTTTCCGGCCGTACCGACGTCGATGTCCCGGGCATATTCGCTGTCCGACCCGCCCAGGAAGGTGGAATACTCGAGATCCCAGCGCTCGATGTAGTTCTCCGGCGTCGGCGTTGCGCTCGGCGTCACGCTGGGGGTGGGGGTGAGCGAGGGTGTCGGTGTCACGCTGGAGGTGGGAGTCGCCGAGGGTGGGGGTGAAGGAGTGACGGAAGGCGTCGGGGTCGCGCTCGGGGGCGCTGTCGGGGTCACCGATGGAGTGGGCGTGGTCGATGGCGATGGTGACGTCGTGGGGCTAACGCTCGGCGTGGGAGACGCGGAAGGGGTCGGGGTAGGAGAGGGAGTGGCGAAGACGATGTCGATGTCGAAGGTCCCGGAGTGGCCGAAGTAGCCGTCGACGATGGCGTAGTACGTACCGGGAAAGACGGAATAGACGATCTCTTCGTCGTCGGTCCCCTTGTTGAAGCTGGCGGCCACGCAGTCATCCGGCGTCGGGCCGTCAAAAAGGAAGAGGTCGAGGTCATCGGAGAGGTTGGTGAGCGTCAGTGTGAGCCGCCCCGCCAGGCCCACATCGAACGAGTAAACGACATCAGGTCCGGATTCGGCGTAGGGGACGCAGCTGTAATCGTCGTAGTCATTGGTGAAGTCCGCGCTGTCGTTGCTCCCGCTGTAGTTCAGGGCCACGGCCAGTGTCTCGGGAAAGATATCGCCGTCCGCGGCATTCAGGCGGCAGAGGAAGGCGTCGTAGTCAGCGGAGCGAGTCGCCTGGTAGGGATCGGCGGTGGGAAAGTTGTTGGATTTGGTCTCACCGGCGACGTAGCTGAGGCCGTTCTCGACGGCGACCGCCTGACACTCGTCGTTGGAACTCCCGCCCAGGTAGGTGGAGTAGGTGAGCGAGGAGCCGATCAGCGAGAAGCAGGAGACGAAACCATCGTATGTGGCGACGACGTCCGCGTGGCTTGATTGATAGGGGTTCCGGGTCGGAAAATCCTTGGATACGATATATCCGGTGACGCGAGCCCGTCCGTTTTCGACCGAAATCCCGGTGGCGAAATCGCTGGCGCTCCCTCCCAGGTAGGTGGAGTAGACGAGGGCCGTACCGGTGGTAGTGAATTTGCTGGCGAAGGCGTCCAGTCCCGCGCCGGCCCGGCTCGACTGGTAGGGATTGACGGTCGGAAAGTCGTCGGAGTTGGTGATCCCGGCCGCGTAGACAAAGTCGTCTTCTAGAGATAGACCGTAGATGTAATCGCCGCTGTTGCCCCCGAAGTAGGTAGAGTAAAGAAGGTCCGACCCGCTGGAGTCCAGGCGGGAGATGAAGGCGTCGGTCCCCCCGTATATGCTGGCCTGGTAGGGGTTGACGGTAGGAAAATCCGCGGCACCGGTGTAGCCGACGACCCGGTCGCCCCCCGCCGCGGCCAGGATCCCGTAGGCGACCTCGCCCTGACCGCCGTCATCTCCTCCCAGATAGGTGGAATAAACCAGCGCCGTGCCGGAGGAGTCGAGGCGGGCGACGAAAGCGTCGGTGAAGCCCCCGCCGTAGGTCGGCTGGTAGGGGTTTGCGGTCGGGAAATCGTCGGAGTCGGTATATCCCCCGACCACGGCCCGGGCGGACTCAGCCGAGATGCATTGGGCGGTATCGTCGCCCCCGCCCCCGAGATAGGTGGAGTAGAACAGGACCGAGCCGGTTGAATCGAGCCGGCTGACGAAAACGTCGTGGCCGCCTCCCCCGTATCCGGTCTGATAGGCGTTCACGGTCGGAAAATCCGCGGAGGTGGTGAAGCCGGCGACGTAGGCGGATGAGGATTCGACCGAAATCCCGTAGGCTTTTTCCGCGCCGGACCCTCCCAGGTAAGTGGAATAGATGAGATTGGAACCGGTGGAGGAGAGGCGGCTGACGAAGGCGTCGCCGCTGGCGTTCGGGCCCGCCTGATAGGGGTTGAGCGTGGGGAAGTCGGGGGAGAAGGTGTGACCGGCGACGTAGGCGGAGCCGTCCTCGACCGCGACCGACCAACCGTATTCCTCGTTGCCTCCTCCCAGGTAGGTCGAGTAGTCGAGTGTAACCTCCCAGGAGGGCGTCGGGGTGGTGAGCGAAGTCGGTGATGGTGTGGGTGTTGCGTAACCCGGAGGCGTCGGTGTGGGCGAGGTGCTCGGCGACGGTGTGACGGTTGTTGTCGCGCTCGGAGAGGGCGAGGGCGAGGCCGTGGGCGCCGGGGATGGTGTGGTAAAGACAATGTCGATATCGAACGACCCGGCCGCGCCGGCGTAGCCGTCCACCAGGGCGTAGTAGGTCTGGGGGGAGGCCGCGTAGGCGATCTCCTCGTCGTCGGTCCCCTTGTTGTAGCTGGCGTCGACGCAGTCGCCGGTCGAGGGGGCGTCGCAGAGGAAGAGATCGACGTCGTCGGAGAGGTTGGTGAGCGACAGCGTGAGCGTCCCCGCCGCGCCCACGCTGAAGGAGTAAACGACGTCCGGGCCGGTCTCGAGGAAAGGGATACAGCTGTAGATTTCGTATTCGGGGAAAAAGTTTGAGCTGTCGTTGCTCCCGCTGTAGTTCAGCGTCACGGGGATGGGATCGCTGAAGAGGTTCCCCTGGCTCGCCTTCAGGCGGCAGGCGAAGGCGTAGCTGCCGATACCCGATTTGCCGGCTTGGTAGGGGTTCACGGTCGGAAAATCGGAGGAGGAGGTCCGGCCGGTGGCATAGGCGGATCCTTCCGCGACCGAAACCCCCCAGCCGAGATCATCATCCGTCCCCCCCAGGAAGGTGGAGAAGACGAGGGACGACCCGCTCGAGGAGAGCCGGCAGATAATCGCGTCCTTCCCCCCCGAATAGGTCGACTGGTAGGCGCCGACGACCGGGAAATCGGTGGATGAGGTGTACCCGGCGACATAGGCCCAGCCTTCCTCGACCGCCATTCCTCTCGCCTCGTCACTGCCTTCCCCCCCCACGTAGGTGGAATAGATAAGGCTGGAGCCGGATGAATCGAGCTTGCTGATGAAGACATTCTGGTAACCGGCCAGGCTTGACTGGTAGGGGCTGCCGACGGGGAAATCGTCGGAACGGGTGTAGCCGGTCGCGTAGGCGCAGCCGGACTCGACGGTTATCGCCCAGGCGATGTCACCATCATCCGCCCCCCCCAGGTAGGTGGAGTAGAGAAGGGCGGAGCCGGTGGAGTCGAGCTTGCTGACAAAGGCGTCGTTATTGCCGGCCAGGCTCGCCTGGTAGGGGTTCACGGTCGGAAAATCGGGGGAGTAGGTGTAACCGGTGACATAGGCTTCTCCGGACTCGACGGCGATCCCGTGACCATAGGCGTACCAGGTCGTTCCTCCCAGATAGGTGGAGTAGAGGAGGGATGAACCGGTGGAGTCGAACTTGCTGATGAACACGTTCGAGGCCCCGATGCCCCGGCTTGATTGGTAAGGGTTCACGGTCGGAAAATCGGCTGAATTGGTCCGCCCGGCGACGTAGGCGGATCCGTTCTCGACGGAAATCCCCGTCGCCATGTCATCGTCCCCTCCCCCTCCCAGGTAGGTGGAGTAAAGGAGCGCCGAGCCGGCGGTGTCGAGCGTGCTGACAAAACCGTCCGTGGTTCCCCCTCCCCGGCTCGGCTGGTAGGCGTTGAAGGTCGGGAAGTTTCCGGAGAGGGTGTACCCTACGACACTGGCGCGTCCGTTCTCGACATCAATCCCCATTAACTGTTCCATATCTCCCCCGCCCAGGTAGGTGGAGTAGAGAAGCGCCGAGCCGTCGGAGTCGAGCTTGCTGACGAAGACGTCGGCACTCCCCTCGACACTCGACTGGTAGGGGTTCAGTGTCGGGAAATCGGTAGAATATGTATAGCCGGCGATGTAGGCGCAGTCGTCCTCGACGGATACATCGACCCCATTGTTGGAATTCGTGCCCCCCAGGTAGGTGGAGTAATCGAGGTTCAGCGGCCCCGCGAAGAGGGCGGAGGGCGGGGCGACAACGGCGATTATGAGAACAAAAACTAACAGGCCTTTTCTCATTATGAACTCCTTAGTGAAAGAATTCCAGATTGTGCATATTGAAATAGCTCGGACCGAGGAATATTTTCAATCGGTGGAAAGTATTTGTCAAGAAAAGACCATCCTCCAATACAGGTATTAAACGGCCTTTTTGAGCTCGAAAATGATCATATCGGAAGAATGATATCGGGGTCAGGTCTTCATTTGTCAGTTTGTTACTCCTGGAATGATGAAATATGGAGAGTTGGCCCGCCTTCGCTGAAGCTTCCGCCTTCGTCCTTCGATGATGCTCAGGGCTACGGCGGATAAAACGGCGGGTAAAAATGTTCAGGATCGCTGCAGGATGCCGCTCCCCCAGAGATTAATACGAGGGACGAGAGACGAGGGACGAGGGACGAGAGACGAGGGACGAGGGACGAGAGACGAGGGACGAGGGACGAGAGACGAGGGACGATTTCGGGCAGTATTCAGTAACCAGTGGTCAGTAATCAGTGGTCCGTAATAAGTAATCCGGAAGCGGTGAGCAGTGAGCAGTAAGTAGTGCTCGTGAGAGCGGAAAACGGTTGGAAGAAATCCGAAAACGGTAGCGAAATCAAAAAACAG
>Ga0272441_10014834_pt1 | contig 10981 bp, 8 predicted proteins | sample SSMProp6N_FD_193582 | JGI IMG/M metagenome (GOLD analysis project Ga0272441, IMG submission 193582) | Marine sediment archaeal communities from Little Sippewissett salt marsh, Falmouth, MA, United States - SSM-Prop-6N | ecosystem: Environmental > Aquatic > Marine > Wetlands > Sediment ...
CGATGGCGCCTTTTCGCTTTCCCCGTTGACGCGCGCATCCACCCATACGGGCGGGCCGCAGAACGGGGACAGCGGTTCTTCGAGTCCCCGCCTCGCCCACGCCTTCCTTGCGCCGGGGTTGCGCGACGGCGTACACTACGCGCGCGGCCGTCGTGAAGCAGGGGTGTTGTATGCACGTGGGGTTGGTGTATCGCGGGCGGTACCACGTTCGAGAGGCGCTGGACCTCGAGACGTACGCCGCCATCCTGAAGGGCGCCGGGCACCACGTCTCGCTCTTCTGGGACGAGAACACCTTCGGCGTGACCGACAACGTCCTGCAGATTCCGCGGATGGCGGCGCGGCTGTCCGACCCGGATCGGCTGATCGCCGGGATGGCCGAGGCGCGGCCGGACGTGCTGGCCTTCAGCGTGCTGCCGGCCACCTATGGCTGGGCCCGCGACATGGCCCGGCGGGTCAAGGATAGGGTCGGCGCGCCGATCCTCTTCATGGGCTTCCACCCCTCCATGGCCCCTGAGCGGTGCATGCAGGACGACGTCGTGGACTACGTGATCGAGGGCGAGGTGGAGGGGACGTTGCCCGGGTTGCTGGAGGTGCTGGAAGGCAAGGCCGACCCGGCCGGCGTGGGCAACCTGTGGTATCGCGACGGCGGCGCCGTCCGCCACACCGGCCGTGCACCGCTGGTCGATATGGACGCCCTGCCCCTGCCCGACAAGGAACTGTTTCGGCCGCGCGTGTCGCACGGGTACAGTTACTGCGCCATGGTCAGCCGCGGCTGCCCCTTCGTGTGCACCTTCTGCGAGGAGACGTGCAGCAAACGGCTCTACGGCAGCGGGTACTTCCGCCGCAAGGCCGTGGCCACGGTCATGCGCGAGTTGACGGCGGCCAAGCGACGGTACCGGTTCCGCGAGGTGGTGTTCAAGGACTCCTACCTCTCGGGCAACAAGCCGTGGCTCAGGGCGCTCATGCGGCGGTACCGGCGCGAGATCGGCGTGCCGTTCAAGTGTTTCTGCACGATCATCGGGTTCGACGCGGAGACGGCCCGGCTGCTCAAGGAGGGCGGGTGCTACAACATCGAGTTCGGCCTCCAGACGTGGAACGAGTCCATCCGCCGCGACACGCTGCACCGCCGCGAGACGAACGCGCAGGCCCGTCGGGCGTTTCGCATCTGCGACCGCGTGCGTGTCCGGTACGACGTGGACCACATGTTCAACCTGCCCGGCGAGACGGCGGCCGACCACGCCGCCGGCGCCCGCGCCTACACGCGCCTGAGATACCTCTGCCGGGTCAAGAACCACTTCCTCCTGTATCTGCCGAAGGCCGAGATCGTGGAGGCGGGCAAGCGGGAGGGGTTGCTGCCCGAGCAGGTCGAGGTGGCCCTCGCCGACGGGCGGGAGAGCGACTTCTATCACCAGGAGACGGGGAGCCCCGAGGACCGGGCCACCGTGGCGGCCTACGCCGCGCTCTACAAGATCCTGCCGCTCCTGCCGGCCCGGGTGGTAAACTGGTTCCTGGCCGACGGCCGCGTGCACCGGCTCAAGGGCATCCCGGCGCCGCTCATGCTGCTCCTCCAGGGGCTCATCGCGCTCAGGGCCGGCGACCTCCGCTTCGCCGAGTACCTCCAGTCCTACCCCGCCCGCATCCTGCGCGCCCTCCGCGGCATCTGACCGACACCCGCTCAGTCGTACAGATCGGGGTGCTCCGCCGCATGGCGTTCGAGGCCGGTCATGATGGCGCGGCAACTGTCGCGCCAGCGGTGCGGGGGGATGTCCTCGGTGATGCCGACCAGGAGGCCGTCGATGCCGTCGAGTTGGCTCAGGAGATCGAGGGTGACGGCCTCCACCTGCTCGTCGGTCCGCAGGTGGACCGATGAGGGGAAGTTGATCCAGAGGGCCTTGTCGGGCCAGGCGGCCCGGGCGTCGCCGAGGGTCATGTCGGTGTCCGGGGCGGGGGTGAAAGCCTCGATGTAGTCGAGATCGGTGCCGGCGATGGCGTCGGCCAGGAGCCGGCAGTTGGCGTCGAAGTGGCAGCCCACGAGTTTGCCGTGCCGGTGCATCACCTCGGCCGCCTCGTTGTAGTGCGGCACGTAGTATTCCTCGAACCGGTCGAGGCCGATCACCTCCGGCGTCACGTTGCCGCCGTAGTTGGCGTGGTACACGGGCGACTCGGCCACGATGGGGTAGATGCGCCGGCGGTTCTCGACCAGCGCGTCATACAGGGCCATGAGGTCGTCGCGGTGGTCCATCCACTCGAAGCAGAACTGCTCGGTGCCGATCATGGGCCCGCTGACGAGGAACTGCATCGGCTCGTACCCCAGACCGGCGCGGCAGATGAGGTCGCCGCCGAGGCCCTGCTCGGCCTTCGCGAACTCGTCGTAGCGCGGCTCATACTGCTCGTCCTTGAGGAGGAAGAGCAACGGCTTGTAGTCGTCGGGGCCTTTGAACATCCGCTCGCGGTGCCAGGTGGTGAACCCGGCGGGCTCGTCAACGGCGGTCACCGTGCCGACGGGCGTTTCCCAATAGGTGCGCACGAGGCGTTTGCCGTCCTCCCAGAACACCTGCTGCGTGCGTTTCACGTTGGGCGTGTGCCTTCGGAACACGGGCACGCGCCGCTCGACGATGCACATTCCGCGGTTGCGCATCTCGCGCTCGGCGGCGCACTGGGGGATCTTGTTTTCGTACATGGTGAAGGGCACGTGGTCGCCGTGCCCGCCGTTGAGCGCAGCCAGCACGCGTTCTTTTGGGGTCATTTGTCTCTCCGGTCAGTCGGGTCGCTCGCGCGCCGCGTCGCGGGGCCGCCGCCGATGCAGCGGGTCACGCGGTCCTTGTTAACACGGTACACCGTGGCCCGGGGGTTGGCGAACGCCCGATCGGCCAGGCCGGCCGTTGTGAGCGCCCGGTCCAGGAGGCCGGCGCCCATCCATCGGGCCGTCGGGCCCGCGTAGATGTAGTCGGCCCGCGACCGGCGGAGGATATCGGCGACGGTTGCCGCGGGCAAGGGGCGTCGTCGGCCCTTGTGCATAAGAGCCTATCCGAATAACCCGGCACACTTGAAGGTGATGAAGGCGCAGACCAGATGGAGCAGGCCCAGGTAGTTCTCGGCCTTCTTTTCCCACCGCGTGAAGATGCGGCGGTAGCGGTTCATCCAGCTGTGGGTGCGCTCCACCACCCAGCGGCGGGCCTTGAATCCCGCCTCGTGCTTGATCGCCTGAGCCTCCTCGCCACGCGCGCGGATGTGGGCCGTGTAGAGGAACTCCGCCGCCAGGTCGCGGACCTCATCGTAGTCGTAGCCTTTGTCGAGACACAGGCCCTGCGGATGGGCCTCCGTCGGTTTCGGTCGTGGAACCGGAATACTCTCCAACGTCTCCCGCGCCATCTTGAAGTCGTTGCGGTTGGCGCCATCCACGGCGACCCCGATGGGAACGCCCGACGCCTCGGTCAGCACGCTGCGCTTCACGCCCTTCTTGGCCCTGTCAGTGGGGTTTGGCCCGCTCTTTTTCCCCCCCGAGCGGGGCTTTCGTCATGGCGCCATCCATCGATTGCCACGACCAGTCGATCCCTTTCAACTCGTCATACGTCTGAAGGCCGGCCTCCCACATCTTCAGGAAGACCCCGGCCTTCGTCCACGCCTGGAACCGATCATGGGCCGTGCTGCTGGGGCAGATGCCCGTGGCGTTCAGGGCGTTCCACTGGCACCCGGTCCGCAACACGAACAGAATGGCGTTCATACACGTCCGGTCGTCCGCCGGAGGGCGCCCCCCGCCGAAGCGATGGGTGTTCACATGCTCCGGCACCAAGGGCCGAATCGCCGCCCACAACGCATCCGAAATCGCGTACGATTCTTTCGGGTTCATCCATAAACCTCCTTCCAAAGGCCTCCCTGCCTCTGGATCTATCGGCATGTCGGGGTTATTCGGATAGGCTCTAAGGCGCTCCATCAGCCATTCCCGCGCGGCGTAGTCGGGCGTGACGCCGTAGTGCCCGATGAACACCCGCGAGCCGGTCCAGGCGGGAATACCGCAGCCCGGCCCGGGCAGGCAGGCGATCACGCTGTGGGTGTCGGCGTGGTCGTCGAGATACCGCATGGCCTCGATCTCGTCGCGGTGCATGAACTCCGGCGGGCCCGGGGCCGACGGCCGCGCAAATGCCCGCCGCACGTACACCGCGTTCCCCCACGCCGCGGCCACGGCGAAGAGCGCCAAGCCCGCCGGCGCCAGCGCCCCCAACCGGCAACGGCGGAGCACGCGGCCCACGCTCCACAGCCCGCGCGTCGCCAGAACGCACAGCACGATCTGCAGCCCGTGGTGCAGGTGCACCCGCTGCATCGGCGGAAAGGGCGTGGCCATGACCACCGCGAGGACGGCCGGCCACACCACGAGCAGGGCGCGGTCGCGCTCGCGGCGGACCACGATCACCGCCGCCCCCACCACCGCCGCGACCAGGATCAGCCCGTAGTCCGCCGCCCAGTCCCGCGTCAGAAACTCGTCGGCCATGCCGGCATACTCGCGGTAGGCCGGATCGCTGACCAGCACGATCGCGTGATACGCCATCACCGGCAGGGCCATGCCGAAACCGATCGCCAGGACGCGCAGGCCGTGGCGCCATTCCCCCGACCGGTCGCCGCGACCTGCCGTCGCCGTCCGCACGGCCACCAACACGGCCAGCACGACGGCCGCCGTCACGATCTCGTGGGGGTGGACCGCCGCAAGGACCAGCAGACACAGCCCCAGGCCGACCGCGCGTCCCCCGCCGCCCCGGACCAGCGCCCGCTGACCCAGCACCATCGACAGCACCAGCAGCGCCGTGACAGGCCCAACCACCAGTTCGCCCGACAGCGACTGAAACGTGATCGGCTCGATCATGATCAACTCGCCGATCCAGTCGTCGGGCCGAAGACCGTGCAGCCAGTGCAGCCCCGCGGCGGTCGTCACCAGCACGAGGGCCGTCCACCGCATGCGCCTGTCCGGGAAGAACGTTGCGGCAAACCAGTACGCCGCCACGAGGACCAGCACCGCCGCGACGGTCTGCTCCACGTGGAAGACCTGCATGACGGTGAGGCCCGTCAGTCGGGCGGCCCACCCCATGGCGAGGAAGAGGAGGTTGACGTGCCCCAGGGGGCCCGGATCGGCGCCCGCGTACTTGATCTCGAGCAGGAACCGGCCGTCACGCGCCTGCCGGACCCAACTCAGGTGGTACAGGGCGTCGTCAAGGAACCGCGTGGTGATGCCCGTATGCCGCCACTCGGCGGTCTGCGCGCGTGACCGCCGGGCCAACGGCACGAGCATGGCCGCCGCCACCAGGACGGCCCACAACCAGACGAGCAGCCATTCGCGGCGGCGTCCAATCACGTCCTCGGCTCCTCTGTTGCCTGACGCCGCTCGCGGACCGGCGCATCGCGTCCGGGCGGCGGCCGACGATCGTATCAGTCATCCGCGCGGACGCACAGGGCCGACCCCGCCGGCCGATCAGATCGACGGGGCGCCGTCGAGCCAGCCAAGGGAGGCCAGGAACCGGTCGGCCGCGCGGACGGTGTCGCGATACGCGCCTTCCGGGTCGCGGGCGAAGTTGAAGAACCCGTGACCGGCCCCCTCGAAGGGCACGAGGTCGCAGCGGTTGCCCGCGGCCCGCATCAGCCTGGTGAACTGCTCGGCCTGCTCGATGGGCACGGTCTCGTCGTCGGTGCCGTGGAAGATGATGGTCGGCGGCGCGCCGGGCCGGACATGGTCCAGCGGCGAGACGGCCCGGGTCTCCTCGCCCGGCCCCATCCAGCGGCGCGTCGAGAGGGCGGGGTTGAACAGCACCAGGGCGTCCGGCGTGGAGGGATCAGCCGGGCGGTCGCCCGGATCGTCGGGGTCGGCCAGGAGTGCGGCGGCGGCCGCCAGGTGCCCGCCGGCCGACCCGCCGCCCGCCGCCACCCGATGGGGATCGACGCCCAGCCGGTCCGCGTTCGCCCGCACCCAGCGCACGGCGCCGTGGGCGTCGGCCACGCAGTCGCGCACCGTCGCGCCCAGGCGTTCGCCCAACCGGTACTCGGCGGTCATGGCCACCATCCCGCGCGAGGCGAGGTACCGGCAGTGCTCGCCGAACTGGGCCGGCTCACCGCCCTGCCAGCCGCCGCCGTGGAAAAAGACGATGGCCGGCCGCGCGCCGCCGTCCTCAGGCGTCGGCTCGAACAGGCACATCAGCAGGGCCCGGTCGTCAATCCGCCGATACACCTCCACTCGCGCGCCGGCCAGCCGCGGATCGTCGCGCCACTCGCGGTCCAGGTTCTCGGGCATCGTGTTCGTGGCTCCTCACTCCGGTCATCGGTCGTCGGCGATCAGGGAAGATGGTACTGCAACCGCGCCCGAGGGCAAGGGACCAGCGGCGCAGGCGCGATCAGAAGGAGCCATACGAGCGGGGCCCGCTCTTGCCGTCGGCATAGATTGGTCGCGGGATGAGGCCCTCTGACTGGTTGATCAGCGGGACGTTGAGAAAGCGGGCGATGTTCGCCGCGTTCGACCGGAGGCTCGTGGGGTTCGTCGTGAGGTAGAGGTTCCGCCGTCGGCCGGTCTTCAGGACGAGGTTGAGTTCAAAGCCCTGTTGCGAGTCATAGCGGCCCCGGCTGACGGGCCCGGCTGTGAGCATCTGGACGGCGGCCACGTCGTCGAACCCGATGGGCCGAAACCGGCCGAAGTAGCCGATTCGAAGCCAGACGTACCGCCCGCCGCCGTCGAGCACGCACAGGTCGAGGTACCGCCAGCAGACCAGGATCACGACGTTGACGAGGGCCAGAACGCCCCCGAGGGGAACGGCCGCGGGCGGGCGCTTCCGGGGGGACAAGGAGAAAGACATCACGGCCCACATGACCACGATGGTCAGAGCGGCGGCCGTCACGAACGCCAGGGCGGCCCGCTGGCCCGGCCCCGCGGTGAAGACCAGCACGTTCTTCTTGGTGCGGTAGACCAAGCGGTCGGCCCGGACGGTGGTGGACGCCTCGCCGACGGGATCGGCCGGCGCGTGGACCACGCCGGTGGGCAGTTTGACGTCGAACTCGGGCACGGCCTCCGGGCCCCAGCGCTCCTCCACCTTCGCCTGGAGCCACGTGCTCAGGAACGCCACCACGCCCTGGGCGGATTCGAGGCTGCGGTAGTTCGCCAGGACGAGCGTCCACGACCCGCCGCGGCCGTCGGCCAGTTTCAGGCCCACCCGCGTCCGGTATCCCCGCTCGGACATGGTGTCGGCGACCATCATCACGACCCGCTCGATGGCCCGCATCGAGACCGTGACGTGCCGGGTGAAGGGCCATCCGCGCAGCGAGAGACGGCCGGTGCCGGTGGCGTCGTCGATCTCCCACCGGCCGGCGGCGGAGAGATGGAGCCACGCGCCGGCTATCGACGCCGTCACACCCATCGACAGGAGGATCGGCAGCCACGCCGACGCGGCGCCCTCGACGTCGCCGCGCGCCAATCGGGCGAACGCCCACAGGCAGGCCAGCCATCCCACCGCCACGGCCGCCGGCGCGGCCCGCACGAGCAGGTTGCTCGACTGGACAACGCGGCTGCCCTCCTCACGCAGGGGCCCCGGAAACCGAATCCCCTGCGTCAGCAGCCATCCGCCCGGTGCGCCATACCCCGTCTCGGTCATACAGTGGTCCCCGTTGGCGGCAACCATACTCCCCCGGCCCCGGCGAGTCAATCAGCCGGCCGGCCCGAATCCCGCGGTTGCGGCGCTGCTCTCGTGTGTATACTACGGGCCGGAGCCCGATGTGTTTGGAGCGCGTTTGGGTCGGGCCTGATGCTCAAGGAGATGGCGATGGTGTCGCGAATGACCGGGATGGCCGTGCTGACTGCGGCGGTGGCGATCAGCACGTCGGCGGCCGGCGCGGACCTGGCGCCCGCCGAACGGTGCGACGTGCACGAGTGGCAGAAGAACTGGCGTGTCCTCGTCCGGTTCGACCTCGCCCGCGTGACCAACGCCGCGAAGATCACGAAGGCCACGCTTTCAGTGGCCGGCGTGAAGGAGGCCGGCGCGCTCGAGGTCCGGCCGGTCACGACCGACTGGGGCGGGTTGAGCGCCGCCTTCAGGAAGCGTGAACTGGAGGGCGTCTGGCGGCCGCAGGACCTGAAAGGCGAGGGCTACAAGCACGCCCGCGACCTGTGGCTTCTCGGCGAGGCCGACTGGACGAACGCCGTCCGCGGCGTGAAGACGTGGGCGACGCCGGGCGGCGATTTCGGGCCGATCGTCGCCACTCTCCCGAAAAAGGGGTCAGACCCCCAACGGAAAAGGGGTCAGACCCCTTTTTCGGCCGACGTGACCGCCCTCGTGAAGCAGTGGCTCGCGAAGCCGGCGGCCGACTTCGGACTCGTCGTCAAGGAGGCGGCCGAGGCCGACCGGAAGGCCGCGCTGCGCGGCGCGGTCGTCACGCTCACCCTCGAGGGCCCCGGCGTGGCCGTGGACGACGCGCTCCGCATCAACGATCAGCCGGCATGGCTGCCGAAGACGTACAAAGTGGACCACCCGCGCCTGCCCTACCCGACGGAGGAATGGCTGGCGGCGCTCAAGGCCGACCCGAAACGGTTGGCCGCCGTGTGCCGCGCCGCGGACGCCTTCAATCCTGAGAAGGGCCGGGCGGCCTCGCTCGACGATCTCGTGATCGCCCAGAGACTCGCCCCCACGCCCGCCCGCCGCGCCCTCATCACGAAAGCCATCGACGCCGCGTTCCCGAACCACGGCGGGTTCGCCGTCTGCTACGGCCTGGCCACGCTCTACGACTGGGGCTACGACCTGCTGACGCCCGCCGAGCGCCGTCGGCTTGCGTGGCGGCTCGAACGGATGTGCCTGAGCCAGGAGGAGGGAAGCAGTTCCACCATCATCTCGCCCTACAACGACGTGGGCACGAGCCGATTCGGTTGCGGCCTGCTCTGGGCGGCGCTGGCCATCTACCCGGACATCCCCGGCGCGCGGAAACACGTCTGGCGCGCGAAGTCCTACTACATCGATACATCGATCCCCGTCTGGCACCAGGTCTTCGGCGACGACGGCGGCTACTGGCACGAGTTACACGGCTACTACCTGAGCACGTGCATCGGCAACGCCCTGGCCCGTGTGCTGTCGTCGTGGACCAGCGCCACCGGCGAGGACCTCTACCGGAAGCACCCGTGGCTGGAGAACTGGCTGTATTTCGGCATCTACTCGACGCGGCCGGATATGTACCGCCTCCGCAGCGGCGACATCAAGTGCGACGAGCGGGGCTACGGCGAGCCGCCGATCAGCCTGTACAGTTTCCCGGCCCTGGCGAAGCGCTACGACAACCCCCACGGCCGATGGTGGCTGACGCGGACCGGCCGCACCCGACTGGACGGGGTCTCGCCCACCGAGGACCCCTGGGGAGAGCCGTTCCGAAAGGGCGCGGCGGTCAAGGCGTGGGACACGCTGCCCCTGGTGCGCCACGCCGACGGGTTCGGGATGGTGAACATGCGCAGCGACTGGACCGAGGACGCCACGTACGTCTGGTTCCGCTGCGGGCCGAATTTCTGGAGCCACAGCCACCTCGACAGCGGCTCCTTCGTCATCTACAAACGCGGGGCCCTGGCCATCGACGCCGGCAACTACACCGCCGGCCACAACTGCGAACACTACCTCCTCTACGGCAAGATGAGCATCGCCCACAACGTGGTGACCGTCACCGACCCCGACGAGCCCGCCGTGACCCGCGGCGACTGGACCTTCCCCAACGACGGCGGCCAGCGGTTCGTCGTGGCCGGCTGCCCCGGAACCCCCGCCCCGTACAGCGTGGCCGAGTGGAACAAGCGACGGGAGGAGTTCGACACGGGCCGCATCATCGCCTTCCAGACCACGAAGGATTTCACCTACGTCTGCGGCGACGTGACGAAGGCCTACACGAACGGCCTCTCCGGCACGGGGCACCTGGCCAGCCGCAGCAAGCGGGTCCGGAAGTGCATCCGCAGCCTCGTCTTCCTGCCGCCCGACCACGTCGTCGTCTTCGACCGGGTGGAGAGTTTCAACAAAGCCTTCAGGAAACGCTGGCTGCTCCACACTATCAACGAGCCGAAGATGGTGCCGCGACCCGACCTGCGAAGTCCTCCCGGACTTCGGAAGTCTTCCGGCGCTTCAAAGACTTCGGAGGTCGCGGAAGACCTCCGAAGTCAAGGCAACCCGCTGATCACCGTCGAGCGGGCCGACCTCTGCTTCCGCTTCTCGGCGTGGGACAAGGGCCTGAAGCACGCCATCACGGCCGAGAAGGACCACCCGTTCTACAGGGAGCATCCGGACTGCCGGTGGTACGGCGGATACCAGCCGCAACTGTACCAGTACGACGGCGTCATGTTCGTCAACACGCTGTTGCCCAAGGACGCGGAGGTGACGGTGGTGGGCGGGCCGGGCAGGGAGTGCTGGTTCAACGGCCGCAACTACGTGCGCAACACGCGCGGCAAACCGATCACCTTCCGCCCCCACACCGGCGAGGGCGAGGCCGGCCGGTACCGCATCGAGATCAGCCCCAGGGCGCCCGCCGAGAACGACCTCTTCCTCAACGTGATCCAGGTGGGCCTCAAGAGCGAGGGCGCAAAGCCGACGCCTGTCGAGTTGATCGAGGAGGACGGGATGGTCGGTGCTACGATCAGTCACGGCGGCGGGGCGCTCACACGCGTCCTCTTCAAGGAGGGAGGCGGCGGCAAGATCGTCGTCCAGCGCATGCATCCCATCCTGGGGCCGGACGGATCGAGGACCGACACCGGCCGCGTCCGCGAGTATGACCTTGCCGAGACCGTCCTGCCGAACCCGAAGATCGAACGGTGAGCAGGTGTCGGGTATCAGGTGCCAGGTGTCCGGAAGACCGATTCCCTCTCCCTTTCAGGGAGAGGGATAGGGTGAGGGTTGAGACCGCGCAACGAAGAGAGAGACGCCCCCTCACCCCACCCCTCTCCCCGACGGGGAGAGGGGGTTCCCAAACCCCGCCGATCGCCGTCACGGCCCGCCCGGCG
>Ga0272441_10014835_pt1 | contig 10980 bp, 7 predicted proteins | sample SSMProp6N_FD_193582 | JGI IMG/M metagenome (GOLD analysis project Ga0272441, IMG submission 193582) | Marine sediment archaeal communities from Little Sippewissett salt marsh, Falmouth, MA, United States - SSM-Prop-6N | ecosystem: Environmental > Aquatic > Marine > Wetlands > Sediment ...
CCCGGGAAAGGTGGCGGCGGCCAAGCGATGAAAGATCGATCGCGACTCACCACCGAAAAACCCAACGCACGCACGCGCGACATCGATCGGCGTTCGACGCTGGAGATCGTCGACGCGATCAATGCTGAGGATCGGCGCGTGGCGCCGGCCGTGGCGAAGCAGCGAAGGCAGATTACCGCCGGCGTCGAGCTTGTGGTGGCGGCATTTCGAGAAGGCGGACGGCTGTTCTACGTGGGCGCGGGCACAAGCGGGCGGCTTGGCGTACTGGACGCCTCGGAATGCCCACCCACGTTCGGCGTGGCGCCCTCGATGGTGCAGGGGATCATCGCGGGCGGGCGGCGGGCGCTGGTGCGTTCGGCCGAAGGGGCCGAGGATCGGGCCGCCGACGGTGCCGCGGCGCTGCGAAAGCGGCACGTCAAGCCGATCGATGCGGTGGTCGGCATAGCGGCGTGCGGGGTTACGCCGTTTGTCCGCGGTGCGATCACTCACGCACGCAAGATCGGTGCTCGGACGATCTTCGTCACTTGTGCGCCGGAAAGTACGGAAGGTGTGAAGGCCGACGTGATCATCAACCCCGTCGTCGGGCCGGAGGTAGTGACCGGCTCGACGCGAATGAAGGCGGGTACCGCCACGAAGCTCGTACTCAACACGCTGACCACCACCGCGATGATCAAGTTGGGCAAGGTGTATGGCAACCTGATGGTCGATCTGAACGCGACCAACGTCAAGCTGCGCGACCGCGCCGAACGCATCGTCATGGCCGTGACCGAGCTGTCGCGACCGCAGGCTCGCAGGCTGCTGGCCCGCGCCCGGTGGCGGAGCAAGACGGCCATCCTGATGCACCTGGCGGGCCTGGACTTCGACGAGGCCCGGCGGCGTTTGAAGCGATCGAACGACTCGCTGCGCAAGGCTCTGACCGACGAGTAGCGATATGGACGTTCTACGCCCGGTCGACTGGGCCATCATTGTCGCCTATCTGCTCTTTGCATTGGTGGTGGGTATTGCGCTGGCGCGGCGAGCAGGCCGGAGCACCAGCGAGTTCTTCATCTCCGGGCGCAACCTGCCGTGGTGGCTGGCGGGCACGTCGATGGTGGCCAGCTCATTTGCATCTGATACGCCGTTGCTTGTCACCGGCTGGGTCCGAAGCGGCGGGGTGAGCGAGAACTGGATCTGGTGGTCTCTCGCCATCGGTCACATGCTGGCCGTGTTCCTGCTGGCGCGGCTGTGGCGCCGGGCCGAGGTCGTTACCGACGTGGAGATGACCGAACTGCGCTACTCGGGCCGATCGGCGGCGGTATTGCGGGCGTTTCGTGCGGCCTACCTGGCTATTCCGATTAATTGCATCGCCATGGCCTGGGTCATGGTGGCGATGGTCAAGTTGCTGGACGTGCTGTTCGGCGTGCGCCCGGTGACGGCGGTGGTTGTCTGTGTCGTGCTGGCGACAACCTACTCGGTCCTGTCGGGCTTCTGGGGAGTGGTGGTGACCGACCTGGTGCAGTTCGTCATTGCGATGGTCGGCTCGATCGCACTATGCGTGCTCGTGGTCCGCAGCCTGGGCGGCATGGCGGCGATCGGCGAGCAGGCAGAGATGGTCAGTCCTTTGGGCAATCGACTGCTGGATTTCTTTCCCGACGTCGGCACGTTGGGCGCAGGCGGGCAGGACTTCTGGTCCGGGGCGGGTTTCGCCTTCCTGATGTTCGTGGCCGTTCAGTGGTGGGCCTACAAGAACGCCGACGGTGGTGGGGTGATGGTCCAGCGAATGTCGTCAGCCAAGGACGAACAACACTCGCTGCTGGCCATGCTGTGGTTCAGTGTGGCGCACTACGCGCTGCGTCCCTGGCCGTGGATTCTCGTAGCGATCGCATCGATTGTGGTGTTTCCCGACCTGCCGGATGGGGAGTCGGCGTATCCGGCGATGATCAAGAAGTTCCTTCCGCCGGGCCTGATGGGTCTGATGCTCACCTCGTTCCTGGCGGCGTTCATGTCGACGATCGACACGAACTCGAATCTGTCGGCCTCGTACATCGTCAACGACGTGTATGCGCGATTCATCCGGCCGCAGAGCAGCCAGCGTCATCTGGTGTGGATCTCACGGGGGGCGTCCTTGGGATTCATGCTGATCAGTTCGGCGATCGCCTTGCGAGCCGATTCGATATCGGGGCTGTTCAAGTTCATGTTGGCGTTCAGTTCGGGTGTGGGGGGTGTTTATATCCTGCGCTGGTTCTGGTGGCGGATCAACGCGTGGTCCGAGATCTCGGCAATGGTAGCATCTGGGGTGATCGCCAGCGCCCTGTACACCATCGCCAGGGCGCTGCACGTCAAGGACGGTCTCGATTACGCGCTCATATTGGCGATAACCGTAGGTGGGTCGACGGTTACTTGGCTGGTGGTGACATTCGCGACGGCGCCCGTCTCGCGCGAGCGACTGGTCTCGTTCTATCGAAAAGTGAGGCCCTATGGCGCGTGGGGACCTGTGGCGCGAGAGGCCGACGTCGCGCCCGTGTTCGGCCTTGGTCGGCAGCTGCTCAACTGGGTGGCCGGTACGGTGATGGTGCTGGGCCTGACACTGTCGATCGGCAAGTTCTTGCTCGGGGCACCCTGGCCAGGCGCCCTGTATCTGGTGGCTGCCGTTGTCGGACTGGTATTGGTCTGGCCCACCATTCGCGGCGAGAGGCGTTCGCCTTCGGCAACGTAGCGCTCGGTCCCGCCTGTCGATTTGGCCGGATGTCCGCTTGTTCAAGCTCCAACTGCGGGAATAATCATTCTGACGGTTTGGAGACAGACTCTTGGCGTCCATACGAATCAGCAAACGATGGTTGCTGGTGGTGCTGGTGGCGGCCGGTCAGCTTGTGTGCCTGGGCGTCGGCGTGGCGTGGTTTGCCAATTGGATGGAGGGCGGCCTGAGCGTGGTGGTGCGCCGGCAGGTGCTGTCCGACAACCAGCACATCGCCGGGCAGATGGCCGCCGTCGTCGAGCACATGGGTCTGACGGACCTTACCGTGGGCAGCGACGACTGGCAGCGCCTCCAGGACGTGGTCGAGCAGTTCAGACTTCCGAACCGGGGTTTTTTGTGCGTGATCGACGCGACGACCGGCAAGCTGGCATGCCATCCGGATATGCGCCATCGGCCGGAGTTGGCTGACGTAGCCGTCGGTCTAGTGACGCTGCACGGGCCGGACGCGCAGGGCACGATTCTCGAAGCGTCCTCGGGCCCCGACGGCCGCGCGTGGGGCTGGGCGGAGTTGCCGGACGGAAAACATCTGATCGCTGTGCAGAGTGTTCCCCGTTTGAATGCGAAGATTCTGGCCCATCAGCACGAAGCTACCGTCCTGACTGCGATCGGGAAGGTCATGCGGCCACTTCGGGCGATGGCCATCCTGGCCCTCGTGGTGCTGATCGCTTCGGGCATGCTGGTGACCGCGTTGATCGTCCGCCAGTACGAGAACCGCCTGGCCGACATCAACGCCAATCTCGAGCAATTGGTCGAGCGTCGCAGCCGGGCGTTGACCAAGACGCGCGATGCGGTGATCTTCGGTCTGGCGAAGCTCGCTGAATCGCGTGATGATGCGACGGGCGCCCATCTCGACCGCATTCGCGGCTACAGCGAGTTGCTGGCTGCCGAGGTGTCCAAGACCCATCGCGAGATCGACGAGCCGATGATCAAAACGATCGGCATCACGTCTTCGCTGCACGACATCGGCAAGGTGGGCATCGCCGACGCGATCCTGCTCAAACCGGACGTGCTGACGGATCACGAGCGAGACAACATCCGGCGGCACGTTACCATCGGCGGTGACACGCTTCTGGCCATCAAGAGACGACTGGGAGAGGACGACTTCCTGGTCACCGCTTGTGAGATCACCCTCTCTCACCACGAACGCTGGGACGGCACGGGATACCCGTACGGACTGAAGGGCGGACAGATACCCTTGGCGGCGCGCATCGTTGCGCTGGCGGACTTCTACGACGCGCTGACCACCAAACGGCCCTACAAGGAGGCAGTCTCACACGAACGCGCACGGGAGATGATCGTGGACGGCGCGGGCCGACACTTCGATCCGAAACTGGTGGAAGCCTTCCTTGCCTGCGAGGAGCAGTTCCGCCACGTGGCAGCCAATCCGCCCTCGGGTTTCGACCCGTAGCGCCCCTCTGTATGCATGATATGGGCCCGACGGCTGCTGCCTTAGGCCTGCGTGTGCCTTTACGACGGCCAGCCAGCAAGTAAAAATGCACGCCACGAAGGAGCGCGGCATGCGAGAAGACTGGCATCTCGACCCCGAGGCGTGGCGGCGGCATCTGCTGGATGAGGTTCTTCAGCACTGGCTTGCGCGGGCCGTCGACCTTCAGAACGGCGGATACGTGTGCGAATTCGACCGCGAGTGGAATCCGGTGGGTCCGGGTTCCAAGACGCTGGTCTCGCAGTCACGTCTGATCTACAACTTCTGTGTGGGGTTCGGTCGCACCGGGCGCGCCGAGTTCCGCGAAGCGGCCGAACACGGCGTGACTTTCCTGAACGAACGCTTTGCCGACCGTGCCCACGGCGGCTGGGTCTGGCAATGTCGGCGCGACGGCTCGATCGAAGACGATGCCAAGGTAACCTATGGCCACGCGTTCGTGATCTTTGCCCTGGCGGAATTCGCGGACACCTTCGATCGGCCCGACGCAGCCGACACGGCCCGGCAGACGGTCGACGACTTGCAGCAGCACATGCAGGACGGTGCGGTGTGGGGCTTCTGGACACGGTCGACACGCGACTGGCAGCCCGAAACCCAGCGCCGCAGCCAGAATCCGCACATGCACTTGCTCGAGGCCCTGCTGAGTCTGTATCGCGCTACCGAAGATACTCATATCCTGGCTCTGGCTGAGGGCATCTGTCGCTTCGCCCGCGACCGCTTCGTTCATCCCGAGCATGGCTGTCTGGAGGAGATGTTCGCCACCGACTGGTCGCGTCTGGCCGACAACCAGGCTGCTCCTATCGAGGTGGGCCATCAGTTTGAGTGGGCGTGGCTGCTGAATCGGGCGGCCGATCTGGGGGCCGATCCGAGCTTTCGCACGCTGGCCGAGCAGTTGCTGGCCTGGGGCGTACGCTGCGGGTGGGACGGCCAGCGAGGAGGTGTGTTCAACCAATGCGACCGGTACGGGCGCCCCTTGCAGACCGACAAGACCTTCTGGGTCCAGAGTGAGGCATTACGGGCGATGCTCTACGCGTCGTGTGCCGGCGGGCAGCTCGACGCCCACGTGTTGAAGACAACGGCGGATTTTGTGTGGCATCATTGCGCCGACCACGAACACGGCGGGTGGTTCGCTACGGTGGACCGGCGGGGCGTACCCGTCAACGCCGACAAGGGCGGGCTGTGGAAGCTCGACTACCACGTCGTCAGTCTCTGCGACGAGGCCATCAGGCTGCTGGAGGACGAGGCTGGGTAACCGCTGCACCCCGGCCCAACCATCTACCATGGCTGCCATCACCGACGACGCAATCTGTCTGCGACGACTGGACTACAGCGAGACCTCGCAGGTGCTGGTTGTGCTCACACGGCATCACGGCAAGCAGCGGCTCATCGCCAAGGGGATCAAACGAGCCAAAAAGGCCCAGACACCCGTGGGCATCGACCTGCTGGAGTATGGGCAGGCCACGTTTGTGCCCCGATCGGCCGGTAGCGAGGCGCTGGCCCCGCTGACGGAGTGGAAGCAGCAGGATCGGTTCGGCGGGTTGCGAACCCACCTGACCCGAATGTACGCAGCCCAGTACGCGGCCGAGATCACCAACCTGCTAACCGAGCCAGGCGATCCGCATCCGGTGGCGTTCGACGCACTGATCGATCTGTTAGGGTGTCTGTCCGACGAGGCCTTACTGCCTGTAAGGGCCGTGGTCCGGTTCCAAACGCAATTACTGCGCGAGGTAGGCCTCATGCCGCAACTCGACCGTTGCGTATCGTGTGGAGGCCCGGTGTCCGGGCGCGCCGGTGTGTTCATCAGCGCCCGCGAGGGAGGCGTACTGTGCGGCGACTGCGAAGGCCCCCGTGTCGAAAAATTCCGCACCAGCCCGGCGAGCCTCCGGGCAGCTGCGTCGCCGCTGGAGGCCGCCAACACCGCTGCGGCCCAGGCGTTCGACATGCTGGACTACTACATCACCGAGGCGCTGGGGAGGCAATCGCGACTGGCCGAAGTCTTCCGGCGAGCATCCGCTTCAGCGCGGTCCCGCTGAATGCGTTGTCGGTACGGGCGGTGCTCTGTATAATGCCGGCCGTTTCGTGTGATGGACATGTCGAGGCAATCGGGTCCGAAGGATTGGACGTTTCGATGAAACGAACACAAAGCGCTGCGGCAGCAATGATTGTACTGGGCGTTTGGGCGATGCCGGCCGGGTCGACCGAGGCTAATCCCGCCAGGTACCCCGAGCGGCTGACGTTTGATCCGCAGACGGGCGAATGGGTGCAAATCGCCTCGCCGGTGCCGGGCACCGAGGACGGCGATCTGGAGCTCGCACGGGCCATGCTGGCCCGGGGCAAGGCCAAAAAGGCGAGCAAGCAACTGAAGAAGTGGCTGGAAATGTACCCCGATTCGCCCCGCTACCCGGAGGGACTGTTCTATCGTGCCAACGCCGATTTCCAGCAAGGTAACTATTACAAGGCCTACGAGCGCTATGAGGAGCTGCTGGATTTGTACGCCGGCAGCGGTCTGGTGGAGCGCGCCCTGCGACGCGAGATGGCCGTCGCGGGCAAGTTCCTGGCCGGCACGCGACGCAAAGTGCTGGGCATGCGGATGTTGCCGGCCGCCGAGGAGGGGCTCGACATCCTGGACAATATCGCGGTGCATCGCGCCGCCGGCACGTCGCTGGCGGCCGAGGCGCTGAAAATGCGGGCCGACTATTTCTATCAGCAAGGCGAGTTTATCGACGCCGAGCGAGAATACGCCCGTCTGGCGAGAGAGTTCCCCAGCGGTCCCGAGACTCCCCTGGCGATGCTTCGCAGCGCCCAATCGGCGATGGCGTCGTTTGCGGGTGTGACGTTCGACGACGCGCCCCTGATCGAGGCCGAAATACGCTTTCAAGAGGTTCTCAGACGTTTTCCCAAGCTGGCCGAGCAGGAGCGGGTGCCGCAGATACTCGAGCAGATACGCGACACGCGAGCGGAAAAGGAATACCGCATCGCGCAATGGTATGACAGGACCAAACGATACCGGGCCGCCGGCTTCTATTACCAGAGCGTAGCCAGATACTGGCCCGACACTCACTGGGCGGGCCTGGCTGAGCAGGCAGCTACCAAGCTCCCACCCGAAGCCGAAGCCCCGGCCGAAGGTTCCGGCGAGATCCCGCAGGCCCCGACGATTCCGCTGGGCCTGCCCGTACGATGAGGAGCCGACCAACGATGACGACGCGCCGGCATCGATCCGCTATCGCCACGCTGTCGGCGGCCGCCTGTACGGCGGTCGCGATCTGTGGATGTAACTACACGACGGCCAGACCGTTCCCCGCCAATGTCCGCACCGTCTACGTCGAGATGTTCCGATCGAAGGAGTTTCGACGCAATCTCGAGTTCCAGTTGACCGAAGCGATCCAGAAGCGAATCCTCATGGACACCGACTATAAACTGGCTGACAAGAGCCGAGCCAACACCATGCTGACCGGGCAGGTGCTCGAAGTCCGCCAGGCGACGCTCGGCACGGACTTCAAAAGCGATCTGCCACGCGAGACGCAGGCTACTTTCATCGTCAGCTTTCGATGGAAGGACCTGCGAACCGGCAAGACCCTGGTCGATCGCCCTCGCTTTGCCCAGACGGTGGATTACATTCGTCCCGTGGGGGAGGACTTCTTCGACGCCAGCCAGGAGGCCCTCGACGATCTGGCCGAGCGAATCGTCGAGCAGATGCAGTCGGACTGGTGATGGACTCCTCTCATCAGGCCGATATGATTCAGTGATAGACCACCAGGGAGTGTACCTATATGGCCGAGTCGGACTCCGGCAATAACCGCCCGTCGCCCCCGCAGGGACCGATGCGCCTGTCCCGCGGCATGCTGGGGTGGGTCGTTTTTATCGGATGCGCGCTGCTCCTGGTGATGTTGCTCACCAGCAACATGCAGAAGCGGCGCCAGTTGACGTTCAATGAGTTCCTGACCTACGTCAAGAACGGGCAGATCGAGTCGGTGCAGATCAAGGAGGATCTCATCGTCGGCAGGCTCAAGCCCGAGGCTCGAGAAGGCCAGTCGCCGGACGCCCAATTGACTTTCGAGGTCCGCAATTTCCCGCAATTGATCCCCATGGTGGTGGAGGAGTTACAGAAGACCGACGCCGAGTTCGAGGGGGGGGCCGGGGCCAATCTGTTCGTTCAATTGCTGGTATCGCTGCTGCCCTGGGTGCTGATCTTCGCGTTCATCTGGTTCTTCATCTTCCGTCAGATTCGCAGCGCCTCGACCGGGGCGGGGATGTTGGGTCATTTCGGCAGAAGCCGTCACCGCATCAGCAGCAAGGAGCACACCAACGTCACGTTCGCCGACGTGGCGGGCATCGACGAAGCCAAGGACGAAGTCAACGAACTGGTGGAGTTCCTCAAGAACCCCAAGAAGTTCCACCGCCTTGGCGGACGCATTCCGCGCGGCGTGCTGCTGGTTGGCGAGCCGGGCTGCGGCAAGACGCTGCTGGCCAAAGCGATCGCCGGCGAGGCCGACGTGCCCTTCTTCAGCATCAGTGGCTCGGATTTCGTGGAGATGTTCGTCGGCGTCGGGGCCAGCCGGGTGCGCGACCTGTTCAAGCAGGCGAAGGAACATTCGCCCTGTATTATCTTCCTGGATGAGATCGACGCCGTCGGGCGGCGACGCGGTGCGGGGTTCAACGGCGGCGGGCACGACGAGCGCGAACAGACCCTCAACGCCATTCTGGTGGAGATGGACGGGTTCGACAGTTCCGACCAGGTGATCGTCATCGCCGCGACCAACCGGGCGGACGTGCTCGATCCGGCCTTGATTCGTCCCGGACGTTTCGACCGACAGGTGGTCGTGCCCCTGCCGGACATCAAGGGGCGTCTGGAGATTCTCAAAATCTACGCGGCCAAGATCAAGCTCGGTCCCGACGCGGACCTCGAGCGCCTGGCACGCGGCACGCCGTTGTTCAGCGGCGCCGACCTGGCCGCCATCATCAACGAAGCGGCCTTGGTCGCTACGCTGGCCAACAAGCAGTACGTCGAGCAGGAAGACCTGGAGGAGGCCCGCGACAAGATCCGCTGGGGTCGGGCCCGCAAGAGCCGTGCGATCGACGAGCAGGAAAAGGTGCTGACGGCCTACCACGAGGCCGGTCACACGCTGCTACAGTGTCTCGTGCCCGGTGCAGACCCGCTCCACAAGGTAAGCATTATCCCTCGCGGGCAGGCGCTCGGGGCGACCTTCAACCTGCCCGAAAAGGATCGGTATACCCTGGCGCGGAAACAGGCGATGGCCCAGTTGACCATCCTTCTGGGTGGCCGCATCGCCGAGAAGACGTTCTGTGAGGATGTCACCAGCGGCGCCGCCAACGATATCAAGATGGCCACCAGCCTCGCCCGCACCATGGTCTGCGACTGGGGCATGAGCGAAAAGCTCGGACCTATCCGCTACTCGACCGACGATGGCAGGCCGTGGTTCGCCGACGCGGGGGCGAAGGAATACTCCGACCACACCGCCGAAACGATCGATCAGGAGATTCGCCACACAATCGACGAGGCGCAAAACGCCGCCACCGAGCTGATCGAGAAGCATCGTGACAAAGTGGAAGCCATCGCGCAGGCCCTTCTGAAGTACGAGACGCTGGACAGCGAGGACGTCAAGCGCATCATCGACGGCCAGCCGCTCGACAAACCCACCGTCAGCGACTTGCTGGCCGCCGAGCAGGCGCGCAAGGCCGAGGCGCCCGCCAAGCCGAAGGCCCGACCGGCCGCCAAACCCGACCCCGACATGCCAGGCGGCGCCCTGCCCCAGCCGGGAGTCAATTAGATCATCAAATGACGGGCTCTGGCCGGATCGTCTGATCACCTTGCTGCCAAGGCGGCGAGCCAGACGAACCCGCCTTCTGTCGAGAGCCACGCCAGTCACCAACCGGCACGACCTCGCCTCGCTTGCCAGGATGTTTCGCCTCCAGTATTATCTGTCCGCCAAGTGCGCCCTTCCCTTGGCTTGCGGGGTGGTCTGTGGCCAGAGGCGAATCGCTGATCCGGCAGTGGAAGCTGCTGTCGGCCCTTCAGAGCAATCGTGTCGGTGTCTGCCTGGACGACCTGGCCGACATCGTCGGCTACAACCGCCGGACCGTGCAGCGCGACCTGCGCATGCTGCAGGAGGCGGGCTTTCCCCTCGAGCACGAGGCCGACGAAGCGGGCAAGCGTTTCTGGCGGCTGCCGCCCGGGTTGATCGAGCGGCAGGCCATCATTCTCAGCTTCCCCGAAGCCGTCTCGCTTTACCTGGCCAGGCAACTGCTGGCGCCCCTGACCGGCACGCTGCTGGCGGAAGGGCTCGATTCGCTGATTCAGAAGATCCGCTCGACGCTGCCGCAGCAGGCGCTGAGGCATTTCGAGCACCTGCACGAACTGATCGCCGTCCGCGCCGCCGGACAACCCGACTATCGCAGGCACGCCGACCAGTTGCGTGTCCTCAGCGAGGCCGTAGCGTCCTGCCGTGCCGTGCAGATCACCTATCGCGGCGCCTGGCGGGCCGAGCAGTACAGCACGTTCATCCATCCGTACGGGATCGTGTTCTACGGCGGCGAGCTGTACGTGCCCGCCTATTCCGTCCGCGCCGGAGCGATTCGGCTGTTCAAAGTGTCGCGAATCAGTCGGGCAGAACTCTCTGCCCAGCGGTTTACCCGCCCGGGTGATCTGCGTCTGGAGGACCTCTTCACCGGCAGCTTCGGTATCGTTCGGCCGACCGGCGGCAAGCCCATCGATATTATCTGCCGCTTCGACGGGCCGGTGGCCGTGCTGGTGACCGAGCGCCAGTGGCATCGGTCGCAGCGGATC
>Ga0272441_10014837_pt1 | contig 10979 bp, 8 predicted proteins | sample SSMProp6N_FD_193582 | JGI IMG/M metagenome (GOLD analysis project Ga0272441, IMG submission 193582) | Marine sediment archaeal communities from Little Sippewissett salt marsh, Falmouth, MA, United States - SSM-Prop-6N | ecosystem: Environmental > Aquatic > Marine > Wetlands > Sediment ...
CACATCATCCAACGCACTCAAGGTCGTCGAGTCCCTCCCGACGAATCAGGAGATCATCTTTGTTCCCGACCAGCATCTGGCAAACTGGGTCGCCCGAAAAACAGGGCGTACGTTCATCACCTGGAAGGGATTTTGCCCGACACATGTCAACATCCGCCCTGATGACGTGCGGGCGGAAAAAGAAGCGCATCCGGAAGCGGTCGTGCTGGCCCACCCTGAATGCCCGGCCGCTGTGCTCGATCTGGCCGATGAAGTTCTTTCAACCACCGGCATACTGAACAGCGCGAAAAACAGTAACGCCGCCGAGTTCATCATAGCCACCGAGCCCGGCGTTATGTGCAGCCTGCGTGAGGACAATCCCGGCAAAACATTTTATCCGGCACGAGAGCGCGCGATCTGTCCCGACATGAAAAAAATCACCCTGAACAAAGTCCTGCAATCGCTTGAAACCATGCAGCCTGAAGTGCGCGTTCCTGAAGAAATCGCAGCCCGGGCCCGCCGGGCGGTCGAACGCATGGTCGCGATCGGATAATCAACCACTTGTTCCATTCCGGCAGCAGCACAGCGGATGGCCGAAATGCATAAATTTTTAATGGACCCCGATCAACTCAGGGATGACATTCCCAGCAACAGGTACGGAACAATACGATACGAAGTTGCCCGGCTGGAGGGAAGGACTCCCGGGCATCCGCATCTTTTTACATCAACACAGGGTGCGCCGGCGCGGCAGCAGGGTGAGCGCCGCCATCAAAAAAAATGCCCCGTCCACCGGAAAGCGGAAGCGGGGGTTCTCGCCGAATTCGATGAGCGATGAAGTCAGCAGCACGTAGCCGTGGGCCAGCATGCAGAACAGGCATACCAGAACGCTCGCGAAACGCTCCGGGCTTTTCTGCCGCCGCAGGGCCTGCACGCACGTGAGAACATAAAACAATGCAAACAGGGCGCTCACGCAGACCGTGCGCACCCACAGGCGCGGATCGGAGTGCCGGCTCTGCACCCCCAGGAAACCGAAGAACACATACCGGTACAGTCGCTCCAGCGGCTCGATCACGCTCATATTGTCTTCAAACAGCTTCTGCACCGAGTCGGAGGCATACCACAGGGTAAGGCTGAATGCCCCGGCCGTGTAGAACCAGAACGTTGCCGGGTCATGGCGGATGAGGTGCAGCGCGTCGCGGCCCAGCTGGCGGGAAAGCGCCACGTAGCCGATGTGGTTAAAGTTGGGATAACCCCTGGGGCGCAGCTCCCTGCAGTCGGCCGGATGATGGCAGGCCTCTGTCGTGAGCAGCCCGTCACGGATGTATATTTCTATCGGCTGAAACGGCAGCAGCTCGGCCCGCATGGCCACCGGGCTGATAAGCCCTTGGGCGTGGAACTCGGCAAGCCGGCCCGGAGAGTAGCCGTTGGTCTTGACCCACAGGCTCATGCCCGCCCAGGAGGATGTGCCGAAAAAGCCGAAAATAAGCAGATTCTTCAGGCACCACGCCAACAGCGGCAGCAGGCACAAGGCTCCGCCCAACGCGAATAAGCGCACCGGCCTGTGCTGGCGCAGCAGAAAAATGGCCATCAGCAAGGTGAGTACGACAAAAAACACCGGATGAAACAGCGAGCGTGTCAGGCCCAGGCACAGGAGAACAAGCCAGAAACCCGCGAGGTCGGCCGTGCGGCCGCGCACGCCCCAGCGCGCAAGAAAAAAAACGGCCGCCATGACCAGCACGCCCTCGACGTGCGTGTAGTACAGCAGGCTTTCATACAGCACCAGCGACGGGTTCAGCATGAACACGAGCGTACAGAGAAATGCCGCGAGCCGGTTTGCCCCCAGCAGCGCGAGCGAGGCATACATGCACAGCGGCACCAGCAGGCCGCCAAGCCTGAAACACAGCTCATACACCAGCTCCGGATGTGCTGCCGTCTTCAGCACCAGTCCGAGAAAAAAATTAAAGAGCGGGGGCTGCGAATGCAGATACCACAGGCTTCGCAGAAGGTCGTGCTGCAGCAGGGTCACATCCAGGTACTGCTTGGCGGAGCCAAGCGGGCTGGCGATATAGGCGCCGCCGGCATGCAAAAACCACAGGCGCGACACAATAAACACGGCTGCCAGCGCGAGCAGCGCCAGGCGGTCGGAAGTAACAAAACTGCTCTTCGGACGCGTTCTCTCCATAGGCATCTACGCCCTTCACAATCAACAGGTCTACCGGGCCATTCTCGTCCGGAACACACACAAATGTCAAGGGCACACAATTCAGACGTCGACCGTCCCAACCCCTCCTTCACAAGGAGGGGCTCACTACCAAGCCCCTGTACCATCGTTGTCGGGATCGATCCGATGAGGTACGCCATGCGCAACCGTCACTGCCTGAAATTCACGGCATAAAACCGACCGGGGGTTGCGGCAGACTATTTCGATTTGCGCTGCATGCGAAAAAAATCAAAAAAATTGCCGCCGAAAAGGCCCGCGGCCTGTGGGAAAATACCTTCCTTGACCGAGCGCAAGTCTTCGATCGAATAGAACGCTTTCGGGTTGCAGCTCTGGACAAGCTCAAGAACATCATTGAGCGACTGGCGCGAAACAACCGAAAAGATCACTTTCACCGTGCCCTTTGCGCCCTGGGCATCGACGCTGGTGACCCCGTAGTTCCTGTCCTTGAGCTTCTGCACCAAATCGGTCGCGTCACGGGCCGTAATGATGCGCAGCACCACCTTGCCCATCGCGATCTTTTCGGCGATATACACGCCCAGGAAACTGCCGCCGGCGAACCCGCCAGCGTAAGCGAAATAGCACAAAAGGTTCTGCAGGTTCTGGAAAATCTGGCCTATCGCCAGCAGCCAGATAAATACCTCGAAAAACCCGACCAGGGCCGAAAGATACTTCATGCCGCGCGACACGAATATAATTCGGAACGTACCGAGGGTCACGTCGGCGATACGGGCGACAAAGACAAACAGGGGCAGCAGCAGGTAGGTGACTGTCGGACTGTCGGATAAAAACTGCTGCAGCATTCGTGCTACCCCGGGAGCAGGTATTTTACAAACCCCGGCGCGGCCGCATGCTCCTGCAACGGCCCGCGCTGGACGCAGTGCGTAACGGTACTGCCATTATAATCCCGGCTGCCGATATATGCAACCCCGACGCGGCCGGCAGCCGAAAATTCTCAGAAGACCCTTGGTCCACAACGTCCACCTGTCAAAACAGGATCGAACCCCCACTGCACCCTGGACTCTGAACCCTCGGCAGCCCTCAAAAACCGCCCTCAAAAAAAATGCGGCCCCGGGTCTTTTTTACCATCATTTTACTTGACATATTATGCGCTCGAACCCATATTACCGCGTAGAAGCACCATATAACCCTAACTTCTTTATAAGGAGTTCACAGGAATGAAAAAACAGACCTCGCTTGAAACAACTCTTGCGGGCTATCACAACGCAACCGGCACCTGCATAGTAAAGGAGGACTACGACGGCGAAGCCGACGAGCCTCCATCGCTACGTCTCCAGCTTTCAGGCGCAGTATCCCCCCTTGAAGAATTCCGCTTCAAAAAGAAAAAATATTCCCTCGGCAGAACATCCCCGGCAGTAAAGGCGTTTCGCAGAAAGTTCTACCCCTATGTCACGGCCCGGGAGTGGAACGACTGGCGCTGGCAAATCGGGAACAGGCTGCGCACAGCGAACGAAATCGCCCGCATCGTCGAGTTCTCCGGCCCGGAGCGCCGCGCAGTGGACAACACCTTCAGGATGCTGCCCATGGCCGTCACCCCCTACTATGCGGCCCTGCTGGACCGCCGTGATCCGCTGGACCCGATCAGGCGCTGCGTGATCCCGACAGACCATGAACTGCTGCACTCGGGGGCCGAATCGGATGACCCGCTGCACGAGGAGATCGATTCGCCGGTACCCGGCCTCGTGCACCGCTATCCGGACAGGGTGCTGTTTCTGGTCACGGACTTCTGCTCGACCTACTGCCGCTACTGCACCCGCTCGCGCCGCGTGGGCAGCGCCCAGAACCTGGGCATAACCCGCAAGAACTGGGACGCGGCCCTGGGCTATATCGGGCAGCACACGGAGGTGCGCGACGTGCTGGTCTCGGGCGGCGATCCGCTGACGCTCCCGGATGAAATCATCGACTGGCTCCTGAACCGCCTGCGGCGCATACCGCACGTTGAAATCATCCGCCTAGGCACGAAGGTGCCCATCGTGCTGCCGCAAAGGATAACCGACGGCCTGGTGCGCATCCTGAAACAGTACCACCCGCTGTGGATCAACGTGCACTGCACGCACCCGCGCGAACTGACGCCGGAGGCCGAACTGGCCTTCGCGCGCCTGGCAGACGCGGGCATACCGCTCGGTAGCCAGACAGTGCTGCTCAAAGAAATCAACGACGACGTGGTGACCATGAAGGCCCTGTACCACGGTCTGTTGCGCTGCCGCGTCAGGCCCTATTACCTCTACCAGTGCGACCCGATCAGCGGATCGGCCCATTTCAGGACACCGGTCGCGAAAGGGCTGGAGATCATCCGGGGGCTGCGGGGCCACACAACCGGGCTGGCAGTGCCGCATTACGTCATCGACGCGCCTGAAGGCGGCGGCAAGATCCCGCTGCTGCCCGATTACTGCCAGGGCCGCGACGGAAGCGATGTCGTGCTCAAGAACTACACAGGCCGATATTTCCGCTACCCGGATATTCTGTAAACCGCGGACCGGAGATACCACAATGAAAATCGGCCTGACATACGACCTCAAGGACGATTACCGCGCCCTGGGGATGAGCGAGGACCAGATCGCCGAGTTCGACTCACATGAAACCATCGAGGCGATCGAGGGCGCCCTCGGCCGCCTCGGTTTCCGGGCATTCCGAATCGGCAATATCTTCAGCCTGGTTCACCAGCTCGCCTCCGGCAGGTCCTGGGACATGGTGTTCAATATCTGCGAAGGGCTCTACGGCATCGGGCGCGAGTCCCAGGTGCCGGCCCTGCTGGATGCCTACCGAATCCCCTGCACGTTCTCCGACCCGTGCGTGCTCAGTCTCACCCTGCACAAGGCCATGGCGAAGCGGGCCGTGCGGGACATGGGTATCCCGACCCCCGAATTCTCCCTGGTCGAAAGTATCCGGGACATTGCCAGGGTACGGATGAAAATGCCCCTTTTTGTCAAACCCCTCAGCGAGGGCACCAGCAAGGGCGTGACCGCACGTTCCGTGATCCACTCGAAGGCAGAGCTTCAGGAGGTATGCGCCGGACTGCTGGAACAGTATCGCCAGCCGGTCCTGGTCGAACGATTTCTACCCGGCCGGGAATTCACCGTCGGTATTGTCGGCACGGGCGAACGTGCAGAGGCCGTCGGCATCATCGAGGTTAAGCTGCGCGAACAAGCCGATCAGGGCGTATACTCGTACCTGAACAAGGACCGCTGCGAGGAACTGGTATCCTACGAGCGTCCTGATGACGCCGTGGCAGCCCGGGCGGTTTCCACCGCGCTCGAGGTATGGAAAGGGCTTGGCTGTTGCGATGCCGGCCGCGTCGACCTGCGCTGCAACGAACACATTGTACCCGAATTCATCGAAGTCAACCCCCTGGCCGGCCTGCACCCGACCCATTCCGACCTGCCCATCATCTGCACGGCCGAAGGCATAGCCTACGATGAGTTGATACGGCGCATCATGGCCTCGGCGCTCGCGCGCTGCGGGCTGCTGGCAGCAGCCCCTTCCCAGGTCAGCGCCGCGGCGCCGTCTGCGGCTGCCGCATGCACGGTACAATGAACGTCTGCGTCCTGCACAACGAAGTCTCGCCCGAAGCCGCCCCCGACGAACAGGACGTCCTTGTCCAGGCCTCCGAGATATCCAAAAGCCTTGAACAGCTGGGCCACCGCGTCTGCCGGCTGGCAGCCGGCCTCGACTGCGCGGCCGTCCTGACGGCAGTACGGGACGCGGACACGAAGACCGTGTTCAACCTGATCGAGTCCCTGGCAGGCTCGGACGCCCTGATCCACCTCTATCCGGGGCTGCTCGCGGCAGCCGGCATACCCTTTACCGGATCTGACGCCACGGCTCTGTTTCTGTCCTCCAACAAGCTCGTTGCCAAACGCATCATGGCCGGCGCAGGCATACCGTCCCCTGCGTATATCGACCTGTCCGCATCTTTCCCGCCCGTCGCAGTCCCGGGAACCTATATCGTCAAATCCGCGACCGAACACGCCTCAGTCGGGCTCGACAGCGACTGTGTTATCGAGATCAGCTCACCTGAAGATGCCCGGGCCGCGCGCACAGCATTCGCACAGCGCTTCCGCTCGAACCGGTTTTTCGCGGAAGCCTTCATAAAAGGCCGGGAATTCAACCTGTCCATCCTTGACGGCCCCAACGGCCTGGAACTGCTCGCACCGGCTGAAATCCTCTTTAACGGATTCGGCGGCAGCCCTGCGATAGTCGGCTACAATGCAAAATGGCGTGACGCATCCCACGAGTATATCAATACACAGAGGTCGTTTTCCTTTGACACGGCCGACCACAAACTGCTGGCGAAACTGAAATGCACCGCGCTTACCTGCTGGCGCGCGTTTGGCCTGCGCGGCTATGCCCGGGTCGATTTCAGGGTCGACAGCCTCGGCCGCCCGTGGGTACTCGAAATCAACGCCAACCCCTGTCTTTCCGGCGATGCGGGCTTCATGGCCGCGGCTAAAAAAAGCGGTCACGCACCGGAAACCGTAGTTGAGCGCATCATACAAACAGCTGAAGTATCGTAAGGGACGCACTATGTTCAGGATACGGCGAATATTCGACGACGTGATCACGCGCGACCGGGAAGCGATCGCACAGGTTCAGGACATACTCAGGAAACAATTCAACGCCCTGGACGCCGCGGAAATCGACCGGCTGGCAGGCAAGCTCAAAAACCCCCTGAAATACCGCTTCAAGACCGTTCTTTTCATCGCCGACGACCTGCAGGGCCGCGTCAGGGGCTTTGCGCTCGTCCAGCATGAGCCCCTCATGCGCTTCTGCTATCTGGACTTCATATCGATCAACCCGCGCGACGCAGGCCGGGGAATCGGCGCGGCGCTGTATGAACAGGTCCGTGAAGAGGCCCTGAGCCTGCAGGCCGGGGGCGTTTTCTTTGAATGCCTGCCCGACGACCCTGCCCTGTGCCGTGACGCGGAACTGCGGCGCCAAAGCGCGGCCCGCCTCAGATTCTATGAACGCTTCGGCGCATTTCCGATCACCGGTACGCGCTATGAAACTCCGTTCAAGCCCACGGACGATGCCCCGCCCTATCTTGTGTTCGACTCACTCGGCAGCACAACGGACCTGCGCCGCAAACGGGCCCGGGAAATCGTCCAGACCATCCTGGAGCGCAAGTACGGGCGGCGCTGCCCCCCCGGCTATATCGACATGGTCGTTGACTCATTTGCCGACGACCCGATACGGCTACGTCCGCCGCGCTATAATAATCTCAGGAACAAGGACGCGTCCCCGGCAGGCGTTGTCACGCTTGACCGACGCATCGCGCTTGTCGTAAGCGACCGGCACGACATTCACCACGTCAAGGACCGCGGCTATGTCGAAGCGCCGGTCAGGATCAAATCAATCCTCGAGGGAATACAAAAACTCGGCATATGCGACCAGACAGAGCCGCGCGGATTTCCGGAGCGCCACATACGCGCCGTGCACAGCAATGCGCTCGTGGACTACCTCAAAAAAATGTGCGCCTTGGTCGAACCCGGCGAATCCGTCTATCCCTATGTTTTTCCGATCAGAAACGCGGCCAAACCACCCGTGGAGATGCCGGTCAGGGCCGGTTACTACTGCATCGACACATTCACACCGCTCAACCGGCATGCGTACACCTCCGCGCGCAGGGCCGTAGACTGTGCCCTGACCGCCGCCTCGATCCTGTTCAAAGGCTACCGTTTCGCCTATGCCCTGGTCCGCCCCCCCGGTCATCATGCTGAAAGACGGGCCTTCGGAGGCTTCTGCTACTTCAACTCCACGGCCGTTGCCGCCCACTTCCTGAGCGCTGCCGGCAGGGTCGCCGTGCTCGATATCGACTACCACCACGGTAACGGCACCCAAAACATATTTTACAAGCGGCGCGACGTGCTGACGGTTTCCATCCACGGTAACCCCAAATTCGCCTACCCCTATTTCTCGGGTTTCGTCGACGAGAAGGGAAAAGACGACGGCCGCGGCTTCAACCTCAACATACCGCTCGAGGAAACGGTCGACGGACAACGCTTTCGACGGTCACTTGCAACCGCACTGGACCGGATACAAAAGTTCAAACCCCAGTTTCTTGTAGTGGCGCTGGGCTATGACATTGCCAAAGGCGACCCCACGGGAACCTGGCTCCTGAGCCCGCAGGACTTCGAAAAAAACGGCCGCATGATCGGTTCGGCGGGATTCCCGACCCTGTTTGTGCAGGAGGGCGGTTACCGTGTCCCAATGCTGGCCCGCAATGCCGGGGCTTTTTTCAGGGGTTTTGCCGACGGAGCGCGCGCATGGCTTACGCTGCGCTCCGGCCGGACGCACACAGACAAGGACGCATAACGCATGCGCGGAGACTGCTCACTGAGAACCGTTCCACGGCCCGGAGATGCCGCCGCTGTCCGGCGGCTCGTCACTGCCACCGGTTTTTTCTCGGGAGAGGAAGTAAAGATTGCTGGCGAACTCATTGAAGAAGCACTCACACAGGGGGAACTGGCGGGGTACAGCTTTATTTTTGCCGAACGCGAAGGTGTGCTTGCCGGATACTGCTGTTTTGGTCCAGTCCCGCTCACGCGGGAAAGTTTCGACCTGTACTGGATCGCGGTCATGCCGGACAGTCAGTGCGCCGGCCTCGGGCGCCGCCTGATTGCGACCGCAGAAGAAACCATCAGGGAACGCGGTGGAACGCGGGTTTATGTAGACACCTCATCGCGTACGCTGTACCTGCCCACACGCAGCTTCTATGAAAAGCTCGGCTATTGGCAGGCCGCTTTCCTGCCGGATTTCTACGCTTCCGGTGACGGCAAAATAATATATTGCAAAACGCTTAAATGATATCCGTCGTCTGATATCAATATCGGGGTCGATATCGCTATCGGGATCGTGTGCCGCAGGGGCAGCCACCTGTGGCTGCCCTGATTTCGTTGTTGGGGAACCCGTTCAAAATTCGACGGTCCATCCGGCCTATCCGCAGGATCCGGCCGTTGCCGAAACCGCCAGCCCCTCAGGATGAGCCATGCGCACCATGCACACAGGCTACGGGGCCCTGCGCACCGTAACATAGCTGATGGATACTGTCTCGGATGCAATCGCCCTGGCAGCCTCCGGTACGACAAGGCGGACATCGCCAAGCGGACCGGGCGGCAGCGCGGCCACATCGACAGCCTGCGTATAGACCGTTGCAAGAACCGCCATCTGCAGGCTGGGGCCCCTGACCCGCACACGCTCCGGACTGATTGTACAGGACTCGATCCGCATACCCGGCGGCAGCGCACCCGTCCAGTCAACCTGGACCGGCAGGCTGCGGGCAACATCGACATCCAACACAAGGGTTACCGTTTCAGGTTTCACCTTGCGCAGCGAAACGCCCGGCGGCAGGCTGAAATTTACCGGTTTCAGCTTGAAGACATTCTCCCCGACCACACCGCCCTTCAGCTCCACACGCGCGTTGAGCTGGGACGGCGTGAGGTTCTTGAGCAGCGCGGCCGCCCCGCTGAGCTGCAGGCGCACCGTGTCGACTTCGGCATCGACGTAGCTGAAATTCGTATCACGGCGCACGTATTCCAGCGGCACGTCCATGTTCACGAGCGTGGCGTCGCGGCGCGCGAAGCTGAACCACACCGAGGTAATGAACAGCAGCGATACAGCCCCGGCAACGGCCATGGTGAGGGTTTCACGGCGACCGGCATCTGCCGACGAAGCGAGCGGTCGCACACGCTCAAGATAGCGCTCAAGAGCGGCCGCATCGCTCAACACTTTAAATTTCCGTCCGTAAAACGCGCTTACCGTACCGCGCTGCTCCGATATGACGACCGCGACCGCATCCGTGCCTTCGGCGATACCGGCTGCCGCACGGTGGCGCATGCCGAAATATGAAGGCAGGTCGTCCCTTTTTGACAGCGGCAAAACAGCCGCAACCTCCCCGATACGATCTCCGCAAACAACCGCCGCCCCGTCATGCAGCGGATTGTCGGGCCAGAAAATGCTCATGAGCATTTCACGCGACAAACGGCAGTCGACAGCAACACTGCTGCTGATCTCGATACTGGCGTCGCTGTCGCCGGGCAGGAGTATCAGGCCGCCGATACGTTTTTCAGCAAGGCCGAATGCCGCCCCGGCAATACAGTCATACGAGGTCCGCTCCGGCGGCCTCGGGTTTCCCCAGAAAAATGTTTTGAGATTGCGCGCCTGCAGCGCGGCCCTTATCTCATTGCGAAACACCACGACGACGATCAGGGCAGCGACCGCGGTAATGCCCTGCAAAGCCCAGCTGGTCAGAATCAACCCTGCGGCGACAGCGATGCGCTGCAGGAACAGCAGGCCCATGATGCCGAGAAAGACACGAAAAGCGTTCGTGCCGCGAAACACCACGTAGAGCCGGAACAGGATGTAGCTGTTGAGCAGGATATCGACAATATCCTGCCAGCGAAGTTCAAACGGGAAGAACATGGTTCAAAAAACGTCCGTGTACTATTAAAAAATACCCGCGGTGCATGCTACGTCAGTATGCCCGCGAGTTCCACTGCGCATGCGAATCTGAAAATGTCACCCCGGACTTGATCCGGGGTCCATTAAACACCTTGGATGCCGGCTCGGAGGCCGGCATGACAAATACCCGAAAACCGAGCTGCAATGATCCGATATGACCTGCCGTAACAACACCGGTTTAAACAAAAATTCTCCTGTGCCGCAGTGACCAAGGACGCAGCGCACCGCCGCAGACGGGCGTTTTGGGGCAGCCTTCTACTCAACGATGCTGAAACGAGCCGTCCCATACACCACCCCGTCCTCA
>Ga0272441_10014838_pt1 | contig 10978 bp, 11 predicted proteins | sample SSMProp6N_FD_193582 | JGI IMG/M metagenome (GOLD analysis project Ga0272441, IMG submission 193582) | Marine sediment archaeal communities from Little Sippewissett salt marsh, Falmouth, MA, United States - SSM-Prop-6N | ecosystem: Environmental > Aquatic > Marine > Wetlands > Sediment ...
ACGGGGAATGCAGTGTCTAATAGCAGGCATGACACTGCAACAAGGAGGTCCATTTTCGATATGAAGGCAATCAGTGCTGAACAGTTCAATCCCTGGGATAACTCTCCGCTTCACTGGAGAGGTGACCAGGAAGACGGCGCCGGTTCCGCCGGCAGTGAGAGCGGCTTTCAATACTGCGATGAAGAGAAGTATGCCGAGGGCTGCTGTTTTGATATCTATGCGTGGTACCGGGTGGCGTAATCCCCGGAGCGGTCACGGATAGACCCTGTTTTCCTCCCGATGTCCCTCAGGGCATCCAGAGATACATGAAGTGTACACCCGTCTCCGACATCCATCCCCCGTCACCCATTGACAGCAGCGTGGTGATCCGGGGCGATGGGGCGGAGTTCCCCGAATAGATCGTCCCCCCGTATGTCCCCGGTCTGGAATAGGTGATAATCGATGCCTCTGCAATGCCGAGCCGTCCCTTCAGTGCATCGATGGTGTCGTCGAGGTAGCCGATCCTGTCGATGAGTCCCGCCTGCAGTGCCTGGTCAGCAGAATAGATGCGCCCGTCGGCGAGACGTGTCACGTCCGCCTCTGTCAGGGATGCCCGTCCCCTGTGGACGGCGTCGCAGAATAGTGCGTGGTGCCCGTCGATGATGTCCTGGATGATTGTTCGCTCTTCTTCTGTGCCGGCGCGGAAGGGGGACCAGAGATCCTTCAGTGCCACCGACGTCACGGTCTCGTTCTCGATGCCCAGGCGCTCCATGAGACCTGCGACGTTGAACTTGAGGGCAATGACGCCGATGCTCCCCGTGATGGTGGTGGGATGGGCGGCGATCTCATCGGCCGCCGTCGCTATGTAGTACCCCCCCGATGTCGCCACGGCCATCATGCATGCCACGACGGGAATGCCCCGCTTCTGTTTGAAACGCAGGATGTCATGATAGATGATATCGGTGGCGGTGATCGTCCCCCCCGGTGAATTGATCCTGAGAATCATCCCCTTTATGGCGGTGTCTCCGTCGGCCTTCTGCAGGGCCTCCCTGATCCTGTCCTGCAGGGAGGGGCCCTTTGACAGGAGTGACAGGGATTGTTTCGCGCCGGAGATGAAACCCGATATATCGAGGAGGAGGATCTTGTCAGTGCCCCTTCCCTCGACGACGCGTTCCTCCAGGGGGCGTGTGGGCGCAACGAGGGGGACAGAGACGGTGGCGCGGCATCCCGCCATGATCAAAGACAGGACGAGGACTCCTGCCATCCACCGGTACCGCGTCATGTATCCATACCCCTTCGTCATCCCGGCCTCTGTCGTGGCGTGTTACTGTTCTCTCTGGAAGAGGGAATTGAAGAAGTCCGCCTTGTCCTGGGGGTACTGGACCCTGCTTCCCCTGTCGACGATCAGTGTGCCGTCGAGGTGGTCGATTTCGTGCTGTACGATACGGGCAAGGAATCCGGTGTACCGCCTGCTGATCTTCTGTCCCTTTCCGTCGTAGCCCTTCACCTTGATCTCGGTGTATCGTTCCACCTCTACACTGATATCGGGGCACGAGAGGCATCCCTCCATCATGGTTTCCTTGTCACCCCGAAACTGTGTGATCCGCGGATTGACGAGGACGTCGTAATCATGTTCACTGGTAATGGGGTCCCGGTCGTCGAAGTTCTTGTTCTTGAAGATGGTCATCCGCTTGCTCATACCGATCTGGGGGGCCGCAAGGCCGAGGGCGTCATCCCGTTTCAGGAAGGCCTCCACCAGTGTCTTGATGTCTCGTTTAGCCGCAGTGTCGAGGGGAATGGGGAGGTCCTTTCCCCGCTGCTGCAGGAGACGCATGTCCCCTTCGTTGATCTTCTTGTCACTCCACAGTGTGTAGAGTCTCGTCGTTTCTGTCATGTCCCTATCTCTTCAGATTTAATGCCTTATTTATACCACCGGAGAAGTTTTATTGCAACGGCATTGAATATTTACACCAATCTTGCTATGTTATCCATAATCTTACAAAATAAGGAGTAATCTCTGACGGCGTGATCGGCAACATTATAACGATGATGGCCCGGAGGCAGTTTTCCAGGGCCATGCAGTTCAACGAGGGAGCGGAGGTCTCCCTCCCCCGGAGTGATACATCTCTCCCGCGGCTTCTCTACATACACATACCCTTCTGTGAAAGTCTCTGTCCCTACTGCTCCTTCAACCGGGTCGTCTTCGACGAACCGCTGAGTCGCCGGTACTTTGGTGCGCTGCGGCGGGAGATCGAGATGTACCGTGAACGGGGCTATGATTTCGGCGGCATATACGTGGGGGGAGGGACCCCGACGGTCCTTCCCGACGAGCTTGAACGGACACTGGCCCTCGCACAGGAATCCTTTTCCATCGGGGAGGTCTCCGTCGAGACCAATCCCAACCACCTGACCCCTGAGATCCTGAAGACCCTGAAGCGGTCGGGTGTCGACCGGCTGTCGGTGGGGGTCCAGAGTTTCGATGACGGGCTCCTCAGGGCCATGGGCCGCTACGACAAGTACGGCAGTGGTGACGCCATATCCCGGCGCCTCAAGGATACCCTGGGGTATTTCGATACGCTCAACGCCGACATGATCTTCAACTTTCCCACCCAGACGGCTGACACGCTGAGCACCGATCTCGACATCCTCATCGAGACGGGCGTCGATCAGGTCACCTATTATCCCCTTATGGTGTCCGATTCGACACGCAGGGAGGTGAGGAAGACACTGGGAAAGGTCGATTCCGGCAGGGAGCGGGCCTTTTATGACATGATCGTGCAGAGACTGAGCCCCTTCTATCGCTCCTCTTCGGCATGGTGCTTTGCCCGAAAGGATGCTATGATAGACGAATATATCGTGACCTACGGGGAGTATGCGGGACTGGGAAGCGGTTCCATCGGGTATCTGGATGGGCGGTGTTATGCCAACACCTTCGATATTCCCCGGTATATCGAGCGTCTGCAGGGAGGGGAGCTGCCCCTCATGGCCTGTCGCCACTTTTCGGTGCAGGAACAGGTCCGCTATGACTTTTTGATGCAGCTCTTCGGGATGGAACTCGATTTGACGTCGATGCGAAGGCGCTACGGGAGGGGGTATCTCTTCTATCTCTGGAAAGAGATCCTGGCATTCATGCTGGCGGGAGGTCTGCGGTACACGAAGGGGACCCTGTCGCTCACCGACCGGGGGCGTTACTACTGGGTCATCATGATGCGCGAGTTTTTCACCGCCGTCAATAACTTCAGGGATTTCTGCCTGAACGCCAACAGGGACTGATCTTCCCATGGACACTGACGTACAAAAGACACTGCGGGACATTCCCAAGATCGACGAGATCCTGCTCCTGCTCGAGGGGGGGGTGCTCCCCCATGGTTTTGCCCGTGACCTTGTCGTTGCCGCCTGCCGGCAGGTGGTCGATGAGATGAGGCAGTCCATTCTTGCCGCCGGTAAGGCGGGGAAGGTGCCCCCGCCGGTCATGGACGCAGAAGGGGCGGCACGGGCGGTGAAGGAGCGGCTGGAAGGGTTCCGCCGGTACAACCTGCGACGGGTCGTCAACGCCACCGGCGTAATCCTGCATACCAATCTCGGCAGGGCGCCGCTCTGCGACGAGGCGCTCGATCGGATCGTCACCGTCGCCCGGGGGTATTCCAACCTGGAATTCGATCTCCTCCGGGGCAAGCGGGGCCTTCGATATGACCACGTCATGGAGATCCTCTGCCTCATCTCGGGGGCCGAAGACGGGCTTATTGTCAATAACAATGCCGCCGCCGTCCTCCTGGTCCTGAACACCCTTTCCGAAGGGAAGGAGGCCATCGTGTCCCGGGGGGAACTGATCGAAATCGGGGGAGAGTTCCGCATTCCCGATGTCATGGAAAAGAGCGGGGCCGTCCTCAGGGAGGTGGGAACGACGAACCGGACCCGCCTGGCCGATTACGAGCGGGCCATGGGCGGGGAGACGGGTATGATCCTGAAGGTCCATACGAGCAACTTCCGGATTGCCGGATTCACGGAAGAGGTGGACCTGCCGCGTCTCGTCGACCTCGGCAGAGCTCATGGTATTCCCGTGATGAATGACCTGGGGAGCGGCTGTTTCATCGATCTGGCCGGGGCGGGCCTTGAGCGGGAACCAACGGTGCAGGAGGTGCTGCAGTCGGGGGCGGACGTGGTGACCTTCAGCGGAGACAAGCTGCTGGGAGGTCCCCAGGCGGGGATCATCCTGGGGAAGGCGGGGGCCATTGGCCGGATCAAGCGGAATCCCCTGAACCGTGCCCTGCGTATCGATAAGCTGACCCTGGCCGCCCTGGAGGCGACCATGCGGCACTACCTCGATCTCGATGATGCCCCGGGGCGCATACCGGCGCTGCGGTCCCTGACGGAACCGCTGGCAGAGGTCCAGCGACGCGCCGAGAAACTCCTTACCCTGCTGCAGCGGTCGTCGCTGGAGGGGGTGTCGCTCTCTCTGAAAGAGGGGAAGGCCACTGCCGGCGGCGGTTCCCTGCCGACACAGGAGATTCCCACGGTCCTGCTGGCAGTCACCATTCAGGAGATGTCGACAGCCAAGGCGGAAAAAGGGCTGCGGGGGCTCGATGTCCCCATCATCACACGGATATCCGACGATGAACTGCTCTTCGATTGCAGGACCATCGGTGAGGACGAATTCCCCTTCATAGAGCAGGGTCTGCAGACCCTGCTGTCACGGGGCCGGAAGCGGAATGCGCGTGCCGTGAAAAAAACTCCTTGACAGCGTGGCAAGAATGACTAACTTACCAAACATCTTTTCACCGGTCACATACGAACCTGACAAGAAGGTGTAATGAATTTGCCAGAGGGGGAAAGGCGAGAGTTCTTGATTGCCGACGACGAAAGGGGTACAAGGCTTGACGTCTTTCTCTCGAGGCACTATGACCCCGTCACGCGTTCCCGGATAAAGAGAATGATAGATGAGGGGCATGTATGGGTCAATGGCGAACATGCAAAGCCTGCGGCGCGTCTCAGGGGGGGTGACAGGATCGTTGCCGTGAGGGTTGAACCCCGTGATGCCGCCCTGACGCCGGAGGATATCCCCCTTGCAATCGTCTATGAAGACAGTGCCATGCTCATCGTTGACAAGCCCGCCGGGATGGTGGTCCATCCCGCTGCGGGGAATTACAGCGGCACCCTCGTCAATGCCCTCCTCTTCCACTGCGAGGACCTGTCCGGTATCGGGGGAGTGAAGAGACCCGGTATCATTCACCGGCTCGACAAGCAGACGTCGGGATTGATGGTGGTTGCCAAGACGGACGAGGCCCACAACGGCCTGGCGCGGCAGTTTAAGGCGCACCGGGTACAGAAGATATATCGGACGCTGGTTCACGGAGATATCAGGGGTGAGACGGGCATCGTTGCACTGCCCATCGGGAGAGATCCGAAAAACAGGAAAAAGATGTCCCCCCGCAGCAGGAGCGGCAAGCCGGCGCTGACCACGTGGAGGGTGGTCCGGCGTTTCGGCGACGTGACGCTCCTCGATGTCCGTATCAAGACGGGGAGGACGCACCAGATACGGGTACATCTCAGTGCCGAGGGATATCCCCTGGTCGGTGATAATGTCTATGGAAATTCAGGGAAGCGCATCACGGCGCTCAGGGACAGGGAACTGAGAGCGGTGCTGCAGGGGATGAAACGCCAGGCCCTCCATGCCCTCCGTCTCGGCTTTTGTCACCCCCTGAACAATGACTATATGGAATTTGAATCGCCCCTCCCGGCCGATATGGACGACCTCTGCAGGGGGCTTGAACGGTTGCGGGGAGCTGTAACAGAATGACGGATAAGGATTGTCAGTGACAGATATATCGAAGAAATTCAGACTGGGAAAACGGGGGAAGGTCTCTTTCCTGGAATCGACGGAACTCGGAGCACTCGATTCCGTGAGCCATGCCTTCTGTACCCGGTGGGGGGGTGTGAGCCAGGAACCCTATGCAAATTTCAATTTCAGTCTCCGTGTGGGAGACCGGGAGGGGAATGTGGAACAGAACAGGGAGATCCTGTCCACCGCCTTTCAGATCCCCGTGGGAGGGTTTCTCACCGTCGAACAGGTCCATGGCGACAGGATCGCCGTCATCAATGGTGACGTCCCCGATTCACAGTGTTATCCCGGGTGTGACGGCATCATTTCCAACAGGCCGGGCCTGGCGCTGGCCGTCAAGACGGCCGACTGTCTCCCCGTCTTTCTCGTCGATCCGCGGCAGGGGGTCATCGGCGCCGTCCATGCCGGATGGCGGGGCACCGCCCTCGGTATTGCCGCCCGGGCCGTTGATACATGCGTAAAAAAGTTTTCGTCATCTCCCGCCGACATGCTGGCCATTCTCGGTCCCTCCATAGGACCCTGCTGTTATGAGGTCGGCAGGGATGTCTTTGATGCCATCACCGGGAGGGGGGACTATGCCGGTTGCTTTACCGAGACGGAGAAAGAGGAAACCTGGATGTTCGATCTTGCCACGGCAAATATCCGCCAGCTTGAAGGGGCGGGACTGCCGCCGGCCAATATAACCGCTGCCGGGATCTGTACGGCATGCAACCGGGAAAAATTCTTTTCCCACCGGGGAGAGAACGGCTCAACGGGGCGTCAGATCAATTTTTTGATGCTCCAATAGGTAAAAATCCTTGACAAAAGAGATAATATCATATAAGGTACTTAGCGATTTGGAATCTGTATGCTCAATCCTTCCTTATTGAAAAGCTTCAGAAATTCAAACTAGTTGCCGATAATGTAGCATCCGCAAAATTCGTAAAGGGGATCGAATCCTTAAAAAGTCACGGTACGTACATACCTCTTTTAGTTTCCATAGGGAATAGTGAATCAATAACGCCTAAGCATATCTTATAAAAATATTTTGAGGAAATGTGTATGAATATCGCAGAAGTCAAAAAACAATCCATTGCTGAACTCAACGAGCTGGCGAAGACATTGAATGTTACCGGTGCCAGCGGTATGCGGAGACAGGACCTCATCTTTGCCATCCTGCAGTCCCAGGCGGAGAAAAACGGTGCCATAACGGGAGAGGGGGTCATAGAGACCCTTCCCGACGGCTTCGGATTTCTCAGGTCGGTGGACTACAATTACCTCCCCTGTCCTGATGATATCTACGTGTCACCCTCCCAGATTCGGAGATTCGGTTTGAAGACGGGAGATACCGTTGCAGGTGAGGTGAGGCCGCCCAAAAATGGTGAAAAGTACTTTGCCCTGCTCAAGGTCGATTCGATCAACTTCGAATCCCCCGACGCGATACGGGACAAGATCCTCTTCGACAATCTCACGCCACTCTACCCCGAAGAACGGCTTAATATAGAGGCCGACCCCGAGAATTATTCGACGAGGATCATCGATATCTTTACCCCCATCGGCAAGGGACAGCGGGCACTGATCGTGTCGCCCCCCCGGGCGGGTAAGACGGTCCTGCTCAAGGACATCGCGAACAGCATCACGGCCAATCACAAGGAAGTGGTCCTCATGGTGCTCCTCATCGACGAACGTCCCGAGGAAGTAACCGATATGGAGCGGAGTGTGTCGGGCGAGGTCGTCTCTTCCACCTTCGACGAAACGGCATCGAGACACGTGCAGGTGACTGAGATGGTGCTTGAAAAGGCCAAGCGGATGGTGGAGCACAACAAGGATGTCGTCATTCTCCTCGACAGTATCACTCGGCTTGCCCGGGCCTACAATGCCGTTGTTCCCCCCAGTGGCAAGGTGCTGTCCGGCGGCGTCGATTCCAATGCCCTGCACAAGCCGAAGCGATTCTTCGGTGCGGCACGAAACATTGAAAAGGGTGGCAGTCTGACGATCATTTCGACGGCCCTCATCGACACGGGGAGCCGGATGGACGAAGTCATTTTCGAGGAATTCAAGGGAACGGGCAATATGGAGCTGCATCTCGATCGCAAGCTTGCAGACAGAAGGATCTTCCCCGCCTTTGACCTTGTCAGATCGGGCACCCGGAAAGAGGAACTCCTGATCCCGAAGGAAAATCTCAACAGGATATGGATACTGAGACGACTCCTGCAGGAGATGAATCCGCAGGATGCCATGGAGTTCATCATAGACAAGGTGAGAAAGACCGAGAACAACCAGGAATTCCTCGATTCGATGAATCAGTAAATTTTTCTTGAAATAGACGGCAAGGAGAGTATAATACCTCCCCTTTATGACGAAGGAGGACAGCAGCGACTATGAAGAAAGGTATTCACCCGGAATATAAGGAGACGACAGTAACCTGTGTGTGCGGCAATGTTATCAACACCAGGTCCACCAGGCAGGATATAAAGGTTGAAATATGTTCCAAATGTCATCCCTTTATGACGGGCAAGCAGAAGATTATCGATACCGCCGGCAGGGTGGAGAAATTCAAGCGGAAATATGCCGCCATCGGCAACACAAAAAAGTAACGGGTTCTCTCTGCAGGACAGCGTGAGAGCTGCGGGTTCGTTTGCCATACCAGGATCGAGACGTCAGTGATTCTGGTTAGTGACCCCGGGTCGTGACAGGGGTCACCGGGCCTCGTATGATAGCGGGCAGTGAGTAGCTGCCCTCACGGGAGCCGTTGTGGAGATCCATGGCGGTTCATACCACCGTCTGCATTGTGCACACACCGAACGGGTTAGTGTGTCAGCCTCATACCAGCGACACAAAATCGGGATTCCCCATGCCCCCCGGCACACCATAATATGAGATAGTATGTTAGAGAAACTGAGAGAAATCGAGAAGAGATACGAGGAACTGGAACGTCTGCTCAGTGATCCCGATGTGATCGGCGACTATAACGGGTATAAGAAATACGGAAAAGAGCATTCCGATATTGCCGATATCGTGCGTACCTACCGGGAATATGATTCCGCGCGGGTGCAACTGGATGAAAACAGGGAACTCCTGAAGGACGGCGATGAAGAGTTGCGGGCGCTGGCGAAGGAAGAGATAACCCAGCTTCAGGCGCACATGCAGAACCTCGAGGACAAATTGAAGGTCCTGCTCCTGCCCCGGGATCCCAACGACGAACGCAACGCCTTCCTCGAGATACGGGCCGGGACGGGGGGCGAGGAGGCGGCCCTCTTTGCCGCGGACCTCTTCCGGATGTATGCCCGGTACGCCGAGCGCTGTGGATGGAAGGTGGAGGTCGTCAGTACCAGCCAGTCGGGCGGTATGGGGGGCTTCAAGGAGATTGTGCTGCTCGTTGAATGGAAAGGCGCCTACGGGCTGCTGAAATATGAGAGCGGCGTACACCGGGTCCAGCGGGTCCCTGTCACCGAGGCCCAGGGGAGGATCCATACCTCCGCCGTGACCGTCGCCGTGCTCCCCGAGGCCGAAGAGGTGGAGGTGGATATCGATCCCAATGATCTCCGAATAGATGTCTACCGCTCCACGGGCCATGGGGGACAGAGTGTCAATACGACCGATTCCGCGGTCAGAATAACCCACCTCCCCACGGGGCTGGTGGTAACCTGTCAGGATGAAAAATCGCAGCACAAGAACAGGGCAAAGGCCATGAAGGTGCTGCGGGCCCGGCTCCTCGATCAGATCAGGGCCGAGCAGGATGCATCCATATCGGAAACGAGGAAGATGCAGGTGGGGAGCGGAGACCGGAGCGAGCGGATTCGCACATACAATTTCCCCCAGGGCCGGGTTACCGATCACCGCGTCAATCTCACCCTCTATAATCTGGAAGACATTCTCGACGGGGCGATACAGCCCTTCATCGATACACTGATAACACACTACCAGGCAGAGTCATTGAAGGCAGACACGCAGTAGTCCCGTTCCTCACGGCACTGCCTGTCGCAACGCAGGACCAGGCCCATGCACATCCACGATATGCTGGTGACGGCGGAGGCCGTTCTCAGGAGCAGCGGTCTCCCCACGCCACGCCTCGATGCCGAGGTACTCCTTGCCGCCTGTCTCGGCTGCGATCGTCTTGCCCTCTACAGGGCGAGCAGTGATACGGTGACCGGTGAAGCAACCGCAACGTTCACGGACTGGATCGAACGGAGATCGCGGCGAGAACCGGTTGCCTATATCGTGGGAGAAAAGGAATTCTGGTCTCTCCCCTTCTCCGTCGACGGTCATGTCTTGATCCCGAGACCCGATACGGAGGTACTGGTCGAAGAGACCCTCCGGATCTGCCGGGACTCTGCCGGCAGGGACAGCGTCACGATTCTCGATGTGGGGACGGGATCGGGCGCCATCAGTGTGGCCCTTGCCCGTGAATGCCGGCAGGTGACCGTCGTGGCACTGGACAATTCCCTTCATGCCCTCAGGGTTGCCCGGCGGAATGCAGAGCGGCATCGTGTCCGGGATTCCGTCGTCTGTGTCCTGGGAAATTTGTTGGAGCCACTGAGGGGAAAGTTTGATATAATCATTTCAAATCCGCCCTACATATCGGAAGGGGAATATGATAGACTGCCCCCGGAAGTGAGGGATTATGAACCCCGCGATGCGCTGGTCGCGGGCCCCCGCGGGACGGAGGTCCATGAAGCCCTGATCGGAGGGGCGGCGGATATTCTCCGGCAGGGTGGATGGATCGTCATGGAGATGGGAGCGGGACAGCGAGGGGCCGTCGAAGCTGCGCTGCGGGCATCGGGGAACTTTGACGACATGCGTGTCCGCCCCGATTACGGGGGTATCGATCGCGTAGTCGCGGCGAGAAGGAGGCAATGACCGGTGGATAAAATTGTCATACGTGGAGGGAATCGATTGGCGGGGGATGTCCCCATCAGCGGTGCCAAAAACGCCGCCCTCCCCGTGATCATATCGGCCCTCCTCACGGAGGGCTGGAATACCTTTCACAATATTCCCGACCTCATGGATATCAGGACGGTGAAGCGGCTCCTTGCCAGTCTGGGCGTCCGGTTCGAGGGGCAGGACACGCTTCGCGTCAATGCCGCCGACATCAGCAACTGTGAGGCATCCTACGACCTGGTCAAGACCATGCGGGCATCGATCCTAGTCCTCGGTCCGCTGGTGGCCCGCATGGGACGG
>Ga0272441_10014839_pt1 | contig 10978 bp, 3 predicted proteins | sample SSMProp6N_FD_193582 | JGI IMG/M metagenome (GOLD analysis project Ga0272441, IMG submission 193582) | Marine sediment archaeal communities from Little Sippewissett salt marsh, Falmouth, MA, United States - SSM-Prop-6N | ecosystem: Environmental > Aquatic > Marine > Wetlands > Sediment ...
CTGGCTCCCGGCATCCAGCTGGCCTACGCTCCCCACGGACCACAGCTGATCGAGCCGCCCGCGGACAGGGAGCGCTTTCTGCTGGATCTGGCCGCGGCCCTCCGGCCGTATCTGCGGCCTTGCCTGTTCCTGCGCTTTGATCTGCCTTGGACGCAGCCGGGGCTGGGGAATCTGCCCCCGCGGCTGCACGACTCCCGGCGGCTGTACAAGGCGGTCATGGATATCCAGCCGTCCAGCACGGTGATATTGGATCTCGAGCCCGATGAGGACGATCTTCTGGCCGCCATGAAGAGCAAGACCCGCTACAACATCCGCCTGTGCGCCAAAAAAAACGTGCAGATCGAGGTGCTGCCCTCCAATTCCGTGCCGGCGGAACGGCTCGAGCGCGCACTGAGCGAGTGGTATCGGCTGTACCGCGAAACCGCGAGGCGTGACCGCATAACTCTGCACCGGGACAGCTACTACCGTACCCTGTTTTCCCTGGCCGCCGGCTACGGTCCGAGCGCTCCGGAGCTGTACCTGCTGAACGCACGCCACGAAGGACAGCTGCTGGCCGGCATCATCGTGGCGGTGAAGGGGGAGGGGGCCTGGTACCTGTACGGCGCCTCTTCGGAGCAAAAGCGCAATCTTATGCCCTCCTACGGACTGCAGTGGCGGGCCATTCAGCTGGCCCGGCAGCGAGGCTGCCGCTCCTACGACTTGTTCGGTATTCCGCCGGATTCCGATCCGCGCCATCCCATGCACGGGCTGTTCCGTTTCAAGACCGGTTTCGGCGGCCGGGTGCTCAACCGGCCGGGCTGCTACGACCTGTGCTTCCGGGTGCTGCCCTACCGGCTGTACCGGCTGGCCGAGCGGCTGCGCAATGCCTACTTTCGCAGGTGGCGCAAGCGTCTGGTTCGCAGATAACCGTTCTGCCGCGCCGTCTCAGCCCAGCGGTATGCTCAAGCGTTGTTTTGCCTTAAGAGTGTAGCGTCTTCCCGCGACCAGGATATCTACCGGTTGTTTCCTGCTCTCACGGAGCTTTTTTACGCTCAGCTCGCCGGGCGCGATGCGGAATTGGAAGCGGTTTCGGCGGTGCACCACGCTGAAGCTCAACCGCTTCCAGTGTGAGGGCAGCTGCGGTTCCAGAAGGATCGCGTCTTTAAACAGGCTGATGCCGGCGAAGGTCTTCATCACCAGATCCAGGGTTCCGCCCATTACGCCGGTGTGTATCCCCTCGGCCGTGGTTCCTCCCTGGATATCCTCGATATCGCTCTTCAAGGCGGAGTGAAACCAACGCCACATATCCCGGCGGTGTCCCGGAAGGTACTTCAGTACTCCGGCGTGTACGACGAAACTCAAGGTGGAACCGTGGCTGGTGCGCCGGCAGTAGTATTCGTAGTTGTCGCGCATCAGCTGAAGCTCCCCGTCGATCTTGTAGCCCATCAATTCGAGGATGTGCTTGACCTGCCCGGGGGACAGCAGGTAGTAGGTCATCAGCACGTCGGCCTGCTTGCTCAGACGGTAGCGATCCGGTGAATCGCCCTCGGCTTTTAGAATCCGGTCCAGACGCCCGATGCTTCCGTACCGGCCCCGGTACCCATCCCAGTCCAGTTCCCGCAGATTCTGATAGCCGTCGAATTGACAGATGATGCCGTGATCGTCGATGAGGACGTTCAGCTTGGCTACGATTTGCCGCCACCGCTGCATTTCCTCGCTCTTGAATCCTGTTTTTTCCACCAGGATGCGCATGTCTTTCTTGGGAAGATACTCGAGGGTTTCGATGGTCTTATGCATCAGCCAGGCGGCCATGATGTTGGTGTAGGCATTGTCGTTCACACCGCCGGCTTCGGCATCGGCATCCGGGTAGCTCTCGTGAAACTCATCCGGGCCCATGACCCCGCGGATGTGGTAGCGCGCGTCCGTCTCGTCAAACTCGGCGATGCTGGCCCAGAAACGCGTGGTCAGAACCAGAATCTCGGCTCCGTACTCGTTGAGGAACTCGAGGTCACCCGTGCAGTAGAAGTACTCCCACACGCTGTAGGCAACGGCGATGGACACGTGCCGCTGGCGGCTGCTGAGATCCGGATCCCACTTGCCCGACACCGGATTGAAGTGGATGACCTGCGTCTCCTCGTGCCCGTTATCCGCCGTCTGCCAGGGGTACATGGCCCCGCGGTAGCCGTGCTCGTGGGCGTACTCCCGGGCACCCTGCAGACGCCGGTAGCGGTACAGCAACAGGGCGCGTGCGATCTCGGGGAAGTGCAGATTGAAGAAAGGATAGATGAACAACTCGTCCCAGAAGATGTGGCCGCGATAGGCTTCGCCGTGCAGCCCCCGGGCGGGCATGCCCGCGTCGATGTGGCGGTTGTGCGGGCTGGCCGTGCACAGCAGATGGTAGATATGCAGGCGCAGCGCCTGCTGGGCGAAGCGGTCTCCCTCCACGCGGATATCGGCCCGTTCCCATAAGGCCTGCCAGCTGCGCGTGTGAGCCGCAACGATACTGGAGAAGGCGGGCCTTGCATCCAAGGCGTGAAGGGATGCGGAGCGGGGGTCGGGCAGATCCCGGTCCCTCGATGTATGGATGCTGACGACCTTCTCGAGGCTGTACGCTTTGCCCTGTTCCGCGTCGAAGGCGATCCGCTCGGAGATCAACCCGACATCACTGTCCACGCTGCGCCTCCCGGCCAGGGGCTCGCCGTCAACGGCCAGGCTGTGCCGGGCCTGCATGTAGATGCGTACCTTGGAGGTGGCGGTCCGGACTTTCAGGTGGATCGCTCCATCGCTTTCACTTACCGAGATCGGAGTCAGATGCCGGGAGTTCAGCTCGCGATAACGCGGTACCCCGTAGTTGATCACCGTGCCGTCGAGACTCGAGCGCAGGGTGATCCGCCCCGACCAGTTCTCCGGCCGCACGGTGAAGCGAATCGCGGCCAGGTGCGGATCGGCCATGCTGGCCAGCCGCTCGGATTCGATGCGGGTGGTCCGCCCCTTTTTATCCCGGAAGCGCAGGCTTCGGCTCATCACCGCGGCTTGCAGGTCAAGCGTATGTACGTACTCGAGCAGCTCATAATCCAGGGGGGAGCGAAACCTGCCATTCTCGATCGACAGCTCGATCAGCAGCCAGTTCGGGCAGTTGACCAGATCGTTGTTGGTGACGGTTTTCCGAAACACTACGCTGGGCAGGGCGTTGTACAGACCGGCGATGTAGGTCCCCGGGTAGTGCACCACCTCATCGGCACGATTGGCCTCGAAACATCCCCGGGTGCCGAAGTACCCGTTACCCACCGTCGTGAGGGATTCCCTCAGCCGTTCCTGCCCCGGCTCGAATCCGTGGTACACCAGGCGCCAGTTGTCCCGTTCCAGTCCGTGTTCGAACCACTGCTGGATCTGCTTCCAGGACACCTCCTTCATGTCCCTCACAACGATATCGGCTCCGAAAGCGCTCAAGCTCTGCGGTTCCACGGCGCGGGCGATGCCGATCACGAGGGCGAAATTTCCCCTGCGCCCGGCTTCGACCCCCGAGATCGCATCCTCCACCAGCAGGCAGGAGCCGGGGGACACGCCCAGGTTGTCGGCGGCCACCAGGAAGATGTCCGGTTCGGGTTTGCCCTTCAGCTCCAGCTCCCTGGAAACGGTTCCTCCCACGATCTCCTCGAACAGATCGGCCAGTCCTGTTCGTTCCAGGATGTACCGGCAGTTCATGCTGGAGGAAGCCACCGCCACTTTCACGCCTCTGTTTTTCAGTCGTTTGATGAAGCGGATCGTGCTGCGGTAGACCTCCACCTGCTCCTCCGCAACCAGTCGGCGAAACAGCTCGTTTTTCCTGTTGCCCAGACCGCACACGCTCGCCCTGCCGGCGGTATCCGTCGGTTTTCCGAATGAAAGCACGAAGTCGCGGGATTCGAGAAAGGATTTCACCCCCTGATAGCGAGGTTTCCCGTCCACGTACGGCACGTAATCATGTTCGTAGGAGAACGGCCGCCTCTGCTCGGCTGTGGCGGCTGTTCGTTTGCCGAGGAAGGCGTCGAACATCTGTTTCCACGCCTTGAAATGCAGCCTGGCGGTCTGAGTAATCACGCCGTCCAGGTCGAAGATCGCACCTTCGCAACAGGATATCGCTTTCATTTCCCATCCTGTGCCAGTGCGTTGAAGACACTTACGAGGATATCCGGTTGGCTGACGAAGTGGGCTCTCGGGCATGCATGACGCACCGCCTCTTTAAGCACCGCATCTTCGCTCACGAAGATCGTCCAAAGGTCCGGCGAACAGGCCGCCGCGGCGGTGATCATGGGGATATCCGAAGCGGTGTCGCCGCAGACGAGGTTTCCGCCGCGGTCCAGGTGCAGCGAAAGTTCCGAGTCGAGAAAGCGGATTCCGTCGCCTTTGTCGAAATCCCTGAATCCCGATCCATCCGGGAGTGTGAGAATGATCTCGATGTCTTTGCCCGTGTCCTCGCTGCGGAAGCAACGGCCGTCCGGATCGATCTCCCGAATCAGATCGAGGATAAGTTCGGCGAAACGCTCGGATTCTTCGGCTGGGATGGAACCGTAGATATCCTGGCGCGCCACGGTGGTCTGCCCGAATTTGAACTGCAGACCCGATCCGATCAGAGCGAACAGCTCGTAGCGGGGTTGCTGAAGCAGTCCGGCCAGGCGGCGATTCAGCCGATCGAGCTGACGCTGCTGCTGAGGCTCTATCGCCAGGGCGCCGCGCCGGGCTTTTTCGTCCAGGTACTCGCGTCCTTTCGAACCGGCTAGTACGAGCCAACCGGCCGGGCTTACGGTCAGCTCCTCCAATCCACCACCACTCAAGGGTGCGGAGCTGAGGATTACGGCGTGCCGGACCATCCTGGCGGCGAAGCGACAGAGAAACACGGCGTTGTAGCTGGATTGAACCGAGGAGAGGTAGCGGCCGCAGTAGTTGTTGACCGTGCCGTCGCGGTCGCTGATCAGACAGCCGCTTTCCGGCTGCATCCCGGCACAGAAGTGAATCGCGGCGGCCAGCTGATCCTGAAATCCGGAATGCAGTCGCTGCAGGTGGGCGAGCAGAGCCTCCTCGCCCTGCCGGAGAAAGATCAAATCCTTTTGCAGCTCTCCGATTTCGTAATCCAACTCCAGGTACAGCGCTCCGCCGCCTGCGATTCGACCGGTGGTGAGCTCAAATCGACCGTCCCGGCGTGGAATGGCGCGCAGGGCATCCAGATGGGCGGCCAGCCGCTCGCAGTCCTGTATGCCCGGGCTTTTTCCCCTCATGATGCGCGCCACCTGCCTGCGGCGCACCTTCCACGTGGCTTTCATAAGGGCGTAGAATTGCTGGATCGTGCGTATCTCTTGCAGCATGAGCTCGAGCCGCCGCAGCCCGCAACCGCGGAGTCTCTTCTTACCCTATCGGGTTACGGCTCCAAACAATCAACCGTCCGCCTCCCCCAATATCGATTGGACCCCGCGAACCGGAATGATCAGCCACTGTGGTCTGTTTTTGAGTTCGTAAACGACCGCCGAGCATCCCTTGTCCAGCAGGAACGCACGCAGCAGGATATTTTGCTCCTCCTCGCTGAGCGGTAGCATATTCGACCCGTTCATGCTTTCACGGTAGGATGCCAGAAACAGGCGGCTGATGGAACGATACCACAGCGAAGCGTAGGGCTCCAGGGTGGACAGATCCTCCGGATGTACGCTGGTATGCTGTTGCACCGCTCCATAGGCGGCGTAATAGAAGGAGCGAATCATATCCGCCACGTCCCGCAGGGGCGAGTATTTGAGCCGTCTCGCACCGGGGGCGAGCTCGGGTTCGCCCTCGAAATCGATGATGCTGAAATCGCGCCCGGTAAACAAAGCCTGGCTGAGGTTGTAGTCGCCGTGAACCCGGGTCTTCATCCCCGAGATTTTTTGCTCGAGGATGCGTTTCAGCGCCGCCAGGATCTGCTCTCTGGCCTCCAGCAGGGCGTGCACCTCGGCCTGTTCAGCGGTTTCGAGCGCGCCGGCCGTTTTCTCCAGAAAACGGAAGCTGCGCAGGATGCGGCTGCGGAGCGACTGATACAGCGAGCGTTGGTACAGCTTGGAGAACGGTTCCGGAGCGAACAGCGGGTCGTCGCTGTCGGAGGCCAGGGCTCGGTGCATCTGTGCGGTGCGCCGTCCGAGAAGCGCGGCGAATTGGATGTAGAGGCTGCCGATCAACTCCTGCACCGTCCCGTCGATCTGTCCGTGATCGCCGTCCAGGGGCGATCCGGAAGCCAGCGCGGATTCGGGCGGCTGCAGGTCGCCCATCAGCACCTCTTCGTAATAGCGGCTCAGAGCGCTCTGAATCAGGGTCCAGGCGTCTCCCTGGTGCGGAACATACTCCTGGAGCATGCTGAAGACAAGTGCATCCGCGCCGGGACGCTGATACTCCAGGCTGGCCAGGTAGCGGGGAACGCCGTCGAAACGGGCCCTCTCGCTCAGGAAACGCACCATCTCGGTGTCGGGATTGGAGCTGTCTTCGAATCTGCGGTACAGCTTCAGGTACAGCTGATTGTCGAACACGATCGAGGTGTTGGACTGCCCGCCGGCTCCGGCCGCCTCGCTCGACTCCCCGATGAGGCGTGAGGAAGGTACGGTGTCATCCGCGCCTGGAATCTCTCTTCTTCCTCGCGGAAGCCGGTTTGAAAGCGCTCCCTTGCTCCCCTTGATCTTCCTGCGGCCGGACAGCAGGCCCAGCAGCAGACGGTGCAGATGTTCGCTGACCCCGGCGTCGTACAGAAAACCCCACGAACCCTCAACGGTCAGGCGGGCGATGACGTGGTTTCTGTAGCGCTCCATCACTTCCAGGGTGTATTCCTGGGGCGCAAAGGCGAGGGGCAGGAGATACAACTGTGTCGGATCATCGCTGTACTCGGTTTCCACAAGCAGAAGGATCGGGGCGTCTGCGCCGCCGGAGAGGGGAAGCTGTTCTACGATTCGCACCCGCCGCAGCGAACGGTTTCGATCGGCGTACCAGGGACGGCTCAGCAGAAACGCCGGAAGGGCCTGGATCTCGAGTTGTTCCCTCGCCTTGCCCCGAAGCACGCTACGCCACGGACCTTCCACGGACAACTCCACCGGCTCGCCGGCCCCGCTCACCCAGGCCGTTTCGTGCTCGTGCAGCAGGTTCAGCCAGAGAAAACCGAAGGGGCCGAGATTTAACCGATACGGCTCCTCCCCGATCTCGGGAAATCGATTCTGACTGAACGCTTCTCTGGGGGTGAAGGTGGCGAAGCGCGAGAGGTCGAGCTCGACGACCTGGTGGAAGCGCGACAGGTTGGCCACCACCAGCAGGGTTTGATCGGCCAGCCCGCGGGTGAAGGCCAGGATGCAGGGATTGTCGGGGTAGAGGAATTGCAAATCACCTCTGCTCAAAGGAGGCATGTTCTTTCGGATCGAGATCAGCCGCTTCATCCACCACAGCAGACTGGAGGTGTTTTTCGACTGGGTTTCCACGTTCATAGCTTCGAAGTGATACTCCGGATCGATGATCACCGGCAGGTACAGTTGATGCGGTCCGGCCCGTGAAAAGCCGGCATTTCGGTCCGCGCTCCACTGCATAGGCGTGCGCACACCGTCCCGATCGCCCAGATAGTAGTTGTCGCCCATCCCGATCTCATCGCCGTAGTAGATGGTCGGCGTGCCGGGCAGGGAGAACAGCAGCATATTCATCAGCTCGATTTTTCGGCGATCGTTGCCGAGCAGGGGGGCCAGGCGGCGGCGGATGCCGAGGTTCAGCCGTGCTCGGGGATCGCGAGCGTACACCCGATACATCTGATCACGTTCCTCGTCCGTGACCATCTCCAGGGTCAGCTCATCGTGATTCCTCAGAAACATGGCCCATTGGCAGGTTTCGGGAATTTGCGGGGTCTGCTCCATGATGTCCACGATAGGGAAACGGTCCTCGATGGTCAGGGCCATGTACAGGCGCGGCATCACCGGAAAATGGTAACACAGGTGACATTCATCCCCCTTCCCGAAGTATGCCACCGCATCCTCCGGCCATTGGTTCGCCTCGGCCAGAAACATGCGGCCGGGGTACTTGCGGTCCGTGTGCGAGCGCAGACTTTTGAGAAATTCGTGGGTTTCGGGAAGATTCTCGCAATTGCTTCCCTCTCGCTCGAACAGATAGGGGATCGCATCGAGGCGCATGCCGTCCACCCCCATCTCGAACCAGAAATCGAGCACCCGGAAGATCTCCCTGCGCACCCGCGGATTGTCGAAGTTCAGGTCCGGTTGGTGCGAGTAGAAGCGATGCCAGTAGTAGGCTCCAGCCACCGGATCCCAGCTCCAGTTCGACAGCTCGGTGTCTTTGAAAATGATGCGGGCTTCTGTGTACCGGTCCCAGGTGTCGCTCCACACGTAGTAATCGCGGTACACCGAACCGGCCGGGGCACGGCGTGCCCGCTGGAACCACTCGTGGCGATCGGACGTGTGGTTGATGACCAGCTCGGTGATGACCCGGATATCGCGCTTGTGCGCCTCCTTGAGAAATCGGCGGAAATCCTGAAGCGATCCGTAGTTGGAGTGAACCCGGTAGTAGTCGGCGATATCGTAGCCGTCGTCGCGCAGGGGCGAGGGGTAGAAGGGCAGCAGCCACAACGCCGTGATCCCTAAGTCGGCCAGGTAGTCGAGTTTCTCCGTCAATCCCCGGAAATCGCCGATGCCGTCGGCGTTGCTGTCGTAGTAGCTCTTGATGTGCAGCTCGTAGATGATCGCCTCTTTATACCACATCGTGTCTCTCTTATCCGCCAAGGGCGGCCAGCAGCTGTTCGACCCGATAATCTGAAGCTTGCACCGCTTCGCGAATTTTCCCCAGGGCGGTGATCCGTGAGCGCAGCAGCCGGAGGCAGCGCTGTGGGTCATCGAAGGTGCGGCTGCGGGCATCCACCGCTCCTACCAGGAACAAGCCGGTCAGCAGTTGCTGCATGGATTCGGCGTGAAACCAAAGCACCTCCCGATAGCGGTTGACGCGGCAGAACTCCAACACCTCGGTATCGGACAGCAGGGCGCGCAGGATCGTCGCTGCCACCGCCGTATCCTCGGCCGTCGCCGTATCCTCGGCCGCTGCCGTATCCTCGGCCGCTGCCGTATCCTCGGCCGCTGCCGTATCCTCGGCCGCTGCCGTGGCCGAAACCCCCTCCTCCATCGACTTCGCCTCGAGCGGTTCGAACCAGACCTGGTGGGCGGTGAGGATTTTGACCAGAGCCAGCGCCGCGGCGATCTGCTCCCGATCCAGCTCCATCTCCTCGAAAGCGGACACGAGCAGCTTTCCCAACAGCCACTCGTCGATTCGGCTTCGGCTTCTCGACGCTTTATCTCCGGTTGCAGCGGGGGCGGCCCCCAGAGCGTGGACGAACAGCCACCCGAGCAGGAGCGCCCACGTGAAGGTCGCGCCGTCCGGGGCGCTCTGTTCAGACTCTGCTCGCTGCCCGTCTGGAGAGGGAAAGGCGAGCAGGTTTTCGCGGATCAAACGGTCGCCGTCCCGCAGAGGAAGAACGGCGGCGAGAACGGGAAGCTCGAGACAGGCGCGCAGCTTTGCCTTCAGCTCCCCGGCCAGATTCACGTCCTTCATGCTTTGGGCCAACTCGTCGATCGCCTCTTCGACTCGTTCGCCGGCCCGGCGCGCATGGCCCTGTTCGAAAGGCGCATGCGCGGCAGTCATCACGATGCGGAAAACAGCGGCGTTCAGCAGACGCCGCAGGGGCTGTTGAACCGGTTTCAGCAGCAGTTCCCGCAGGGCTGCCTCCACATCCGGCACACCCCTGCCTTCGAGGTATTGGGCCAGAAGGCCGTACGGGTGCCGGGGTGTGTCGGCTACCTCGCGGAAATCGAAGAACACGTGCGCTTTGTAGGCACCGAGCTGTACGTACAAGCCCCGCCTGTGCAGGTCACTGCAGCGGCGCAGGTACTCCCGGTCGCTGAGGTGATCGCGGAATATGCAGTAGGAGTCCTCCGAATCGGTCAAGCCCAGACCCTCACCCAGGGTGCGTTGTACCAGCGTGCGCTTTGCGGCGTTCTGCGGCGCCAGGGGGCAGGACAGGTGAATCCATCCCCCGGCCTCGGCGTAGCGATTATGATAGATGATCAGCGCTCTTTCCGGCCCGGTGCGGTTCGAGTAGGCGTAAACATCCTCGTTGACGCCTCCGCCGGTGGATTCGTGGAAATCGTACAGCAGAAAGTTCTCAACCCCGGCGAACAAGGCTCTTCTGTGCAGCAGGGGAAAAATCTCGCGCTCGTGACGGGCGATCAGCTGCTCGTCGATCTGCTCGTCCCGGTACGCCCTGCGGTACTCCATGCCGTACTTCTCGGTGTATCCCTCCAACTGCCCGTGCCCGAACATGGGCAGGCCCGGCAGCGTGGCCATGAGCAGGCACACCCCGAAGTACTTGTCCTCCTTGCCGAACTGGGCCACCGCGGTTTCCTCGTCCGGGTTGTTCATGAAGTTGACGTAGCGTTTGAGGATCTCGGGATTGAACTCCACGGTGTTTTTGATCACCCGCCGGTACTCGGCGTTCTCCTCGTTTTTAAGCATGTTCATGAAGGCGCTGTTGTACACGCGGTGCATGCCGAGAGAGCGTACGAAGTAACCCTCCAGCATCCAGAACGCCTCGGCCAGCAGCAGGGTATCCGGCGCTTCCACCGCCACCCGGTCCACCACCTCTCGCCAGAACTCCGCAGGCATCCGTTCGTCGAACTCGCGTCGGCTCAATCCCCGTCCCGCCCGGGAGGGAATGTCGCCTCCGGAGCCCGGTTCCGGGTACCAGAGCCGTTGAAAGTGCTTTCGGGTGAGGGTCATGGCCGCGTCGAAGCGGATGATGGGAAACGAGCGCGCTACGTGCAGGATCGTCTGCATCAACGCCTCGCGGACCTCCGGCCGGAGAAAGTCCAGCTGAGCCGTGTCGTTCCAAGGCATGCTGGTACCGTCGTTGCCGTGGTAGAGGTAGCGGGTCTGCCCGGCGTTCCGATCGCTGCGCTGGAACACCACCGCCGCATCG
>Ga0272441_10014840_pt1 | contig 10978 bp, 5 predicted proteins | sample SSMProp6N_FD_193582 | JGI IMG/M metagenome (GOLD analysis project Ga0272441, IMG submission 193582) | Marine sediment archaeal communities from Little Sippewissett salt marsh, Falmouth, MA, United States - SSM-Prop-6N | ecosystem: Environmental > Aquatic > Marine > Wetlands > Sediment ...
CTTGGCCTTCGGGCGGACCTTGTCCTTCTCGCAGATCTTCTTGGCCACCGGCGTCGAGACGCGGCTGAAGGACTTGTGGAGGAACGCGGTCAGCCACCTGTCCTTCGAGTCCTTGAGCATCTTCATGAGGAGGCCGAGCTCGACCCCGTGCGGGTGCGGCCGGATCTCGCGGGCCTCGGCGGGCAGCACCTCGCTGGCGCGCGGGAAGGTCCGCCGCTGGCCGTCGGGCGTCTTGTAGACCAGCCTCACGTGCGGGCAGGCGATAGCGGTCTCCTCGAGGTACTCGTCGATGGACTGGCGGCCCTTCTGGTAGCGCGCGACCAGCTCCAGCTCGATCCGCGTCCCGCGCTCATGCTTCCAGTCCGGGTCCTCGTCGTTCCTGATGATCACGGGCTCGTTCTTGGTGGTGTTCATCATGAGTTCGTAGATGTGCGCGGGGACATCGGGCCCGGTGCGCGAGATTATCTTGACGGGCTTGCCCGTGGTGAGCTGCCCGTACATGCCGGCGGCCGAGATGCCGATGCCCTGCTGGCCGCGGCTCATCTTCAGGCGGTGGAACTTCGACCCGTAGAGGAGCTTGCCGAAGATCGGCCCGATCTGCTCCTTCACGATGCCGGGGCCGTTGTCCTGCACCACTAGGCGGAACCGCTCCTCGTGCTTTGTGGGGTTTATCTCCACGCGGATGTCGGGGAGGATGCGCGCCTCCTCGCATGCGTCGAGCGCGTTGTCGACGGCCTCCTTGATCGCGGTCATGAGGGCCTTGCGCGGGTTGTCGAAGCCGAGGAGGTGCCGGTTCTTTTGGAAGAACTCGGCGACCGAGATCTCCCGCTGCTGCGTGGCCATCGACTGCGCGGTGGCGGCAGCTCTGCCTTTCTTCTTCTCGGACGGCTTGGGGACGACCCTGAGCTTCGGTCTTGCATCGTCTTTCTCGCGGGGTTTGCGGGCAGCGGCCTGTGCCATCGCGTCTCCTCCTCCCGGGGGTTCGGTCACCCCCACGGCGCCCCCCGCGCCCTCGTCGGACCCGGGTGTTTGCCCGAGCCCTTCATCCAGCAGCCCGGCGCTCAACGGTTTGTCAGGCAGTTGCGAGGCGCGCTTCTTTGATGCGCTTGGGTCTCCGCGCTTCGCTTTGTTCTTCTTTCCCTTCTTCCGCGTCTTCGTCGCGCCGGTCTTCTCTTCCGGCTCGGGCGTCCTGGTGTCCCTCGATTTCGACCGGGCGCGTTTCCGCGTCGAGGCCGCCTTCGAGGGCCTCGCCCCGGCATCCGTCTCCGCTTCGGAAGGCCCGAGGTCCTCCTCGATGAGCGGGTGGCGCGGGCGAATCTCCGCCGTGGCCTCCGGCTCGGGCTTCATTCCCCGCTTTCGACCCGACGCGGCCTTCGGCGGTTTCGTCTTCGCCTTGGCCTTCGCCTTGGACGGGGCGGCCCTCTTCTTCCTCTTCTTTGCCAACGAGTTCAGCCCTTCTATCGGCGGTTTAGGCCCGGAGCTTGAGCACTGACTTCCGGCGACAATCGATTCTTCAACGCGAGACGGTTTCCAAAAGGGATTCCGGCGCCTCGGCGCCCGACCTGGCGGCATCGGGCCGGGCGTGACAACCGGCGGGGTCCTCTTGATACGCGAAGGTCCGTGGGAAGTCAAGCGGCGAGATCGCCGCCCGCCGGCGGACGAAGGGCCCCATCGGCGCCAACGCTCCTTGAAAGACACGTGTAGTGGGGATAAAACCGCTCTTGACGACCCGGCCGGGCGCGAGGGCACAGGTCGTGCCGGCTCGCCGGGGCCGGGAACGGCACGACGGCCCCCACCGGTCAGGGCCGCCTGGAGGCTTTGTGGGCCCGGAAGAAATCCCAAGTAAAAAGCGCGCCCCCGGTGACCCGCTGACGGGACTCCCGCTCAGGCACGGGTTTCTCGAGGCCATAGCCTCCCGCCCCGAGCGGAGCGGGACGGCGATCTTCTGCGTGGACATCGACGGCATGCGCGCCCTGAACGACTCCGAGGGGCGCCGGACCGGCGATGCCGTGATCGCCGCGACGGGAGCGGCGATCGCCGACGCCCTGGACGACCCCTCGATCGCCGCGCGGGACGGGGCGGATTCCTTCGCGTTCTTCGTCCCGGAACTCACGCGGGACGCCGCCGCCGCCGTGGCGGAGGACGTCTCCTCGCGCGCCTCGAGCGCCGCCTCCACCGTCGCGGGCAGCCTCGTGACCCTGAGCGTCGGTGTCGCCCTGTGGACCGAAGACCCCGCCGGCCCCGCCGGACTCCTCGGCGCGGCGCGCAGGGCGGCGAGGTCGGCGCGGGAGGCCGGCAGCGGCCGGACGGTCTTCGCAGCCGACGTCCCCCCCCTTGAAGGCCCGGACCTTGTCCTGGACGGGCTCCCCTGCCCCGTCGTGGTCGGACGCGACCGCTAGGTCGAGAATTTCCGCTCTCGGCTGGAGCGCAGCCACGAGGAACCCGGGTTCCTCTTCGTGCGTGGGGAGGCGGGGTCGGGGAAGACCAGACTCCTGCGGGAATTCCTGAGCATCGCCCGGGCGGAGGGAACGGCCGCGGGCCACTGCTCCTGCCGACCCACGGACCCGTTGATGCCCTTTGCCGTCCTTGCCCGGGCGCTTGCGGATTATGCCGACGCCGAACTGGAGGCCCGCGACTCGTTGCTCTCCGATCTATCCCGCGAGGAGATCGAGGTGGTCGTGCCGCTTTTCTCGCGCGCCGGGGCGCCCCTCTTCTTCGGCGGAAGGGGCGCGCCGAAGAGCGCCGCGGTGCCCGAGAAGCGCAGGAGCCTGGCCGCGAGCGGATTCCTCGGCATGCTTCGATCCACCGCGGAGGGGAGGGAGATGGCGCTCCTCCTCGACGAGGTTACCTGGCTGGACGCGGCAAGCCTCACGGTGCTCCGCCGCGCGGCGGACGAGAAGGCGCTGGGTCTCGTCGTGGTGGGCGCGTTCAACGAACGTTCGGCGCGCGACGGGGGCGGGCGCCTCCGGCCCGCGGCGGCGCTCTTCCAAGCGAGGGGCTCCGCATCGAACGTATGGGAGACCCGACTGAGGAAGCTGGGGCCCGCGGATGCCGCGCGCATGGTCTCCGGGATATTGCCCGGCCGTCCGGAGGACGACGCCCTCGACAAGGCCCTCTTCGGCGTGACGGGAGGAAACCCCCTCTTCCTGGAGGGCCTGCTGCGGCGGCTTGCGATCCACAGGCAGGTTACCGGGAGGGGCGAGGCGGTCGCGTTGGCCCTGGACCCCGCACAGGTTCCCCGAACGCTCGATGCGGTGCTCGACGAGACCATCGCTGTCCTGCCCGGTGAGTTGGCGCACGCCGCGATGGCGGCGGCGGCGGCCGGCGGCCCCGTGGGTCCGGCCGAACTCGCGGACGCGCTGGGGTTGCCCGTGGCCGAGTGCCAGGGCTCGGTGGACTGGCTCCTGCGCCTCAAGCTTTTCGAGACGTCCTCGCCGAGCGGGCAAGCGGTGTCGCCCGCGAGCACGCGCATCGCCGAAAGGATCATCGCTCACGCGGAAAACGACTTCCTGGAACTCGTGCACGCGGCCTACGCCGAGGGCGCGGCGGCGGCGGGTCGGCCGGCGGAGGAGGCGTACCATCTCGGCTTCACTGCCGACGCGGAGGCGGCCGAGCGGGCGCTGGCAAGAGCCCAAGAGGAGGCGCTCGATGCGTGGTCGGAGACGGACCACGCGCGCGAGGTCCCTTCTCCGTCATCCACCTCCGCGGCGGGCCCCCAGTTGACGCCCTCGACCCCCGTGACCCCCGCGACACCCGCCGAGGCGGGCGAGGGGGCCGCTTGGCGTCCACCCGCGCCGGATTCGGGAGGAGAACCCTTGAAGGGCGATCCCTCCGGCCCGACCGATGCCCCGCCGTCAGCCCCGCGGAGCGCCAGGAGCAAGGGCATCACCGCCCGCTTCGAGGCGAGCGTCCAATCCCCGCAGACGGACGGGTCCCCGCCCCCGTCGCCGGGCACGCCGCCCCCCGAGACATCGACGCCGACACCCACACCGACGCCTGCGTCATCGTCATCGTCGTCGACATCGTCATCAAGGGGTTCGCCGGTTGTCGGGGACAAGGGGCCGACAGGCCCCGCCGGGGAGGCGCCCCCGCCGCGCGAGGCGACGCCACCGACGGGGGCGCAGGTCGCGCAGGCGCAGCCCCCGCGACTGGAGCTCGACGCGCTCGGGCCCGAGGAGATACTCGACGTCAAGGGGATCGCCCCGGGCGGCGGGCCGATCCGCATCACGGACGAAGACCACGCGAAACAGGTTATCGAGGCCCTTGACGACCTGCTGGAGCGTAACGAGCGCGCGACGGCATCGGCGGTGATCTGGCGGATATTCTCGGCTTTCGAGGTTGAGGGCAAAGACGGCAGGAAGCGCCTCGCGCGACTCCTCTCCGAGATCGAGCCCCGCATCTGGCGGACCATGGTGATGGAGGCGTACAAGGCCCTGGAGGACACCCTCGACCGCGAGATCAAGCGCGAGGAGGACCCCGAGACGCTCGACCTCCTTGCGCAGTCCGCGGCGCGTGCCGTCCACGCGTTCCTCCTCGCGGGACAATACACGCGGATCGCGCGCCTGGGCCGCAGGCTCATGCGCCTGGAGTCCGGGGTGGGCAAGGTTGCCCTTGGGCACCTCGCGCGGACCGACTTCTTCGATCTCCTGATGAGCGATCTCGCGTCGGAGTCGACCGAACGCTCTCTCGGGGCGCTGGCGGCGCTTGAGCCCGTGGGCGTGGCCGTGCAGGACAGGCTGGCGGATGTCGTGAGGACGTCGCCCGACTACCGGCTCCGCCACCTCGCCGCCAAGGCGCTCTGCTCCTCGGGATCGGGCGGCGGTGTCCGCGCCATCGCCCAGATCATGGACGACATGCCCGAGGAGGAATACCAGAATGTCATCTCCGTCGTCGACGCCCTCGGTCTGGAGCGTGAGATCGCCGAGGACGAGATCGTCGCGGCCCTCAACTACCCGTCCGAGCGCGTCCGTCGGGCGGCCGTTTCGGTCGCGTACCGGATGCCGTCCGCCTCGGCGCTTGGGATACTGCAGCACGCGATAGACGACGGCGGGGCGCTGGGCGGCGTCAGGACGCTTCACGCGATAGGCGAGCTGCGTCTCGTCGCGGCCCTGCCGATCGTGCACAAGCAGCTCGTCGACTCGCGGGACCCGGCGGTCATCCGCGCGGGCGCCCGCGCACTGGGGCGCATGGCCACCGACCCCGACTGTCCGGCGCTCCGCGCGGTCAAGCTCCTGGCGAAGGTGCTCGAGCGCCTCCCGACCGTCTCCGACGACGAGGAGGGGGAGCACGCCGCCCTCGCGGCGGTCTGGGCCCTGGGACAGTATTCGCTGCCGGAGGCCCGAGAGTCCATCGAGTCCGCCAAGGGCTACCCATCGGTCAAGGTCGCCGCCGCCGTGGCGAAGGAACTGGCGAGCGGGTCCGAAGGCGGCGCGTAGCCCTTCGGCGGGCATCGGCAACCTGCGAAGATTCGATGATACCCGGCGCCGGGTCGCGCTGAACGGCCCCGTGGCCGCGGGGCCGGCCCGTCGGCGCTCATCGCCCCAACACCGGTCGGGGCTCAGCCGTCGGCGCCCAGCGCCACCGCCGCGCCCTTGAGGACGTCGTCTATCCCGAAGGGCTTGCGCACGAGCATGCCGCCCCTCGCGGCAATGCGCCGGGTCAACTGCCCGTCGGGGTTGCAGGCGGTCACGAAGACGACCTTCTCCGACAGGCGGGGGTCCGTCTCCGCCGCGCGGTCATAGAGCTCGATTCCGGACACGTCCGGCATCATGATGTCGAATATACCCATATCGTAGTCGCCGCAGGATATCGCGTCCAAGGCCTCGTTGGGCCTCGCCACGGCCGTCACCCTGGCCCCCGCTTTCCGAAGCATGCGCTCGAGCAGATTCCGGACCTCATCGTCGTCGTCCACGACGAGCACGCGCCGCCCCGCGACGATGTTCGGGTCCGCCAGCAGACCGTTGACCAGGGACGCCCCCTCCTCCTTCCGGGGCTCGCCTGTTTCCGACTCGGCCTCGAAGGACGCCTTCAGGCCTTCGCCATTTTTCTTCGCCCCGATGCCCATGGGGACAAGGAACATCTCCGCGCGGGTGAGGCGCCGGGTGACGCGAGTGGAGGTATGGCGCGCAGGGCGTTTGGGGTCGGCATCGCCGGGGATTTCCTTCGGGATCTGCCCGGACTCGACGTGGTCCGACGCGTATCTCCTGCGGAACTCCTCTTCGTTGCTCGCGTGGGCTGACGCCTCGGCCGTCTCAACCCTTCCCGAAACGACGAGCCCCATTAGCGCGTCATCGATGAAGGTCACGTCAGCCCTTCTTCCGGCGCGTATCGCCTCTTCCAGGCCGCGCGCCCCGGCGTCGCGGATCGCGGTCTCCAATACCGCGGACATGAGAAGCGACTCGACGGCGACCGCGCCCCCCTTCCCGTCCGCTCGCGCCGGCAGCCTCTGCGCGAGTATGCCTCGCAGGCAAGCCCCCAGGGACGCTCTGGCGAAGACGCGCCTCGCCGGCGGGAAAAGCGCGATCAAGTCGCGGACGGCGCGCACCGCCGTCGCCGACGCCATCTCGGCAAGGACGAGACACCCCGAACCCGCGGCGCGCAGGGCCTCCTCGGCGACGCCGGCATCATCGATGCGGCCGACGAGGACCACGTCCGCCCCCGCGATCCTCGCGGCGCGGAGCGCTCCCGCGAAGTCCACGGCGTGCACTCCGACCTCCCGCTGGTTGATGACGCCCTGGCCGACATCATGCACGAACTCGATCGGATCCTCGATCGTCACTATCTGGACGGCCCGTTCACGGGCCATGCGGGCGATCATCGAGGCAAGCGTCGTCGTCTTTCCGGCGCCCTTCGGCCCGGTAACGACGACGAGTCCAGAGCGCCATGAGGTCAATGAGGCCGCCGCTTCGGGCAGCCCCAGCTCTTCGAGCGTTGCCGTCTCTGAGGGTATATGGCGCGCGACCGTCAAGTCTCCGCCGATTGCGCGCGACACGTGCACTCGAAAGCGGCCCACGTCCTCGACCGTGCAGGCGAAGCACACGTCTCCCGAACGCTCGAAGACCTCCCGTTTGCCGGGAGGAGCCAGCTCGAGCAACGCCTCGCTGGCGTCGGCCGATACCGGGGCCTCGTCCTCCAGCGTGCTCCAGCCGCCCCCGGCCCGCAACTGCGGTCGCCTTCCGACAGAGAAGCCAATCTCGCCGCCACCGGCCTCGACCAGCCTCCGGAAGTAGTGCTCCATTGCAGGCATGTCGCTCTCTCCTAATCATGCGAGTGTGGTTGTCGCGAGGCATGACAAGCAACCGGAGGACCACATATGCCATTTGAGAACAAGCCAGCGTCAATTGCGTAACGAGAGGCTGCGCCTTTGGTTGAAGGATCGAGTCCAAGGGACATCACGAGCGCCGCAACATGCATTGCCCGGATTTGGCACACATTGACCGACCGGATCTTGGGTCTCCGGATTGGGCGCGCCCGGACTTGCCAAGCAGGAAGGCGTGACGGGGCCTCGATGCCCGTGGCTCCGTGCAAGCGCCACAGGGCCGGTCTATGGGACCGGCGGTTGCGTTCAGTACCTGTCCCGAAACGACACAGCTGCGATGTTCGCATGTGAACGGCGCAGAGACAGACCTGCCGGCCCTCGCCACGGCATCATGCAAGTATGCGTCATGTCTTGAGATCGGGGGGACCGACCGGAGTCCGGAAACTGGCTCGGGGATTGCTTAGGATGATCACATTGACATGGGCTTCTAGGTCGGCGTCAGCTTGGCTGAATGCAACGGGGGGTGCCTTATGACGAAGGGAGATGTCCATGTTCGAGCAGACACTTCTCAGGGCGCACCGGGGGCCGAACGCTTGAGGCGCCGGGCGCTCGTCGTCGACGACGAGGGGCAGGTGCGAGAAGTCCTTCGGCGGACCCTTGAGGCGGGCAACTACGAGTGCGAGGAGGCCGGCTCAGGCGAGGAGGTGCTCGACATCCTGTCTCGTTGCGCTCCGGATGCAGATGCCTCGGAAGCGGCGGACCCGTGCAGCCGCGCCTTCAACGTGATCCTCCTGGACATCGCGATGCCGGGGATGAGCGGGCTCGATCTTGTGAGGCGGCTGCGCGCCAGCGACGACGCGACCGCGATCATCATGGTCACCGCGTTCGACGAGATATCCTGCATGCGCGAGGCGCTGGAGCTTGGCGCGGACGGATACCTCGTGAAGCCCATCCAGATCCGGCAGCTCAGGATGGCCTGCGAGGAGGCCATCGAGAGGCGCCGAATCGAGAGCGCCTTCAGGTCCTCCGCGCAGGCCTGGCCGGAGCTCGCGAGCCTCTTCTTCCATGACATAAAGAACCCGATCTCAGTCGCCCGCGGCTACCTCAGCCTGTTGCAGATGTGCCCCGAGGCGATCGACTCCGCGGACATCGTCGCCGCGCAGGAAGGCTGCGATCACGCGATCAACATGATCGAGGAGTTCATGGCGCTGGACGTCATGGAACGTCAAGCGGTGCCGGTCCAGACGAGCCGCCACAGGCTCCCAGACATCGTACAGTCCGTGGTCGACAGGTGGCTTCCCACGGCCGAGCGCATGAAGAAACGGATAGTGCTGAGGTCCGAGCCCGATCTGCCGTTCGTGAGGGCCGACGAGCAACTCATGCGAAAGGCCGTTTCGGCGCTGCTCTCGGGCGCCGTGAAACACGCCTCGACCGATAGCGAGGTCACGGTCGAGCTGTCGCTCGCGCCGGGCGGCCGGGAAGTTGTCCTGTCCCTGACGGACAACGGGCCGTCGGTCCCGCCGGAGTACCGGGAGGCCCTCTTCGACAAGATGCGCCAGCGCGAGCTTCGCAATGCGTCAGTGAGGAGAAGCCAGGGGCTGGGGCTTCCCTTCGCGATGGAGGCCTGCCGACAAATGGGAGCACGCCTTGGCGTCGAAGATCCGCCCCCGGACGACGGGCATGCGTCGAAGACGACAAGAGGATGCCGGTTCGTTGTCCGGGTACCTGTCGCGCTCCAGCAGACGCGTGAGAAGCGCCTTGACAAGGGCTGCACCGAGTGCGCCGTGAGCGAGTCGCCCTTGCGTGGAGGGGCATGCCTCGCTAGGGCGAAGGGCATGGACGCTCTCGGAGTGAAGGGGGAGACCGATGGCCGCTTCTCCAACGCATGAGGTGGACCCGCCTTCTCCGGCGGCCAAGCGCGTGCTTGTGGTCGACGACGAACCCGCCCTGAGGGAGTTGCTGTGTAGGGCCCTTGAGCACGACGGACACACGGCGCTCGGGGCCTCCGACGGTTCGGAGGCGCTTGATATCGCCCGGAAAACCGGTGTCGATCTCGTGATCACGGATATCTGGATGCCGCGCATGAACGGCGTCGAACTCGTGGAGGCGCTCTCGCAGATGGGTTGCCCGGCCGAGGTGATCGTCCTGTCGGCGCACCTGACGGCAGCCTCGACGGAGAAACTCCACAGCCTGGGTGTTTTCCGGGTCCTGGACAAACCACTTGACATCGGAGAGTTCCGGGATGCGGTCCGCAGGGGACTCGAGAGCGACCGCAGGACCCGCCTCTCAGAGGATCTTGCGTCGCGGGGCATCCCGGGGCCGGCAGAAAGGCGTGCGACGGTGCTCGTCGCGGACGACGACGACAATGTGAGGGAGTTCCTGCGCACGGCCCTCGCGAGTGCCGGCTATTTCGTCGAGGAGGCGCGAAGCGGCGAGGAGGCGATCGAGAAGGCGCTGGCCTGCGGCGTGGACCTTGTCCTGATGGATCTGAATATGCCGGGCATGGGCGGCCGGGAAGCGGTCAAGGCGCTTCGCCGCGACCTTCGCGACTGCTTTGTCATATGCATCACGGGCGAGGGAAGCGCAAGAGAGATCGCCGCGGCGCTGGCCGGAGGAGCAACGGCTTGCTTCCGCAAGCCCTTCGATCTGGACGCCCTCATGACCGAGGTCAAAAGGCTCGACCTGATCTCTGCTCACAGGCGCCGGCGCAACAGGTGGGAGGCCATCCGCAGGCAGGCGGCCAGGGCCGGCTCGATCTCGGGGCGGTTGCGCGTGTGGCTCCGGTGTTGTCGACGGCGGCACCGCCTGCGCCTGCGTTGGCTCGTGGCGGGCGCAGTTGTGTTGATGATCGTGGCCGCCGCCGCGGTGCCCGTGCTTTCTGCGTGGTCGGCGCGCGGCACCAGGGCCGCTGCATCGGCCGCCGAGACGGTCGGCGCCACGATGGAATCGTTGAGGCGGGTGGAAGGCTACCTGGAGAGAGACGAGGCGCGTGAGCTCCAACGGCAGCCATGACGTTGAGTCGAAAGACCAGGGAGACTCTCGGAGGCCCAGATCATGAGCGAAGACAGCCCGACGCGGATCCTTATCGTCGACGACGAGGAAAGCCTGCGCGACATCGTGAGCCGATCTCTGGCGAAAGTCGACTACGAGTGCGCGACTGCGGTCAACGGAGCAGAGGCGCTTGAGAAGCTGCATGCAAAAACGTACGACCTTCTGATGACCGACCTCAAGATGCCGGTGATGGACGGCTTGACGCTGATCGAGAAGCTCCGCAGGGCGTATCCCGATCTGCCGGTCATCATCATGACGGCCTACGCCGACGTGGACAGCGCACGCCGCGCGCTTCGGCTCGGCGCCGCCGACTATCTGGTCAAACCCTTCGAGAGCCTCGACGAACTGCGTTCGGCCGTGAAAAGGACACTCGATAAGAGCAGACGTCCGGCCCCGTCCGAAGTCGTAGGCGAGTTCGAGAGACGCGCACGGAAGTTCGAGCGGGAGGAAAGACGCCTGTCGGATACGCTGAACTGCGCCAGGGTCGAGATCGAGAGCCTCACCGATTGCGTTGACCACTTCCAGGCAATCGCCTCCCGTCATCTCAAGAACCTGGGGATGCTCATTGAATCCCTCAGCGACGGCATAATGGTCACCGACACCGCGGGCACCGTGCTCGCGATGAACCACGAGTTGCGCCAGCAGCTCTTGATGCCGCACTCTTCGGTG
>Ga0272441_10014841_pt1 | contig 10977 bp, 8 predicted proteins | sample SSMProp6N_FD_193582 | JGI IMG/M metagenome (GOLD analysis project Ga0272441, IMG submission 193582) | Marine sediment archaeal communities from Little Sippewissett salt marsh, Falmouth, MA, United States - SSM-Prop-6N | ecosystem: Environmental > Aquatic > Marine > Wetlands > Sediment ...
TGCTGTGCGAGATATACCCTCTCGTGCCCCTGATTGCGGACTCGCGATCAGGGGCGGCACAAGCATACCTTCAGATGGTCATAACGCCCTATGCCGAACATCACGGCATCTCCCACAAAGTAGTTTGTAATACCGAATGGTTATACTATACACCCTGAATTTCCGAAAGGCAAGACCAAGAACACACCGGAAAGAATAAATTTCCGAGACACAATATCCGTCGGATTGATCGGGAGCGCCTCCGTCATGATGCCCTATAATGTAAAAAATGGGTACTTTCCCGTTGACACCGGGAATCCGCATACCTATACTGCGTTTCCACAGAAAATCAGGATTATCAGAGGAGAAATGAAGCAATGCAGCAGGGATTATATTTTGAAGAATTTACACCGGGAAGAACCTTTTATACGGAAAGGAAGACCATTACCGAAACGGATGTGGTGAATTTTGTGTCCCACTATTGTTACAGCGAACCACTATTCATGGACTGGGAGTACGTTGAAAAGGAAACACCCTTTAAGCGGCCCATCGCGCCGGCCCTTCTGACGGTGTCCATGGCTGACGGACTCTCCATCCTTTCCGGCCTTATTCACAGAACGGGAATGGCCTTTCTGGGAATGGAGCTGGACGTGAAGGCCCCCGTATTTATCGGCGATACGATATCCGTCGAAATTGACGTCCTGAACAGGAGAGAAACCAAAAAGGACGACAGGGGAATCGTGACCTTTTGCCACCGGGTCGTGAACCAGAAAAAAGAAATTGTCATTGAATACAGGGTGACGAGGATGATCAGGCGCCGCGGCCGGGAGTGACAATCCGGGAACGGCGGGGCGAGGATCCGCGAGCCGGTACAGCGAGGAGGCCACGGGTCCTTCTTCTGTATGCCGGCGGCGTCCGGAGAACGGTACCGGTCCTCTTCATTTGGATCTCAAGCCTTGTAATGCGTGGAATAATATTATATGAAAGACGACGGTTTCTACTATGTCGTCAAAGGTATATCTTCATCGATTCCACGGTTTTTGTGGTGGGAATCTTATTTTTAAATTCCACAGGTACAGATTACACGTTTTTTGCGCACATGAAGGAGAATATTCAATGCGAAGTGCCAGGCTATTTTCAGTTTTGATTCTTTGTATATGTGTCGCATGCCTTGGCGCATGCGGCGGTGGAAGTGACAGCGGGGCAGACGGTACGGCAGGGCTGACCATCAGCGGTACGGTATCGGCGCCGGGCGGAGCGGTGGCGCTCTTTGAGGACAGAACCGTCGGACGGATGCTGGCCAACCTGATCGTACCCCCGGTCTGCGCCGTCATCAACGGCCTCGAACCCGTACCCGGCGCGACGGTGGAACTCATCATGGTCGACGATACGGGTGCCCAGGTAGGCGAAGTCCTGGCCCGGACCGTCACCAGCATAACCGGCGACTATAGACTGGTCTTACCGGCCGGCATCGACCTGGCGGCCAACCTCGTGGTACGGGTTACCGGGGGAGGAAGTGAGTTGCGGGCCCAGGTGGTGGAGGAATCGGTCGACATCGATCCTTCCTCGGAATATGTACTCCGGCGCCTGATCGAGAGCGGGACGCAACTGGAGAATGTCGCCGCCAACGAAGTGGTCCTCCTGCGCGGTCAGGTGGAAGAATTCAATCTCACCGCCGGTGCCGATCTGTCGGAGACACTGACACAGCTGGAAGCAGTCGTGGGCGACACCCTCGATGAAATGATCGAGGTCATCGACGAGGTGCAGGAGGCAGGCGGGGAATTTGCGGGCACCTATCACCTGGCGACCTTCGATCTCCTGCTCCGCTACAACGCGGGGATCGACTGCTCCACGCCCGGCATGCAGGGAAGTCCCTTCGGTGCCACCCGCGTCGATATCGAAGAAGGGACCGTTACCCTCGCCTACCAGAGTGACGGCGTCTACGGCATCACCTTTGAAGGCGGCGGCACCGATGCGGAATTGATGGCCATGTCCGACGGGACCGGCGGCATCCTGGCCTATGACCTCTTTCTGGAGACCTTTCTGGACGAGAGTGACGAGGCATCCGCGACGCTGTCGGCGATGGATGACGGCGGGTTCGCCTATACGATACCCTTCGAAGAGGAGATACGTACCGATCTGGAGCCGCCGTCGGGTATGCGCTGGGCGCCCTCCACGGAAATATTTTATCCTCTTGGTGACGGCGCCTTCGTGGCCCTCCCCTCCGAATCGGGGGTCCAGTACTGCCTGACGCCGGAAGAGGACGCCGTCGATCCCTCATCGGTAGTGGGGAGGGAGACCACCTTTTTCTTTGATTTCCTGGCCGCCGCATCGGAGGGTCTCACCAGCGACAGTCTTTCGGGAGCGTACGGCCTCGTGGGGTTCGGCCTTGCCCTTAACGGTGGCGGTGCCAGCGAGGTCTTCGTCGACCGGGTCGAACTTTCCCTGGGCAGCGGTGCGCTGGACGGAACAGGCCGGTTTCTGGGTATCTCACGGGTTCCCGACCTTTCCGGCCTCGGAGTCACCCTGAACTTCTGGCAGGACGAATCACTCCTCACCGGCGATTACACGGTGGAGTCCGACGGCGAGCTGTCCGTGATGATTGACGACGAGATCGAGCTTGACGGATTCGTGGCCAACCAGGGCGACCTGCTCGTCCTGATGGGCAATGACGAGGAACTGGCGGGCGAGGACGTTCTCTTTGCCGAGAGAAATTGCATCGTCGGCGTCAAACTGCCCGCCGGTGCCGTCGACCTTGCCGGGAAGACCTACCGGTTTTACGAACTGGAAATCAATTATGGAATCAGCGGGAAAACAGGGCTGGTAAGAATACCCGCGGGGACGGTCACCTTCGGTGCCGATGACACAGCTACTGCGTCGGGTACGGAACACTGGATCGAGCGGCCCGATGACCTCTCCGATTATACCGCCGGCTCGGAATCCTTCGAAGACGAGGGAATCACCTATACGGTGGATGCCGGAACGATTACCATCAACGCCGGCGATGGGGTGATGAAGGGATACATCGCTGCCGACGGATCCGTCATAGTCCTTCAGACCGTCGAATTCGACGAGGACGAGGCCTTCGTCGGCATGATGATCGCCGTTGAAGCAGCGGAATAAATCGGGGTATCCTGCCGCGTACAATGAGGGGGCCCATCGTCTGCACGGTGCGGCCCCCTTTTTGCACCGGGATGCCCGGGTCGGTATCTATTTTGTGACCGGCTGAAGGTAGCGCCTCTTCTTTCCTTTGACGACCTTCCCCCGGTTGACGAAGGATATCCCCTGTCCCAGTTTGGTGCCGATCATGATGCATTCCACGATGGGCGTGCTGACCAGGTTCCGGGCCTCCCATTCCACGATAAAACTTGCACCCAGACCACCGCTGATGTCCTGTTCCCTGATGAATATGGAAGTGGCGGCGAGCGGCGGCAGATCGAGGGGTTCCTTGAGGTGTGCCTGCAGCAGACTGCCGTCGGTACCATAGTAATCCACCCCGGTGAGTGTGATAACGTCACGCATGTCGGTGTTGCGGACGCTCAGTGTCACGGCGAGGTGATATTCAAGCGGCCGGTCGCCGAAGAGGACGCTTGAATAGACCGGTACGTAGAGGGTCTGCCCCCGCGAGAGGTCGACCTCGCCCGCGTCGGAAACCCCGCAGGGCATGAAGAGAAACATCATAAGGATTAACGGGATCACGGTTGCCACTCTCATCTTGTTCAGCATGCCTTTCATGAGACCTCCCTGATACGGAATGGAGCCCCCGGCACGGAGCGCCATTGATATACCCGCTACTCTACCATATTGACGTGCCAGGAGCCACGGGCATCGAATCGCCCCGGTCCCCCTTCTTGCAAAATTTCCTGAAATACCCTACGCTAAGGGCAAGCGGGGAGAGGAACGGGAAAGATCAGGCGGGAGCCCCTGAGAAACGTGTCTCCGGGAGGGGATCGTAACACCCCGCTTCCTGCACAAGTCAGCATTCCCGTGATGCCGGGATCGTGAAGAACAGGAAAAGGAGCCGCTCGTGCGAAATTTTTTTTTCATGGCCTGTCTATTGCTGGTGATGACCAGTCCGGGCATAGCCGTTATGGCGCAGGCGGAACTGAAGCCTGCCGTGGACTTCGGCAGTCTTTTCGAGTCGGTGCAGATGGAACAGGTCCTGAATGATTCCAAGGATTTTCCCGACAGTGTACCGAAGTATCCTCCCGAAGAGGTGGTGGAGCGCTACCGGATGATGCTTGAACTGTTCGTGGAGAAGCATTTCGAGCTTCCCCGGATCCCGACGGAAACCTTTCGAAGCGATCCGGAGGCGACCGTCGAAGACCATATCGACCGGTTGTGGCCCGTCCTTACCAGACAGCCCGATGCCGCGCACCATACGTCGCGTATCCCGCTTCCCCATGCCTATATCGTGCCCGGCGGCAGATTCCGGGAAATCTACTACTGGGACAGTTACTTTACCATGCTGGGCCTTCAGGTAGCGGACCGTTGGGAGATGATACAAAACATGGTCGATAACTTTGCCTATCTCATCGATACCATCGGCTTTATCCCGAATGGAAACCGCACATACTACGGAAGCCGGTCCCAGCCACCCTTCTTTTCCCTCATGGTGAAGCTGCTGGCGGACGAGGCGGGCGATGCGGTCTATCCACGGTACCTTCCACAGATGGAAAAGGAGTATGCCTTCTGGATGGACGGGGCCGGTGGACTTGACCGGTCGAAACGTACCCACCGGCGGGTGGTGCTCATGCCAGATGGGAGGGTACTCAATCGCTACTGGGACGACAACCCCTCTCCCCGGCCGGAATCGTACCGGGCTGACGTAATGCTCGCGGCTGCGACGGATCGCAATCCCCGGGATCTCTATCGCAACATCAGGGCCGCCGCCGAATCGGGATGGGATTTCAGCAGCCGGTGGTGTGCCGATGGGAACACCCTCGGTTCGCTCAATACCGTCGATATCATTCCCGTCGATTTGAATTCACTCATCTATCATCTGGAAAGGACCCTTGCCCGCGCGCATGAAGTGGCGGGCGATGCCGGGAAGCAGGGCTACTATCAGCGATGTGCGGACGAGCGGGCGATGCTGATCAATACCTATTGCTGGGATGCGAAAAAGGGGTTTTATGCGGATTTTAATTTCAGAGAGGAACGGTCCTGCAGCGTTCTCTCACTGGCGGGCATGTATCCCCTCTTTTTTGAGATTGCGGACAGGGACCGGGCCGGACTGACGGTCACGCGGATCAAAAGGGATTTTCTGAAAAAGGGCGGTGTAGTGACGACACTCGTCGAGGGGACGGGGCAGCAGTGGGATGGGCCGAACGGATGGGCGCCCCTTCAATGGATTACGATCACGGGACTGCGAAACTACGGTGCCGTGAAGACGGCCCGCAGGATCAAAGAACGCTGGATGGCCCTGAACAGGTCGGTATACAAAAGGACCGGTAAGATGATGGAAAAATATAACGTCGTTGACACGGCTCTGGAAGCAGGCGGCGGGGAGTATCCGGGCCAGGACGGATTCGGCTGGACCAACGGGGTCTTCTTGAAACTGGCATCGGAAGACAACTGAGATGCACGCACCGTCCCATTCGATGGTACGGTAAAAGGTTCACAGGCACAACGCACACATCCTGCGGAATGAAGCGCAGAAGGTGGACTCGCTGTGAAGCCATAAGAGATCCTTTTCGGAAAGCGTACTGCACCGGACGTACGCGTCGGTGCCGGAAAGGGTCTCTTCTCGTCGGGAATCTGTGCGACGAACGGTCTGCCGTATCTCGGGGGCGGCCTCCGCGTCAGGTCACGACGGATTTTTTCAGGGCCACGTACGCCCCTTCGTTGTTGTTCGTCGAGAGCACCACGCGAACGAGAGTGTGGTCGGTGTGGGACGTGGCGTAAAGATGTCTGATATTGATGTCTTTTTGCGTAAGAAGCTTCGTCATGGACGCGAGTGCTCCCGGTTTGTTTTCCATGTCCACCGTGACGATATCCAGTTCTTCCACCGTCCCGATCTTCTTTTCCCGGAATACATCCGCCGCGCGACGGCTGTCATCAGCGACCAGTCTGATCGTCGACCTCTTCTCGTCGGCCGTTTCATGGCCGATGAGGGCTTCAACGTTGATGCCCCGGTCCGCCAGCAGTGCCGAAATCACGTTCAGCACGCCCACCCTGTTGTCTACGGTAAGGCACAGTTCTTTTGCCATGGATGCCTTTTTCAACATCTCTCTGCCCCTCCTTCCTGCAGTTGCCCCTCTGCGTGGATCTCCGCACAGGGGTCTGCGGTGCGGTTTTGGGAAGCCCGTTGCTTCCGTGTGGTCACGCAGCCGGTGTTTTCAGGGTGACGGCGCGGAGACCCCGTACATCGAGGAACCGGAAAAAGTCATGGGACAGGATGGTCAGATGGACAGATTACCCGTGCTGCCGCGGTGTATCGCATCCGATGCTGCACGGTTCATGAATATGACGGCAAGCGGTTCGGGCGCGCGGGATCGTCAGCAGGAGATGAAAGGCTATCGTAACGAGACCTGAAAACAGAATGAATTATATGGTACGACACGGTGTAAGTTCAAGATGAAAAATCGGTGGAGACGATCCCGAAACAAAGCCATCCGTTACTCTCGAAGAGGGACGCCGCTGTGCGCATGAAATGAATCCGCTATGACGCCTGCCGCGTCATCCGGTCATCAAGGGTCCGGGATGTTTCCTCGTCCGTCGACTGGCTCGAGTAATGACTGCGCCAGGCCAGGTGTCGTTTCTTCAGTGCGAACTCATGGTACCGGTAGGAAACCTCGAGGGCGCGTACCGCTTCTTCAGGTGACAGGAAAACGGGGATCTGTCGTTCACTCTTGATAGCGATGATCCGTTCCGGGGCGTTGGGTATGTATATGGCCGCCGGTTTGTCGTAGGTGTGACAGATTTTTACGAGTTCAACAATTGCGTCAATCACGACATCCTGCCAGACATTCGGGATGGGGAGCAATCCGTCGACCTCGTCCGAGGAGAGGAGAATATCAAAGATATCGATGAACGTCTGGATCGATAATCCGGGACCGAGGTCGATCGGGTTGGAGGCGTTGAAGAGTTGTCCCGTCTTGCGCAGTTTCTCCTGCGTTTCGGTGGAGAGTTGCGCCATCTGCAATCCCGAACCGACAATGAAATCGGCGGTAATACCCCCGAAGGCGCCGGAATTGGTAAAGACGGCGATTCTCTTTCCCCTCAGGAGGGGCATGGACGTAAAAATCTTCGGCAGTGCATAGAGTTCACTTACGGAATTGAGGCGAATAATCCCTGCTTGCCTGCACATGCTGTCGAAAATCCTGTCGTTGTTGGCCATGCCGGCGGTGTGCGACATGGCGGCCCTGGCGCCTTCCCCGGTCCGTCCGACCTTGTAGGCCAGGATGGGCTTATCGACTTCCCGCGCGATTTCAAGGAGTTTTCGTCCACGCTGTACGTTTTCCAGAAACATGCCGATTACTTCGGTGTTATCGTCTTTAAAGTAGGCGATGAGGTCGGCTTCGTCGATATCGGCTTTGTTGCCGATGCTGACCACTTTATTGATTCTCGACACTTCCGCCTGAAGTGAATCGATGACCAGCGCGCCGACGCCCCCGCTCTGGATAATATAGGAGAGTGCCCCCGGTTTTTCGAATACATCGTCATACATGCCGGGGACGATTCCGAAAAAGCAGCAGAAGCGGCTGTGTGTATTCAGGGTTCCCAGGCAGTTGGGCCCCATGTATCTGATGCCGTAATGACGGACAATTTCGTCGAGTTCCTGCTGGCGCGTCTTTCCTTCCACGCCACCCTCCGCGAAACCCGCGCTTTCGATAATGATGTGCCGGATGCCCTTTTCTCCGCATTCACGAACCGTCTGGGGGACACTCTTCGACGAGATGATGATGACTGCCAGATCCACCTCTTCGGGAATGTCGAGAACGGTGGTGTATCCCGGCACGCCATTGACCGATTCGCCTTTCCTGTTGACAGCGTAAATTCCGCCGTTGAAGTGCATATACTGCAGGATGGTGCATATTGAGGCACCAAGATTGAAAAAGGAATTTGAGGCGCCGATGATGGCGATGGATCGGGGGTTAAAGAAATTTTCCATGGCAGCTCCCTGACCATTGAGTGCGTGAAACCTCTTTGGTCCGGTGTAGGGGGATTGTGAGTATTCGGAGGTGCCGAAGCTTCTGAAAACAGGGACAAGACGAGCAGCGTTTCCGTATGAGAGATAGCGTCGAAACAGGTCGAGGTGAAATTCAATATCTGATTGAAAAAAAACCCCCGCACCTCCGATTATCAATATCCAAAGAACGTGTAAACCCCCGCGGTGTCAATGCGACACCCTGCGGTGGTACCCTATGATGACCTATATATTGTATCGCTCTTGTACGGGAAGGCGCTGCAACAGAATTGCCTGACCCGTTTGGAATCAGCATTCACACATGGATACAGCGTTTCTGCGCTTTTCGCAGGCCTTTCGCCATCAGGAAATGGCTGATTTCGGCATGGGGGAATCCCTGATTGTCGATAGGGATATGGAGCATAGGGAATTCCGAAGGGGCCGTATGTTCACGGTGCAAAAGAACCGGGTGCGTGGCTGAGGCGATAATGGCCCCCGCCTGCCTTATGGTTTGACTTGAAGATTGGGGGATGCGATAATGATAATCTTTCAGGCACGATTGAAAAATCTTATCCGTGCGGACCATTTCGGACATTGCCGTCGGCACGTGACCTGACCCGACGTTCCAATCCCTTCGTTCTCATCAAACGGTGCATCCACATCCGAGGTCCATGAACCATTTACACCTGTCATGATGTGCAACAGACCAGGGAGGGGGAATATGAAAACATCACGATTCATGGGCATTCTCTTGTTTCTTTGCGCCAGCTATTCATGCTTTATTCCTGCATGGACACTGCCCGTTGCCACGACACAGCAAATCGGAAAGGGCCTCGATCAGGGTATTGCGACATTGCCCTATATTGCCCTGTCGGACGCAAAGCTTGAAGATATCAATAAAGAATTAATCCTGACGAAACAAGAGGTGACCATCGACGATACCTACCTCATGGCATACGGGGTACCCTTGAGCGCCGCGGGTTCCGACGGCGACACGGGGGCGCTCTTTACCACCATGAAGGAGGCGACGGGGTATTTTCAGAAGGTTTTAAAAGGTCATGGAATGCCTGATGCGGAAAAGTATATCTTGACCAGTATCGATACGGCGAAGGAGGAGGGCTATACCCTGTTTGCCGTCGTCTATCGTCCTGTTCCGGAGATCAGGGTCGCCGATAAATACGACGGCACGACACCGAGGAGATTTACCGGGGAGGACCGCCTTTTTTACGAGCCTTTCAGAGTCGACCTGCAGGGGAAGCCGCTGGATTCAATTGTCGACTGGGCCGGTGTCCCCGTCGGTTCTTACAGTACCCAGAAGTACCAGGCCGTCATGATGACACTGGCAGCGAACAAGGTGATGGAACGGGCGTCCCGTATCGACTACTGGGATGCGGAAAAACGCTGGATAGCCGGAGGCTTCGGCCCCATCTGCGTGGAACAGGACAAGAATCTCTGCAGTGTCATGGGCATAGACCGGGGGTTCATGGAGCCCGAGTAAGGCGGGTGACGGAGGGTCACGCCTGTTTCCGCCGCTCCGCCGGAGAGAGCGACGACCGGGCCTGCTGATGTCCCGATACGGGGAGAGAAGAAAAAACCGTGCTTCCTGATGTCGGGGAGTCCTTTACTTTTTTCCGAAAACACTCTATGAATTTCTTTCATGAAGCGGATAGGCCTGTCGGAAGAACATATCGATATCGTATATGAAGACGATCATCTCCTCGCCCTGTCAAAACCCGTGGGACAGCTTGTCATCCCGGGCCGTGACCGTGACGAGGAATCCCTCGCGGTGCTCCTGACGCAACGAATGGGCTGCAAGGTCTTCGTGGTACATCGTCTTGACCGGGAGGCGAGCGGCCTGGTCCTCTTTGCAAAGGATGCCGTCACGCACAGGCAGCTCTCACGGCAGTTCGAGACACGGCGGGTCAGGAAGATTTACTGGGCAGTCGTGGAAGGGCCTGTCACGGCAGACGGGATCGTTGACAGGCCGATCCGGCAGTTCGGGTCGGGGCGCATGGGAACGGACGAGCGGGGCAAGCAATCGCTCACACGCTTTCACGTTCTGGAACGCTTTCGGGACGCGACGCTCCTCGAAGTGGAACTCGTCACGGGACGGCGGCACCAGATTCGCGTGCATCTCTACAGTATCGGACATCCGATTCTGGGTGAAATGAGATACGGAGACGGCTGCCCCGTGGGGGGAGCGGCGCGGTTGATGCTGCATGCAAAGGAACTTTCCCTTGAAAGGCCGGGTGGTCGCGTGATAACGCTTGAGGCAGGCCTTCAGGACAATTACAGGCAGATCCTCAAGTCCCTGAGGGGAAAGGGGATATCTGCAATGTAGACAGGGGGGCTCGATCCTGTCCGGCTCGGTGCCCTCCCCTTCATCATCGCCGTGGATGCCGATTCGCAGGAAGAACACGGTCTCCGCCCTATACCGGGGGCGCCCTGAAAAAGGAAGGCGGGAAAGGGTCAAGAGGATGACTACCAGAGAGGAACAGGTTTTCTTCAAAAGCGGAAGATTTGATATCGAGGGGCTCTATAAAGCCGCCGAGGGAACGAGGGGTGCCGTGATCACCCACCCCCATTCACAGATGGGGGGAAGCATGATGAACAATGTGGTCGAAACAATGGTGACGGCATTGTATGAAGAAGGCTGTTCCACGCTGCGGTTCAACTTCCGGGGCGTGGGGCGAAGCGGCGGCTCCTTCGACGACGGAATCGGGGAACAGGACGATGTGCGGGGTGCCCTGGCATTCCTGGCGAACCGGGGTGTCACCGATAGACTGCTCACCGGGTATTCCTTCGGTGCCTGGGTCAATTCACGGATGGCCGCCGACGGGGATGGCTTTTCCGATTGCATCATGGTATCG
>Ga0272441_10014842_pt1 | contig 10976 bp, 15 predicted proteins | sample SSMProp6N_FD_193582 | JGI IMG/M metagenome (GOLD analysis project Ga0272441, IMG submission 193582) | Marine sediment archaeal communities from Little Sippewissett salt marsh, Falmouth, MA, United States - SSM-Prop-6N | ecosystem: Environmental > Aquatic > Marine > Wetlands > Sediment ...
AAAGAACGCTCCGATCATAGTTCTTCTTCTCTGCGCTGTTTCCAGCGCTCATGCCTTCTATCAACCCATCCAGGGAAGATGGCTGAGTCGCGATCCGATTGGGGAAGAGGACGGACCCAATAGGCAAGTCTTCTGCGGCAACGATCCTGTGAGGACATGGGATGCCTCTGGCCTTTCTGCGACATGGAAATTGTCCGAGAATGACCTGGGCTACAAGGAAGCCACTGACTACGACTTCGGCGCCGTCGAGGTAGAGTGGACCGTGGAGACGTCGTTTGATATCGATAGCAGTTGTTCCGGTTCTCCAAACTGCTTCTCGGCGTGTATAGACAAAGCCGAGGGATCTCAAACGATTTGGTACTCCAAGGGCGGTAGGAAGCGCGTGAACGGAAGATTCCAAACCTTCAAAGACCACGAATGGGGACACAGGGATATCAATCGCAAAATTTGGGGCTATCTAAAGGAGGGCGCTACCGGTTTCGCGGGAATCACGTGCCTTCCAGAGGCTGCCGCGAAGTGCTATGCAAGGGCGATTACGCAGCTATCCAACGTTTGGGAACACAAGAGGATGGAGACCCATAACAGATATGACGCGACTTGGGCCAAGACGCCGGAGGATCACGCTGAATACACAGAGGCCGCGGCGATCGCAGCACAGATATGGCAAAGCACCTACGCAGCCTGGCAAACGAAACTAGAGGAATGCAAAGGTCTGGCTAAGGGCAGTTCCGGAAAGTGACGAAGTACGCATCCCGGACCGCGACCACGGCGTGCCATTGGCAGTATCACATGACCAGAGCCAAGCAGCCAACCAAGCAGAAGAGACGACTCCTCATTTTGTGCGGTGTGCTCCCGGTGGCCTTGTTCGCTCTGGGGGCCCGCGCGCAACGGGGCCGGAAGATCCCTCCTGCGTTCGGAAGACCGTATCTTGTCGGCAACCGACATCTGGTGGCAGTGTCTGAGAGGGGTGGAGAAGTCGTATGCTTGGATTACCGGGCAAAATCCGTGGAATGGCGAACCTTGCTGGGCAAGGACCATTTGACGCTATTAGCGGGGGGACCATCAGACAGGCTTTGCGTTGCCGATAACGGAAGGTTAGTAGAAATGCTGGCCACCACAGGAGAAGTCCTAGAATCTCACACAACCGAGGGCCGCGCGTTTGCCGTGGACGGCAAGGGCGTTGTCTTCTTGGAGGGGCCTCCTTCACAGGAATGCGTCCATCTGGGTGCCTACGATCTGAGCACGAGGAAGATACTCTGGCGGTCCTGCATTCAGGCGCCAGAGTCGAACATTGACTCCCGTTTGTGCGGCAACCGAATTTTCGCTTGTCTCTGGCCTACCCAACTTGTCTTTTCCGGCGAGGTGAGCAGGATCGCTCGCGGGGAATGCCGCCTGGTGTGTCTGCGCGCAAACGACGGGCACATCCTCTGGACCAGGCCGATGTGGACCAACGGTCACTGCACAGTACACTCTTTCGCGTGTGAAACGAACGCTGCCGGCTCTTCTTTCTTCTGGGCAGGGCCCCTCCTTCAGACGGCTGACACCACGGCTTCCGAGACACTGCATCAATACCTGTCGCCTGGCCCCATCCTGGACGTAGCGTTTGGAGGGACGGAAGAAATCCTGGTGCTCTCCGACGAAACAGACGGCGTCGTTCTGACCTTTCTGGATACAGAAGATTTCGCGCTCAACAGACGCCTGCTTCTCGGGCCCGACGCGGGCAACCGCATTCTGGCGGTGGACAAGGAGCATGTGTATGTAGGCGGCCGCTTCGCAGTAGATATGGATGATGGTCAAACCGACGTCCTTGATTTTCGTCACCCTGGATACGCGATTGATGAGGGCCCGGTCCAGGGCAGCGTCCGATATTTCGGCTCCGGCAGGCGAACAAACGTATCAGCCCGGTCAACAAGGTTGATCGCGGCATGGGATGTCCGCAAGAATGTGTTTGAAGTGCTTTTGGAGGAGCCAAACAAGCCTAAGGACGGAGTCCAAGCGGATGGTGCGACAAACGATGGAAACGAGTCGAGTCGGGCCAGCCCCCGAACCAGCAGATAGCGAGCATGCGTAGACTAGAAAGGGAGCAAAGAATGACATCTGCAATAAACGCTCTGATCATAGCTTTTCTTCTCTTCGCTGTTTCCAACGCCAACGCCTTTTACCAACCTGTCCAGGGACGCTGGCTCAGCCGGGATCCGGCAGGAGAGCGGGTAGGCCACAATCTCTACGCGGCACTGGCAAACAGTGGGCCGACCACCGTAGATGCCCTTGGGATGGCAGCTAAGAGTGAGACCTTTTCCTTGAATGGCACACACAGTATCACCGTGAAGAAGACGGTGGGGCTTGTGGGAGTGAAACAACAGGTGGACATAACCTTTGACGTCGATTATGAGATCGACGTGAATCTCAGCGTCGACGGCTCGGAGGTTACCTTCGATGATACTATGATTCACAAGGCTATGGTCATTCGCCCAACGCGTCAAAGTGCCGTTTTTGTGCCTGTGATGGACAAGACCACGAAGATTCTCCTGGAGATTGCACGCCGGCTGGCCAGGAAGCTTGCAGGCGGGAGTAGCATCCCCCTGGAGGTCCTGCTTCGGTCAATCGATGCAACGTCTGAGCTTCGGGGAGTGACCAAGGTTACGTTGAACGGGGACCCTTCCATAGGCAACGGGAAGATTGACTATGAAGGATGCCCCCCAGGCGACTGCAGGAAGTGCTACGAAATCTCGCAAGACTTGTTGGTGAACGCCAGCCTTCAGCTGGTTGGAATTGCACGGGTCAAAGCCATTGAGGAGTCGAAGAAGGAGGCGAAGTCGGCGGCGTGGACCGCCCTTGACAGTCTGACCGCGGCTGACGACTACTGTACGGAGTGTGAGAAATGTCCCTAGGGTTCCACAAGGATCATGCGCCCCCGACGACCTCAGGAGGCGTCGTGGCCTGCGACAGGACTCGCAGCTCGCGTGGCCTCTTCAGAGAGCGGGAGTCCTGTGTTCTTTCTGGGCCTCGGCTGATGGGGGCAGCGATTGGCAGGACGTTCGGCGGGATGCGCCTTGGCCTCGCATTCCTTGTGCTTTCTGTCACAGACCCGGCGGCAGCGCAAAAGGCCCGCGATGCTACGAACGCCTTGGACCGTTCGGTTCACGACTTCGTATACACGAATCTTTCTCTCGACGAGATCCTGACAGATATTCAACAGCGATTCGATGTGGAAGTTCTCGTTGCCGATCCCTTTGTGGGAAGCAGCAGGAGCATGGATGTCAACATGAGAGGTGTATCCTTAGAATCCGCACTGAAGGGCCTCCTCGGTGGCGATGACTCGCTTGAATTCGATAGACGCTTGGGGAGTACTTTCATTCTTCGTCGCGTTCGGCCTAGTGCGCCGACTGGTCCCGCCCCGGACGAATTCGAGAAGCTGGCCTCGAAAGGGGTGTTGCTCGTGTCTCCCGACCCTACAGTCTTGCCGCCTCTTGGGGAAGATACCTACAGCGTCCAGGTTCCTTATGCTGTAAGGGGCTCGTATACGTTGATGCGAACCGGGACAAAGGACGTCACCTTGGAGTGGACTGCTGCAGCCGCAGAGTATCTCGTTTTCGGATATAGGGTGTCGTCTGTCCCTGGCGACGACGGTCGACGTCTGACGGCCATCGCTCTAAGCTACGGCGCACGCACGAAGGAGGGTACAGTTGAATTTGAACCGAGTGATCGCATCGGCATAACGCGGTCGACCTTCCGCATCGATGGGGCTGATGGTGCAGATAGTATGCTCAGTCCCATCAGCTTAGCTGTCCTTGGTTCCTCCTACAGGCTCGTCAGATACAGCTCGCGCGCGACCGGCTGGAGCTGTGAACTGTGGGTTCGACTAGATCGAGCCTCGGCTTCGACAAGCGACTCGCAGCGGGAGAGCGGGGTCAGCCCCGCAAATAGCCGATAGCGAGGATGCGGCGACAGACAGATTGAAGAACCGTAAGCGTTCACTGCAGTGCCTCCACGCCACTGCCGCGGCAGCCCACGACACCAACGGTCCCACGCGGATGGCACCCCTCCGACTCCTAGGTAATCCTACCTAGGGAAATATAGGCACTTCTCTCTATGGCTCATTTCCCTTCTGACATGAGATCCTGACGCTCACGGGAACAGTGCGAACGAATCCGACTGGGCTCGACAGTGGCTGTGGTTACAGCAGAGGGTCAATGTAGCAGGGAGGACGTTCAGATTGCACTCCGCCTGTTCTTTCTGAGAAAAGCGCCAGCCCGCGCAAAAGGTCTTCGTGTGTGTGGGCGACCAGCACCAAGCAAGCGCGTTGAATCACCGCGGCGTGTATTCTGCAGGAACGTCTGCGTGCAGGCGGAGTGCGGATTAACGTTGTGTTGTTCACTTGGCCGTCCAAAGGTAGGCACTACTACAAGGACTACTTTGACGACCGAAAGCATGCAAGTGCATCGGGAGTCGCTTTCGTTCGGGCATTCATGAAGCTGTATGAATACCTTAAGACGATACCGGTGGAGAATGCGTGCCAACAACCGATCCACCTGCTTTGCCATAGCATGGGAAACTTCGTGCTTGAAAAAGCTCTGCGTGATCTGAACCAGAACCTTGCAGGTAAGTTCCCTCATACGTTCTCCGAAGTGCTTCTTGTTTCTGCTGATGTCGACTCTGACGCGTTGGAGTATGACTACAAGTTGCAACGCGTGCCCGAGATATGTCGACGAGTCACGGTCTATTTCCACAGAGGAGATGACGCGTTGATAACCAGCGATTGGACCAAAGGCAATCCTGACCGACTGGGGCAGAAGGGTCCTCGCAAGCCGCTGGACGTACCTGCAGGCGTGGTCCTTGCAGACTGCACAAAGGCTGTTCCGGATGCGTTTCTCGGAACAGAGCACAGCTACTACCTGGACTCGCCTGTGCTCGGTGATATTCAGCAGACTCTCAAGGGGACCCGGGAAGACCAGTTTGGCAACCAGCGTGAGTATATACCGTCTGCAAACGCATATGCGCTCAAGCGAGCGCGGAAGAAGAAATGACGACTCGATGTTCCGCGGCGACGCCTGCCCTCCAGTGGCGGCCTGCACGCACTGGGAGCGAAATCGGCAAGACAAAGGGGATCCCCAGGATTTCCTCATGGTGAGGGGGGGAATCGCAATTCAAGGAGATGAGATCATGGCAAAGAGAAGACCAGATAGAGACGACGGGAGCGCGGATGACAGGAGCCTTCCTGATCAGCCTGCGAACAGTGGCGGCACAGATACAGCTCAATTGCTGAATTTCAATCGCGAACCGCCCGCATCAAAATACGGGGTGGATCTAGAAAAGGCGGCTGAGCTGTTTGGCTACACGTTCCCTGGACTGCTGGACATGTTTTCGACTGAAACCCCGCTACCTGATGGCCAGGTTATCACAGCTCCCACGCACATGATGGGAAAGGATGAGGACGGAATCCGAATCATCTCGTACAACAACGACAAGGGGCAGAACCAGGATGATGTGGCACGCTTCATTGCCCCTGGCGAGATCGCGATTTCGATCAAGCATCACAGCCCTGCCCCCTATTGGTGGGGCTGATCGCGTCGATAAGCGGAAATGCGTTACAAGAGGACATAGCCGAGACGTCTCGGCGGTTCGTACGATTAGGCCGCGATATTCTGGGGACAAGCCCCGGAAATCGCCCGAAAGGAGGCCGTCGAGATGGTGGAAAAACGGGTTTTGAGTCCGGGGCGAGTGCGTCGGGTGCCCAAACAGTTCAGTTGGGTGGATCATTGCCATGAAGTTCGTGCTATGCTTTAGACAATCTGAATCGAATCCAGCCCCCTACTGCGTGGAGGGTGACTTGCCTGCTGAAGCCTGGGCAACCCTGTCGGATTTCATGGCGTTCTCTGATGATGCGCATAGGACTCGGTTCGCCAGGGAATTGAAATCCTACAAGATATCACTGCATCTCTCCCCAACCGGCTCGGTGCGAAACAAGGGCGTCGTTCCTGACGATGAAGCCCTTTCGACGTTTCTCCACAAATACCGCCCCATAATGCTCCAGCGCGAGCCTACGGAATTCAGGAAGGTGTGCGCCATCCTGGTCAGATACTTCGATTGTCAGGCTCTCCGCGACATGGTCAAGGAGTGGCAGCGCGAGTACTCCGGTAAGGCACTACGTGAGATTTTTGAGATGAAGCAAGGCGATCTGCTGCTCACGGCCGAGAGCTTTTTGGATGGCTACTTGAATGCATTCGAGTACCATCGTGACGAGAAGCATCGTGCGCGATTGTCGGCGTTCACCGACATGTTTGAGCCGGACGCAAGGAAGGCTCTCGTGACATTTTTGCTGACGTTCAGGTTCTCCGCAGTCAGTCGAATGCGTGGCGTGATTCGTCAAATGCAGGAGGCAAGACGAATAGATGATGCTCGCAACCGCGCCGATGACTGCCCTCATGCCGTGAACTAAACCGATTGGGCGACCGCCCCCCAGCGAGGCGCCAACATGGACATCAAAGAGTCAGATTTCTCAGCCAAAGCCCTGGAACACGCGAAGCGGATCTCGTCTGGCATCGCCAAGTTGGCCGAAACCATTAAGGACGAGAAGACAGCCACGCCCTTCGCTGACCGTCTCTTGCTCACGCTCCTTGTTGATTCCAGGCATCTGCTGGACTTCGTCGCACCGCTCAAGTCGGTCGGAGAAATCCACGGCATGCCCAAGCACGCGACAGACGGCGCTGACCGACCAGAGCCCATTGTCTTCAGGAAGGAGGATCCGTCCAAGGACTTCGGTCCGTGGTGGCTGGAGAAGACCAGCCGGATTCATGCTGCGCTGTTTATGCTTGCAGAATGGCTGCAGCAGGAGCCGTCAGAACTGAATGCCTCCCTCATCAACTTGCGAATCGGGGAGACTAACCATGTCATCAGCTCCGTGATTCAGCTCTTGGAGGATGACCTCATTATCAGGGAAGTGAAGATTGAGGGGAATGAGGAGGACTAGAATGCTGTTCCTGCGCCTCCCGCTACATCATGCGCGCGCAAGGCAATACGCTTTGTGGGTAGTCCCCTCGGCGGGGCAGAAATGGTCTCTTCATCATTTCTTCGCTTTGTCTGGAGGGAACCTGCGATGAATACTCAGGAGGCGCGACTGCGGAATACGACGCCCTTCCCCGTAGAGCAGCCACTGAAGATCCTCAACGGATAGGCCAGCATACTGCGCGTGCATCTGCGTTTTCTCCATCATCCAATCCGCAAAGCCAAGCCTGGCCCGAATCATCTGCTTCAGCTTCGCGAGATCGTTTGTAACGTATTCCCTCTATATTCAAATGCTGTTTCTCCTGTCACAATTTGCCTACTTGACGGAGGGATCGCGGTCTTCGATCATGGCGAGATCAGTTCAAGAGAGAGGCACGCGGGCTCCCTTCGCTGACCACATCAGGCAAATGGCAGAAGGAGCGAGGAATGAAGCCTTCAGGACACATGCTTGTCTTTACAGCGGTTCTGCTTCTGGCCTCTCCAATCTACGCCTTCTATCAGCCGATCCAAGGCAGATGGCTGAGCCGAGATCCGATTGGGGAGACTGAGAAGCCCCACTTACACGCCTTTGTCGCCAATAGTGCCATCGGGTATGTTGACCCTCTTGGGCTACTCTTCCGCAGAGGGGACTTGCTCGGATTCGGAGGGCCAGTGGATCGGTTCCTTACTCGACTGACCGGTGCGGACAAGGTGATTCGAGGCATCGAGAGGGTCCGCGCCGAGGCCACAGGCACCCCCGATCCTGGCCCACCCAAGCGTTCCTGTGAGGAAACTGGCGGCAAACTTCGTAGCCGACGATGCTGCTGCGGCGCACAGGAGTATTCTCCGGGAGAGTCCTGCTGCCATAGCGGTTCTGTGGCCTCCCAGGATTTCGGTCTATGTCTCGCCAACTGCATTCAACTTGGTGACCCGGTTGGTGCGTCCGGCAAGAAGATCTCTGGCGGCGGCGTCTCGATCCCAAAACACTGGGTCGGCGAGCCCGTTGCTCCTGGCTCCGATCCATACACGACTCCCTATAGCTATCTGAGTCGTGTCATCAGAGAAAGGCCCTTGCCTGGTCAAGTCGGACGCGTTTTGAAGCGCGTTTCTGGGACGACGAGGCCTTTGCGTGCGCTGGGAAGGGCTGCAAACGTCCTCTTCATCGCATACGGTGATTACCTTGCGATGCTAGAAGTGTACTGTAGCTACCAGTGTGACCGTAACCCGTGTCTCTATCAGTTCCTGACGCCAGAAGAGATCCAGGAGTCGAAGAAGAAAGAAGGCGTCTTACGATTCTACGGGAAGAAGGTGCCCCGCGATTGACCTCTCTCTTCCCCTCGAACCGTTCCGAGGTAATGGAAAAAGTCGTCAAGCGATGAAATGTGCACCACTTACCTGGCCAGCTTCTTGGGATAAACGAGGTTACTGGCGGGACAGCCTCTGGGGAATTACGCATTTTGGCTGGAACAAGAGAATCCACAGAGGCATATGCGATCAGTTGGAGCGTCGATCGGATTGGACACCGAGCTTCTGGGACGCATTCGATCGGGACCACCGTAGAATCGAGCGTACGATCTCGCCTCTGTTGCAGCTTCGGATGGCATGGCCAAATGATCGCTTCTTGCCTGATGATCCTTTCGAGATCCTAACGTGGCATTGCACCGACAGTGAAGAACAGATCGATGTCCTCGATGAAATCGAAAGGGTCCTTGGTCTGGCGCATACAGGCTGGCGTGAGCGCGAGGCGTTGCTCGCATCGAGCTATGGCGATGTAATACGTTCATTCGCCGCCAGGTGCAAGGAGCGCGGCATCTGACGATTTGGCTTCCTCCGGTCGCGGGGTCGGTTTCCGTTCTTGAAGCAGGAGAGCTCGTGCATCGATTCCTATTCAATCAAGGCACGATTACGCAAACGAATTGGCTCCCTCCCCCCCCCGACAGCAATAAGGTGGCATACGTTCTCAAGATGAGCGAGATTCTCGGCAAGTACCTTCGACCCGGGCGAGAGTGCGAGGTCCATATCACGTTTACCGAAATGCCTGCAAAGGACGTAACCGCCTAGCTCTTCTGCCTGCCTCGGGGACTCTACCGGTTCATTGCGGACAAGAAATCCCTGCTCGATCATTTCAGGAAAATCGCAACCGACTTGGTGAGAGTGAGGTGAAGGATGAGCGAAACGCTGTCCCTTCGTGAGGCGAAACGGCTGCTCGGTCTGCGCTGGGGCCTGCCGTCGCCCAATGCTGTCGAAGAGGCCTACGCAAGGAAGCTCTCGTACTGGTCGGGCCATTTGAACGGGGCACTCTCCCTCAAACAGCGAGAGCGGGCTTCAGACGCAATCGCGATTCTTCAGGAGGCAAAGAAGGTGTGCCTGGCGGACAGGCCCCCTGCGCACGCGTGTGCTGCGACGGTGCACGTGTCCGTTGCCGGCAGCTCCCCGCTGCCCGGCCGACCAAGCGGCTGGCGCAGGTTCATGCACGTCTGTGCCTGTGTCTTTCGTATGGTCCGCCGCTGCTGGCGGCTATGCTGTGTGGCTGCACGGCAGCTCTGCCGTTTCGTTGTGCTGCTCTTCCGCCTCGCCGCCGCGGTTCCGACAGCCGTCGCCACTGCGGCTTCCTGTGTTGCCGCCCTCGCGCGAGGTCTGATGGATTTCCTCTCACTGAAGTGGTTGTTTCGCTCGTAGAACGCCGGTGAAAGGAGGCGCATGATGCTCTTCGTCTATATGACCCTTGCGGTGCTCGGATCGCTCGCGGTTGCCGCACTGCTCGAGGCAGGTTTCCTGTTTTTCGAGGACGCCCGCCTCATCGGGTTGCCGAAAGCCATATTCCTGAAGACTTCGTACGGCTTGGTGGGGATCTTGATGTTCGCCGCTGCCGGCCCCGGTGCGTGCGCCCGAATGCTCGCCCTGGCCCTGGTCGCTGTCAGTCATGTTGACCTCTGCCGCCAGGGCGATTTGCGAATCAACCCGGTCCAGATAGTCACCAATCTGGGAACGCTGGCCAAGAGACTGTTTCAACGTGTCACCACATAACCTCACAATCGTGGGAGGAATCATGAATTCGCAGACCATAACCGTCGGATTGCTTTTTATTGGGATGGGGATTTTGTTCCTGCTGGGCAAGTATCTGCCCATCGGACGGCTGCCCGGCGACATCACACTGCGCGGCAGGGGCTTCTCGCTGTTCTTCCCGATAACCAGCTGTTTGCTGGGCAGCATATTTCTCGCGCTGATTCTCCGACTGTTTCGGCGAGGGTGAACTCGTGGCAGAGAACTCTCAGAAGAGCCCGGCGCCCGCCACACAACCGGCCGCACTGCGTCCGGCGATGTGGTTCACGGCCCCAGCCAACCTGGACCTGCAGACGATGGCGGCATGCTTGTTCGCCCAGGAATCCGCCCCGTCACTCAGCCCGAACGCACGGGTTCTGCTCAACGCGCGGTATCTGCGCAAGGATGAACATGGCGAAGTCATCGAGCGGCCTCAGGACCTGTTCCACCGGGTCGCGAGCGCTGTGGCGGCGGCGGAATGGGGATACGGAGTGCCGTATCAGCGGGTTGAGGCGATTCAGCGTGAGTTCTACGAAATCATGGCAACCCTGCAGTTCCTGCCGAACTCGCCGGCCTTGATGAATGCCGGCCGCGGGACCGGCATGATATCCGCCTGTTTCGTGATCCCCGTCGAAGACAGCATTGACGGCATATTCACGGCAGTCAAGAACACCGCGATTATCCAGCAGGCAGGCGGCGGCACCGGATTCAGTTTCAGCCGGCTCCGACCGACAGGCGACATCGTGCACTCGAGCGGCGGCCGGACATCCGGTCCGCTCGCCTTCATGCGCGTGTTCAGCGAAGCCACCAACGCCATCCAGCAGGGCGCATTTCGGCGCGGCGCCAACATGGGTCTGATGCGGATCGATCACCCCGACATCGTCAACTTCATCGAAGCCAAGCAGAACCTGTCCGAACTCACGAATTTCAACCTCTCCGTCGCGATCACC
>Ga0272441_10014844_pt1 | contig 10975 bp, 6 predicted proteins | sample SSMProp6N_FD_193582 | JGI IMG/M metagenome (GOLD analysis project Ga0272441, IMG submission 193582) | Marine sediment archaeal communities from Little Sippewissett salt marsh, Falmouth, MA, United States - SSM-Prop-6N | ecosystem: Environmental > Aquatic > Marine > Wetlands > Sediment ...
GCGGCAAGCCCGTTGCCGCGGCTGCTTCGCGGGTCACCGCGCAAATCGCAGCGGACGGCGCGGCCAATTGCGGAAGTCGTGCCGCGTCCACTTCCGCCAATGTCACGAGTTCCTCGCTCCAGCCTATTTGATCGGACGCGTCACACAGCCCGAACAGCAGACCGGAGACATAATCGATACAGGCCGTGCCGGTAAGCCTCATGCAGAACAGGGTCGTGACCGTGCCGAACCAGGCGGCCTTCTCATACACGGTCCGGTCGTTGTCGCGCAGCCACAGCAGGCTGCTCAACGCGAACGTGCCGGGAACAAGCCTGTTGGAACTCTTGCGTTCCAGTATCTGCGCGGCGCCGCTCGCGCGCAGGCGCGCCACCTGTTCCGTGGAACGCTGGTCGCAGTATAGAATCCCGGGTGCCAGCGCTGCGCCCCGTTCGTCGAGCGGGATGAGTGCCGGGAACAGCATGCTGAGCCCGACCCCGCGCACGCGCGAGAGCGGCACGTCCGCGTCGGACGCGGACGCGGACAGCGCCTCGCAAAACGCGTTCCACCATACGTCCGGATCGACCTGCGCCCAGCCCGGGTGCGGGCGGTCCACCGGATAGGGCGCTCTGCCCGCACCGAGCAATGCGCCGTCCGCGCGAAACAGGCAGGCCTTCACGCTCGACGTGCCGATATCGATTCCCAGCAGCAGTTCGTCTGCGGGCATGGCTCACTCCGTGATGGCGATCTTCCAGACGTTCGGGTCGCCAGAATGCAGCAATTGGATGGCCTCCTCGACCTTCTCCAGCGGGTAACGGTGCGAGAGGATCGGGGCAACCTTCACCGCGCCGCGGGCCAGCAGTCCGATCGACGTGGCGTGGTCCCAACAGAAGCCCATCGTGCCCATGACCGTCAGCTCGCGCAGCGTGACGTTCGTCATGTCGAACGGATCCGTTTCGTTGCCCGACCAGCCGATGAGCATGACGGTGCCGCCTTTTCGCACAAGGGGGACCGTCGCGGCCAGCGTCTCGGGCTCTCCGACTGCTTCGATCACGACGTCGGCCCCGCGCCCGCCGGTCAGCTGCATGACACGCGCGTGCAGGTCTTCGTCATCGGCCTTGACAGGGTAGTGCGCGCCGAGCTCGCCGGCAACCTTCAGCTTGTGCGGTGACAGATCGCTGACGGCGACGACGGCGCCCGCGTTGAGGCTGTGCTGCATCGCCATGACCCCAATCGTGCCGCAGCCGATAATCGCCACGAAGTCGCCGATCCCCACCCCACAGCGCTTGACCGCGTGCAGCGCGCCGGTCACGGGCTCCGCGATGGCCGCTTCCTCAAAGCTCAGGTTGGCCGGTTTCGGATGCGCGAACATGGCCTGGGCGACCATGTATTCGGCCAGGGAGCCCGGGATCTGGTGCCCGATGATCTTGAGATCCTGACAGAAGCTGTACCGGCCCTCGCGGCAATCCTTGCACGTGCCGCAGATGAAGAACGGCTCGATGATCACCTCATCGCCCTCGGCCACGCTCTGGACGCCTGCGCCCAACGCGGCGACGGTCCCGGCGCATTCATGGCCGAGTATGATCGGATAGCCGATCATCGGATGCTTGTTCAGATACCCGTCGACATCGGACCCGCACAGCCCGGTCGCCTTGACCTGCAGCAAAATCTCGCCGGGCCCCGGTTCCGGGACGTCCAGCTCCTGCATTTCGATCTTCTTCGGCTCCGTGCAAACCGCCGCCTTCATCTTCTTCATGTATCAGTCCTCCTACGCAAATATGGCCGCCGTCTCTTCCATCTTCTCGGCGATCGCCAAATCGTAAGGGCAGCGCTCTTCACAATCGCCACACGCGACACACGCGTCGGCCTTGACGTCCAGCTTGGCGTATTGTTCCCGCAGCTTCTCGTCTTTCGTGTGCTGCCATTGCATCAACAGCCGCATCACGCGCGGGATGTTGATCTCCCGGCTGCAGGGCTGGCAGTACCCGCACTGCCGGCACAGGTCCGCGCCCCAGTTGTTGGCCGCCTCTTCCAGTTGACGCATGTCGTCCTGGGAAAGCGCCGCGTCGGCGTTGCCGGCGGGCACCAGCTCCTCCAGTTGCGCCATGGAGTCGACGCCCGGCGCAACCGTGGCAATGTGCGGGTTTTCCACGACGTAACGGACGAGCTGGGCCGGCGGCAGCCTGCTCCCCGCTTTCAGGTTCCAGGTCAGTATGCCGCCGCCGAACGGCTTCATGACCGTGATCCCGATCCCGCGTTCTTTGAGCATCGGAAACAGCTTGGTCGCCGTGATTTTCGGGTCTTCGCCGTCGCCCGGGCTGCGCTTGCTGTGCAATATGTTATACGCCAGGGTCACCACGTCGACCTCGTTCTCGTCGACCAGCTGCCGGACCAATCCGGCATCGCCGTGCGAAGAGTAGCCGATCGCCTTGACCTTGCCCTCCTTCTTGGCCTGCACGATGGGCGCGTACAAGTCGTTCTCTCGGACCTTTGCATACGCCTTTGGCGACGAGATGTCGTGCAGCTGGTACACGTCCAGGACATCCACGCCCAGACGTTCCCGGCTCGCGTCGATGTCTGCGGCAATCACCGCCGGGTCTGTCGATTTCTGCCACGAATGCGTTCGGGTCAGGATGACCGGCTTCGCCGCGCTCGCCTTCAACCCTGCGCCGACCCCCTGTTCGGCGCGGCCGCCGCCGTAGGCGAGGGCCGTGTCGATGAAGGTCACCCCGCGCTCCAACGCGCGGCACACGATCTCGACGATCGCCTGGCGGCTCGTCTCGTCATCCTTGAGCAGGCCGGCCCGCGCAAACCCCAGCGTGCCGATCCCGACGACCGATACCTGCATTCCTGTCTTGCCCAATTCCCGGTATTCCATGGCATCTCCTCCGTCTTCGGTTTGCCCGGCCACACGTCCTGGTTGCCGGTTGACTCCCTTTGTCCTTTGTCCATCCGGCTCCCCACTTCGTCGGCCACTTTGTCGGCTCCTTCGTCGATCCCGCCCTTGGTCGTGCCCACCCCCAGCCGGATTCGACAAAGGTTCCGACAAAGTTGCCGACGAAGGTTTCCCTCCTGCCCCCACACCCACATCACCCGCCCCCCGGCAGCGTGAGTTGAATCATCCCCGCGTTCTGCATGTGCCAGGTTTTGCCCTTGGTCGCAACCCACATGACCCACTGGCGGTCGGCGGCCTTGAAGACGGTGATGTTGAAGCGGAGTTTCGGCTCCACAGCCGGTTGCGGCGGCCGGATATTCATGGCGGCCAGCGGCACACGCCATTCGGCCTCCCAGCTACCGCGCGCTTTCTGTATGGCCGCGAACTCGGCGGCGGCCTGCACCCGGCGGATCAGCGCGGCGGGCGCGCCCGCTTCCGCGGAGCAAGTCCACTTGCCGGACGGGAACCCGCGCAACACGATGATGGGTTTCTTGCCGGCTGCGTTTGCGAGTCCGGTACCTGCGGCCTGGATCGCGATCTCGACGGCATCGTCCCGGCCCCAGTTGGCCGTTTGACTGAGCGGCTTCCTGGGATGCACCTCGTTGCGGATCGCGACGAACAAGTTCTCGCCGTCGTGCGTCAGCCAGGCATGGCTCTTGCGTTTTGCCGGTTTGCCATTGATCTGCACGTCGAGCAGAAGCGTGCCGTCCGACTCGCCCTGGTTCCATTCAGCAGGCCGAATCGTACCGTCGATCTTGATCTCTGTGCCGGCCTGCGACACTTCGAGCGTTTCCTCGCCGATTACGGCTGCCGTCCAGCCGGGAATGGGATACTCTTCCACGACCGTCTCGTCGCGCTGTTTTCTGCGATCTCGCGGCGGCAGCGGGCCACGCCGGTATTCGCCGATGTACAGCCCGATCTTTTCCAGCGGGATCCGCTTGAACCCGAGCTTCCAGGCCGGCGAATCGGGCCGCAGCCGATAGTCGTCGTTCTCGGCATCCACGAAGCGGGGCTCGGCAACGAGGGAATGGGTGTCGAACCCGAGCTTTTGCCATTCGGCGAGCGTCGTCACGCCGCCGCCCTTCGGGTTGTAGGTGCGGCCCGCCACCTGCACTTCCTCGCCGCCGCGCCAGACGAGGTTGTGATCGCACGTGAACCGGTCGGTCGGCACGCGGTTGAAGTTGTAGAGCACGCCGTCCTGCACAAAGATGTTCCGGCGCACGACGTTGTCGACAGGTTCCCCGACGCGATCTTCGAGTATGTCCACCAGTTCAGGGTACCGCTCGCGCCAGGGCGCGCGCTTGTAGTCTATGGCGGCCAGCCGCTTGTCGAGCGTGCCCTTGCCCTTCTCCGGCTCCTTCTGCCAGCCGATACCGCGGTTGTCAATGTGCACGGCCCAGCCGCTGTGGACGAAGACGTTGTTCTCGATGACGATGTCGCGGCCGCCGCCGGCCCGAATCACGCCGTGCCCGAACCGGTAGAAGAGGTTGCCGTAGATGTGGAACCCGCTGAGCTGATCGTCGAGATGGATCCCGAACGCGCCCGGCAGGTGCCGCACCGGTGAGGAATAGAGAAAGACGCCGCGCCTCTGATCGGTGCGGTCGAACCCGTAGCCGTTGATATCGTGGAAGGCGTTGTAACGGATCACGTTCCCGCGTTCCGTCCAGTCGCGCCCGCCGTACAGCGCGCCGCCGTGGCTCGAGATCTGCATCGCGTGGTGCATATCGTTGTACTCGAACACATGGTCGTTGCCGCTCACCCCGAGCAGCATATGCGGGCCGTCATGGAGCAGGTTGTGCCCAACCAGGTTCCCGCAACCCGTGACCGCGATGGCGGACGCATAGGTCAGGTGCCTGCGGCCGACGTGATGGATGTGGTTGTTGACCGCACGGTTCCGGCCCGGGCTGAGCGTCTTGCGGGCGCCGCCCTCGAGCAGGATGCCGCGGCGGCCCACGTCATAGATGTCGTTGCCCAGCGCCGCGTGGTTCGTACCGCTCGCGATCCGGATACCGTCCAGCCGCACGTTGCGGATCACGCAGCCGCCGATGACGTTGTTCGCGCCGCCCGAAATCACGACGGCATCCCGCGTGCAGGATTCGATGATGAAGTCGCGGACGGTGATATTGGATACGTCTTTCATCCGCAGAATCGTGCCCAACCGTGATGCCACGACCTTGCCTTGACTGAGGGATTTGGGCGGCCAGAAGTAGAGCACTTCCTTCTCGCGGTCAAAATACCATTCTCCCGGCGCATCCAACTCCTCGAAGACATTCCGGAAGTAGTACCGCCGGCCCGGATGCACGCGCGAGAGCACCGCCTGCCCGTCGAGATGGATGATCTTCTTGTCGGCATCGACGGATCGGACGCCGATGTGCTGGTCGAAGTAGTTGTAGCGCGGGAACCAGTGCACCTGCGCCTCGGTCGGCCGTGACCACCGGGCGGGCCGGTCGCCGCTGTAGTGGAACCAGTCGCGGGTCGATTTTGTCACCCGGGGTATGTACGCCCATTCGCCCCAGCGCGGGTGGCCCGGAATCCTGTTCGGCCAGCGCGCGAGCGGCATGCGCTTGCCCTGAAAGAACAGCTCGAATCCCGGCGCGTTGCCTGAATATCTCCGCACTTTTACGGCTGGTATCTCCTCGAGTCCCAGCCCCGCAACATCGGCCTGTAGCACGTTGTCTCGAAACGGCTTGAACCCCTTGATCTCAACGCCGCCGATCAGCCGGACGCGTTCGCCGGCGCGCGCGCGGTATGTGATCCGAGCGCCGGCCCGCGGCGAGTCCTCGGCCTCGAGCCTGAAACTCTCGGTCAGGAAATAGTCGCCGGCGCGCACCTCGACAACGACGTCGCCGGCCGGCTTCTGCGCGCGGAGCCGGTCGCGGGCGCCCGTCAGTGTGGCCAGCGGCTTCTGCGCGGTGCCGGGATTCGTGTCGTTACCGTGCGGCGCGACGTGGAGTGTGCCGGCGTGGAGCATGCCCGCCGACAGCACCAGCGTTGTCCACGAAGCGATCGGCCCGACTCGAATGATTCGATTGAATCGATTCATTCGACTAATTCGATTCACTCGACCAGTGCGATGGATCACGGGCTCTTCCTCCTCTGTCGACTTCGCCGGGCTTCACAAGCTCCCCGCGCAGAATGATGCCGGCGATCCGAACAGCCGTGCCTTTGCTCTGCTCCAGGCGCGTGCCGCTGACACGCAGCTCGACCTCGTGCAGCCCGGGCTTCAGGTTCTCCTTGAGCATCGCGTAGAAGACGCGCCAGTTCTTCAGGCTGTGCTTGTTGATGAACCGCACGGTTCGGCAGGCCCGCCCGTCCACCTTTGCGTGCAGCATGCCGCCGTCCTTGCCGATGATCTGGTACACGCCGAACGCGGTGCCGCGGAACGAGAATCGGACCGTCTCGCCGGCGTCCGTGGCCATGCGCAGATCGGGGAAGCGCTCGCCGAAACGCGCCTTCAGACGCTCACGCGTCTCTGGTCCCCAGCCGCTGCTCAGCTCGCAGTCCGTGATGCTGACCAACCGCGCGTCCTCCCAGTTCGCGGGCGAAATCGGGACAGGCAGTTCGTTGCGGCCGGGCGAGGCAGTCGCCCGCATCTGTTCGAGGCAGCCGATCAGGTGCTCGGCATAGATCTTGTGGCCGACAGGGCCCGGATGCACGCTGTCCAGGTAGCACTTCTTCCAGAACGCGCCCGACCCGTCGCCCGCCGCCATGAGTTTCTGCGCCATGTGCCAGCCGACATTGATCGACGGGATCCCGTAGTGCTCACCGACTTTCTCCTGGGCCGCCACGGTATGCGGGCATTTGCCCGTCCCGTACGTGGCGAAAGCCGCGCGGTTCAGGACCTGCACGAAAACGATGTCCGTGGCCGGATCGTGTTTCCGGGTCTGACGCACGATCCCTTCAATCGTGTCGACACAGCGCTTGTAGGACATGGACAGGTCGTTGACGCCGAACTCCACGAAGAGCAGGTCCGGCGCTCTGTCCAGGACTTCGCGTTTCAGTCGGGCCGCGCCCAGGTCGGAGTGTGTGCCGCCGGTCGGATCGTGGATCTGGACGAGCGTCGCGTTCGGGTACGCCCGCTTGAACCACGCGAACGTGAGGTCGCGCCAGCCGTGCGCGCCGCCGCCAGCCGTCACCGACGCGCCGAGATACGCGACGCGTACCTCATCCCCGCGCGCGAGCTTGGCGTACACGTTCGGCATGCCCCGACGCGCGTGGAACAGAAACGGCTCGATCGTCGGGAACTCGCCCGGGTCGCGCGCGAAGAGCGTGGAGGCCCACAACCCGATCAGTCCGATCCGGCGGATCCGTCCGATCATGGCACCGCGGTCTCGCATATGAGCGCCTCCTACTGCCCCTCAATCGCGTCGATCACCACGCGCATGAACTGCGGCAAGTACCCGTAGTACACGCCCGTGATCAGGTTCCCGTCCCGCACGACCTGCTCGTTCACCCACTCGGCGCCCGCGTTCCTGAGATCGATTTCGATGTCGCGCGGACTCGTCGCTCTGCGCCCGCGCAGGATGTCCGCGCTCACCAGGACCCACGGGCCGTGACAGATGCTGGCAATGATCTTCTTGCGCTCGTCCATCGCGCGGACCAATGCCAGGGCCGGCTCGTGCCGGCGCAACGCCATCGGGCCGTGGATCCCGCCCGGCACGATCAGCGCGTCCAGCTCGTCGGCATTCATTTCATCGATCGCCGCATCGGTCCGGGCCAGATCGAGCCCGTCCTTGCCATGCCGGCCCTCGCCCCGGTAGACGGTGTCCTTCTGAGGGCCGCAGACGATGACGTTCGCACCCTCTTCCCTGAGCCGATAGTACGGGACCCAAAACTCGTGTTCATAGATGCCCGTTGCCGCCAGCAACGCAATCTTCTTTCCTTTCAATCGCGGTGGTACGCAAGCCATGGTCCTGTGCCTCCAGGATTACGGGCGCCTGTTCACCTTCGCCGCGACGTCGCGCGCGAAGGACGGCGATTCGATCGCGAGCTTGCCGTCAATGCACCTTGCCTGTGTTCCGTCGACGACCTTACCTTGCCAGCAGTCGTACCATTCGATTCGATACGCGCCATCAGCTAGTCCGAGCACGCTCGCCGAGACCTTGCGCGCGGGCCCGGGCCCGATCCCGGCGATCACTTCGCTTGCGCGGCTGCTCGTGTTCTGGATCCAGAGCCAGGCGCCGTCCGTGCTCTGCCGGCCCAGTACGCGGCTGGGCGACAGCCCGGTCGCGTAGCGGCTGATCCGGTAGGAAACGTCGAGCCGGTCCTTGCCGACCGCCTCGACCATCACCTCATGCTTGCCGGGCGGGACATCGATAGAAACGACTTGCGGCTGCTCGTAGGTGACCGTCCAGTTCTGCCATTTGTCCGGGCCTTTCGCCGTCTTGCCCTCGCCTTTTGCCGCCGGGAACTTGGTGGTCTTGGCGAGTTCGCCGTCCACATAGATCTTGAGCGCGTTGGACTCGTCGCCGACCGAACTGGTCACGAGCACCTGGAACTCGGCCGGCACGCCGCAGTCCAACACGAAGACCGGCTTGGTCTTGCGGTTCGGCTTGCAGTGCAGGTACCGCTGCAGATGCTCGATGTTCCCGACCTCCCGCGTCTTCGGGTCGACGGGGAACCGACTCACAGCCGCCTGCTTGAAACCGTCGTGGCGATTTGACCCGCCGTGGAAGGATACGTTCCGGTACGAGGGCGGACCGTCCGCTCGCGCGGGTACGGTCACGACGTTCTCGATGCGGACCGGCGTCATGCGCGGATGGTTCCACGGCACGCCGGCCTGCCAGTCGGCGAATGCCTTGTAGTGTCGGAACAGACCGTGCTTCCGCAGGTAGGGCACGTACCAATCGGCTTCTCCGCATCCGCCGCTCAGCGCGGTGGCCCACACGGCGTTGTGTACGGAAACGCCCTCGGTATCGGCCTCCTTGGCGGGCGGCCCGAACTCGCCGAAGAGCACGGGCTTGTTGAGCTTGTTGTGCGCCCAGTCGGCATAGCCTTGTGCCGTGGCTGCCACATCGAGTCGGTCGTACACATGCTTCTGGGCGAAGTCGAGCTCGGGAAGACCCCAGAGGTTGTCGTCCCTGGTGTGGCTCGAGGTGCTGATCGGGTGGGCGTAGGGGTCGATCGAGCGGAGATAGCGCGCCATGTCGCGGTGCCATGCGACAATCGGGGCTTTCGGGCCCTGGATCTCGTTGAAGAACTCCCAGGCGAACAGGTTCGGGCTGTAGCCCCAGCGCGCGACGAGGTAGCGCAGCTTCTGGCGCACGAGCCGGCGCGCCTCCTCGTTGGTCCAGAACGCGCTGGACTTCTCGCACGGGCCGCCGAACTTCTTGAGCGACCAGTTCGTCATCTGGTACCACTTCCCGCCGCCGCCCCCGATCACGATCCCTTCGTAGATGCAGAGCATCATCTGGATTCCGAGCGGCTCTGCGCTCTCGAACACGCGGTCGGCCCCGTGGCAGAACCGCTGGTGGTACCAGCCGGGCCCGAGGAAGCCGAGCGCGGAGTCGAAGGGCCGCTCGATGGGGTGATAGCCCCCCTCAATCCTGAACCGCACGAAAGAGCCGCCGAACTCGGCGAGTTCGCGCAGCCGGTCCAGTTTGCCGGTGTTGAATCGTGTCTGGAACGGCTTCCCGACCTGGACCCAACCGGACCCGAGATGGTGCCCGATCGCGTGGTACGGCGTGCCGTTGTCGTATTCGAACGCGCGCCTGTTCGGGGCCACGCGGCAGAACCCGTTGTACTGGCCTGGCAGGCAACGGAACGTGCCTGTCGCCGACTTCACGGTGGCGCTCCGGTCCCGTGCGGTGAGCTGGTATCTGTACGTGCCCGCGCGGCGCGGGGTGAAGCGCACCTTCCATTGCGGGCCCAGGATCTCGGTGTCTGTACCGTCCTCGTTGGTCCTGAACGGGGAACAGAAGAAGGCAGGCACGCCGATACGTTTGCCGTCCGGCGTGGCGAACAGGCAATCGACGGCCACTTCACGCGGGTCGAACGGATTGCTGTAGGTTGCCGCCAAGGCGAAGGTGATTTCGAACTTCTCGCCGCATTTCAACTCCTTGACGTTGACGTTGAGCGGACCCATCCGCAGCGGCTTGTTCATGACCAGGCCGCGCTCGCGCTTGTAGGTCGGCAGCTCGGCTTTGCCGAGCGGCATGTCAACGCCTCGGGCGGAGAACGCGCCAATCAGGGCAAGACAAATAGGAAGAGCGGCCATCGGTCGCGAGACGGACCTCTTTCTCATTTTCGTTCCTCCAATAGAAGCACTCTGGCGCGAAAAGGTTCCAGGGAAATGCTGCCCTTCACGGCTTTCCCGTCCAGATCCCTGTAGGCGGCCTCGCCAAGGGGCACTCTCTTGAGTCGGTCCGTATCATTGTAGAAAAGCGCGGATCCGGCCTGGGCCAGCCGGAAGCAGGAATGTGTGTCCTGACCGAGCTTCTCTTGCCATTGCGCGAACGTATAGACTTGTCTGGCTTTACGCAGGCGATATTCAACGACTTTGGTGGCCGGGCTGTACCAGCGGTTGTTGTCGCAGGTGCCGAAGTCGAGATCCGGATAGCCTGACCTCGCATACAGGCCAACCTGTTTCTTCGAGGTACAGAACAGGACGTTGCTCACAATCGTGTTTTCGACCATTCGCGCCGGATGGCCCGTGTTCTCCACCATGTGCAGTTGGCGGAAGTTGTTGTAAAACGTGTTCTGCGCGACGCGACAGTTCTGAGCGTTATGCAGGAATACTCCGTAGTTTGCGCAGTGCGCAACCGTATTCTGACTGGCGATCACGCCGTCGGACTCATCATCCAGGTAGATGCCGTTGGCTTCCGTGCCGGTATAGGACGGATTCTTGCCTGCCGTGGATCCCACCGAATTCAGAATGATGTTGTTCACGATGCGTGTGCCGTCTGAGCCGGCATGGGCCACATAGATGCCACCCCCGTCGTCCAGGGTCAGGCAGGAATGGTCGATGCGATTGCGCGCAATGATGCTGTTTCGTGTACGGTAGAGGCAAATCCCTACGTACCCCGTACGGTCGATGCGGTTGCCCGTTATTCGGTTGTGGGGGCC
>Ga0272441_10014845_pt1 | contig 10975 bp, 9 predicted proteins | sample SSMProp6N_FD_193582 | JGI IMG/M metagenome (GOLD analysis project Ga0272441, IMG submission 193582) | Marine sediment archaeal communities from Little Sippewissett salt marsh, Falmouth, MA, United States - SSM-Prop-6N | ecosystem: Environmental > Aquatic > Marine > Wetlands > Sediment ...
TGACCTTGCCCACTTCATCGCGGACAAAAGCGACCTGGGCTTCGACATCTTTCCAGAAGAACTCGTTCGGGGAACGTGGGAAGATCTCCGCCTTGCTCTGGCCGGTCAATTGCGCGAAGAGCCGATCGTTTTCCTTGGTCACCGTTAGAACGAGGCTTCCGGCGTAGTCGTATCGACCCACGTAGTCGTCGTACACAGCCGGATCGATCGTCTCGTCCACTCGGAAAGAGGTCTGCTGCTCCATCTCCTCGAACAGGTAGATCTCCGCGACACGATGCGCGAACTGTGTAACGGACAATTCAGGGATTCCGGGCAGGCAGTTGGCTAATACGGCCACGGTGGTCTTCTTCTCGGGCAATTGCATGAGGAAGCTGCTGAATCCGTGAAGCCCGCCGCCGTGTGAGATCACCTTCATGCCCCGAAACTGGCTGATCCCCCAGCCGTAACCGTACGCTTCGCCCGTACCCTTGGCAATCTCGCCGTTGTTCAACGTCGCGGGTGTGAAAGCGGCCTCCAGACTCGATTCGGTCAGCACCTTGCCGGCGAACAACGCCGTGTTCCAGCGGCACAGGTCCCCAACGGTCGAATACAGGGCCCCTGCGCCTCCGGCACGCGACATATCCCAGTTCTGGGCCTTCTGGGGTTTGCCCTCCAGGTACGAGTAGCCCGTCGCCTCGTGGTCCAGAATGAGATTCCAGCGGTGAACCCCGGTATCGTTCATCTTGAGCGGGTCGAAGAACGTGTTTTTCAGGTAGTCGCCCAGGGATTTTCCGCTGACCTTCTCGACGATGCAACCGAGCAGGAAATAGCCCGAATTGCAGTATAGCTGGCTTTCACCGGGATCGAAATCGAACTTGTCGTCCTTGAATGAGTTCACCAACTCCTCGGGTGTCGTTTCGACGGTGACCGTCTTCATGAAGTCCGACTTGCTCGTGTAGCTGTGAATCCCTGAGGTGTGTGTCAACAAGTGATGGAGCGTTACTTCATCACCCCGCGGGAAATCCGGGAGAAACTTCGACAGTTTGTCGCTGACATTGAGCTTTTCCTCTTCCTGGAGTTTCAGAATCGCGGCCGCGGTGAACTGCTTGGTAACCGACCCGATCCGGAACTTCGTTTCCGGCGTAGCGGGCACCCGAAGCCCGACATCCGCACGTCCATAGCCGCGTTGGCAGAGCACCTCGCCATCCCGCGCGATCAAGGCCGCCACACCGGGGTACTCCTCCTTAACGACCCGCTCGAAGAGCCAGTCGACGATCTTCTCTCTGGCGGGCATGGGGATACTGTCGTTCGCTCCCTTCGCCCGCAGGTGATCGACGGCGTCTGTCCGACCGGCCATCGCGGCCATGTGCAGCGCCGTCAGACCGGGGTTGACCGTCGCGTTGACGTCGGCCCCATGTTCCAGGAGCATGTCGATCGAATCCAACTGCCCGCCCCGGGCCGCCGCGACCAGCCGCTCGGCTACTTGTTCGGGCCCCAGGACGCGGCATGAGAAACCCCAGTCGCCGCTGCCGTTCTGGACCTTCAGGACCAGGTGATTGCGGCCCTTGCGGAACGTTACCGGGACGAGGTCGCTGTCGGCCGTGCAGGGGCGCTGAACCCAGTTCTCGTGGATCAACTCGCCGTTGAGCCACACCTTCACGGCATCATCACTGCCGATTCCAAGGAGCACCCGCCTGGCCTCAGGCATCCGGACCCGCGCCCAGGCGTACGCAATGACATGATCTTTCTGCCCGAGCGCCTGGGCCAGGTTGACGGTGTCGCTTTCCGAGGCGAACGGAGTCCATTCGTACTCCTTGCCCGCCATTGAGATCCTGGCTCGGAACCGATTCGTGCGGAGGGTATCCATATCGAAGGCGTGTTCCTGTTGCGCATCGTCTGGCGTTGCGGACGCATCGTCGCCGACAGGAACGGGCCCCAGAAGGAGCCATCTCGACATGAACCGTCCGTCCGGCAGATTTCTGTATCTGGCCTGGCCCAACAGCGATTGTGCGGAGGAGCCGGCTTTCCCGCTTTCGGCCGCAAGAGCAGGCAGAAACAGGATGCCGGTCATCAAGCACGCGACGATGCAGCTTCTGCGGAACTCGACCTTGCGCATGGTATGAACCTCCTGATGCATACGTCAATCTTGCAGCCGACCCGAAAAGGCAATGGCCCCGGACACTCTATCCCGTGAGTCGCGTTGACCGCTTGAAAATAGCAGGGTCGCTTACGACAATCAACAGGAATATTGTCTCTCTTCGCTCTAAACGCTTATTGAATAGAAACTTAGAGTAGATGCGCTGTCATTCCAAGACGTCCAGACCCCGTTGAAGGGCGTGCCGGCGAGGGGCGGAGACTTCCAGGCGTGTGGGCCGGCGGTTGATTTCCGCGTGCCGGTATGCCTGGTGGCAGGGGTGGTACTGGTCCATGATATTGATCGTGGTGTGCGGGCTAACCTGTTCCGCCAGGAAATCGATGATCTGGAGACTGCCGGCCAGATCGTTCGGCAGGACGAGGTGGCGGACCAGCAGGCCGCGGGTAGCCAGGCCGCTTTCGACCTGAAGATCGCCCACCTGGCGATGCATCTCCTGCACGGCATTGAAGTTGACGGTCGGGTAGTCCCTGGCCCCTGACAGCCGCTCTGCGACTTCCGCATCGGCGTACTTCATATCCGGCATGTAGATATCGATCAGACCTTCGAGCATCCGCAAGGTTTCGACGGAATCATAGCCTCCGGAATTATAGATCGTTGGCAGCCTCAAGCCGTCCGATCGAGCCAATACGATGGCGGCGGCGATCGGGGCGGCCAGGTGGGTCGGCGTCACGAAATTGACGTTGGAGCAGCCCAGATTCTGAAGGTCAAGCATGGTCCAGGCAAGCTGCTCGACGCTTCGGCGGCGACCGGCTCGGCCGTGGCTGATATCATGGTTCTGGCAAAAGACGCACCGCAGGTTACAGCCGGCCAGGAAGATCGTGCCGGACCCGCCCGGGCCGACCAGGACGCTCTCCTCGCCGAAATGCGGTGCCGCCGAACTGACGATCAGTTCGTCGCCGATGCCACAGAAACCGATCTGCCCCAAGCTGCGATCGGCCCGACAACGGTGTGGACAGAGTACGCAGGGACTCATTCGATTCCATAGCGTCGCCACATTGTCGCTGTATGAGTTACGATCGGTCATAACAGCATATTGAGAAATATCGGTCTTTCCTGTATACTGATTTGAGTTCTGCAAAAGGGATATGCCGCCTGCACTGTGAGGGAAAGATCGGTTTCATGGTTTTTCTCTGTTGGGCTGTAAGTTCCTTAAAAATAATGAGTTAAGCTGATTTCTCAAGGAAATCGAGAAGGCGATTTCTTTGGATGAGACGGTCGAACATCCATTTTGCGGAAGTCCAGTGCCACGTTCACAGCCCTTTTGGGATCAGGATAACGCAGGAAAAGACCCGGATGACAGAACAAAACGCTGATTTGGCGCATCTGATCGGTGAGAAAACGGTCGTCAAGCGTGCGGACCGCTCTGCCCCAGAGGACTGTGCCTCTCTGGCCGGGCGGCTTCGGCACGGCGAACGAACGGCAGCCGAAGAACTCGTCGATAGCTACTACGAGCGGGTGTATTTATTCATGCGGGCCATGGGGCACGATCGTCAGATCAGTGAGGACCTGACGCAGGAAACGTTCCTGCGGGCGTGGTACCATATCGGGCAGTTACGAGACGGCAAGGCCCTCAACGGTTGGCTCTTTCGCATTGCGGGCAATGCGTCCCGGCTGTACAGGCGACGGCACAAGAACAGGGAGACGGTCGATTTGGACAGTATCGAGCCGCCTGCCGGCGGTTTGGACGGCCCGAAGAGGGCCGGTGATCGTGAGCGGATCGGTCATCTGCACGAGGCGGTGGCACGGTTGCCATGGAAGCTCAGACAGGCCATCGTCCTGCATTACATCGACCAGTTGACGATTGCCGAGGCGGCCGAGGCGGCCGGTATTCGGCAGGGAACGCTGAAAAGTCGGCTGCACCGTGCCCTCGAAGCCTTGAGAAGAGAGGTGCCTGACGAGCGGGATGCTTGGTAGACATACATGGCGGGAACTGGAAGGTGGGAGTAGTTATGGGAACACGTAGAATCGAGGATCTACTGAAAGAACTGGGGGATGGCATCGAGCGTGCCCGGCCGGGATTGCGTCAGGAGATCAGAAATCGAATCCCCCATCGGCTGATCCCCCATCGGATGGATACCATCAATATCATCGTGGACTTGCGTATCAGCCGGCTGGCGGCCGCGGCAGCCATCCTGGTGGCCATGGTCCTGATTGGCGGCTTCCTGTCCGGCCGGGATGCCGCCGGAAAGCGGGTTTACGAGGACACCAACCTCCTCCTGCGATATACGCTGAGCGGTGAGAATGTGTGCAAGCCCCAGATTCTGGACAGCCTGGCGAAGTTCCGCGACGACCTGACGGCACAAGGCCGCGAGGTGGTCTACTACGGCGATCAGATCGATCTGAAGGACCGCTACGCCGTTCTCATGCACTGGAGACTGCCGGATGATGAATATGGCGTGGTCCTGGCGGATCTGACCGCACGGACGGTCAGCGCGCGGACCCTCATTACGCTCCAGGCCCACATGCTGCAGGAAAACGTGGGCAAAAAGTAGATGGGGCCCCGCCGGCCGCCGCGGTTTCCGCCTTGCAACGTTCGCTCGCGTCTGATAAAATATGGGAGACAGGTGGCTGTAACATCGGATTTCTGCAATCTCGCGATTGGAAGGGTATTTTGCCATGGTCAGACGCAAAGGTTTTACACTCATTGAGTTGTTGGTCGTCATCTCCATCATCGCACTGCTGATGGCGATCCTCATGCCGGCACTGAGCCGGGTCAAGAAACAGGCCCAGTCCGTCGCCTGCATGTCGCGGCTGAAAAGCTGGGGCCTGATCTACAAGCTCTACACGGATGACTTCGCCGGCAGTTTCCCCCTCGGCTGGGGGGCAAGCGCCTCGACCCAGTGGATGGTTTCCATGCGCAGCTACTACAATGCCGATGACGATATGCTGTTGTGTCCGACGGCCACGAGGCTTGTCCTGGGCGGCGGCGATTCGGCCACCTGGAAGGCGTGGACGCGGAACATTGGTGGGTACGACTACATCGGCAGTTACGGCAACAGTTCATGGACGGACAACATGTCCGCGGACCGCGGAGACCGAAAGAAGGAGTGGTTTTGGAAGACCACGCAAAATTTTCCCAGGGACAAGAGTCCCAGTACGGTTCCCGTTCTCGGTGACTCGACGTGGCACGATGCGTGGCCTCGGCACACGGACACCCCTATTCAAAACTTGTTCGGTTTTGGATATGGCGATCAGGGGACGAGCGGCGAGATGAACCATTTCTGCATCGACCGGCACAACGGGTGGACGAATATGACGTTCGCTGACTGGTCGGTTCGCCACGTAGGGCTCAAGGAACTGTGGACCCTCCGATGGCATCGCGCGTTCGAAATCAACGGTCCCTGGACAAAGGCCGGCGGCGTTACCGGCTCCGATTGGCCACAGTGGATGCGGAAGTACAAGGATTACTGATCGCGGCTGCTCATCCGCCTGTTACGAAGGAGGCCGGTGCTCATGAGAAACCTGCTGCCAGGCTTCACGAATCTTCCGCGGAAGCCAGGTACCCATAAGCGCGGGTTTACGCTGATTGAACTGCTGGTTGTCATTTCGATCATCGCGCTGCTGATGTCGATTCTGATGCCGACGATTGCACGGGCCAAGAAGCAGGCCCAGTCCGTGGCCTGTCAGTCGATCGTCAAGCAGTGGGGTCTGGTCTACACCATGTACGTCGACGACAACAATGGGCTTTTCCTCGCCGGCTATCACCACGGCAATCACGTCGCACAATGGCACAAGGCCCTCAAGCACTTGTACCAGGAGAAGATGATTAACTTCTGCCCCGTGGCCAAGCGCAATCGCATGGAAAAGGCGGCAGGTACGGCGGGCTCGGCCACCTGGTCGAACATCGCCGGTGGTACCTTCTATGCCTGGGGCCAGGATGGCGGCGATTCCTACAGCGGCGGCAGCTACGCGGAAAATGGGTGGGCAACGAACCCTCCGGACGACAAGGCATCCGGCCCTCCGGAGAATTTCTGGCGTACCCCGCACGTCAACGGCGCGGGGAACATCCCGTTGTTTACGGACAGCATGTGGCTGGACGGCTGGCCGAACGATACGAATGGTCCGCCGCAGTTCTTCGACGACATGAACAACAGTATGACCCGCTACTGCATCAACCGCCACCAGGGCGGAACAAACTGCCTCTTTCTCGACTGGTCCGTGCGCAAAATCGGCTGCAAAGAGCTCTGGAGCCTCAAGTGGCATCGCAACTTCAACACGCAGGGCGCCTGGACGAAAGCGGGCGGCGTTCTGCCCTCCGATTGGCCTCTCTGGATGAAGGGCCTGCGAGAATACTGATCGCCGCGCGTGCCGGACTTTCCTGCCGCGCATCGTGCATAAGCGCCCATCCCGCACGTATTCCTACACTGACCGCAGAACAGTCGTATGGTGGAGCCGTCCGCGCGGCGTCGATGGTGGGAGAGGACCGGTTTGCGTTCTACAAGGCAGAGATGATGGTCCGTACGATACGGCTGGTGATTCTGTTTGGACTCATACTGCTGGCCTGCGGCTGTGCAGGACACAGGGAGTTGGAGGTCTCATCAGTTGCGTCCGATGAGCCACTCGATTCCGCTCGACTACTGCGGTTGCGCGTCATCAATCCGCAGGTGCTCCAGATGGAGCGATACGGCTTTGCGATCCTCGATTTCTCCGCCCGGCGAGATCACGCCGGCGTCGTTACCGTTCTGGGCGAGGTGCGGAACAATGGATCGGTTGCGAAGGGCGTCGAGCTCCGTGCGATTCTGCGCGGCGACAACGGGCGGGTCATCGCAGAGAGGGGTTTTTGGCCGGCGTCGCTGGAAAATCTGAAGCCGGGCGAGATTAGGCCCTTTACGTTCCCGCTGGGCGGATACGAAAACGTCGCGCAGATCGAGCTTCAGATCACTCGCGTCCGGCAGTGGGACTGAGTACGCCGGCGGGACTACACAAGCCTGCGTCTGCACGACCACGCGGCCAGACCCGCGCCGAAGGCACTGAGCCCAATCGCTCCGGGAGCCGGGATTGCCTGCGATGGGTATGGAGGGGATGCGGTATCGACACGCAGGTATCCCTCCCCGTGAGTTTGCCCCGCGGCGACTGTGACGGTCTTGAGCGTGAGGGAATGGGATCCCGGGGGCAGGAAGAACTCGCCTGAACTCCAACGCGGGTCGGCGTACGCTGCGTCGATGGCTTTGATACGCAGCCCGTCATTGGTGGGAACGGAAGTAGCCCCGATGAGCAGGCCGCCGTCGTATACTGTGAACCGATCTCCATCATGTTTGACGTCGGTGACTTTCAGGCTCGTCCAGGTCGCGGCATCGTATGTGAAGGGGCCGTTTCGGCTCCAAACGCCGGGCGCATCCTTCCACTTGAATATCACCCAGTCTCCGTTTATCGTCACAGGCGCCGTCGGGCACGGCCTCGCTATGCCTCCCATCCCCCCCAGCACGAGAAATGCTGCACAAAGTCTTCGCTTCATGGCTCGTCCTCCCTGCCATCACAGATGCAGGCACCTGCTCTGCCAATCACCGGTTCCGGCATCCTGCCGACCGGTCACTTCAGCGCGCGGAAAGTGTACGTTGCCCCAGGCCAGTCCGTCAATAGGGAATCTGCCTATTCGTAGCGAGGTGCCCCCGGTGGTCGGAGTGGTAGAGGTGCCAGTGCATCGTCCCCCGCCGTCCACGTCCCGAGCCCTGCGAAAACTGATTGCACGCTTGGGGACCGCTGTTATAATCATTGCCCAGAGAAACTGCCGACACACGGGCAGGGATTCCACGCATGCGTTCTTGAAAGGAGGACCGCAGAATGTCGCACACGCAGAGGCCCGCCAATGCATCCCTCAACACCTCGCTGACCCGCCGCCGTTTCATGGCCGGTGCGGGTGCCGCCGCTGTCTCATTTACTGTGGTCAAGCCGGAATCAGTCCGCGGTTCGGCCGCGAACTCGAAGATCAACCTTGGCATGATCGGTTGCGGCGGCCGCGGCACCTGGATCGCCAAGCTCTTCCAGGCGCACGGCGGATACAATGTCGTCGCCGCCGCGGATTATTTCCAGGATCGCACCGACAATTGCGGCGACCAGGTGGGGATCCCGCAGGCCAACCGGTACACGGGTCTCAAGGGCTATCTAAAACTGCTGGAGAAGGTGGATGCCGTTGCGATCATCACTCCGCCCTACTTCCATCCCGAGCAGGCGGCCGCGGCCGTCGAGGCCGGAAAGCACGTGTATCTTGCCAAGCCCATCGCGGTCGATGTCCCGGGCTGCCTGGGCATCGGTGACAGCGGCAGGAAAGCCTCCGCCAGGAAGCAGTGCTTTCTTGTGGATTTACAGACGCGCGTGGACCCGTTCTATATGGAAGCCCTCCGGCGGGTACATGAGGAGAAGGCCCTGGGCCGTTTTTCATTCGGGGAGGCCACCTATCATGCGGGCGACCCGTTCAAGAGCAAATACAAATACTGGCAGGATGACCCGGGCAACGCGGAGAATCGCCTTCGTGCCTGGGGTCTTGACAACATTCTGTCCGGCGACATCATCACCGAGCAGAACATCCACACCCTGGACGTGATGAACTGGATTATGGACGTGCGGCCGTTGTGGGCGGTGGGTACGGGTGGCCGCAAGTTCCGCCCCGTTGGCACCTGCTACGATACCTTCAGCCTCCTGTTCCAGTACCCGAACGATATCGGCATCACCTTCAGCTCCCGCCAGTCGGAAGGACACGGCACGAAGCCCGACGGCATCCGTAACCGGATGTTCGGCACGGAAGGCATTCTCGAAACTCAATACGGCGGACAAGTCATTATTCGCGGCAAGAACTTCTACCGCGGCGGGTCCTCGCCGAGCATCTACAAGGAAGGCGCGGTCGCCAACATAAAGACCTTCTACGAGGACGTCACCGCCGGCAAGGTTGACAATCCCACCGTCAAACCGAGCGTTCGCAGCAACCTGATTACGGTCCTCGGCCGGATGGCCGCCTATGAGAAACGTATGGTCACCTGGGACGAGATGCTCAAGAGCCAGGTGAAACTCGACGCGAATCTGAAAGGTATGAAGGCCTGAGCCGCGAATAGTCGGGAGAAGAGGTATGGTGCATAGAGGAATCAGCCGCCGCCGGATGCTTGCAACCGCAGCAGGCACATTTGCCGGCGTGACGTTCTTGCCCGGGCCGTCTCTGCTCGCGCAGGAGGAGAACGAGCGGAAAAGGCAAAGGAGACCGCGAGGTTTCAGGCTCGGTGTGTGCGACTGGACCATCGGCAAACGGTGTGATCCGGCCGCCTTCGCCGTCGCGAAGAAGATCGGTCTCGACGGCGTCCAGGTCGATTTTGGCGGCAGCCCTGAGAAGGACCCTCCGCTGCTCGACCCGGACCTGCAGAAACGCTACCGCGAAGAGATCAAGGCCCAGGAGATGAGGATCGCGTCCCTTGCCATGGGCGTGCTCAACAATGTGCCCTATAAGAGCGACCCGCGGGCCGAGAGATGGGTGGATCAGGCCATCGATGTGGCCCGGGCGATGCGACAGAGGATCATCCTTCTTGCCTTCTTCGGCAAAGGCGATCTGAAGAACGATGCTCCCGGGACCGACGCTGCCGTCAGCCGGCTCAAGAATATCGCTGCCAAGGCGGAGAAGGCCCGCGTGACGCTCGGCGTCGAATCGTGGCTGAGCGCTGAGGAGCATATCGCCCTGCTCGACCGCGTTGGCTCGCCGGCCGTGCAGGTCTACTATGACGTCGGCAACTCGCACAAGATGGGCTACGACATCTACAAGGAGATTCGCACGCTCGGCAAACGGATCTGCCAGTTCCACGCGAAGGACTACGACGACCTCTACGGCAAGGGCTCCATCGACTTCGCTCGTGTCCGTGAGGCCATGGACGAGATCGACTATCGGGGCTGGTTCGTGATGGAAGGCACGAAGATGCCGCTGGGTGTCGAGGAAAGTTGCCGGTATGACGCCGAGTATTTGAGAACCGTATTCCCTCGCCGGGTCTGACGGGATCGCTGGTGCGCGGCGCCGGCATGCAGGATGAGTTCTGGATCGAAGCATTCATCGGAGACTGGAGAAAGGAAGGTAGAGCGATGAGAGCGAGAACGATGGTAGCTGTGCTCACAATGATCGCAGTGTCGGTTGTGGAAGCCGCGACGCCGCTCGACGACTACGTGGCCAAGCCCGATCCGAGTTACACGTACAGCGTCGCGCAGACCATCGACCACCCCCTGGGCAAGGTCTACGTCCTCGACATGAAGTCGCAGACCTGGCGCAGCGAGAAGGAGGTCAATCGCACGCTCTGGCAGCACTGGCTGACGATCATCGTCCCGAACGATGTCGTTTCCGATACCGCCCTGCTCTGGATCAACGGCGGAAGTAACCGCAGCACGACGCCGCCAAGTCCGGACGGGATGATCGCGCAAATCGCGGTGCAGAGCAAAACGGTCGTGGCCGATCTGAGAATGGTCCCGAACCAGCCGCTGGTCTTCGCTGACGATCCGGGCAACGATCGCTACGAGGACGCCATCATCGCCTACACGTTCGACAAGTTTCTCAAGACCCAGGACCCGACCTGGCCGTTGCTGTTGCCGATGGCCAAGAGCGCCGTCCGTGCCATGGACACGGTGCAAAGCCACATCGCCAAGGCCACCGACGGCAAGCTCAAGATCAACAGCTTCGTGATCTCCGGCGGCTCCAAGCGTGGCTGGACCACGTGGTTGACGGCCGCCGTCGATAAGCGGGTCCGGGCCATTGCTCCGATCGTCATCGACGTGCTCAACATGGGCCCGCAGATGCAGCACCACTACGCCGCTTACGGGTTCTACTCGAAGGCCATCGGCGACTACGAGCAGATGAAGGTCCTCAACCGGCTCGACTCC
>Ga0272441_10014847_pt1 | contig 10974 bp, 16 predicted proteins | sample SSMProp6N_FD_193582 | JGI IMG/M metagenome (GOLD analysis project Ga0272441, IMG submission 193582) | Marine sediment archaeal communities from Little Sippewissett salt marsh, Falmouth, MA, United States - SSM-Prop-6N | ecosystem: Environmental > Aquatic > Marine > Wetlands > Sediment ...
TAAGGGCGGCGTGGACAAACCGACGAGGCGTGAGATCATCGTAGCACGCCGCCTAAACTCCTTGTCATCGAGGATTTCGCATATCGCCGCTTCCGATTCTAGCGTTTCTCCCGATTCCAGATGCGATCCGCTGCAAATACAGACAAAACTCTCAACACGTGCCTTGACTTCTTCCAGTCTCCGCCTTAGTTCATGCATGGCCCGCCCATGCTGCATCAACTCATCGAACAATAAGACCTTCTTATTTCCGAAGATACGGAAAAGCTCGGACTTCTCCATTAAATGCACTGCTGTGCTATGCCATCCAGTTTCTCCCCATGCGAAGAGGTCTGACATCATCATTTGCCAGATCTTAGCTCCACGGCGGTCGTTCACTACGACATGATCCGGCTGTGCCTCGCTGAGATAACGCTGCAACTTCGCCTGCCAACTTCCAAGCGATCGCCCGGCCCATCCAGGCTGCTCAGTGTGCGAAACCACCGGCGTCTTACGATCTACCGGATCGGTGGCACCCGCGAGAAGGCCTTGCTCAAAGGCGTGCATCACCAGATTCCGCTCGAAGCGCCATTGCCCCCCAGCCTTCTGGCCTCGCAGCTTGCCGCTACGGATCCAACGCCGTACCGTAGATTCCGAGACGCTAAGAAGGGTCATGATGTCGGCGACCCCAAGGAACTCCTTGCTCATCATTCTCACCTCATTAGAATTCGAAAACGAGCTTCATCTGCTAGCCAGAACGGACTCTTCCATTCTTGCAGAAGAGCATACCAATGCTGTCATGTCATGTCAATACAATTCTCAGACATGTTATGAATGCCTTTGACGTGGTTGTTGGCGTATCGGGCAAAAGCGACCCATACCTACGTAAGATCTTTATTTACAATGTGTTAGTGCTAGAACAGGCGCAATAACAGCAGCTCTTCACCAGAATCCACTACAATCTGATCGTTACGAACGAGATTCTGTAGATTCGCAGGATTGCCCCACGTGGTCGCTGGTAATTGGCCCCAAGAACCAGAGGTTCCACTGCTTGGAAGGCATCGCCGCCACCGTTTGGCATCAGCACCAGACGACAGCGGGTGGGCATCGCGATCGAGCATCTTCTCACGCAGGTCAGGCACGGCCGTGAAACCGTTCGGTCTTTTCATCAGAACGAGCCGAATAACAGAAGGCCAACGCGCCCCCAGCCATCGAACTCACGCTGATTTCCGGCGGCCAAAAGGACAAGAGAGGCATAATCACGGATTCACCTTCAGGATATAGCAAGACGAGACGGGTTCTGCAGCCGCTCATGAAGTCGCTTTCCCTGCAAAATAGTCGGCCTTTGGCCAGGGGATTTAGTAACACGACAAGAGGACTTCTGGCATCATGAGCGACATATCACACGCGGGGTTGCTGATTTCAACGGTACGGGGAGCAACAGAGGGAACAGACACCCGCAAGAGTGAAGAATCTAACTGGATGTTTCTGTTTCTTCCGGCGTTGCCGCATCGCACCGGAGATGTTCCGGCACTTCCGCGGGCTCATCTTTCTCATTCCTGAAGTAGAGTTCCAACGCCGCCTGCACTGCCTTGCTGGGGGCGTCGCACACCTTGTCGTACTGCTCTTTGGTCAAATAGATGGTTATGGTTGGCATAGATATGACTGAGTGACACAAGTATATAAGGATTGCCGTAATACAAACTATATGTTCGAGCACCACAATCTTTATATATATGTAAGTCTTACATACAGTATGGAAGTCATCACTATCCACGGCACACCAATCATCGATATCTACGAAAGTTTCGACGGTAGCTACTGGTTCGTAACCGAGAAGGCCTGGACACAGGACAGCGTCATCGACGGCAAGCTTTACGAAAACGACCAGATCCTCTATGGCTACGTGCGACTGTCCAGTTGCCCTGGCTGTGCCGAGTTCGGGCATTTTTCCAAGGCAGAGTTGAAATCGTTGGGTCCAAGGGTCTGGAAGGTGCCCCAGCGAAACTGGTCCCTCTGTCCGGAAGTGAAGGTGGAATCCGTGCAGGATGAGCGGGGCAACTGCACGGGCGATACTCGAAGCCACGGCAAAGACATGTGTTCTCAGCCACTACTTTCATGTTCACATACTTGTAAGGAGGTGGTTGAGAAGATGAATTCCGACACACAACAAAGGTTGAGCGGCTATCTGGCGCTTTTCGATACGATTTCAGAGAAGACAGACAGCGACGCCGTAGCGATCGCGATTCTGCACGAGCTGTCTAAGGACAGACGGTCGGCAGAAATCCACAAGGAACGTGAGACAAGAAGCGATGAGCCGGCGACAGAGAAGCAAAAGCAGTTCATGAAGAAGCTGAACATACCTGTCCCTGCGAATCTGACGAAACGAGAAGCCTCGATGCTGCTCGATGAGGAGCTCGGCAAGAACGGCGAATAGGCCCTGAAGGGGCGAGCTTCGGCCCGCCCTGCTGGCCTAGGTCGTCGCAAGAGCGACAGCGGGATGCCGGCGGCCCAAATGACGGTAGGACATCCACAGCGTGACAGGCATGAAATCTACCAGCCATTCATACCATCTACCCTATCACCCTGATGGAGGATGTAGAGTAAATGATAATGAAGAAACTTCAGGAGAACACAGTAGAAGATGAGGGTGCTATCGGGGATCTGTGTGCAGATCTACGTAGTGCGAGGCCGAGGGTACAGGTGCCAGGCCTCACCGACCCTACACAAAAGCCACATGAGATAATCCACGGGCGACACTTGGGAGCTCAGATGGCCATATGGGGCTTTCGATCAGAGGTCCCAAGGGAGAATCCAGCCCTTGTGAAGGGGCCCCGACCAACGTACAATCACGCAGTGCTAGGACGCTTTGGAGAACTGGAAAACCGATCTTGATGGAGGCTGACATGCTAAGATGGAAGATCGCGATTGCATCTGTAGCCTTCCTTGTGACCTTGCTCGTGTCAGTGGTACAGGCGCGCGACGCCGTACAGTCCTTCCAGCGGACCCCCGCTTCGACGAGGTCGGGCTCAACGATGGTGGTTTCTTCCGGTCAATACAAGAGCCACCGATGGCGCATTGATGAAAAGCACCTGATGTGGTGGGACGACAAGCCCTACATCCGTTTTGGGTTTACCGGTAACGGCGACCCGACGACAATGATCCGGGCCGGTTTCGATCAGTTCACCCTCGCACCCGAAGAGGCATGGCCGATTTCGGGCCCTGACCCGAGGATTGTCAAGGCCGTGGATGAAACCTCCGATTTGCTGGAAAAGGCTGGGGCGACGTACCACGGAATATTGAACGCCTTCTGGCCCTGGCGGTATGGGGACTTGATCGCTGAATCGGACAAGGTCACAGTGTTTGTTCGAGATGTTCAGGATGTGACCGAGCAGGCCGGGCGACGTTTCGATGGCGACTTTATCATCTATCTGCCCTTACCTGAGACCGAGCATGACAAGACCGGCCCGGTCTCGATGCAGGCTATGTTGTTTGACCTGGAACACAGCACACGTCATGACCTGAGTAATCGTGTCAAGAGCGTCACCCCGGTGGTGGTCGAATCCAATCCATCCGACCGCCAAAAGACGGACGAGCCGCGTCGTGACCGGTCAGGGCTGCGAGTGCAAATGGAAACGATTCGCTTTCCAAAATCCTCTTCCCTGCGGCTGGTCTTCACGACACAAGTCCACATGGCCGAGGTCCCCGGCGTTCACGGCCTGCCGCCTTTGTGGAAACCCGGCATCCAAAAGTTTTACCGGCAAAGCCTGGAAGCGTTCGCCCCGGCCTATGGCAAGCCGGGCCTGCGAGGGCTCCAGTTTGGTGATGAGATCAACACCTATCCGATGTCTTTACTGACCGGCCGCGTCTATTTGGACCTGCGGCGCGATGCCGTTGGATTGGCGGCCTATCGAGATTGGCTGGAAGAACGGTTCGCTAACATCGAGGAACTCAATGACCGATTCGGCACAGAGTACAAATCGTTCGACCAAGTGCACTGGCAGGTGCCGCTGCATCCATTCTCACCTGAGCTGGCCCGCAGTGATCTGGCCGCAGAGCGTGAGGAATCCTGGGCCGGGGCCAAAACCGCCTGGGGCCTGGCGGGCACGCTGGAGAAGTTGCGCACCGTAAGTGACGTCCAGGACGAGTTTCGCATTTGGTTCTGTGGCCACTGGCTGGCTCAATACGCCAAGCGGGCGAAAGAAATCATCGGGCCGGTCCCGGTCTTTGTCTGTTCGGCCTCTATCGGAGGCCAGGCGGATCTGTATTTGGCGATGCATCGCTGGGCCTTACGCGAAGGAATCGATGGATTGATTCGCAATCACTATGGCCACGGGGGGCAAGAAGAACGCCATGCGCTGGCGAGTCTGGCTCGCTGGATGACTACCGTGCAGCAGGAAAGTGGGTGTACCAAGCACCTCTGGGCTAATGAGGTCGGCTATGTCCGACCGAACATGACGGATGACCAGTGGGCCGACGCCGAGGCAAGGGAACTGGGACCTGGCGATTCATTTGGCAGCCAATGGGCGTTTCCCTCACAGGAATCCCTGCAGAAGATGCTCACGCTCCTGACTCAACACGGCTATCGTGGTTTCAACCGATTCCTGATGAACCCTTCGGCCCCTCGGGCGGCCTTAGAAGTCCAGTGGATGGCAGAATTGAAGCCTCAGATCGTATCTTTAGTTGTCGAGAGCAGAAAATGGCCTGCAGCCGCCGCCCAACTCAATTCCGAACAAGCGATAGCGGCCGCCAAGGAAGACCGGCGCGTTCAGAGGTTCTTGGAGGACATTCGGTCACCTCGGGTCCAGGCGGAATTCTCAGAGCAATGGCGTGTGTGGATCATCCATTTCTTTGCCGGCGAGCGTCCTGTCGGTCTGGCCACGGTAAATAGTTACGGGGAAGTTGTGGAAGTGGAAGGCATAAACGAACATGACTAATCGAGGAAAACAATGCCTGGGAAGCTCAATTATCTTTTTGTCTGTTATGCGAACATGGACCGAAGCCCGACGGCCGAGGCCGTCTGCCAGCTCATCGCCCACGATCATCATCTCAACATTGAGGTCAATTCGGCCGGTATAGCGCATCATGCCGATCAGCCGGTGACACAAGAGATGGCGGATTTGGCGGACACGATCTTCGTGATGGAGCCGAGGATGGTCACCGAGATGGTGGAGGCCTATGGCCAGGATCGTGACAAGATTGTCTGTCTGGATATCCCGGACGCCTATTTTCAAGATGCTCCGGACCTTGTCGATCTCCTGGAGAAGAAACTGCGCTCGCATTTTGTAGCGGAAGGCCTGATCGAAAGAACGTAAGGAAGATGCTGAACCCGTTTCTCCCACCCTTCTTCTGGACAGGAGTGTTGTCATGAGACCAATATGTACGACGCTGGGCAAACCAGCATTGACCCGATGGATAATAGCCTCAACTCTTTGCTTTGTAGCCGTCGGGGTCAGCCAGGTTATGGGAGCCGAATTCTTTGTTTCACCTGATGGAAATGACGCCTGGGTGGACGAGTCCAAGACCAAGATAGGCTACGAGATCAGCTTCAACCGCTATTTCCACGAATGCACGCCACCCGGGCCTCTGGAAGAGATCGAAGCGGCCCCCAAGCAAATCAAAAAGGAAATCGCCGATATGCAGATATCCCCAGATATCGGGAAAAAATGGCGATCGGCGTAACGCTTAGGCCGGCTCGGCGTATTACCGCATGAAAACAGGCCTGGGCGTACACGACACACAAGGAAAGATACAGAAAAAGGAAGACCGACGATGAAACGAATAGCAGTTGCATGCATCCTATTGGCGTATCTGACTCCCGCCTGGGGCGGTTCGTTGGACCTGCAGACGATTCCCGGATCGGCGAATTGGATGCTCCATGTGGACACACAGGCCTTTTGGGCGTCCAAATTGGGCCAGAGCATCTTGGGGGATATGGACGAGAGAGATCAGCAGAAACGTAACGCCGCGAAGGAGCTTTTCGGTTCCGACGTGATCGATGATTTGCATAGCTTCACACTGTATGGGCCCAGTGACGATGAGAAGATGGCCGTTACCCTCGCACGGGGCAAGTTCGACTCCCAGAAATTGCTTGCGTTTGTCGCGCTGAGTCCGGAGTATTCGATCTCCAGCTATCGGGAATGGGATGTGCATCAATGGTTATCAGCGAAGGACGGGAAGGTGTACTACGGCGCGTTCGTCACACCGAACCTGATAGCAATCTCCCAGTCGAACGACAAGCTCCGACAGGCTATCGACATGGTGACCACCTCGTCGGCGCAGCACGCGTCCTTTTCGATGGTGACGAATGCTCCCTCAAACGCGTTTGTGGTCGCCTATGCCAAGGATCTGGATCAGCTCACGGCCGACAAAGAGAGCGCCGCGATCCTCCGAAACTCAAAGGTCCTGGCGTTTGTAGCTCATGAAGAGGCGGGTCGGCTCATTGCGACGATCCAGTTGACGGCCCGGTCGGCCGCTGCGGCCGAGCAGATCCAAAAGATCATGGAGGGGTTGCTGGCCTTTTCTCGGCTCCAAGAGAAGGACCGCCCGGAGATCACGCCGCTTCTGGAATCGCTAACGCTGACACGGGAGGACGCCGACGTCAAGCTGCATTTCAGCCACGATTCCTCGGCCCTGTATGATTTGTTGCGGCAGCAGGCCAAAGCCAAAGCGTACGAGACGCTTGAATCTCTGTAGACTCATGAATCGCAAGGACCGGGACGCTGGCCGTCCTGGTCCTTGTCGTTATGATGGTGCCATGGAGCATTTGCCGGACGAACACCTGATGACGGCGAGCGTGAAGGGATCGCCGGACGGTTTTGATGAGATCGTCCGGCGATACACTCCTCGTCTATTGGGATTCATCTCGGGCGGAGTCCCCACACGGCAGGATGCTGAGGACATCGTGCAGGAGACCTTCCTGCGGGCTTATCGGAACCGGGATCGATTCGATCCGCGTCAGTCCTTGAAGTGCTGGCTCTTCACCATTGCTCATCGATGTCGGATTTCCTTTCTGCGACGCCGCCGAGCGCCGATTACGGCACTATCTGGCGCGGACGTTGCGGGATCGCCACTGGATGAGATCATTCAACGCCAGGAGGCCGCCTCGCTCTGGCAGAAGGCGCGACGGCTACCGGAGAGTCAGTTCACGGCGTTGTGGCTCCGCTATCAAGAGGACCTGGATGTCGGTCAGATCGCCCGTGTAATGGCCAAGTCGAACGTTCATGTTCGCGTGTTGCTGCATCGGGCTCGTCAGACCCTTGCCGCCGCGATGCAAGCTGATGATCACGATACGGATGGTTCCGATGCGAGCCTCCAAATCGGAAACGCATTCTAACAGGAGAGAACCGACCATGCTATGTTGGAGCTATCGCTGGCGTATCGCATGTCTTGTGGACGACGGCCGGGCACCCCAGGGGAAGTTGCGCCGGCATATCGAGACGTGTCCTTCGTGCCGTGCCTATTTGCAGAGCCAGCAGCAGGTCTCGACGGCGCTTTCCCAAACGCCCGACCTGGCCGAGAGCGTCGAAAGGCAGCGGCTCAGTAGCTGGGCCAACTTCTCGGACAAGCAGGGTTTGAAGCAGGTATGGCGCTTTCCCAGATTGAGGAGGAGCTTGCCGACCGGCGCTATCGCTGCTGGTCTGTTGCTCGCAACTTTGATCGGTATCAAGTTTCTTCGCAAAGCCCCAGATCAGCCCCCTGTAGTTCCGCCGGTTGTCAAGACGGTGAGACCACCGTCGGACGTGGCTGTGAAGTGGATTGCCGGCTCAGTCGCTCGGATGGAATCGCCTTACGGCAGAGAGATGCAGTTACTCGCCTCCGACGCCGAAGGGGCTGCGCGATTTCTGGCTCAACGCACCATCAACCCTCTCAGTTTCTCTAAACAAGGCACAAGCACGGCGCAATAGTCTGCTCCCAGACATATCGAACGATGGACAGGGTACAGATCCTTCCACCGGTATGTGCCATTGGAACACGACGCACACATGATCTTGAATTCGACCCCGGGATACAGCCAGATGGTCCATAGCAAGTATGCGCGTTTCGGAGCCGACGTGATCTGAGACGATCATCTCGAACGCAACGGCCGAACGCTCTCTCGCAATTATGCTAAGAAGCTCGGCGGTTTTGTCGGTTCGCTGGCGCAATGTTGTGAAACCGAAGCCGAGTCAACTGGAGAAATGCCAGGCTTTGAACCGATTCCCATCGAGAAGATCGGGCTGTCCAGGTAGTCCGACACCGTTGTTCCGAGTTTGTCGTACCGCACGGCCGAGGGTCTCCTGGGAAGCAGCCCACGAAACGGCTAGCGATGGATGCGGAGAAGGTACCACACCGTGGCGGGTCGGGCGACATGGATATGGGCTTGGGTGGCTGCGGGCACTGTCTCCGGATATAGGTTCTTGCCTCTTCGGATGCCAGGAAGCTTCGGATCGACCGCCAAGTGCAGGCCCACAATGTCATGACGCTCATAATATGCAAGCGACCTCCCTTCACTAGCCACCTTTGTCCTGTGGAATTTGAGTGTGGGTCTGTTGTCAGAATCGGGGCTTCGACCGTCCTTGTGTACTTCACCGATAGAGTTCTCCCACGATTCAATACGAGAAGCCCTCGTGGTATGCCAAACCCTATCACCCTGCAGGACATGAGCGTGACGAACTGCTCCAGAACCACGCAAAATCTGGGCTGCTATTGATCCGCACAGCGACAACAGATAGGATAGCAACCGGTAAGGACGTTTGGATATGAATCGTGTTGCGGTAAAACCTGAGATGTTGCGATGGGCAAGGGAACGGGCTGACCGAAGCGTGGAAAGTCTGCGCCGTCGCTTTCCCAAGTATGCATTGTGGGAGCGTGGTGAGGCCGCCCCGACGTTCAAGCAGTTGGAAGAGTTTGCCAGAGCGACCTATGTGCCCTTCGGGTATTTCTTTCTGACCGAGCCCCCGGAAGAGCATATTCCGATACCCGATCTGCGGACCATCCGTAACCAGGAAATCAGCCACCCGAGCCCCGACCTCTTGGACACGGTCTATGCCATGCAACGGCGGCAGGCGTGGCTCCGGGAAGAGTTGATTGAATGCGAGGCCGAGTCGCTAGATTTCGTGGGAAGCGCCCGCTTGACGGATGATCCTCAAGGGGTCGGACGCGAAATGCGACGGATCATCGGCCTGGACGACAGCTGGGCCGCAACTATCCGTACATGGCAAGAAGCAGTGGGTGAACTGCGACACGCTGTAGAAGAATTAGGCATCATGGCAATCATTAACGGCGTCGTCGGGAACAACACGCATCGTAAGCTGGATGTGGAAGAGTTTCGAGGTTTTGCCCTGTGTGATGAATATGCCCCCCTTGTTTTCGTCAACGGGGCCGACGCGAAATCGGCGCAGATGTTTACACTGGCACACGAACTGGCGCATCTCTGGCTCGGAGAGAGCGCGTTGACTGATATTGGGCTGATTTCGCAGCCAGCGCAGGACATCGAGCTGTGGTGCAATCAGGCGGCAGCAGAATTCCTTGTGCCCGCACAGACGCTGAAAACGTACTGGCGCGATATACGGCGTGAAGAAGCACCGTTCGAGATCCTCGCCAAACGGTTCAAGGTCAGCCCCATCATGGCTGGCCGTCGGGCGATGGATATGCGCTTGGTGAGCCGGGAGATGTTCTTCACCTTCTATAAGAAATACACGGCGAAGGAGCGAACGCAACGTTCTGCTTCGGGCGGGGGCGATTTCTACAACAACCAGAATACGCGTGTGGGTGAACGGTTCGCCACGCAGGTCATTCTTGCCGCAAAAGGCGGCCGTCTGAGCTTCACGGAGGCGTATGACCTAACGGGGCTGCGTGGGGGGGCTTTTCAGGAATACGCCAACCGCCTGGGGGTGAATCTACCATGAGCACCAGTGGCCCCTATGTGTTGGACTCGGACGTGTTTATCGCGGCGAAGAACAGCTATTATGCTTTCGCGATATGCCCAGGGTTCTGGGACAGCCTGGTCCATCACTACAGAGTCGGAAACATCTGCAGCATTGACCGAGTCAGAGGCGAGTTGCTTGCCGGGCGAAAGACCGAAGACCTTGTCAAATGGGTCAAAGACCAGTTGCCGTCGGCGTTCTTCACGGAGACGGATGAGGAGGCCGTAGCTGATGCTTATGGGCAAGTGATGCTTTGGGTGCAGCACAATGGGCAGTATTTCGACCAGGCCAAGGCCAAATTCGCAACCGAAGCAGATGGTTGGCTTGTAGCCTACGCAATGGTTCACGGAGTCACGGTTGTCACAAATGAGCAACCCCGCCCACAATCACGAAACCGAATCCTACTGCCCGATGTTTGCGCGCAGTTTGATGTGATCTATAAGGATACCTTTGCGATGCTCGGCGAACTTGCTGTTCGCTATGAATGGAGGGAATCGAGCTGATACGGGGCTAGCACGCCGAGCGAGATACCGGAGCCTGGCAGCATCGGTCCAGGCGATTCCCAACACACTTGCCAGTTCTCTTGTAGAGGATGTGGCGAGAACAAGCACCACAGTCGCCGCATCAGTAGCCAAACTGTCAGAGATAGATCGATCTCCCAAGTCGAAGTAGCTGTGAAACGGACGGACCAACCGCTCTTCTTTCTGCCAATGCGGGATGTGCACGGTGCCTTATACCCAAACGCTTTTCTCTTTCGGAGAAAGGTCCTTCGATCGCAACCGTCGATGATTCACGCCTGAAGACGACCCGGTGGCAAGATCTTGTTTCCATTTCGTGGAGCAGAGCAGCACCTTACAGAATCCTCCTTTGGGGCGGTGGGGTTCTCTGGAATATGCCGGTCACGGTCGCACAGTGGATGAATCTTACCGGTGCCCAAAGACGAGCCACATTCCGACATCGGCGATTGGACTAAGCGGCTTTGCCGCGTAGGCACGATAGGTCGTGCCTCCTGATCATCGTGCCTCCATTTCTTATCCTCCATACAACCCGGCCACAGGGGCCGGGAGATTTTTCAACCTTATGTATGGAG
>Ga0272441_10014848_pt1 | contig 10972 bp, 12 predicted proteins | sample SSMProp6N_FD_193582 | JGI IMG/M metagenome (GOLD analysis project Ga0272441, IMG submission 193582) | Marine sediment archaeal communities from Little Sippewissett salt marsh, Falmouth, MA, United States - SSM-Prop-6N | ecosystem: Environmental > Aquatic > Marine > Wetlands > Sediment ...
GGTCATCAATTAATCCATTAACAAATTCTTGTGAACAGATATAATTGTATTTACCACCCATAGGTTTAACTAACATACGTTGCATACGTGCTTTTAAGAATCTTAAATCATCTAACAATACTTCGTCACCAAATACTAGATCAGCAAATCCAGATTTGAAGTTTGCGAAGAATTCATTAGGTGCAGCTAACCAAGTTTTACGAGCGTATAACTCTTTTGTTTGGTTTGCTAATTCACCGTATTGTAACGATCTTTCAGAGATAATCTCTGAGATTACAGACAAGTCAATTCTGTCTGTGTATTCTGACCAACGTCCAAATGAGAACACGTTTCCAACTTCAATAGTTTCCATCGCGTGTTTATCAGGAGCTGGTGGTACACCTTCTTTCAAAGGTCTTAGAGTTGGAGTCAATCCTGCCCAACGTCTGAATCTTGCAACTGTATCCCCTTTGCGGATACTTAAGTTTTCGGCGTATTTTAAATGTACATAATTTTCTTCGCCATACTTAAGAGTATCTAAAAGAATTGTGTTATAAAATACACCTGGCTCGAACGCGGCTCTATATACGCCGTTTTCGTCATACAACATACCTAAGACAGTATTTACATTTTGTAAATCATGTAATGGTAGTAATTGTCCTGTTACTACAGCCATTTTTAATTCCTCCTTATTTTTAAATTTTGTGTACAAAACATATAAAAAGCCAGAAAGAAATACGTTAACATAAGTTAAACTGTTCAAATTCTTTCTGGCATAAAAATCCGCATATAGTTGCCGAAGCTACATGTTTCGCACATAGACACTAAAGTAGTCTGCTACTTATCTTCTCTTTTATTATATGTGCTTGTAAACTATTTGTCAAGGTGTTATAATAAAAATAAGAAAGAAAGAAAGGAGAATTGTTATGACTTATTTAAGACGTATGCTTGTTCCTAAAGCAAAATCACCTGTTGTAATTAACTATTTGAAAGCTAATGTTACTCCTCATTTAATGGTAAAAGAATTAAATATTGGTGGTAACGAATATTATGCAATCAAGTTTGTTTCTGCAACACCTGTTATTGTTCAAGGTGATACGGTTACAATTGCACGTAAAGGTACAAAACCTTCTGTAGCATCTATTCTTAAGAATATTTATGCTACAGATAAAGACATTCAGTCTTCTATTATTGTTGATGCTACTGATTATAGTAACCTTAATAATAATGTAGCTGATGATTACGATGTAACTGTAACAATTTCAGATCCTAATGGTGAGACAGGAACAGTTGAGTACACAGTTACTGTTGCTGATACCACTAGTGCTGTAATTACGTTAAGTGCTCTTATTCCTGTAGAAGTAGAAATTGGCGATGCAGGAACATGGGATCCTACAACGTATATTCAAAGTGCTGTTGATGATGGTGATGATGTATCTGCCTCTGTAGTTCTTACTTATAAGAAAACAGATGCAGATGGTGATGACTTAGCCGATTTAGCAGCAGCTAGAACTTGGTTAGGTACTGAAGGAAACTCTGTATTTATTATGTATAATTATACAGATGCTTCAGGTAATGTTGCTGAAGAAAAGACACACACAATTACAGCTGTTGATTCCGGCGGAGGAGAGTAATTAATTAAAAAGACACCTTAATTGGTGTCTTTTTTATTTGTTATTTTTCCTAAACTAGTTACAAATTCTATAACTTCAACACTAGACATATCCACTTCTTCATAATCAGCGTCTACAAATATAAAACCATTTGTAGGATTTGGGCCTGTTGGAGCGAATACAACTTTGTTCTTTTCATCTGTAAGAATTCCCATCATTTTACATCCGTATGCATTTACTTTAACTACTTTGGATTTACCTTCTTGCATATCACTAAGGAATCCATTAGCAAGTTTATTACCAAATTCATATATTGTTTTTATAATAGGGATCTTATTGATAATATGTTGTTCAAGTTTTTCTTTAACCCACTGTAAGGGTTTAATAAATTTAAAGATAAGTCCTATGATAAAGATCGCTATTACAATTCCAATAATAACTATGATAGGGTACCACCAATGAAAGGTCATTGTTTGTGGTAGTACTTTCATGGTTAAATTTTTAAATAAATTATAAATCCAACTAAGAATCCAAGCAACTAATGCTAAAGGTATTAACATACTTAATCCATGTTTAAATATTTTCTTCATTAATTTCACCCCTTAATCCTAAACTTTCTTCTATCCATTCAACTATAGGATATATATCCGTTGTGTTGTCATAGAGCTTATTAAGTGTGTCTTGCATTTCTGATGTAATCTCTATAAATTCATTCTCAAATATCTTTAATGGTATGTAATAGGCTGAAAAAGTTTTAGTCATTTTGGTGTATCTTTTTCTTTTACCTACAGTTGCTACATAATGTTTACGCATCATTTCAAAGTATTTTTCTTTATTAGAAAAAATATCGAAAACCACTTTATAAGAACCATAAATAACTTCTTTATATAACTGAAAGAAATTATATATTGAATATTTCATATAGTTTTCATCATCATTATCTAAATTCATTGAAAATAAATCTCTCATACAAATATCATCTTTTAAAATAAAATCATATACCTTGCCATTTATTTCAATGTTTTTTCTATAATATAATTTATTAAAACCAGAAAGTATTACATTATAATCTAAATCGTTTGGAGAATTTATAAGGACTTGAGAACCTGTCTTGCTTATCTCTAATATTTTAGCATCTTGTTCTCCTAATTCTATTAATATTTTATTTACTTCGTCTACTAAATTTACCATATAAATACTCCTTAATCATATTCACATTCAAATACATAATAATTTCCTGTATTTGTATCGAAAGCTACACCAATATCTCCTATATCAAAACCACTAGCAGGTTCTTCTAATTCAAGATCATCACGACCAACAGTCCAATCATCACCATAAGCACCACTAACACTTGCATCGACACCATAAGGTTCTGAAGAAACAGTTTCAATATACCCCCAAGCCTTTGGTGCTGGAGCGGTTAATGTTACACTTACACTTACAGTATTTGAATAAACACCATCGTAGTATAATCTAACATATAATGTTTTTGTTCCTGTTCCATAGGTTGCTCGTGCATTTTCTATATACCCTAGTCCATATATTGTGTTTGCTATTTGTGTTCCAACATTTATATCTGGTGTAGTATCATTTATTTCTGCATAAACAGTCCAACTGCCTGTTCCCCAAGTTAAATTGTGTTCCCACTCAAATTCTATTTCATCGCCAGATTGATCATAAGTTGCAGTTAAACCAGATAATGTCGGCATCTTACCAAACCTAATTGTTCCATCAACAACAACACAGTTAAAACTTGTAGTTCCATCACTAATATCATCTGGAAGAAACAGTAAAGATTTGAAAATATAATAACCTGTCAGATCTGATTTTTGTACACTATAGTATGAATTAACATGACTTGCCGCAGAAGCATAGGCTTTTAACATCGCTTCAGCTTCAGCTTCTGATGAAGCAGTTCCTGGGATTACTGTTCCACTCGAAGAGGAATGGAAGTATTGGTAATCCCAGTATTTAGTTGCAAATTTTTTATAAGTCGCCATACTACCACCTACGAACTATAAATATATAGTGTTGTTCCAGAGACTACTAACTTAACTCCACCTTTTGTGGTGGATCCAGCCCAAGGCAAATCATCATGAGGAACACTACCACTAATCTCAGAATAATTATAAGATGGTTTACTTGCTTCTTTAGCCCAAGCACTAACATCACTTGCTGGCATACTTCCTAGAGAAGTTTTAAAATCTGCTATCGCCGTAGGACGTATGTAGTCATCAGATGCATTTTTAGTCATTACATGTGCAACACTTGTATTGTTTCCACTGAATGTAGAATTAAATATAGTAGCAAATACATAACCATTACCATCACGTTTAACTATTTTACTTGCTGTGTTAGTAGCAGCAACGTCACCGTCTACCACTATATCACTAGGTAAATCAGCTATTAAATGACTATGGGATGTTGGAGTTCTTGCATCTGATAAACGAGAATCATTTGTTTTAACTAAGGTTTGTCCATTAGATACAAAGTCTCCTGTTGATTGTATTCCTCCTAGTGCTAATCCTAAATCAACTTCAGCAGCGGTGTTTGTTAATGCTGCAAAATTATTTACTCCACCAGGGTTTGTTCCATCTGGAACCCAGTCTTTTAATACCCAACCATTTGATTGGAAGTTATCTCCAAGCAAATATGCAACAACGTTATTTGTAGCATCATCAATGTATACTTGAAGCATAGCACCATCGTATGTGCCACCCTCTTTGATTCTAATTTTTTGTAGTGGCGAACCGCTATACTTAGAGTTATGCCATACAGTTATATCGCTATTCCTTCCAAAATGGTGTGATGCATAAAACACTACTGATTGATGATCACCACTATTTGTATCTCTTAAACCAAATCTAGCGATAGCTCTATCACCTGCGTTAGTTGCTATAGTATACCATCCTACTGCTAAGTTACTTGCAGAATGATTTACAGCTGTATTGTTTAAGAACACTGAACTATCTAGTCCATCCAATTTATCTGAATCAGCAGCTTTAGCAGTTAAACCCAGGTATAATCCTGCATGGTCTCCCCAACTATATGCATCATCCCATTCGGAATTATGTTCTCCAACTATATCTGTTGTTTGTGCCCAGTCAGAAATATTTTGTGCAGTAATTGCATTAGCTGGATGAGATGTAGACATAGCTCCTACATCAGAAGCAGATGGTTTATTGTTAGGTGAATACATTTGTATCCAAGAACTCCACGTGCCACTATGTTTTCTTCTAATCCATATTCCTTCTGAACCAGCAGGATAACCCCCATACACTACTTGTTGTGGTTGGTTATTATAAGATACAAACATGTATCCATAGGATGTTGGAGCATTTGTTGGTACTGAAGAACCCCACCAATATCTTTCTCCTTCAGTATTATAATTGTTTAAATCATGTGTATTATTTAAAGATATTCCAGATTTTGCTATTGCTGCAATATCTGCTGGTGTTGGTTTATTGGTAGTAGTATATAAAGTTCCTATACTTGAACCATTGCCTAAGTAAAGTTTTCCATCATAGTATATTAAATTACCTGCAGTTGTAGATGGTGTTCCTGAACTAAATCCTATATAAGGATGTGCATAATGCGATATAGGTGCTGGTTGTGAACCTTGTAAATCAGACCAAGATGGTTTATACCCAACATGGTATATTCTATTACCAGCAATTCTAACATCTCCAGATGTTTGTGTAACTTCAAACATAGGGTTTGCTAATCCATTAATTGTAGGCATAGCAGAAGTACTACCATGAATCTTAAAACTATTAGATGGAGTACTTGTATCATCTGCACCGAATGCCCAGTATAAATCATTATTATGATCGCTGAACTCCATTTGTGGAGAACCTAATACGTCTATATTAACTTTAAATTTAGCTGTATTAGATGTTCCATGCCAGAACGTTAAGCTTCCTGGAATAGTTTTATCAGCTAAGATATTTTCAACTGTACCATTTACCCAGTTATCTCCATTGTAGAAAAGCCCTTCGTCTTCTGAAGGACTATTAACGACAACATCATCAATGTCACCAATACTATCAATAGTAATAGCGTTTAATAATGTACTTAAATTTTCTATTTGATCTGTATGTGTCTTAGGATAAATCGCATCATAACTACTAGAATTTTTACGATGAAGAGTTGCATACTTAATAGCCATATGTACCTCCTTAACTTAATGATACTGCTTCGTATTCAATCAATAGATCATTATCTAATGCTTCTTGTGCTACAAAAAGACCATCTAAACCTCCGCTTGAAGTTCTAAAATATGTATCATTTACAACGTCATAATAAAGCTCGCGCATGGATATTCCATTTGGTAATGTAATAGTTCCTCCCATTGTTTCCCATACAGAACCATTATGTTTATAAAGTGTTTTTGTATTTCCTGTTCCAACTAGTGCAAGATAATTATTAGCTCCTGTAGGAAGACCTGATTCTTGTGAACGAAAATATCTTAATATCCCTGTAGATAACCCTGCTAACGGTTGTATTGCAACAATGTCTTTTAAAAAACTTTTTAAAACGGATTCATCAACAACTTTCAATCCATTAGATTGCGCATTATAAAGTTCTTCTCTGCTTGTTCTTCCTCCTACTGTTGTAAGTTGGACAAGCCCACTATGTGCCGTGGTCGCAGTTATCATAGTATTATTGATTACACCGAAACCTAACGTATAATAACCAGCACCCGGTAAATCTTTTACATAGTGTTGAAATACAATAATATCTCCTACTTCTAAATGTTGTGGAGTATATGAATCAGGTTCATCCATGTCTTCTACATCAGCGCTCCAGGTATAACAATTTTGATCTGCATCTACATCTGTAGTAATAAAACCTTCGGTAGTAACAATGAAATATAAATTCTTTTGTTGTTGTACTTCTTCTTCAGAACCGAAAGTAAGTGCTGAAAATACATCACTTAGTAATGTTGGGTTTCCTTCATCTGCACTTAGGGTTGCTGTGCCAGCAAATCTCATTGATGCTTCCGTATTGAGGACACCATCAAAAATATCTAAATCAACTTTACCTAAAGTTAAACTAGGCATACGATTTAACATAGCTTGTAAAGATACGGCTCCTGTGGTGATATACTCCCAATAAATATTACTTGAAGCAGTTCCTGTTGGGGTGTAATCATTAGTATTATCGTATTTACAACGATATACATATCCATTATAAGAAACAAATTGTCCTTGTAAATATGTAACGGCAGCGCTATAGAGATCAGCAAAAATTTGATTTAAAAAATCAGCATGTTCAATGGCAGCGTGGTCATCTATAGAAATACTAAAAGCGCTTCTTATAACTGATGCATATCCATGTTTATAACCTTCACTATCCGCATACATAAAAGAAGGATTTGCAGGGTTTGTCCATTGTATAAAATCTGCACTATAAATATCAACAGCTGTCCCACCACTATCTTTTTTAATATCTGTATGTTTAATTTTAGGGATCATCTTAGTATCCCCTGCAGTTAATCTTCGTTTTAATGTAACTTTTTTAAGTGCCATTTAACTCATCTCCTTAAAAACTTCCTTCAAACCATAAGTCTCCTTCAACTCCTGTAGGTTCTGTCGCACTATAAATAATATCTTTCATAACATTTCTTAGAGCGCGTTCATCTATTACTTTTTGTGGATTACTAGAACCGTCTAAAGAAGATCGTAATGCAGCTGTTGCATCACTTAATTGTACAACACCTTTACTTGAAGTGCTAGCCAATACATAGGTGTTATTGATAATAGACCATAAATGATCTCCTCCACTTTCTCCTAAGTATGCAACATAATCACCAGCTTCAATTGAAATAGGTAAAGTATAATCTCCTTCATCCCCAGGTGCTTGCACTATAGAAGATCCTGATGTAGTTAAAGTACAGTCTGTATGAATAATAAAGTAGTACCCTTTTCTTTCATCTTCACTAGAACCAGGAATCTCGCTAAATAAATCATCTAAGTCAAGATTGCCTGCACTTAGATCTCCAGAATCTGTAGCTCTTTCAAACTTCATACCTCCTAGTAAGAAGTCAGGAACGTGTGCAGCTAATAATTTACCAGAAGCATCAACACCAGCTTTACCTGCTAACGCTGTATTTAAACCATTGATGTCTGAAATATTATGATCATGCCCTACTTCAGCTCCACCTATATCACTAAGTAGAGTATCTCCATCAATAAAACTAACCGTACCATCACTTAATATTTTGACAAATCTATCTGCACCAGGATTAGTTGCTTCTAATAAATTCGTACCAATAGTAGTTAAACCTACAATTTGTTCTACTAATGTTTCTGGATATAAATAATCCCAAGAACTACTATTACGTCTACGTAGTGTAACATTTTTATCTGCCATGGTTTATTCCTCCTCTTCTTCTACATTAAATAAACTCGCACAAAAAGCATCTGCTAATATTACAACAGAATTATTGTTAGCTTGAGCATTTGTTTTTAATGCTTGGATGACTTTATAAGAATCCAATAACAAATTTTCTTTATTTTCTAATTCCATACGTAAAACACTGACATCTACATTCATACGTTTTTTAATAGCTTCAATAGCTTCTTTCGCTTCTAACTCATATTTTGTAATGGCTTGTTTAAAATTTTCTTCTTGTCTTGCTATGATGTTATCTTTTTCTCGTATTGTTTCAGATAGTATATCAGGGTGTGCTTTTAAATCTTCTAATTCTTTTGTTTTCATTTCATGTTTTGTTTTAAGTTTATTATATTTATCTATATGAACAGTTTCTTCTTTTATATATCTAAACATTTCTGCTTTTGTACTTTGCATACTAATTGACATAATTTAATCCTCCTCTGGCTGTATCCATAAATCGCCTTCTCTAAAAGAGGCTGGTGGATCCACACTATAATGATACGTTTTAAAATTTTCTACCATATTTACTAAGTCTACAATTTGGATAGAATAATTATAAACCTGTACTCTGAATGTATTTACATCATCTACCATTGCTTCGACTGCTTGTAAAACCTCTGTAAGAAAACCATTATCAAATGCATCGGCAGCTATAACATACCCTGTGGAATTTTGGTCCCAATCATAAAACAATAGACGATGTAAGTCTTCTAGATATTTGGTATTTAAGTTTGTTTGCACACGAAGTGCATTTACAACTTGGTTCCATTCATCTACAGTAAGACCTACACCTCTTTGTTTTATCTGTTTATCTATTGCGTTTCTAATTAGATTTGGTTTTTTAAGTATTCGATTTGTTCCCATAGTAACACCTACTTATTAATTACACCTAGTACATAACCTTCGCCCATGAGATACAGTTCTTTGTATTTAAGATGGAACGCTGCTAGAATACTTCCAACAGACTGCCCACCAAATATAACAATCACTGCTTCAAAATAACTATAGAAAGCTACATCTATTGCACGGTGTATAATATATTTTAAAGAAAGCCCAAGTGTCATTAACAAAATAAAAATTAATAGTTTAGGAATAGCTTTGATTAGGCCTTTCCAAAAACTTGGTTTCCATGTCGCTACCCATCTAGGTATATCCATAGCTAGTTTTAATACTGCTATCATACCTGTGATAAGTACGGCTGTAATGATACTTGTACTTGATGCTACTGTTGTTTCGAAAATCCCATATCTAATTACGAAATACAATATAGGTAAAATATACCCAACTATATAAGAGAGAGTATAAAATTTTATTTTACGTCTCTTATATAATTCTTGTAAATCGTTTTTAGCCATGGTTATTCACCTTCTTTTTTTGAGTATTTACTAAATAAATCTGCAGCTTTGGTAACAATCTCGATACCTGTTTCTGCAATAGATTCTTTGTTGTTATCAAGTACTTCTACTACTTCTTTTTTAACATTCTCTGCGACGACTTTAACAGTCTCAAGAGAATCATTCTTAAGCGCTGTAAAATCTTCTTGTAATGCTAACTTCTCTTCAATAGGAAGTTTAGAAGCAGCAACAATATAAGCAGTTGCTTTAAAAGAAGTGTTGATAACTTTTTGAAGATATCGATTTTCCGCTAATGTTTGTGCTTCACGCATTTCTGCTTCATGTTTAGCAGTAAGTGCTTTATCTACAGTTCCCATGAGTTGATCGATTTGTGTATCTTTAAATTTTTGTTTGACTAAATACTTAGCTTGTACGAACACAAAAGAGATGATACTACCTATAGATACACCTCCGACAAGTGTTACGCCCCAATATTCTTCTAAGAAATTCATTAAGTTTTCCATATATATTCTCCTCTCTTTTATTATTCTGTAGGGGTTTGTTGCCCTGTAACTAATTTAAGTGTGTCTTGCCATTGTTTTGATGTCCACTTAGATGGATCAGATCCATGAAGTGTACGCATATTTTGAATTGTGTTCCAATAACTATTACCTGCATCAGATGCACTCATAGCAGCAGCAACTTGTCCTCTTGTATCAGCCTTTTCTAAGTATGCATTATACGCATTGTCTTGTGCCATGTTTCTATTCATGTTAGCAGCTAAACGTCCTTGGTTTAGTTCTGCTGTTTTTTCATTAAGCGCATTCATATTTGCTATAAGCATTTGCATGTCTTGGTTAGCAAGTTGAGATGCACTCATTCCTGAACGAAGTCTTGCCATACGTTCAGCTCTTACTTGATCTGTGATTTGTTTTACAGTCTTTGCTTGGTTTAAAGCGGAACGTTGAAAAGCTACTTCAGCTAAAGTACGTTCATTATCTGCTTGTTTACGATAACCTCTTTCTAAAGTATCAAGCATTAATTTTCCTTCAGTGCCTTCTTTTAAAGAATACAAATCATTGTAGTATGCGTTCTTCGCAGCTTCCTGTGGATCTACAATAGTTTCTTCTGTATCCTCTAAAGTATTCGAATCAAAGGTATCAACTGATCTTGGGTTATTTTTAATGAAGGCATCAATATCTGCATTAAAGTTTTTCCAAGAAGCATTAGACCCAAAATTATATCCGTTTTGATTCGGTCTTACTCCAGTATTTAAATAATCTTGGATCAATTGATCTAGATGCGCTGTTGTACCGGCTTTACCGCCAGCTGTATTATCATAAGTGACAGTCAGTGTTTCTCCTGTTTTCTTATTGGTTGCTACGCCGTTTGACACAACCCAATCGTTTGATACAGGTGTTGCAGGTGTATTTGCATTTAAAGCAGAAGCAGCAATGCCTTGGTCAATACTATCATAAACATCTGCATTTGGAGGAAGTTCTGCTACGTTACCTTTGTACGTTCCATCTGCATCATAAGATTTCCATGCTTTATTATATTTAACATAAAACATATTAGATCACATCTCCTTCTTCTTCAAGTTCTACTATACGATTTTCTAATTGACGATTGTACGCATCAAGG
>Ga0272441_10014849_pt1 | contig 10972 bp, 6 predicted proteins | sample SSMProp6N_FD_193582 | JGI IMG/M metagenome (GOLD analysis project Ga0272441, IMG submission 193582) | Marine sediment archaeal communities from Little Sippewissett salt marsh, Falmouth, MA, United States - SSM-Prop-6N | ecosystem: Environmental > Aquatic > Marine > Wetlands > Sediment ...
TCATACTTATTTTATATTAATTGTTATCCCCATCTTCTAATTTATAAAGTACCTGTCTGGTAATCATCTTGGTCTGACTTCTTTCTTTAGATACAGAAATTGTAATTGTATTTATTCCTTTCTGCAAGTCTATCTGCTTGGAAAAATTACCCTCAGGATTCGCTAGGACAGCTTGATCATTAATTGTGATACTGGCCTCCGGCTCTGTCTGACCCTCTACTGTAATTGAGGCTTGATTAGTGATTAGATTATCAGGTGGGCTGCTAATAGTAAGGCCGGGAGGAGCAAAGATCATTTTAATTTGCCACCCCAAATAGATTAAACAAGCAATAACAATTATGATAATCAAACCAAAACGAATCCTTTTGGGTGTTATTACATCTTTAGTGCTAGAATTTGGACTGGGTGATTTTTTAACCTGGGCTACGATTTGCCGTTCTTTGGCATAAAGATTCATCACCATTTGACTATTCACCTCCAAAAATTCAGCATACTTTTTCAAAAAGCTTTTGATGTAAACTTCCCCAGGCAATTGCTGATATTGCCCTTTTTCCAGAAACTCTAAATAACAAACTTCTATCCCTAGATGATTAGCCACTTCTTCCAAACTATATTTGTTCTCTTGGCGTAAGCGAGCTAATCTTTCTCCCAAAGTTGTGCTACCGAAGACTTTCTTGTCATTGAACTTGATCATAACAACTATCCTTCTAATTCTTCCTCATCATCCGATTCTGACTCTTCTTCTTCCTCTTGATCAACCTCATTCAGTTCTTCCTCTGTTTCTGGTTGTGTTTCTTCTTCCCCCCAAGCCTCCTCCATTATTTCTCTGGGCTTGGCTCCATCAGATGGGCCAATAAATCCTCTTTCTTCTAAAATATCCAGGACTCGAGCCGCTCGGGCATAACCAATTCTTAATCGTCTTTGTAATAAAGAAGCGGAAGCCTTGCCAGCCCGTAAAATAACATCTTTTGCTTCCTGGAGTAACTCTTCATCTTCTTCTAGTTCTAAGCTGTCAGCATTATCTTCTACTCCTTGTTTTTTAATAATTTCTTCGTGAAAATCCGGCTGGGCTTTTTGAGAAATAAAATCAACGACACTCTTAATTTCTTCATCAACCAAAAAGGCGCCTTGATACCTTCGGGGTTTGGAAATGTCAGAAGCGCTAAACAACATATCACCCCGACCCAATAGTTTTTCCGCTCCGGAGTGGTCCAAAATCGTCCTGGAATCTATCAAAGAAGCTACATTAAAAGCTATACGCGACGTGATATTAGCCTTAATCAAACCAGTAATAACGTCAACAGAGGGCCGTTGAGTGGCCACAATCAGATGAATACCAACCGCCCGGGCCATTTGAGCCAAACGAATAATAGCCGCTTCTACGTCATTGGCTGCTGTGCTCATCAAATCGGCCAATTCATCAATGACCAGAACAATATAGGGCATTTTTTCCGGAGCCGTAGCATTATAGGAGTGAATGTTGCGTTTACCGCTGTCTGACAACAGATGAAAACGGCGATCCATCTCCCCGACAATCCACTTCAGCGCATTAACAGTCTTATCAGTCTCTGTAATAACTGGGGTTAGCAAGTGTGGTAATTTGTTATAAACTGTAAATTCTACTCGTTTGGGATCAACCAGTATTAGCTTTAAATCATCCGGGCTGTTCTGATATAACAAAGAGATTAAGCAAGCGTTTATGCAGACGGATTTACCGGAACCAGTAGCACCAGCAATCAGGAGATGGGGCATGGTGTCCAGGTTAGCTATTTGGGACTGGCCAGAGACGTCTTTGCCCAAAGGAATGGATAAATTAGATTTCCTGTTCTTAAATGCTTCAGAAGTTAAAATTTCTCGCAAACCAACTATGGCCATAGCTTGATTAGGGACCTCAATTCCAACCAGTGATTTGCCGGGGATCGGGGCTTCAATCCTCAAAGGATGAGCGGCCAAAGCTAGAGCTAGGTCGTTTTGTAAAGTAGTAATTTGAGATAATTTAATCCCTTGAGAAGGGCGAAGAGTATATTGAGTAACCGTTGGACCGATATTAACATCACCCATCTCTACCGGAATACCGAAATTTTCTAGAGTGCGTCTGATTTTCTCCTGATTAGCCTTAACATCACCGCTAGTTGGCTTAGAGCCGTTGCTGTTGAGTAAATGAAGAGGTAAATCAATTTTTCCGACTTTGTGTTTAGAGCCAGCAAAGATAGCTAACTGACCCTCTTCGTCACTTTCTTTGGGAGACATGACCGGTTTTTCTTCTTTGGCCTCCGGCTCAACTTCACCGTTGACTTCTTTTTGTTCAAAGGTCGGCTCCGGATATTCCTGTTTAATGTCTTCATTACTAAATTGATCGTCAACTTTAAATCGGCTGAACAGGCCACGAATTTTCTGAATCATTTTCAAAAGGAATCCCCCTTTGGCCAGTCTAGCTAAGGTTGTATTAAATAAAACCAAAATTGCGATTATTAGTAAAGCCAGGATAACAATCAATGTCGCCCAAGTACCCATTATTTTCATCAAGGGAAAAGAAAGAATAATTCCCAAATAGCCGCCACCTTTACCGGAGGCGATCATTTCCAAACCCTCTTCCGGCTCATAAAACAATTGCATTAGACCAGAATAGGTCAGAACTAGCAGAAACAAACCAACATAATTAGAGGTTCTGATTTTAAACTTTTCGGGGAATAACAACAAATAGCCCAGGATAGCTAAAATAACCGGGACTACAAAGCGACCCCAACCGAAAACATAACGCAATATTGTGTCTAAAAAATTACCGACACTGCCGGCTAATTCCACCAAGCTGAGGAAGAAGATAAAAGCCAAGGCCAGGAGAATAGTGACGGTAATCCCCTTTTTGGTTTCCGATTGTAAGAAAAACTTATCTTCCTGAGGGGAAGATTGGTCATTTTTTTTCTTGGTTTTTTTCCTGTTTCTGGTGGTCATAAGGTTAATTAAGTTCTTTCATTTTACCACTTTTTCCAAGTAAAAGCAATAATAAAAAGACGGGAAATAACCCCGCCTTTCTATTAATGTTTGGGTATTTTACTGTTGATTCATTTCATCCTTGGGAGTACCACCCCTACAACAATCCGGGTCATTATCTGGATCATCATCATAACAAAGTTTAATCTTAGCCCATGAACCACAGTTTATTGTCCTGGCTTCCGATGCTTTAATGCTAAGAAAGATTCCACCAATCATAATTAAAAGAATAATTGCTATGATTATTTTATTTTTCATATTCTCACCCCCTTTCATACTAAGATTATTTTTTAATGATGACTAATTTCATCTTTGGGAGTACCAGGACTCCAGTCACAACAAGCTTGGGGATTAGGGCCATAACATGTTTTGATTTGACTCCAGGTTATACAGGGCCCTTCAGCTTGAGTTGTTTGAACCTTAACTACAACAACTGCAACAAAAATCAAAACCAAGCAAGCACCCATAATAACTAGTATTTTTTTGTTCATACAATCACCTCCTTTATTTATAAGATGATAGTTTATAAAACCTCCAGGAAGGGCCGCCAGTTTATCGCTTTCGCAATATACTGACGGCACTGATGAGGAGGCTTTAGCCGCAAGTTACTTGATTATGGTCATCTTGCGGTTCAAGCACAGATTGGGTGTCTCCAGGCAGTAGAAATACACGCCGGAGGCTACCCGCTGTCCATGGTGATTGGAACCATCCCAGCTGATCTGATATTCGCCCGCTTTAAGCTGATCATCTACAAGCTGGGCGACCTTGCGGCCGGCCACGTTGTAGACAGCTAACTTAGTGGGGCAATCAACGGCCAGCGAGAAAGAGATGGTAGTGGTAGGATTGAACGGATTGGGACTGTTCTGGGCCAGACTCATGCCCTTAAGTCCCTCGTCCGGAATACCAGTCGGTATATCCGTCCATCTGATCCGGATCGTCGGATCACCCAGTAACAGCCACATGTGGTTCTGATCAGAGGCTTCCGGGTGCTCTTGTCTGGTCACCTGCTTGACTTCCAACCAGATTTCTCCGACTGTCTTTGTACCGTTCATGTCGAGACGAGAGAGGAATTCTCTGGCCATGAAACCGTTGATCGGCTGACTAGTATTCTCGGAGTAACCGAGCCAGATCAGCGCTCCCTTCCAATCGGCCGTCAACATATCATAGGCCAGATCAGGACCGTAAGGCGACTGTCCATCTCCGAAACCAGCCGTCCCGCAGCAGTGGGCCAGAACAATCGGGTAAGCCCCATTGGGCTCCAGCCGATCCAGCACTTCCGGGTTGAAGTAGTAACTCAGTCCGTCAACCAGACAGGTGCGGGTACTCACCGTCCCGGTTGTACAGATCAGATGAGCTCCGTTGTTCCAGGCCCAGACAGTTGCATCTTCCCGCGCCCAGTAGTTAGCCGGTAGTTCCGACCAGTACAGCGTCTCGGTCATCCCGTTGAGCGGATGGGGAACCAATGAGACCAGATCATCGTTGATCTGCCTGGCCAGCTGGCCGGTACAGTTGCCGTAATCCCGATCACCGCAGAGAAACAGGGCCTGCCTTCTCCAAGAGGCATCAACCGTGTAATCGTAGGTGATGGACTTGTCAACCTCAACCTCAACATCATGAAGGGTTTTGGCCTGCATCCTGCCGATAAACAGGTCAGCCCAACCATCACCGTCACGGTCAACGAACGGCTCGTCAAACCAGTACTTATTGTCCCACCAGCCGAAGTCGTAAGGGTTATAGTAACCGGGGATCACTTCTTCTTCCGGATCCGAGCAGTTAGCTACCCCCCAAGGTTGAACGTATTGCAGAGATTCATCGTACTGGAGGATAAGGTTGCGAATGTCTTCAGCCGTTGGATTAGGGCCGATCTCCTCTAGAGTAACGATCTCCACTCCGTTCAAACCTCGGTAGTTAAGCTGATGATAGACAAGCGGCTGGATAGTTGAGACCCAGGCAGCCGGACAGATGTGCAGTGCTTCTACTTCAGTTGATTTACTACCTCGTCCGATTCCGGCGTATTCTTCCGGCTTGTACCAGTTCTGGACCTGAGGAGTTGTCGCAGTACAGGGTATCGTCTGCGGCAGTTCAGCCAAGACTTCCGTCTGGCCGTAAGGCAATCTATCACCATCCTCCTCAATCTCAAAGAGACGGTAACGATCACCCACCTGGCCAGCTGAATCAATCAGCTGATAATCGGCACCTTGACCAGGGTTACCAGAACCAGCGATTTCTCCCACCGGCTGCCAGGTTGAGTCTGTCTTCACCCACTTACAAACTTCGTAGTAAGCGGTGTTGAATTCAGACTCGGTAGCCCAGCGCAGATGAACTCCATCTGTCTCAAACTCAGCCAAGAAACCGATTACTGTAGAGGCCGGATCCTCGCCAACATTGGAAACCCAGTGGACGACATAATCGTCTCCGTTGGGCGGCCGACAGTTGATCCCGGTGTAGAAGGGTGGACTATAGCCCCAGGGGTCAGTATTGCCGTCCAGGAAACGATCAGCGCTGCCTGCTCCTTTCGTCTCCAGTCCGTCAACCCAGACTGCCATATCTGACCGGAAACGGATGTTTTCCAGGTCAAACTGCAATCTGGTTCCATCGTAGACCAACTCGAAGTTGGTCAGATCGGCGTAGGGGTTCTGAATACCACCCTGTTCAACCGTGGTAATACCCAGCATGTCTTCCAGGTCCCAGTAGGGTTCTACCGGGGTGTCAAACTCGAAGTAAGCTCCCTGGAAGCTGTCTGTGTTGAAGACATAGCCGGAATCCGGATAGACTGCCATCACCGCTGGTGAGGCCACAACATTGGCTGGCCCATAGTAGTACCAATGGCCACGCCAACCATCAACCATCATGGAAGCCGCTTCACTCGTTGTTCTATGAGTACGACCCCTTTCACCGTTAAGGTAGATAAAGGCTGTGTCGGCGCCGTCAAAAGCGGTGTCGTTGGGCAGGATGTCGTCGTAGGCAATCGTATAGATGCCCATGGCCGCCATCGGCTGCACCCAACCGGAGCTTTCACAGGTTCCACGCAGCTCAAACGAGAGGTTGTTGGCCGCAATGCAACTCAACATCAGCTGCTGGGTGACACCAATCAGGTAGTAGAACACCCCGCTGTTGGGGTAGGTTTCAGCCTCTATCTTGTAGATGTCTTCCGGAAAGCTGTAGATCCCGTTATCGACGTAATAGTCGAAGACCTCATTCCGGAGACTAGCGCTGATGTACCCCTCAACGGCAATCCCTTCCGGGAAGTTGTAGCCGTAGTTGAAGTTACCGTGAGTCGCCAGATAGCCAAAATCCGTCTTGTAGCCACGGGAACTAATGGCATCGGCTATCGACACATTGGGTGTTGTCGTCGAAGAGACCTCATCCTGGATTATCTCCCAGAAAACGAAGCCCTGATCCTCGGCGAACTTCCTGACCTGATCACCGTCATCACCGAACTGGTATGTGCAGAACTCACGCAGGCCGACGGTACCCAAACCACCACCGGTAGTCTGGTACTGAGCCGGCAGAGCCAGCGTCCAGAACATCAAGATCGTCACTGCCAACCAGATCGCTCCGTTGCGTTTCATGGGAAATCACCTCGCTTTCCTAATTGGATTCGCGAGCTGCAGTGATTTCCCGCTGAATCGCGGGCAGTAGATCGGATTCGGCCAAAGTGATACCCGGCGGCGATTTCTGATAGAAACCGGTAGCCGAGTAGTAGACCGTCCAGCCGTCCTGCAACGGTTCGATCAGCTTGTCGTAGACCTGCTCGTCGTCATCCTCGTCACGAGTCAGCGGTTCAGTAGGCATACGCGCACTCATCAAGTGCAAAACAGGGTAGGGATCGTCCTTGTACCAGATACCCAGCTTGGTGGCAGAAAGAACCTTGACACTGTCGACCAAGCTGCTGGCTCTAAGCAACTCCGCCTTGGCTTTAGACAGCTCCAGTCCTTCGATCCCCTGGACGCGCAGCTGGCCGATGTGTTCGCTGACCTCTTTGAGCAGCTGGCCAACATCGTCCAACTCCTGGACCCGCTCTTCGATCGAGTAGCCCGGCTTGGGCCGAACCTGGATCTCGTTGCAGTACCAGACACCCTCAATCCTCTGAAACAGGCGGGGCGGCTCAATCGTCTCCCCGTAGGCAATGAGGATTCCGGTGTTTACTTCCACCTGGTCAGGCAGATCAGCCATCGGCTGGTCGGCCGCTCCTCCGCTGACAACGATTGCCAGCAGAAAGAGGAATACGAACAAAACGGCAGTTCTGCTTCTCATCTCTCACCTCCGGTTGGTCGAGCCTTGCTCGACAGTGGACTTCAGATACCAACAAGACTGGTCTTGGGCATGCATCTGCCTCCTTTCATCCCGGTCGGGACAAATCTCGTAATACAACATTTTTCACCATGGTTTGTCAATGAACCAAAAAAAGGCCTTCTTCGGCCTTCTGTCTTTGGTTTCTACCCTTTTTTCACTTCTGTCAAGAAGTCTTATCCACACAGGTATCAAAAAACCCGAGTTTTAGTGTATTCTCGGGCTTTTTTATCTATTTTTTTATTCGTGGAATCCGGTACCAGCTGGGATTTGACGTCCAATAATGACATTTTCTTTCAGTCCCCGCAGTTTATCCACCTTACCAGTAATGGCTGCGTCTATTAATACTCTAGCTGTTTCCTGGAAAGAAGAGGCTGATAAGAAGCTTTCAGTTGATAGTGAAGCTTTGGTAATTCCTAAAAGCAGGTTTTCAGCCGTGGCTTCTTTCTTACCCTCTTTTTTAGCCTTAATATTAGCCTCCACCAATTGGGCTCTTTCAACTATTTCACCGCTTAATAGTTCTGTCCCCCCGGCGTCTTTAATATAAAAACGGGAGAACATCTTTCGTACAATTATTTCTAAATGTTTGTCGTTAAGTTTTTGCCCCTGAGAAGAATAAATATACTGAATTTCTTTAGCTATATATTTTTCAACCGCCTCTCGGCCTTTTAATCTATAAAGTTGATGTAGATCTAAACTGCCTTCGGTTAATTGATCTCCTTTGTTGACTAAATCACCGGGTTTGACCCAACAGTTAAAACGAAGAGAAACTAAATATTCTTCTAATTGTTCCTTGGCTGACGATACTTCTATTACATTTTCTTTAATCTTGACCTGGCCAGGATTGCGCACAATTACTTTTTGATCTTTGGTTTCAAATAAGACATCACCTTTTTCAACTTCCTGTTTGTCTTTGACTTTAATATCAGGTTTTTGCTTAATATCCAGATTATAGCTGTCTTTATTTAAATCAGTGTGTCGGATTTTTATCAGTCTTTGTTTTGTTTTTCCTTCTTTATTCATAATTTCCTCAATAGCTTCTACTCGGCCATTAACCTCACTTATCACTGCTGATTTTTTAACCGGTCGCGCTTCAAACAGTTCTTCAACTCGGGGTAGGCCCTGGGTAATGTCAGAACCAGCCACTCCACCAGTATGGAAAGTCCTCATAGTTAATTGGGTACCGGGCTCACCAATACTTTGAGCGGCAATGATTCCAACGGCCGCGCCTTTTTCAACCAGCTTATTGTAACTTAGATCATAACCATAGCATTTTTGGCAAAGACCTCTTTGGGCTTTGCACTGAATAACGGTTCTGATTCTAATCTGTTCCAAATCTAGTTTGGCTAATTCCTGAGCTATCTTTTCTGATATTAATTCACCTTCTTTAACAACCGTCTTTTTGGTCTTGGGGTCTACTATTTTTTCTAGACTAACCCGGCCGGTTACTCTTTTTACCAAAGTTTCTCCCATTTCTTCACTTTCTTTTTTAGTGATAACATTTCCTTCTTTATCTCCACAGTCTTCAATGGAAATTACCATATCTTGAGCTACATCTACTAACCTCCTGGTCAAATAGCCGGCATTGGCCGTTCTAAGAGCTGTATCTGATAATCCTTTACGAGCACCGTGAGTAGAAATAAAATATTCTAAAACATCAAAACCTTCCTTGAAACTGCCTTTAACCGGCAATTCAATGGTATCACCAGCTGGATTGGTTACCAGACCTTTCATACCCATCATCTGAGTAATTTGAGTCCAGGAGCCTCGAGAACCAGATTCTACCATTTGAAAAACTGACCCAAAGTAATCCAGGCTATTTTGGCTTAGTTTAGTAATTCTGTCTTTCAATGAAGCCCAGATTTCCACTATTTTAATGTGTCTTTCTTCTGCGGTCAATAAGCCGGTTTCGTAGTGGTTTTGGATTTCTTCAACTTTTTGATCAGCTTCTTTGATTAATTCTTTTTTTGCTTTGAGCTCAGGTAAATCATCCATCCCCCAACTGATGCCGGAAGTGGTAATAAATTCAAAACTGATTTTTTTAATTTGATCTAATACATCAGCCGTTTTCTTAACTCCCAGCTCTAACAAGCAACGACTGACTATATTTTTTAATTCTTTTTTATCTAATTCTTTGTTAATAAAGCCCAGAAAGTCCGGCAGCATATTGTTAATAAAGATACGGCCGCAATTAGTATCAACTCGTTTGTTGTTAATCCTAACCCTGATCTTTTGTTGGATAGTGATATAACCGAGACGATAGGCCATAATTGCTTCTTCCAGACTGGCGTAGTTTTTTACATCTTTGACCTCTTTAACTTGAGTCATATAAAAACACCCTAAAACAATATCCTGGGAGGGGGTAGTAACCGGTTCACCGGTAGCTGGCTTGAGCAGGTTATTAGCTGACAACATCATGTTTGATGCTTCTTTTTTAGCTTCTTCGGTCAGGGGAAGGTGAACAGCCATCTGGTCACCATCAAAGTCAGCGTTATAAGCGGCGCAAACCAAGGGATGAATCTGAATTGCTTTACCTTCAATCAAAACCGGCTGGAAAGCCTGAATACCTAGACGATGTAAAGTAGGGGCGCGATTAAGCAAAACGTGTGCATCTTTAGTGATCTGTTCCAAAATATCCCAGATCTCTGGACGGCCCGATTCAATCAAACGAGTAGCAGAACGGACATTATGGACATACTCATCCTTGATTAAGCGACTTATTACAAAAGGTTTAAATAATTCCAGTGCCATGGTTTTGGGAATACCACATTGGTCAATCCGTAAATAGGGGCCAATAACAATTACGGAACGGCCTGAATAATCTACTCTTTTACCTAAAAGATTTTGACGGAAGCGTCCCTGTTTACCTTTAAGCATATCGGCCAGGGATTTTAATTGTCTTTTCTGGCCGGTTGAAGCAGTTACTGTTTTTCCGTGACGGGCACCGTTATCAATCAAAGCATCAACCGCTTCTTGTAACATTCGTTTTTCGTTGCGGGTGATCACTTCGGGAGCATTTAGTTCTAATAAACGTTTAAGGCGATTATTACGGTTTATCACCCTACGATATAAATCATTTAAGTCAGAAGCGGCAAAACGCCCTCCATCCAGTTGAACCATCGGCCTTAGATCGGGAGGAATGACCGGGATGGTATTGAGGATCATGTGCTCCGGTCTTATTTTATTAATTTTCAAGTTTGTAACCAGCCTTAGGCGGCGTAATATTTTCTTCTTTTTATTCTTGTTGCTGGAAGCAATCTCTTTTTGCAATTCAGTAACCATCTTATCTAGATTAATATCCTTCAGTAATTTATATATGGCTTCTGCTCCTATTCTGGCCTCAAAAATATGTCCGTATTTCAAGGATAAATCCTGATAGGAATTTTCTGAGATAATTTGTAGCGGTTTGAGACTACGAATTTCTTTCTTGGCTAAATCAACCGCTTCTTCCAGCTCTTTCAGAGCCTCTTCTTTTTGATTAGCATTATTGACTAACTCTTGATCAGCCCAAGTTTCAATTTGCTTTTTTTCTCCGTCATTTTTCACTTTACTTAACTTCTGGCTCTTTTGCTGCTTGATAACACTGATCTTTTGATTGAAGCTGTTCTCAATACTTTTCTTCTTGGATTGCCGTTCTTGGTCAACTTGATCCAAGGTTTCCTGGCGCAAATCCTCATTAACAGCAGTA
>Ga0272441_10014850_pt1 | contig 10971 bp, 5 predicted proteins | sample SSMProp6N_FD_193582 | JGI IMG/M metagenome (GOLD analysis project Ga0272441, IMG submission 193582) | Marine sediment archaeal communities from Little Sippewissett salt marsh, Falmouth, MA, United States - SSM-Prop-6N | ecosystem: Environmental > Aquatic > Marine > Wetlands > Sediment ...
GCGCGCGGCCAAGGTGGCCCTTGTGGCGGCCGTGGTCCTCACCGTCGTGGCACTGATCGTGCGCCGCCGCGCAAAGCGGCCCCTGTGCGCGGCCCTGGCGACCTTCCTGATTGTCGCCATGCTCGGCGTGGGCGGCATGGGTGCCGTGGCCGGTGTGGCCAAGTGGCGCACCGGTTCATTCTTCCCCCTGGACCGCTCGTTGCTGCTGCGCTATCACTCGTTCTACGGGGCCTCGCAGATGATCCTGGACCGGCCTGTGCTCGGCTACGGCCCCGGCAACTACCGCATCGACAACCCGAGGTATTGGACCAAGTACGAGCGAGATCGGTTCGCCGTGAAGCCGCTCATGAACTTCCAGGTGCACAACGACTATCTTCAAGCGGCCGTGGAAGGCGGCCTGGCCGGGAGCGCCCTCTATATCGGGTTGCTCGTGACGGCGTTGATCTACAGTCTGGTGATGGGGTTTGGCGGGAAAGACGAGGATCGCCGCCGGCTTGGCTTGACACTAGCCGCGTGTTTCTGCGCCTTTGCCGTGGATGGGCTCTTCGGATTCAATGTGCACGTACCCGCGTCGGCTAGTCTGCTATTCGTTCTGGCGGGCGTCCTGATGGGCGTCCTGCGCGGTCCGACGGCGCCTGCGCCCCGGCCGCAGAGCAAGTGGGCTTACGCGGTTTCCCTAAGCGTTCTCGTGTTTGCGTGGGTTCTCTTCTACTGCGATGCCAGGGTCTTCATCGCGAAATTCCAGTTCCAACGCGGACGGGGCGCAAAGCATTACGAACGCTATGACGAGGCCTACCAGTTCCTCGTCAAAGGCGAGCGCCTGGCGCCGTGGGATTTCGATTTCCCCCGGGCCATGGCCATGGTGGCACTCAAACAGCGAGACCCCCAGCGCGCCGTTGAGCGGATGCAGCGTTCCCTCGAGCTCAACCCCTATGATTGCCGGGGCCTCGCTATCCTGGCGAGCGCCTATACGAACTGCGCGGTGGCGGTGAAGACGCACGGCGGCGATACGGCCGCATTCACGCAGGCCCTGGATAGCGCCGGCGCCAGCGCCCGCGACGCCCTCGAGCTGTGTCCCGCGTTGCCCGAAGGCCATGAGCTACTGGGCCGCGTTGCCCTGCTCCGGGCCCGCGAGCTATCGCAAAACGCTGACACCAGGACCCAGGCCGCCGAAGAGTGGCAGCGCGTCAAGACCCACCTAAACGACGCGCTCAAATACGGTGCGCGCGACTGGGCGAAGGTCAATACCATGCTGGGGACAGCCCACGCCGCACTGAACGAGTTGGACTTGGGCGAACGTGCGTTCCGGCGGGCCGTTGAAGCCGAACCGACCTCGCCGGACGTGTGGAAGCTCTTCATGTGGTTCGCGCAGGAATGCGGTCGCTGGGATGGTCTCATCGACACGCTCACCACCACGCTGCACCGGCTCGAGCAGAACAACAAAGCCGATACCCAGACCCGCGCCACCATGGCATTGTGGTTGGCGCAGGCGTTGGTCCAAGGGCCCGGCGAGGAAACACGCGCGCAGCAGGTCCTTGCGCGGGCGCTAGAGATCGCCCCCACGCGGCTGGACGTTTGGGGGGCGTACGCCCACGTGCTTGGGGACGAAGACCGCGTACAGGTTCTGAGCGCCGCCCTAAACGACGTGAACGCCCAGCTCGCCTCCGGGCGCGAGGCCTTTCCCCGCGTGCTGACAAGCCTGGCCGCCGCGCTCAAAGACGGCGACACAGCGGCCCTCGATGCCGCCACCGTGCTCAGGGAAGCCAGCCAGGAAGCCGCTGGAAAAACCGACGCTGAAACGCTCCGCCGCCAATTCGGCTGGATCGGCGACCTGATCGTCTATCGGCTGGGACAAGGGCGGGTGCCGAAGGAGCAGTATGGGCGTGCGCTGCATGACGTGGGGTTCGTGTATCTCGTGATGGAAGCTTGGGAACAGGCCAACCAAACCCTTCAACAAGCCGCGGCCTTTCTGCCGCCGGACCGCAAGCCTTACTGCGAGTTGCAGCGGACCGAGGCGCTGCTGCGTTTGGGCCGCCATGACGAGGCCGTGGCGCTCGCGCGAGACGTGGCGCAGGCGCTGCCCGGCCTCCTGCAAGCCCGCCACCAATTGGCGCGTGTGCTGGGCCAGACCGGCCACACGGCCGCGGCCAAGTCCGAGTACACGTTCTTGCTCAACAACTTCGAGCTGGACGCACCAACGCGCCAGCGATTCCAGGCGGAACGCGATGCACTCACCCAAGACGCCAACGTGCGGCCACCCGAGAGGAGTCCCGGCAATGAGTCCTGAAGCGCAGGGGATCAAGATGGCGGAACCCGCGGAGCGCGTGCCTTCGGAGGACGCGCCCGGCCTTCCTGCGGGCGCCGGCTGGGCCGTGGCCGGATTGACGTCAGCCGCGTTTATCGCCTTCATTGCGTTTGTTGTCGTGTATGCGCACTGGGGCACCCCCTTGGTGCAACGCATGGATTCCGAGATTGGCGAAGTCCTGCTTGAGCGCGGCACCCGGTTTGAGGAAGCCGGCGAATACGAGAGCGCGGTACACTGCTTCAAGCAGGCCCTGGGGGGGCGCTTCGATGGTGCAACCAGCCGGACCTACACGCTCAAGAGGCTCGGCGCGCTCCTGTGCTGGCGCGAAGGCGCCGAGGCCGGGCTCCACTACCTGCAAGAAGCCTACAAGAACACGGACTGCCCGATAAGCACCTATACGCCTTTGTGCGGCGCCCTCCTCGAACTCGGAAAGGCCGAACAGGCCCTCGAAGTGGCCGCGCGATGGCTGCGCGAGGCCAAGGCGAGCGATCACGCAGGCCACCAGGCAAAGGCCAAGTATTACCAAGGCAAAGCCTATCAGGCCCAAGGGGATCCGGCCAAGGCTCTGACCAGCTTTCTGGAAGGCAACGCCCTTGACCCAGGCGGGACCAACGCATACGAGGCCGGGCTCATCTACTACCGGGCCGGGGAACGCGACAAGGCACTCGAACTGCTGGGCCTTTTCCTCGAGAAGGGCGGCGCCGGCGAGCGCGCGCAGTACGTCCGGTCGTTGTGCGAACGGCTGAAGGCCGAACAGGCAAAACCAGGCGTTCAGCACAAAGGTCCGTAGCCCATGGCGCGGCGCTCGCGGATCAGACAAGACGCGCGGTTCAGGCGAGCCCTGTTTCTGGGATTGATTCTCTTGCTCGGCTTGGCGCTCCGCTTGTACCACGTCACCGCCCCGCCCTATGACTTCCTCGCATGGCGCGATACCCAGACGCTCATGGTGGCGCGGAATTTCTACCGCGGCGGTATGAACCCCCTCTTGCCGGGCGTGGATTGGCGCACCACCTCCGAGGTCGCGCCGCGAGGCACAGTCGGCGGCACCGAGTTGATGGTCGTCCCTTACCTCACGGCCCTGCTGTATCACGTATTCGGTGTGCAGTACTGGGTCGGGCGCGTCGTGCCGATCTTCTTTGCGGTCCTGGGGGCGTTCTACTTCTTCAAACTCAGCGAACGCTTCTACGGAACCACCTGCGCCTTGACAAGCACCTTGTTCCTTACGGTCTTGCCCTACTACCTGTATTGCGGTCGCTGCCAAATGCCCGAATCGTATGCCCTGTGCATGACCTTCGTGGCCCTATACTACTTCGACATCTGGTTGGCATCGCAACGGCCGCGCGATTTCGCGGTCGCGGCAGCCTGTGCGCTCTTGATGGTCTTGGCCAAACCGCCCATGGGCGTCATCACCATCCCCATGGCGTTTCTTGCGTTTGAACGCTTCGGCACGAAGACCTTCACGAAGGCAAGCCTCTACCTCTTTGCCCTGCTCGTGGGCATACCCGTTGCCGCATACGTGTGGTGGTCATCGTATGTGCTCATTCCGCGGACCGGCATCTCGTTCTCAGGGCCGGGATTCTTCAACTACAGGCGCTGGCTCACGAACCCCCAGTACTACCTGGACATTGCCAAGTCGGTGTGGCTGTGGTCGGTCACGCCCCCGGTCTGCATTTTGGCCGCTGTGGGCCTTCTCGTCCCGGGGCGCGAGCGCCGCGCGTACTTGACCCATGCGTGGCTCTTGGGCGCGGCCTCTCTCTTCCTGCTGATGCCCGGCGGGACCGGGGCGAACGGCTACTACCAAATCATCCTCGAACCCCCCTTCGCGCTTCTGGCCGCCCGCAGTCTGATGGTCTGTGCGAGCCGCCCACGGCTTCGGTTTGCGGCGGTCGCGGCCGCCTTGGTCGCCGCCTTCGTGGCCGTCATCTGGCCCTTCCACATCACCGCGCGCCTATACCGGCCGACGCACCTCCCCGCCTACGAGTGCGGGACGTGGGTGCGCGAACACACGCCCGGCAATGCGCTCGTCCTGACCTCTTCGCCCAATCCGGCGACGCTCTACTTCTCGGATCGCGTAGGATGGACCAGTTGGCAAGAGCACTACGGCAAGGGCGCCGTGTTTGGCCGCGAACTGCTCGACAAAGTCATGCCGCTGGGCGCCTCTGTGCTGGCCATCCCCGTTCCTCATGAATGGTTCGACAATGCCTACTACAGCGATTATGGAGACGTGCGCGATCACCTTTACGACAGTTGCCTCAGCCACAAGGAAGAAGCGTTCACCGTGTTCTTCCTCGACCGGCCCGCAGACTTGACCCTGCCCGAACACCGCGTCGTGTTTGGCACGGTCGGGTCTCGCAAGTACCTCCGGGGTCCGTGGGGACCAAACCAGACCGATGCCGGCGGGGTCCCCTTCACCACGATGGGACCGGGACCCCGGGCGGCAATCTGCTTCGAATGCGCGAACGCGCTCCCGGGCTTCGCGATCTACATTGCTTCCACCGTCGCCAACCAGACTGTCACGGTCAAGCTGGATGGCAAGGTCATCGGAACGACCGGATTGCCGGTCGCCGGAAGACGCGCGGAACTCAAGGTAGAACCGCCGGCGGAATGCACCCGGGAAGGCCGGCACACGCTGGCATTGCAGGCGACCCGGTGGAATTCAGACCGCGCTTCGCTCATCCTGTACGAACTGCGCATCCTGCCGCCCGCAGCGCCCTGAGGCCAACCTGGGGCGCGAGCGGGGCGCCCAGGATCGCCCAGCCACGATCACGATATCAGGCTGCAACTGCTCGCGGCCAGATCCCGACGGACGTCACGACGCCGTCGTGTAAGGGCCCTTGCCGAGAAGGAGATCGCCTTTGGCAGCGCCGCCATGCCACAGATCCCACTTCGGGTCGGCGTAGCGCTCGAAGAAGGCGTAAAGGCGTTCTTGAAGATCGCGCTGGATCGTGCGATGGGCCTCCTGGTCGTAGAGGTTGTCGCGTTCGCCCGGATCCTCTCTGAGATTGAACAACTCGTTCGGGTCTGCCCCGAACCGTTCAATGTATTTCCATGCCTCGGTGCGGATTGCGCGGACGTTCTCAAACTCGTAATGGACCACATTGTCCCACCCGATCTGCTTGCCGCGCAGTACGGGATCGAAACTCCGGCCAGGCAATTCAGGTTTGACCGGCACCCTCGATTCAAGCCCCAGGTACCTCAGCACGGTGGGCATCAGGTCGTAGTTGCTCACCATGATGTCGGTCGTGCGTCCGCCGGGAATCCCGCGCGGGTGGCGCAAGATCAACGGCACGTGCATCATCGGATCGTAGGCGGTCAACGGCCGCGTGTGATCGCCCATGCCCCAGAAGCCCCCGTGACCGCCTGCCCAGCCCTGGTCCGCCGTGAAGATGACCAGCGTATTCTCATCGAGCCCGTGCTTAGCGAGCGCTGCCATGATTTCGCCGACCCCGTCGTCCACGCAACTCAGTTCGGACGCATAGACACGCATGGACGTCGGGTTGTTGATCATTGCGCGGTTGTTGTGGAGCCACGGGTGGGGTTCTTCGCGCGGGAACGACGCCAGCTCCTTGTCGGCGTAGTACGCGGCATGGCGGTTCTTGGGCTCCGACAGCATGCTCTTGCCCAGGCCATACGGTCCGTTGTACGCCAGGAACAAGAAGAAGGGCCGGTCCTTGCTCTGCTCGATGAACTCGACCGCGCGCCGCGTCCAGTATTCGGTCTGGTGCATGGGCTCTCGCCGCGTCTCGCCGTGCTCGATGATCAGTTGGTCATGGAAACCTGTGGTGTGGCCTTCGGGTTTGACAACCCAGAACGTGAACCCTTCCTGCGGACGGAGATGATCGCCCAAGTGCCATTTGCCTACGAGCCCGCAGACATAGCCCGACGCGCTGAGCGTCTGCGGCAACGAATCGAACTCGGCAATGGTGCTATAGGCCTCCGGGCCGAGCATGACGGCCTTATCGATGTACTTGTGCACCCCGTGCTGACAAGGCATCAGGCCCGTGAGGTACGTGGCCCGCGTTGGCGAGCACACAGCGTTGTTCGAGAATGCCCGCGAGAACAGAATGCCTTCTTCGGCCATCCGATCGAGGTTCGGCGTCTTGATGTCCGGGTTGCCGTAGCACCCGAGCGTCCAGGCGCCTTGGTTGTCGGTCATGATCAAGATGACGTTGGGCCGGTTCGCGCGCACCGCCATAGCGTTTCCTTGTGAAATCAGGGAGCTCGCCCCCAACGAGCATCCCGCCAGTTTCAAAAATCCGCGCCGGTCCACGGCGTCACGCCTCGACGATGCCCAGGGGGGCATTCGTCCTATACTTGCCGCGCGTGAAGTCCGGGAAATCCTTGGGGCGGCTCCTGTCGGCCACGGAAAGTTCGCTCAAGGGCGCAATCACGCTCCAGGCCGCGGCGTCGTAAACGTCCGAGTCCGTCGGGGCGCCCGTGCGTAGGCACTGAATCAGCCGGTACTGCGTCAGAAAATCCGCGCCGCCGTGCCCGTGGCCCAGCGCCTTCGTTTCGAGCGCTTTCCACAACGGATGGTCATATTCTTCGAGATACCCCTCGATCGCCTCCCACTGATGCGGTTGGCTGCGGCCTTCGATGTAGATCTTGTCGATCGTGCCCATGAACAGGCCGTTTGTGCCCTGCGCCCGGTAGATCAGGTCATAGGGCCGGGGCGCCTGCGTATCGTGATACAACGTGACCGTACAGCCGCCCACGGTGCGGATGAGCGTCGTGTTGATGTCGCCGAGCGCGTACGCCTTCTTGGCCAACGGATGATCCGGGCCGAAGTGCTTCTCGGCGTAGAGGTTCAGCCCGCGCGACTTCCCGCTCATCGAGACCAGGAAGTCGAATTGATCCCCCCGGTTGATGTTCAGCCATTGTCCGACAGGGCCGACCGGATGCGTCGGATAGAGGTTCCCGTTGCGGCGCGCTTCGTGCTCGCCGCACCAAAGCATATTGCCCTCGGCATCGAACACGTTGTTGGCAATCCGGTAATGCTGGTAGCCGGCCTCGCAGTGCAGCATCTCGCCCAGCAGGCCCTTGCGCACCATGTTCAGCACCATCAACGCCCGGCGGAAGTAGCAGCAGTTCTCGAGCATGACGCAGCGCTTGCGGGTCCGCTCGGCCGTCTCGACCAACTGCCAGCATTCATCGATGGTCACGGCCGCCGGCACCTCCGTGGCCGCGTGCTTGCCCGCCTCCATGGCCGCCACGCAGATGGGCACGTGCCATTCCCACGGCGCCGCATTCATGACCAGGTCCAGGTCGTCCCGCTCGCACATCCGCTTGAAATCCGTGGCGCCCTTCGCGTAGCCCTCCGGTCTTGGCCGGCCCGCCTGCTCCACCATGTCCTGGCCCACGGCAACCCGATCCTCCTTGACGTCGCACACGGCCCGGATCTCGATGCCCTCCAATTGCAGTAGCGCGCGCAGCAGCGACGGGCCCCGCTTCCCTATGCCGACAAACCCTATGCGAACCGGGTCGATCGGCGCGACCGTGAAATCAGGTGGCGGGTCCGTGGGCGGAGTGCTGGTCTCCGCGTGCGCCATGCTGCCCAGCGCCAGCCCCGCGGCAACACCCGAACCAAGCCGCAAGAAATCCCTTCGGTCGCAATGCATCCCCATAACGTCTTCTCCTTTCGTAGACCAAGCCCAGGCACATTATGGCACAACTTGCCGGTCTATTCGACCGCTCTTGTATCGCGGCCATCTCCTGCCAATCACCTTCCCCGCCTTTCGGTGGCGCAGCCCATAGCGTGGACCTCGCCGTCTCGAAACACCGACCTCGCCAAAGTCAGACGTCATGCACTACATAGTTCTGGGGCTTAATAGGCCTCCTGCGCAACATTCACGCGGGTGTGATCCCTCCTGCCTGTTTGAATCTCCCATCCCCTCTGTGTTCTCATAGAGACACTCCCAACTTTGCGATTTCGCAACGAGCGTGCGCGGAGGTCAGAGGAAGTAGACGCGTTGCGTGGAGATCACTTAAATGCTCAGTCGACGATGCCTGATAGCGGGCAGTATGCTGCTCTTGTGCGCGATGTTACCAGCAATAGGCCAGGAGTTTCACAGCGCAGACACGAACGAGGATCGGAAGATCCAGGTCATCGAAATCAACCGGCTCGTCGCATTCTACAACGCGAGCGCGTATCACTGCGATGAGAGCACAGACGATGGCTACGCGCCCTTCGAGGGTTCAACCACCTGCGCCCCGCACGATAGCGACTACAATTCTCAAGACTGGCGGATCGCGATCACCGAGATAAGCCGGCTGGTCACCTTTCTTAACGCGGACGGCTATCGCGCGAATCCAGATACTCCCGACGGCTTCGAACCCTATCTCGGCGGTGAAGGCGAAGGCGAAGGCGAGGGCGAGGGCGAGGGAGAAGGTGAAACCATCCTGTTGCCGGGAGATGTGCCTTTGGCGATGGTGTGGATACCGGAGGGATCGTTTCTGATGGGGCGGTATCCGGGCGAGGAAGAGAGCTACTACTACGAGGACCCGCAGCATGAGGTAACCTTCGCTAGCGGGTTCTGGTTGGGCAAGTACGAGGTGACCAAACGCCAATGGGAGGCGGTGATGGGCTCGACGCCGTGGGCGGGTCTTCGCTACGTGCTTGATGATCCGGACACTCCTGCCGTACACGTGCACCGGGACGCTATCGAGGCGTTCATAGGTGCGTTGAACGGCTACACCGGACTGACGTTTCGGTTGCCTTCGGAGGCGGAGTGGGAGTACGCCTGTCGGGCTGGCACAACAACGCGATTCTATTGGGGCGACGACCCCGGCTACATCCTTCTCGACGACTACGCCTGGTGGGTCTGTACGGCTTGGGCCATCGGGGAGCAGTATCCGCACGCGGTCGGGCTGAAGGCGCCGAACGTATGGGGTCTCTACGACATGAGTGGGAATGTTTGGGAGTGGTGTCAGGACGATTACCTCGATCACTACAACGGTGCGCCGACAGACGGAAGCACATGGGAGACCCCTGGCAGCATCGTCGGCGTGATGCGCGGTGGTGCCTTTTACACCTTAGGCGACGACTGTAGGTCAGCGCTCCGCTGCGGTGTCTATCGCTCACTCGTGGGCACTAGCATTGGATTCCGACTCGCGAGGTAATTGCCGCTTGCCAGTCGGCACGTGCCATTCCTACGGCGCCGCATTCATGACCAGCTCAAGGTCATCCCGCTCCCGCATCCGTCGCGTCCTTCGAGCAGTTGTCCGGTCTTGGCCGGGGGCGTGCGCCACCACCGCACCGTCTTGCACGAGCTTCTCGATGGCGCGGGCCACGCGGTCGCGATGTTTCTCGATAGGGGCGGGATCCTTGGTGTAGGTCTTCACGCCCGCTGTGATCTTCTCGGGTACTTCGAGCAGAGCTTCGTAGCGTTTGCGTTGTCGTTTCGACAGGCCGTCTGCCCGCTCCTCGATCAGACGCCGAAGAATAGCCATGTACTCGTAATCCTCGATGCCGTCGCGCAGCATCTCGAAGCGTATGCTGTCCACTGGGCCGTCCAGAATCGTCCGGTCCTTCACCGGAGTGGCTGCGGCCTCGGGGGGATAGATGAACCGGCCATCGCCGTTGCCCCACGGCCTCTTCTGACCCTTCTTGGTCCCGTAGCCCGACATCCAGGACATCGGGTCTTCATAGGGATTCTGCGGGTGGTCAGGATACGCCGTGCCCGTAGTCCACAGGTTCGTGTGCCACACGAGGATGCCCTCGATGCCGTATTTCCACGTTTGCCAAAGCCACACCCGGAGGTCCGTGCCGGGATGATCGGTGAACAGCCCGCACAAGGGCTGCTTCGGCACCGTGCACACGTACCACCAAAACGTGTCGCCTTGGCGGCGCTGCTCTTCGGCGCGCTCGTGCCGATACATGAAGGTGAGCGGACACCAGACGTTCGGTCCGCCCACGAGGCCCGGCTCGACCTGTTCGGTCAGCATTCGACGCAGATCCGGCGCTGCGGTCTTCAGCTTGCGGAACCCGTTCATGACAAATTCATAATCCCGCGGCAGCGGCTCGTCAAACCAGTAGACAAAGGCCTCATCGAGCCAGCCCTTCTCGCGCAGGTGTGCCTCGAAGGTCTTGGCATACGCCGTAAAGGCGAGCGTGTACTCCCGCGTGCCCTCACCAAACCCGTGCAGCTTCGGCTCGGCGCGCCCGTAGAAGGACCCGCCCCCCATGCCGGGGACGCCCAGCCTGAACGAATTGAAGTGATACCGCGTCAGCACCCGCTCCATCTCCTTGTCCCACGCCGCCCAATCGAACACCGGCGTGAGCGCGTGCGCTTGAAGCAGCTCGCGATCCTCGGCCGGCAGATCGCTTCCTTCGCCCTCGGCCAGCTTCACCCATTCAACCTTGAATCCGTCGAAGGGCGTCGGCTGATAGGGCGAGATATGATGCGCGCTCAGGTTGGCCCAGTACTTCTCCATAACCGCCCGTTTCTGTTGCGGGTCCGAGATGTTCTGGTACTGGAAGACCGTCGACGGATTGAAACCGAACGCCGTCGTGCACGTCATGCGGTCTGGCAGCGCAAAGTCGTAGACAACCACGCGAAGCGGCGCCGTGGCTTCGTAGCCCTGCGCCGTCAGGCGGATCGCGCCGTCATACTCCCCCGGCGCCGCGTCGCGCGGCACATGTACGCGCACCCACAGCGGCTGATTTT
>Ga0272441_10014851_pt1 | contig 10970 bp, 11 predicted proteins | sample SSMProp6N_FD_193582 | JGI IMG/M metagenome (GOLD analysis project Ga0272441, IMG submission 193582) | Marine sediment archaeal communities from Little Sippewissett salt marsh, Falmouth, MA, United States - SSM-Prop-6N | ecosystem: Environmental > Aquatic > Marine > Wetlands > Sediment ...
AGATGAGGGAAAAACTCGAACAATATACGGGAAAGAACGTAGAGATGATTATCGACGAAGATCCATCACTGGTCGGCGGTGTTGTCGTCAGGGTCGGAGATGTCCTGTATGACGGCAGTATCAGGACCCAGCTCGCGGGTATCAGGGAACTCATAAGAGAGGAGATTTAGAGGATGGAGGCAATCAGGGCAGAAGAAATTACTCAGATAATATCCAAGCAGATCAAGGACTATGAAAAGAAACTGGATGTTAGCGAAACGGGCACCGTCTTGTCCGTGGGGGATGGTATTGCCAAGATCTATGGTGTGGAAAATGCGATGGCAATGGAACTCCTTGAGTTCCCCGGCGGCATACTGGGCATGGTGCTCAACCTCGAGCGGGACAATGTGGGTGTTGCCATTCTCGGTCAAGATACGCACATAAAGGAGGGTGATACCGTCAAGAGGACGGGAAGGATCGCCCAGGTTCCCGTTGGCGAGGCCGTTCTGGGTCGTGTCCTTGACGCCACGGGGGCGCCGCTCGATGGTAAGGGACCGGTGGAAACGGATGAGTACAGACGGATAGAAATGGTAGCTCCCGGTGTTATCGACCGGCAACCCGTTAATAAGCCCATGTATACGGGTATCAAGGCCATCGACGCCATGACGCCCATCGGCAGGGGGCAGCGGGAGCTCATCATCGGAGACAGGCAGATAGGAAAAACCGCCATATGCATCGATGCCATCCTGAGACAGAAGGAGACGGGGGTAAAGTGTATCTATGTGGCCATCGGGCAGAAGAAATCGACGGTTGCCCAGGTGGTGGAGGTGCTGCGACGGCATGACGCCATGGAGTATACCTGCGTTGTTTCCGCCTGTGCCAGCGATCCCGGGACCCTCCAGTATATTTCCGCCTTCGCGGGATGTTCCATCGGTGAATATTTCAGAGACAAGGGCGAAGACGCCCTTATTCTTTATGACGACCTGTCAAAGCAGGCCGTTGCCTATCGCCAGATATCACTCCTCCTGAGAAGACCCCCCGGCCGCGAAGCCTATCCGGGAGATATCTTTTATAACCATTCGAGATTGCTGGAGAGGGCTGCCAGAATGAACGACAAACTGGGAGGGGGCTCTCTGACGGCGCTTCCCATCATCGAGACGCAGGCGGGAGACGTCTCCGCCTTCATCCCCACCAACGTCATCTCCATTACCGACGGCCAGGTCTATCTGGAACCAAACCTTTTCTACTCAGGTGTGAGACCGGCCATCAATGTGGGACTTTCCGTGTCCCGAGTCGGCGGTGCCGCCCAGGTCAAGGCAATGAAACAGGTTGCGGGAACGCTGAAACTCGACCTGGCCCAGTACCGCGAACTGGCCGCCTTTGCCCAGTTCGGCAGTGACCTCGACAAGGCCACGCAGGCGCAGCTGGACCGGGGGGTGCGGCTCGTTGAACTGCTGAAACAGCCGCAGTACCGGCCCATGTCTCTGGCTGAAGAAGTCCTGGTCCTCTTCGCCGGTGTCAGGGGATATATCGATAAATATGCCGTTGATCGACTCAAGTCCTACGAAGAGCAGCTCCTCAGTTTCGTCGGGAGCAAATATCCCGATCTGATGAAAGAGATAGACGAGAAGAATGAGATAACGACGGATCTGGAAAAGAAGATGAAGGACACATTGAGCGAATTTGATGCCGTCTTCGGTGCCGAATAGGTGAATCACAGGGGGAGTGTGTAGATGGGCGCGGCGTTAAGCGATATAAAACGGAAAGTCACAGCGGTAGAGAAGACAAAGCAGATTACCCGGGCAATGAATATGGTAGCTGCGGCGAAGCTCAAAGCCGCTCAAATGAAAATGGAAAACTTCAGACCCTACGCGATCAAGCTCCGTCAGGTGATGGAAGACCTTTCCGAGAGAGTGGATACGAGGATACACCCCCTCCTTTCCACGAGGGATGCCCGAACTATTCGAATCATCGTCATGACATCGGACAAGGGGCTGTGCGGGGGGTTCAACTCGAATATCATACGAAAAACGGAAAGGTTCATTGCCGAACAGAAGAAGGAGGGGAGAGAGGTTTCTCTCATCACCGTCGGGAAGAAGGGGAGAGACCATTTCAGGAAGAGGGCAACCGTTATCAGTGAGTATCTGGAGATCTCCAAGCGCGACGGCGTCGCGACGGCCGTCGATATCCTGGGAGATGCCATCCCCGCCTTCATCGAAGAGGAGTGCGATGCCCTCTATCTCGTCTACAGTGAGTTCAAAAACATCGCGTCGCAGCGGCCCGAAATGGTTCGGCTCCTGCCCCTGTCATCGATGGAATCGGATGACGACGAAGGGGTCAGGAAGGCCGACTACGTCTACGAGCCAACGGAGGAAGAACTCCTCGATCACCTCATTCCCCTCTATCTGAGATCACTGATCCTGAAGGGGCTGCTGGAGACGACAGCGGGCGAGCATGGTGCCCGCATGGTGGCAATGGATAACGCGACCAATAATTGTGACGAACTGATCGAAAGCCTGACACTCCAGTTTAACAAGGCCAGGCAGGCGGCCATCACCAATGAACTGATGGATATAGTGGGTGGAACCGAGGCACTGGCACAGGGCTAAGTATCCAACTATGATTCAGAGAGATAGATACTCTACAAAATTTTAAGGAGATGGGGATGAATACAGGTAGGATTGTACAGGTGATCGGACCCGTAGTCGATGTCGAGTTTGAAGAGGGGAAACTTCCCAGTATCATGAACGCCGTAACGATTACGAATCCGACGATTAATGACGAGGCGGACAATCTGGTTGTAGAGGTAGCGCAACATCTCGGCGACAACGTGGTTCGATGTATAGCCATGGATATAACGGACGGACTGGTACGTGGCATGGAGGCGAAGGACTCGGGAACACCGATCATGGTGCCCGTGGGAAAGGAATGCCTCGGAAGAATCCTCAATGTGGTCGGCAAGCCCGTCGACGGACTGGGACCCATCGATATACAGCGGACGGCACCCATTCACCGCGAGGCGCCCTCCTTTATGGAACAGGATACATCGGTCCATGTCCTCGAGACGGGCGTCAAGGTCATCGATCTCCTCGTCCCCTTCCCGCGGGGCGGTAAGATGGGCATGTTCGGCGGCGCCGGTGTGGGAAAGACCGTCGTTATGATGGAGATGATCCACAACATCGCCATGCACCACGGCGGCATATCGGTCTTTGCCGGTGTGGGTGAGCGGACGAGAGAAGGGAACGACCTCTATCTCGAAATGAAGGAATCGGGTGTCATCGCCCAGGCGGCCCTCATCTATGGCCAGATGACGGAGCCTCCGGGAGCAAGGGCGCGGGTGGCGCTCACGGGGCTTGCGGCAGCCGAGTATTTCAGGGATGAAGAGGGACAGGACGTGCTCCTCTTCGTCGATAACATATTCAGATTTACACAGGCGGGATCCGAGGTGTCGGCACTCCTCGGCAGGATGCCCTCGGCGGTCGGGTATCAGCCCACGCTGGCAACAGACCTGGGAGAACTGCAGGAACGGATCACATCGACGGACAAGGGATCCATTACGGCCGTCCAGTGTGTCTATGTCCCTGCAGACGACCTGACGGACCCGGCACCGGCAACGACCTTTGCCCACCTCGATGGGACGGTGGTGCTGTCCAGATCCCTCACGGAACTGGGAATCTATCCCGCCGTCGACCCCCTCGATTCTACCTCCCGGATCCTCGATCCCAATGTACTGGGTGAGGAACATTACCAGGTGGCGCGAGATGTCCAGATAATCCTGCAGAAATATAAGGATCTCCAGGATATCATTGCCATTCTCGGTATGGACGAGCTGTCCGAGGAAGACAAGCTCACCGTGGGACGGGCGCGGAAGATTCAGCGATTCCTGTCCCAGCCCTTCTTTGTTGCCGCCCAGTTTACCGGCACGGAGGGCAAGTTCGTATCCGTTCCCGATACCGTCAGGGGCTTCAAGGAGATCCTCGAAGGAAAGCATGATGAACTCCCCGAACAGGCCTTTTACATGGTCGGCGGTATTGAGGAAGCGGTGGAGAAGGCCAGGAAGCTGGTGGCGGAATAGTCAGGCGGAGGAGTGATCAATGGCGGATGAACTGATGCTGGAAATTGTAACACCGGACAAGCAGGTGTTTCGAGATGTTGTCGAGGAAGTGACGATCCCCGGCAGCGAGGGGGAATTCGGTGTACTGATCGGCCACGAACCGCTGTTGAGCATGGTCAAGGCCGGTGAACTCAATTTTACCAAGGATAACCGGAAGACCTACTATGCCGCCGACAGCGGTTACGCCGAGGTAACGGAAGATACCGTGACTGTCATTGTCGAATCCGCTCTGAGGGCCGATATGATCGACAGGGATGAGGCCCGGCGGGAGCGGGACGAAGCGGAATCACAGATAGCACAGATGGGTAAAGATGATCCCGGATATGAGCAGGTGACGGCCCTGCTTGCGCGGGCGGAGACACGGCTGAAAGTGGTGGAGAAGCTGTAGGGGATTCGCTTTGTTTGCCAGCAGGTGTACACTGTCTGGAATGAAGCCAAGGCTGTAAGCTGACTTGGCTTTTTTATCGTTTAAGAAAAGAGGAGCTGCTGTATGGTCAATGTAAAGGGAATCGCGTCGAGTGTTGGTATTCTTATCCTGTGGCTGCTTATGTGTGCTGAACCTTCGCTGGCGAGCGGTGCCGCGGCAGGGCATCACGCCGGGCCAAGTATCGGAACAATACTGCCGGTGTGGACGATCATTCCCTTTGCGGGGATTTTATTGTCCATAGCGCTCTGCCCCCTGCTGGTGCCCCACTTCTGGCACAGTCACTTCGGCAAGGTATCGACCTTCTGGGCCGTGGTATTCGCCGTTCCCTTTCTCTTTGCCTATCATGGCACCGCCCTCTATGAAATCATCCATATCTACCTCATCGACTACTTCCCCTTTATCATACTCCTCTGGGGACTCTTTACCATTGCCGGCGGGATTGTGGTTCACGGTTCAATTAAGGGCACACCCATCATGAATACGGTCATGCTTCTCATCGGGACACTACTGGCGTCATGGGTGGGTACCACGGGGGCGGCCATGGTCATGATACGCCCCGTGCTGCGTGCCAATAAAAACAGGGTGAAAAAGGTGCATGTCATCTGCTTTTTCATATTTCTCGTGGCAAACATAGGGGGTTCACTGACGCCCCTGGGCGATCCGCCGCTCTTCCTGGGATTCATCCATAATGTGCCCTTCTTCTGGGTCACCACGGGAATCCTTCCCCACATGCTCCTGACTGCGATCATCCTGCTGGTCCTCTTCTTCTTTCTCGATACCTATTACTACAGAAAGGAAAAGGGTCACCTGCAGGAAGATGAGCCCGAAGAGGAAAAGACCCCCCTAAAGATCGAGGGTCTCTACAACTTTATCCTCCTGGGCGGTGTGATCAGCATGGTGCTCATGAGCGGATACTGGAAGGCGGGGCATTTCAATGTGCTGGGCGTACACGTGGCGTACCAGAACCTCCTGCGTGACGTGGGCATCATTCTGCTGGGAGTCATCTCCCTCGTCGTCACCCCCAAGAGACTGCGGGAGGCCAACGAATTCAGCTGGTTTCCCATTGTCGAAGTGGCAAAGCTCTTTGCCGGCATATTCATGACCATTATCCCCGCCCTGGCGATCCTGAAGGCGGGCAGCGATGGCGCCCTGGCGGGTCTGATTGCCATGGTAAAGAATCCCTATCACTATTTCTGGGTAACGGGAACGCTCTCATCCTTCCTCGACAATGCACCCACCTACCTGACCTTCTTCAACCTGGCACTGGGCAAGCTGGGTCTCAGTGAAGCGATGGTGCCAGCGGCACTGGCGGCAAAGGCGGCAACGGCCAATCCCCTTTTCATCAGTTATCTGAAGGCCATTTCGGCGGGTGCCGTCTTCATGGGGGCAAACACCTATATCGGCAATGCCCCGAACTTCATGGTCAAATCCATTGCCGAAGAGGCGGGCATCAACATGCCCAGTTTTTTCGGGTATATGATAAAATACTCCATACCCATTCTGATCCCCATCTTCATTATTGTGACGTTTGTTTTCTTCTAAAGGGGCAGACAGCAGGACCTGCATCGGAGAAGATGCATCGGGGACGGGGCAACTATAGTATCGATAACGAGGGAGATGATCACAGATGAACAAGAATTATTATGAGGTAATAGTGAAGGGATCCTATGATCTTGCTAAGGGATTCGTACTCGGTTTTATGGAAGGGAGAGCAATCGAGGGTGAGGCCATCTTCGAAGAGGAGCAGCACATAAAGGTTGAAGGCACACTGGCGCAGCTCATCAGGATATCGGGAATCAAGGGGAGGACGCTCCATGTCATCGTCGGGTCCGGGTTCTATGACCTGATCAGTGAGGCATTCCAGCATGTTCAGGACAGGATGGACCTGGAGGTCGAATCGGTGAGAGTGATCACCGACGCCTTCTTCGATTTTCATTACAAGGCCTTCACCAGGGAACTGGGTGATGAATTGCAGGGACTCTTTGACGCACTGCCTGAGGGACTCAACATCGAGGGGAAGTATGCGCCGAAGGAATCTCTCGACCCGGAAGGCAAGGGGATCGAGACCTATGCACCCCTGCATGACTATGAATTGACTGCAAGCGGCCAGATCCACGGGCCCGCCAAGGAGGCCCTCGACTTCTACAGAAGGCTTGAGCTTTACGACATGGTGGAACTGGGTGAGATAAACCTGAAGTATGCCGACTGAGGCGGCATGGGTCAGGTCTGGCACTGACACATCCACTATAGATAGTTCTTCATCTGATTTCATATCCATTGGTTGCCCCGGTGGCACCGGCAACCTGCCGACCGTGAAATAGTGCGCCATTTATTTTTCTCCGGCTATTAATATTTTCCTATACGTGCCGATATACTTACCAGAAGCTGGCGTGTCCAGTGTTTCGGATACTCTGGCATCTCTTCACGATGGCACACTGCTGCATAAGGACCTCTTCCATTTCACGGAAGGGGTTTGCAGTCCCGACAGGTAAGGAAAGGGGGATATGAAGGTGATCAATGAACACCATGCTGCTGTTGCGGATGATTCCGATGAGACTATTGTGGAATTAAAGACGGCCAATCAGGAATTGCAGACGGCCCATCTCGATGCCATAAACAAGCTGGCCATTGCCGCCGAGTACAAGAATTTGAACGGGAACACCCACATCATTCGCATGGGCTGTTACAGTGCGCTGCTTGGTAAGAAGCTGGGTCTTTCCGATGATGCAGTCACGAATCTCCTCTATGCCGCTCCGATGCACGATGTGGGCAATGTGGGAATTTCGGAAACGATCCTGCTCAAGCCGGCGAAACTGACAGAAGAAGAAATGGAGATCATGAAGACCCATACCACCATCGGGGCACGGATTCTGGCAAATCCCCGGTCGGAGATACTGAAGATGGCGCAGCTGATAGCCATTACTCACCATGAACAGTGGAATGGCAAGGGCTACCCGAATAGACTTAACGGAAAGAGGATACCGCTGGAGGGAAGAATTGTGGCCCTGGCAGACACCTTTGATGCACTGACATCACGACGTCCCTACAAGGAGCCCTATTCTATCGAGGTAGCCCGCGATATCATCAAAGAGGCGAAGGGACAGCATTTCGATCCCGACGTGGTGGAGGCCTTTCTGAACAACATGGATGATATTGTAGAGACAAAGAAAGAGATTGATAAGAACAACAATTGCAGAGATATGAATATATATCATTACTTCGAGAAGAAATGGGGTCAGAAGAAATGGGGTCAGGTCTTGCAATGACACATTTTCTGCGGTTACCTCTTACCTCTCCGGCCTTCTGCCCGGCATATCGCCCGGCTGATCGTTGAGTAGCGGGCACCGACATACTCGGCGATATCTTTCATAGTGTACCCATCGAACATGCAGGCACGATAGAGTATGTCATCTCTCTCCTGCCAGTCCCTGTCCTGCAGGTTGTGAGGCAGGTCTCCCGGTGCAGAACGTCCTGCATATCGGTGCATGCGAGGCACTTCCCCATTATCCTGTTTCCCCTCACAATGGATATTCACGTGATCGAGAAAGACCGGTGAGCCGAGAACCATGTGTCCCTTTAATCCCTTCAGGGTGCCTCTTTCTTGCTCCCCCCATGGATATATTCTTCATATGCCTTGATCGCTGTTTCTCCTGTTACGCCATAACTGCTCCACAGCCCAGGTCTCTCGACAATGGGGGCTCGCACCGGATTTAAGACGACATAGCGGCACAGTGTAGATATCCTGACGTGCATTGCCTCGTGAGGTACTGTGACAGGCAGCGCCAGGATATTCGATACGCAGTGGTCATGATTATCTCTCCATCATAGCAAGATGTTGCACTGCAAGACCTGATCCCCTATCTGGTGAGGAGCCGCCTGATGTTCGATCGGTGGGTGAAGACGATGAGGACGGCCACGGCAAAACCGAAATAGTAGAGCGGATCGGGGACGGGTCTGTCCAGGGCGTAGCGAAAGATCGTCAGGGCGGTGGGAAAGGCCAGTGCCGCAGATATGGACGCAACGGCGACGACGCGAGACACAAGGAGGACGGCGACGAAGACGATGAGACAGACGATAAAGGTGTGGGGATAGAGGATCAGCAGGACGCCCGCCCCGGTTGCCACCCCCTTGCCGCCGCGAAATCCCGCAAAGACGGTCCATATATGGCCGGCCATGGCGGCGCATCCGGCCATGAGGGCGATGGTCCGGGGATCGAGAGACAGTGTCTCCGGGACGAGCGGGGCGATCCAGAGGACGGGCACGATCCCCTTCAATACATCGATGGCACTGACAAAGAGACCCGGCCTCCATCCCAGGACGCGAACGGTGTTCGTTCCGCCGGCATTGCCGCTGCCGTGTTCCCGTATGTCGATCCCCCGCAGGAGCCGGGCGACGATGATGCTTGTCGGGATGGAACCGATGATATAGGCTGCCGCAACGACGGCGATCAGTGCTGTCATCTCTCAAACCCCCCGAGTCGATAGTCACGGAGACGGTGTCGGGAGCCATCCCCTCTATGCAGTCTCTGTTAAACGGGTTGGTCTGTCAAGAATTTTTGTCGGAAAAGGACGATCACCGCGGCCTCTTTGTCGGCCCGCAGGGGGAGCCGATAATCACCGGTGTCGCTTTTTCGTTTTGCATTTCCCCCTGAAATGTTTTACCCTGCAGCCAGTGAATTGCAGGGTGGATGAATCATGGGCGTATCGAAGAAGATTGACTTTCTCATAGACAGCGATCTTGCCAATGTGTCACTCGTCGGGATGGCGGTCAATAAGATCTGTTCACAGATTCCCCTTTCTGATATAGAGTCCTACAATGTTGAGCTCTGTGTCGTCGAGGCGGTGACCAACAGTATCATACACGCCTATGGCAGGGAGGGAGGACGATCGGTCCGGGTCGGTCTAGCCCTCCATCCCGACCGGCTGACACTCGAGATCTGCGACGAAGGGACCCCCATAGGGCATGATGAGCTGCACCGGGAGGACGCCCTGCATGTCGATCCCGATAACATCGAGACCATCCCCGAGGGGGGACGGGGGCTCGCCATCATCAGGGAGGTCATGGACAGTGTCGTCTACAGGACTGAAGACGGAAAGAGGTAGTGTAAGATATTTTGTGTAAATTCAAAAAGGTTAGAAAAAAAGGCGCTTTTCCTTTAAAAGGGTTTATCCCAAAACCTACATAAAAAGGAGAAAGCGCCATGAAACTGGAAGTGAGTGTACCTGAGATTGTAGAAGTATTCAAGGAGATTCAGAAGCAACCGGAACAGATCTTTGAGATGATTCGAATGGATGTGAGAGCAATTGTTGGAGACTATATGACAGCGATGATGGAGGCAGAACTTACCCATTTCCTTGGAAGAGCGCCCTATGTACGGGGGGAAGGAGATATCAATCATCGCAATGGTTTCTATGATCGTGCCTTTACCATGAAAGGTATTGGAGAAGTTGCAGTCAAGGTACCGCGAGATCGTCAGGGAGAATTTACCACCCAGGTTATCCCCCGCAGTAAGCAGTACGAAGAGGAGATCAGCCGTGACTTAAGCCTGATGTTTTTGGCAGGGATAAGCACACGCAGCCTTTCCATGATATCGGTGAGACTGATAGGTCGCAAGATTTCTCATACGGAGATAAGCAGCGCCAATGCAGACCTGACAGAGGCAGTTGAGAAATGGCGTATGCGGGATCTTTCAAAAGAATCTATCAAATACATTTTTGTTGATGGTGTCAATTTCCGTATGCGCATGCACGGCAGCATAGAACTTGTTCCAGTACTTGTTGCTATTGGTGTAACTGAACAAGGACACAAACTGGTTCTGGGCATGCAGTCCGGTGACAAGGAATCCGCTTCCAGCTGGCGAGAATTTTTCAAGGATCTTAAATTACGAGGGCTGGACAGTGGGACAGTCACCTTGGGCATTATGGATGGTCTCTTGGGATTGGAGACAGTATTCAAAGAAGAATTCTCACAAGCCAAAGTCCAGCGGTGCATAGTCCATGTTGACAGGAATGTTTTGGCCAAGGTTCCGAGGAAAGTAAAGAAGACTGTTGCTGCTGATTTACGTTCCATCTACTATGCACCATCAAGAGAGGTTGCTTTTGAACAGTTTGATTTATTCAAAGACAAATGGAGGAAAGATCTTCCTTCTGCGGTAAATTGTTTAGAGAGAACCATAGATTCCTGTCTGACATTCTTCGACTTCCCGACGGATGAGTGGGTCTCCCTTAGATCTACAAACATTATTGAACGACTGAATAAGGAATTTAAGCGAAGAACAAAACCGATGGAGATAGTAGCTGGTGAGCATGCATGTTATCGTCTCCTGGCTTTCATCTCTTTAAAGATGGAATTACATTGGAGATCAAACCCTGTAGGAAAAGTGCATAACAACCTGCCATTCTTTAAAGAATTGGCCTATAAAAAATTTACACATAAAAGTTGACAGTACCC
>Ga0272441_10014852_pt1 | contig 10970 bp, 10 predicted proteins | sample SSMProp6N_FD_193582 | JGI IMG/M metagenome (GOLD analysis project Ga0272441, IMG submission 193582) | Marine sediment archaeal communities from Little Sippewissett salt marsh, Falmouth, MA, United States - SSM-Prop-6N | ecosystem: Environmental > Aquatic > Marine > Wetlands > Sediment ...
CTGCCGCTCAGTTCCTGCCCTTTGACACACATGGCATATTTGTCGGTGCCCCGGCCGATCTTTTGGGACGCCCTGACGCTTCCTTCGGCGAGAATGTCGCCAAACCCTTCCCGTCTGCCGATCATGTCCACCATTGTAATCATGGCGTCGGCATTCCCGAATTTGAGATCGATGCCACCGGTATCTTTTTTGCTGATAAGGCCACGTTCGAAGCATTCCATCGCCCAGGCAATGGTCGAACCGACCGATATGGTGTCGATTCCTAATTCGGCACAGATGACATTGGCTTCTGCTACTGCCAGGATGTCTCCGATACCACACCGGGCACCCAGCCCTGCGGCCGTTTCATACTCGATGGTACCGCTGGAAAGGCCGGCATATTTGCCTTTTTTGATCGTTGGTATATAGTGGGCGCATGCAAGGGCGCAGTTGGCGCAGGCATACGGCCGGTAGTCAAACTTCTTCAAGTAGCTGTTGTGATCTAGTCCACCGGCTACTGTATCATTATGGGTTGCCTGAAAATTGTTGATGGGAAGAATGCTGTAATAATTGATTGCTTCCATCCATCCCGCTGTCCCGACCTTGGGCATCATGTCCCAAGACCAGGGATCACGCTCTTTCAGCTCCGTGAAGTTCTTATCGATAGCCCGTTTGAAGCGTGTATTATCGGCGACGGCGATACTTTTCGTACCGCGGGTTGCAATGGCCTTGAGATTTTTGGATCCCATGACGGCACCGGGTCCCCCGCGTCCAAAGGCCCGGTCGACAGTGCAGTTGGCGACGGCGATACGCACCAGTTTTTCACCTGCAGGGCCAATGGTCAATGTCTGGATATCCCTGTCTTCAACGATGCCTTTGATGGCGGAGTCGGTTTCGCTGCATGTTTTGCCCCAGAGGCCGGCGGCATCGCGTATTTCAACCTTATCATCGTCGATCCACAGCCACACCGGTTTGAGGGCCTTGCCGGTGATTACGATATAATCGTACCCGGCGAATTTCAGATGAGGGCCGAAATGTCCACCGGCACGCCCCGATACGAACGTCGCCAGAGGAGATTTTGTGTTGCACGTCAAACTGTTGCCGGTTGGCGCAGTTGTTCCCGTCAGGGGGCCGGTGCAGAATATGAGCGGATTGCGTGCATCGAACGCTCCGTACTCGGGTTTATACTCATCCCAGAGCATCTTCATTCCCAAAAGGTATCCACCAATATAGTCACGGGCAAGGTCTTCCGGCAGGGTTTCTTTGGTGATCCTCCAGGACGCCAGATCGACTCGTAGTCCTTTTCCTGCATATCCTTTAAGCATTGTCTACACCTCCAAATTCATGTTGTTTCCAGATTTGGGGTTTCAGCGATAGTGCGCTCATAGGACAACGGGCGACGCACTGGGGATCTCCGCCACAGAGATCGCACTTGAAGGCTTTTTTGCGCTCCGGCTGTCGCTGGATCATGCCGAACGGACAGGCTGTGTAGCAGTCACCGCAGTCGATACACTTTTTTTCGTCGACGACGACAGCGCCCGTTTTCCTGTCACGGCTGATAGCGTCAACCGGACATACCCGCATACACCAGGGATTGGGACATTGACGACATGTTTCGGTTTTGATCCAGTGCCCGCTCCCGCCGTAGCTGCGATTCACGGTGATGGCCGTAAATGTCGGATTGAAGACACCGTAGTGAAATTCACTGCAGACCTGTTCGCAAATCCGGCATCCGGAGCAAAGATCCTGGTTGACAGCGATATACTGGGGTACGACGCCCGGCAAGGGCTGGACACCTGCCTCCTGTTTCGCAGGGGATACTGCACACCCGATCAGGCCTCCGGCAACACCGGTCCCGGCCATGACGACGAATTGTCTCCTGTTGATGCCCTGCGTATCTCTCTTAGTTTGTGTCATGTGTGTGCTCTCCTTTCCTAAGAGATCTCAAGTTGCAAAATACATATTGACGAGATGATCTTCCATGGTTGCGGTATATCGAGTTGCATCCACCTCCTTTCTCCATGCAATACTCTGTTGCGACCGTGAAACAACAATTCCTTCCGCACGGTGCGATACAGGTGCTGCGTCGGTAAAGGACAGCACACATATCGGTGACAGCAGTGTTGTTTTCTGCAGCATGAATAGGGCGATGCGTTCTGCCGGCGCACGGAAACGCTCTCACAGACACAAGACATCTGTGTTTGCACAAGGGACAGGGCTGGTATCAATGATCTGAATCTCACCATGTTTCAAGGGTGGAGAATATGAATCGCGCCCGAATGGTAACCTGTGTAGCGGTTGTGTTGTCTCAACATCGGGGATGCGCATGAACGAAATCGCGCTCTATGAACAGTACTCGCTTAGTGCAAGAAGGCGAACACGGTTCGAGATAACGTACTAACATCATATATTAAGCCAGATATATGACGACATGTCAAGAACCTGTTGGAAGTTCTGTAACAAGGGGGACGTCCTGCCCCCTTGTTATGCGATAATTCTTCTCGTTCTTTGCGGCCGACCGCAAAATCGACGATTTTTCTATTGTTTCGGCGCAGCTCATCCGGTTCATTGAAGTTGTTTGTCGGGTCTGCATAGAGTTTCAGACGATAGCGGCCCGGCAGGATGTTCCAGTCAGACGGTTTGATGTCCGCCTCGTAGTGGTATAATTTGCCCGGAAGAATCGGAATAATGCCGTCATGTGAGAACCCGGCACTGTTCAATTCGTCGTTGCCGGGACGCACCCGCACCTTGACGGCCGTCATTGATCGCTGGCGCAGTATTTTCGTCCCGTAGTTGGTAAAATCGAACTTGATCTTGATGCGGGTATTCTTTGTGATGGGCGGCTGCTTCCTACCGGCGTGCGTTGCCAGGTGGATCTGTTCGCTCATTCCGCCCGTCGTAACGGCGACTATTGTGCGCAACAACCATTGCGCTTTCTTCTTTTTCTCGTATGAATACACTCTAATATTGGTCGGCGCAACGTCCACCAGGGGGTAAATGCTGAAATGCGCATGGCTTCTATCCTTTACCGTCCCGGCTTTGACTTCGATATAATATCGCTGACCGAAGCGACTGTTCATTGTGTACGGGATCGTAAAGTTGTAACTGCCCGTATTACCGGCCCGGGCGGTAATGGTATGCACCGGCACCGGCACTGCCGACCGGCCAGCCGTGCAGCGGATGCAACCCCGCCTGCCGTCGTTCCGGACTGTGGTAACCTGCCCGGTCGGACTGCGGCGGAGCGGTTGAATGTTTCCACGCTGCGGCGATCGTTGCGGCGGCTTTTATCAATATAGTGGGTCATGACCTGCACCGACATGGTTCGTTGAGTCTTCACCCGAAAGACCAGGGAACGGACAGCGATTTTTGTCCCGTATGACGCCCGCAGCGTGCCGTCTTTATAGAAACGTCCCGCCGTCGTGCCCCAGTTGCAATCTTTGGGGTGGCACTTTCCCCAGGCATGAACGGTGGCGGATCGGCCTTTTACCATGATAGTCAAAGTCGTTACCCTCCGTGTATTTTTGTCGGCGTTCAGCCATGTCCCTTTGAAATCATTGACTCCGGCTGCCATGCATGCCGTACCGAGGCACAACAGGACAAGACCGGTCACAAGGGTGTATGTGCGCTTGTGCATGAAACCCTCCTTCCATTTGTTACGCAAACAGTGTTTGTGATGGCTGGATATTGAACTATAGGCCGCATCGGGTCTCAAAAGCATACTAAATAATGGTTGCAACTGTCGTATGCCTCTGTTAAAGGTGTAGGTTAATTTATGAGTATCTGTGTAATATTGTGATTATATGGACAATGTTTTTACCGTTTCCGAACTGACCGCTCACATCAAAACGCTTCTGGAGGGCCGTTTCGGGTTTGTGTGGGTCACCGGTGAGATTTCGAATCTCAGACGACCGGGTTCCGGTCACGTATATCTGACCCTGAAGGATGGACAGTCCCAGATCAGGGCTGTGATGTTCCGCCAGGGAACGCGGAATGCAGTGTTTGATCTCGATGATGGCATGAGCGTGGTATGCCGGGGGCGGGTGAGCGTTTACCAGCCGAGGGGCGAATATCAATTAATCATCGATACCGTCGAACCGAAGGGTCTCGGTGCGCTCCAACTCGCATTCGAGCAGCTGAAAACGCGTCTTGCACAGGAAGGTCTGTTCGACCCTTCACATAAGCAACAGATTCCCTTTCTCCCTCGGAGAATCGGTATCGTGACCTCGCCCACGGGGGCGGCCATCCGTGATATCCTGCATGTGACGGCCCGGCGGTTTCCGTCTATCCCCGTGCGGATTGCACCCGTCAGGGTTCAGGGAATCGAGGCACCGCAGGAGATATGTGATGCCATTACGCTTTTCAATGCAATGGATGATGTGGAGGTGATCATCGTCACGCGGGGAGGCGGGTCCCTGGAAGACCTTTTCTGTTTTAACGACGAACGAATCGCGCGGGCAATATATGCCTCTGAGATTCCGGTGATATCGGCCGTAGGTCATGAAATCGATTTTACCATTGCCGACTTTGTCGCCGATCTGAGGGCGCCAACGCCGTCTGCGGCTGCTGAATTGGTCGTGCCCATGCGAAGAGACTTGGTTGAATCCCTGCGAAGCCTGCGCACGCGACTCGTATCGGGCGATCGTGTGGGGCGGCAGCGCAGGCGGGAAAGAATGCAGGCGCATATCGAGCGTCTCAAGGACCCGCGCAGGCGGATTGAGGATCTGAGACTGAAGATTGATGACGTGTCGGACACACTTGCAGGGAACCTGCGACAGACTTTTGAGGTGCGACGCAGAAAATGTGAGAACCTGGGTGATATGCTAAACTGATGAGTCCCTGCACGCGTATCGAGCGTTATGCGGCGAGTGTCGAAACACTCGTCAAGACTCTGACAGCGGGGATCGATACCATGACAACTGCACACCGGCAGCGGCTCCACAGGAACATGGCAGTGCTGGATATGCTCAGCCCTCTGTCGGTGCTGGACCGCGGATATGCGATCGTGACGAAAACACCGGATAAGACCATTGTGAGGGATGCCGGTGCCGTAGCGGTTGGGAACGATGTCCACATCCGGGTGTCGACAGGCAGTTTCGATGCCGAGGTAACCGAAGTGTTTCGGGAGAAAAAGAATGGATGAAATAAAATTTGAAGATGCCGTGGCCAGATTGGAAGCGATTGTGAAAAAGTTGGAAGAAGGAGAACTGACACTCGAAGAGTCGTTGGAAGTCTTCGAAGAAGGCATCAAGCTGGCGCGTATCTGTTCGAAACAGTTGGACGAAGCCGAGCGAAAGGTCGAGCTCCTCCTGAAAGACGGCGCAGAGGTTGACATTAAACCCTTTGGCGGGTTAGATGAAAGCGATCGGTGATACTATGATTTCTTTAAATGACTATTTGCAAGAGCGTAAGACGATCGTCGATGAAGCCCTTGAGCATTTTCTTCCGAGTCCTGATCATTATCCCCCCACCATTTTCGAATCGGTGCGATACAGTGTCTTTGCGGGCGGTAAAAGACTGCGGCCGATTTTATGCATGGCGGCAGCCGACACCGTCGGCGGACAAGGACGCGATGTCGTTGCGGCGGCCTGTGCCCTGGAGATGGTTCACACATATTCCCTGATCCATGACGATCTTCCAGCCATGGATGATGACGACTACCGGAGGGGCATGCTGACCAACCACAAGGTATTCGGCGAGGGGATGGCCGTCCTTGCGGGTGATGCCCTGCTCACCGAAGCCTTCCAGCTTTTGTCGCGCCAGGATATCATGCGGCATGTGTCCGCCACGCGACGTCTGCAGGTTATTAATGAGATTGCATATGCGATCGGCTTTTTCGGTATGGTTGGCGGACAGGTCGTCGATCTTGATTCAGAAGGCAAGGATGTGGAATTTGGAACACTTCAGTATATCCATTCTCATAAGACGGAAGCCCTGATCTCGGTGTCTCTCAGGGTCGGGGCACTGCTTGCCGGTTCGGATAACGAGGAACTCAGCGCACTGTCCGGTTACGGAAAAAAGATCGGCCTCGCATTTCAGATAGCGGACGACATCCTCGATATCGAGAGTAGTCTCGAAGTGCTGGGGAAAGATACAGGCAGCGACGAAGATCGCAAAAAGGCCACCTATCCGGCGTTGATAGGACTTGAATCGTCGCGCACAAAGGCAGTCGAACTTGTGGAGGGGGCCCTGCTGGATCTGCAATATTTTGATCATAAGGCGGAACCCTTGAGAGGGATTGCAAAGTTTATCGTTGAGCGTGAAACATAAGGGAGGCAACACAGCGTGAATCGTGGAGTGACTGGCATGGAACACATGGAAAACGCCGATATCCTGGCGCGGATAAATTCACCGGAGGACATCAGGACACTCAGTCTCAGTGAGTTGAATATCCTGGCCCACGAAATCAGACAGGAGATTATCACGACAACGTCAACAAACGGCGGACATATCGCCCCGTCACTGGGAGCGGTTGAACTTACCCTGGCGGTCCACTATGTCTTCAATACCCCTGTTGATAAAGTCGTGTGGGATGTAGGACATCAAGCCTATGCCCACAAAATTCTGACGGGTCGTCGCAATCAATTTCGGACCCTGCGCAAAATGGGCGGAATCAGTGGGTTTCCGAAGAGAGATGAAAGCATCTATGATGTATTCGACGTCGGTCACAGCAGCACATCGATTTCGGCGGCGTCCGGGATTTCCGAGGCACGGTGCCTGAAAGACGAAACCTTCAAGGTGATTGCCATCATCGGCGATGGATCGATGACGGCGGGAATGGCATACGAGGGGCTGAACTGGTCGGGGGACTGTAACAAGGACCTCATTATAATTCTCAACGATAACGAAATGTCGATCTCTCCGAATGTAGGAGCCATGTCGTCATACCTGAACCGGATCATGACGGGACAGCAGGTCACCAAGATGAAGGCCGCCGTGCAGGGTTTTCTAAAGGGAATCCCCGGTATCGGAGAACAGATGGTCAAGTTTACCAGGCAGGCGGAAGAATCCCTGAAGGCCTTTTTCGTTCCGGGTCTCCTCTTCGAGGAAATGGGCTTCGAATATGTGGGCCCGCTGGAAGGACATCGGTTGGATCACCTGATCAAGAATTTTCAGAATATTAAAGAACTGCAAAAGCCCACACTCGTCCATGTGATTACCAAAAAAGGCAAGGGATACAAATTTGCCGAGGAAGACCCGTCGCGTTTTCACGGACTCGGACCGTTCAATATCGAAACGGGACAGCCGGTAGCCGTGCAAGACGCCACACCTTCCTACACGACGGTCTTCGGCAGGACGATGGTTTCGCTGGCCAGGGAAAATAAGAAAATTGTGGCAATTACGGCGGCCATGCCGCATGGGACCGGCCTCGGTCAGTTTGAACGCGAACTTCCCGAGCGTTTCTACGATGTCGGTATTGCCGAACAGCACGGGGTGACGTTTGCCGCCGGATTGGCAACGGAGGGCATTATTCCTGTCGTCGCAATTTACTCGACGTTTCTGCAACGGGCATATGATCAGGTACTACACGATGTATGTCTGCAGAATCTGCACGTGGTATTTGCCCTTGATCGGGGCGGGCTTGTGGGTGATGACGGTCCGACACATCACGGTCTCTTTGATTTTTCGTATCTCAGATCCATTCCTAATATGGTTGTAATGGCGTGTAAGGATGAAAACGAACTGCAGCATATGCTCAAGACAGCTGTTGAATGCGACAGCCCCGTATCGGTAAGGTATCCTCGGGGCGAAGGATACGGTGTGCCCCTTGACCCGGTACCGGTGTCGCTTGAGATCGGAAAGGGAGAAATACTTCGGCAGGGACGCGATCTTGCACTCGTTGCCATCGGATCCACGGTCTATCCCGCATTGATGGCGGCCGACATGCTGGCTGCCGATGGAATAAACGCCACTGTCATCAACAGCCGTTTCGTGAAACCCCTGGACGAGGGACTGTTGTGCGATACCGCAGTGGCCCTCAAGCGTGTGATCACGGTGGAAGAAAACGTACTCATGGGGGGGTTTGGCAGTGCCGTCCTCGAGTTGTTTGAGGCAAAGGGTGTGAACGGGGTGTCGGTGATGCGTCTCGGCATTAATGATGAATTTGTTGAGCACGCCACACAGGCCCAACTGCGGGCAAAACACGGCATTGACGGCGAAGGTATTGCCCGGGCTGCAAGACAGTTTATGGCACGCTGACATGGCCGTCCTATGCCTCGGGTGTCGCGTTGCATATGGGTGATATGTTCGGCGAATCGGCAGTTCCCAGTGGTCTGACTATACCTTCGATTTCAGGATGACACCGGAATTAATCCATGTGTGAGGCAGGACGTTTTACGCATCCATTAGCACTGAATGTAAGGCCATGGGACCGAAGAAAACGAAAAACCGGCTGGACAAACTTCTCGTCGAGCGAGGGCTCTCGCCCACGCGTGAGCGAGCAAAAGCACTTATCATGGCGGGCGCAGTGGTTGTCGATGATACGGTTATTGACAAGGCTGGTACCCTGGTCGGTCACGATGCGGCAATACGGATCAAAGGTCAGGATAATCCCTATGTGAGCAGGGGCGGCCTGAAGCTCAAAGGGGCGCTTGAGTCTTTCGGTATACGTGTCACGGATGCCGTGGCGCTCGATGTGGGCGTATCAACGGGAGGGTTTACCGATTGCCTTCTGCAAGCGGGAGCCCGCAAGGTGTATGCCGTCGACGTCGGATACGGACAGCTTGCCTGGAAACTGAGGCAGGATTCACGGGTAGTCCTGTTTGAGCGCACGAACATCCGATATTTCACTGGGAAGGAGCTCAGAGATCCGATCGATATTGTCACCATTGATGTGTCGTTTATTTCGCTCAGGCTGGCGCTTCCCCCGGTGTTGCCCCTCATCCGCGAAGGGGCCGCGATCCTTGCCCTTGTAAAACCCCAATTTGAAGCCGGGCGCGGTAATGTCGGAAAGAAAGGTGTGGTGAGGGACCCTGCAGTGCACGCATGGGTTATCGAGGAAATCAAAAACTTTGCCGGAAACGCGGGACTTACTGTCGTGGGGGTATGCGAATCTCCCATTCTCGGACCCGCGGGTAACAGAGAATTTTTCCTGTATGCCATCAAATAACAGGGGGCCTTGGGATGGTCGACAATGTGTGTATAGAGGGTGTGCCACGGACATGCACCTTCAAACGTAACAAAGTCGCACAAAGTCAAATTTCAGATGGCATGGTAAAAACTTCAATTTGAAGGCACGCAAACCCTGAGGATTGAGCATTACACCGGGGTTGGACTTTCACGAAGCCATCAAACTTCAAATTGTGAACATTATACTCAGATTGCGGATGGAACAGTGACATGGGCATCAAACTTGCCGAATCATCAGGATTTTGCATGGGCGTAAGAAGGGCAATGGACATTGTCCTTGATCTTGCCCAGCACAAGGGTGACAAAAAAATCTATACATACGGCCCCCTTATTCACAATCCACAGACCGTGGAACTGTTGGAAAAGAGAGGCGTTATTCCCGTCGACAACATCGATGACATACACGAAGGCACAATCGTAATTCGTGCGCACGGCATTTCTCCGGAGGAGCGGCACAAACTCAGGGACAAGGGAATTAAAATTATCGATGCGACATGTCCTAAAGTGGCGCGGGTGCAGGCGATCATCCGGAAACATGCGGCCCTCGGATATGCGGTCGTCATTGCAGGTGATAAAGACCATCCGGAAGTCACCGGGCTTCTGGGATATGCCTCCGGCCGTGGGGTGGTGATCAGTTCCGCAGACGAGGTCGATGCCCTCTCCGATGCCGATAAGGTGTGTGTTGTTGCCCAGACCACGCAAAATGTGGGGCAATATGAAACACTCATTGCAAAACTTCAGAAACGGTTTCCGTCTGTCCTGGTGTTCGACACGATCTGTAATTCGACGGAACAACGGCAGGAAGAAATCCGCAGCCTTGCATCCGAGATGGATGCCATGATCGTCGTGGGGGGGCGAAACAGCGCAAATACGACACGACTGGCCGAGATTGCAAGTGAAGGCGGTACGCCTACGTTCCACATAGAGACAGCGGAGGAAATAGAAAAAATACCGATTAACGGATATCACAACATAGGTGTCTCTGCAGGTGCCTCTACACCCAACTGGATAATTGACGGCATCATTGATTATCTTACCCATTACAGAGAAGAGACACGCCGGCGAAATGTTAAAGGTCTTTACGGATTCTGGATGTTTGCGGTGCGAACGGACATCTATTCGGCAATCGGTGCCGGATGCCTTTCGCTTGTTGGTACATTTGTCCAGAATTTGTCCGTGAACATTTCGAATATCTTGATTGCCGCGTCGTATGTGTTCGCCATGCACACCATTAACAGATTACAGGATAAGTATCTGGGAAGAATCAAGGGGAGCTTCAGGGAAGACCTGTATATTCGATACAAAAAAATCTACGTGACCGTCGGTATTGCATCGCTCCTGCTTGCCCTTGCCCTTTCTTTTCTGAACGGTCTGGCGCCCTTTTTCCTGCTTTTTTTCATTTCACTGCTGGGCCTTTCATACAACATCAAGGTGCTTCCCGAGCCCTGGCGGTTTAAAAAGATGGGCGATATACCGGGATCGAAAAATGTTTTCATCGCCGTTGCATGGGCGGTGGTGACGGTGGTTGTGCCGCAGATGGAGCTGGATCTAGCCGTCACGCCTCAGATGGTTGTCGCATTTCTGTTCGTATTCACTGTCGTGTTTGTCAAGTCCGCGTTGTCGGATATGATCGATATCCAGAGTGACCGACTGGTGGGCAAGGAGACCATTCCGGTCGTAATCGGTGAGAAAAATACGCAGAAACTTTTAAAAAGTATGTCCGTCATCGTAGCCGTGATTCTGCTTGCCTCGTATCTGATCGGGTATGGTTCGTCATTGACAATGGTGTTGTTAATATCCGTGATTTATGTATGGATTTGTATAAAACTTTGTGCTAAGAGAACACAATTTTCCAGCATAATCCT
>Ga0272441_10014853_pt1 | contig 10970 bp, 6 predicted proteins | sample SSMProp6N_FD_193582 | JGI IMG/M metagenome (GOLD analysis project Ga0272441, IMG submission 193582) | Marine sediment archaeal communities from Little Sippewissett salt marsh, Falmouth, MA, United States - SSM-Prop-6N | ecosystem: Environmental > Aquatic > Marine > Wetlands > Sediment ...
TTCGTTTTTCGATCAGCCAGGCGCAGCGACGGGAATTTCTGGAACGCCTGGAGGGCCTTTCGGGTGCGCTGCGATGTAATTGTGTGCATGAATTAGCACAGTATCGACTTTTGATGAGCGAGGGAGGTTGGCAGGAAGGATTTTTTGAAGAACCCTATATGGCGTTTTCTAATATTGTGCGGGCCCGGGAAAAGGAGGTATCGGCATGATCAACAACCGTATTACATCGCATCCGATTCTGGCGCCTTTGAAAGGTGAAATGATTGATTTCACATTTGACGGCAAAACGATTCAGGCGCGTCGAGGCGAAGTGATTTCGAGCGCCTTATATGCGGCGGGTATTTCGATATTTGGTCATCATAGCAGGGATCAGGGCCCGCAGGGGATATTTTGCGTGAACGGTCAGTGTTCGCAATGCATGGTTATCGCCGACGGCAGACCGGTCAAGTCGTGCATGGTTCCGGTGAAACCGGGGATGGTGGTGGAAAGCTGTGACGGATTGCCGGAGATTCAAGGCGATCAGCCGATGAAAACATCACACGAAGTGGAAGAATTCGAGATACAGGTTCTCGTGGTGGGCGGCGGTCCGGCGGGGATATGTGCGGCGATTGAGTTGGGCCGTTTGGGGATTGGGGTATTGATTGTTGATGATAAACAGGAACTGGGCGGTAAGCTGAGTTTGCAGACGCATAACTTTTTCGGTTCGGTGGCGGATTGTAATGCCGGCACGCGGGGTGTGGATATTGGGCATCTGCTGGAAGATGAGGTAATGAGTCTGCCGACGGTGAAAGTCTGGTTGAATGCGACGGTGGTGGGGGTGTTTAACGACGGTAATTTTGGCGTCGCCGGCGAAGGGAAATATCGCCTGGTGAGACCGGAGGTGGTGTTGATTTCGTGCGGTGCACGAGAAAAGAGCCTTTCTTTTCCTGGCAGCGATTTGCCGGGAGTTTATGGGGCCGGCGCCTTTCAGACGCTGGTGAACCGTGATCAGGTGCGCTGTGCTAAGAAGCTGTTTATCATAGGGGGAGGTAATGTGGGACTGATTGGCGCCTACCATGCACTGCAGGCGGGAATCGATGTGGTGGGGTTGGTGGAGGCGCTGCCCAAGTGCGGGGGTTATAAGGTGCATGAAGATAAAATCAAGCGACTGGGAGTGCCGGTTTGGACGAGTCATACCGTGTTGCGAATAGAAGGTAAAGAGCAGGTTGAGCGGGTGGTGACGGCGGCGGTGGATGATAAGTTTCAGCCGATTGCCGGGACGGAGCGGGCGTTTGAGGTGGATACCGTGTTGATAGCGGTAGGTTTGTCGCCGGTGGATGAACTGCTGCAGAAGGCGAAAGAATATGGAATGAAGGTTTATGCGGCCGGCGACACCGAGGAGATAGCGGAGGCGTCGGCGGCGATTTTTTCGGGCAAGATCACCGGTCGGGAAATAGCGCGGGATCTGGGGATGGACGTGCCGATACCGAGCGACTGGAAGGAGTTTGGCGAAATACTCAAGCACAAGCCGGGCGAGGCGGCGCCCTTTGAGCCGAAGGATTTAAAAGCGTCGGTGTACCCGGTGATACGATGCGTACAGGAGATTCCGTGTAATCCGTGTACCGAGGCGTGTCCGCATGGCCTGATAAAAATTAAAGGTTCGATTTTGAACTTGCCGGAATTCAGCGGGGACTGCCTGGGTTGCGGCCGATGTGTGCTGGCGTGCCCGGGCCTGGCGATTAATTTAGTGATGAACGATTACGATCCCAGCGGGGAAAAGGTGTTGATTATGATGCCTTTTGAATTCGAGGATATCGATACGCCGCTGGGCAGCGAAGTGACAACGACGGATATGGAAGGAGAGGTGGTGGGTACAGGTAAGGTAATTGCGATTCGCAAACGAAAGGATCAAGATCGACGGCGGCTGGTGCTGATCGAGGTCGCGGCCGAAGATAAGTTGAAGGTGGCGGGTTTTAGGATACGTCAGCCGGAGAAAGGGGAAAAAGTGGAAGCCGTTCAAACGACCGAAGATGCTGATCCGATGGTGTGCCGCTGCGAACGGGTGCGCAAGAGCGAGATAGTGCGGGCGATTCGAGCGGGCGTGCGGGATATGAACCAGCTTAAAGCGGTGGCGCGCTCGGGGATGGGCGGATGTGCGGGTAAGACCTGTACGGATTTGGTGCTGCGGATATTCCGGGAAGAGGGCGTGGATCCCTCCGAGGTGACGCGGCCGTCGATCAGACCCTTGGTGGCGGAGATACATTTGGGCGATTTTGTCAAAAAAGCGAGTAAATAAAAAAACAGGAGAAACAGATTGCCGGCAGATAAAACGAATTTTGATGTGATCATCGTCGGTTCGGGCAGCGTGGGGAATCCGACGGCGTGTTTTCTGGCGCAGGAGGGATTGAAGGTTCTGGTGATCGAGCGGAGACCGGCGTCGGGGCAGGGGGATAATAAAGCGGCGATCGGCGGGGTGCGGGCGACCCATTCGGATCCGGGTAAGATACTTACCTGTATCGAGAGCTTGAAGATATTTTCGACGTGGCAAGAGAAGTACGGTTTTAATATCGGATGGAAAGAAGGCGGTTACTGTTTTCCGGTATATACCGAGTCGATTGAAAAGGTGTTGCAGGGTATTTTGCCGATCCAGAAAAAATTTGGTTTGAAAATCGACTGGGTGGGGCCCGAACACATTGCCGAACTGATACCAGGCGTCGCCAGGGAAGGTTTGCGGGGAGGTACATATTCACCGGATGACGGGCAGGTGTCGTCATTGTTGGCGCCGGTTGCTTTTCAGGTGGAGGCGATGGAGCGAGGGACGGTGTATAAATTTAATGAAAAGGTTATCGGGTACGAAGGCGATAACGGGCGGGTAACTGGAGTCGTGACGGATAAAGGGAAATATTCAGCGGGTACGGTGGTGTTGGCGGCGGGCGCCGATGCCGGCGCGCACAGTGAATTGTTGAAGATTGATATTCCGGTTATCCCGGATTCACATGAGGCGGGGATAACGGCGCCGATAGAGCATTTTTTGAAGCCTTTGGTGGTGGATTTGCGGCCTGGTCCCGAAGGACGAACGGCAAACTTTTACTTCGGGCAAAACGCCGAAGGGCAAATAATTTTTTGTTATACGCCCAAAGAATTGTTTGTCGGCACCAACCGGGAAAATATATCCGAGTTTCTGCCGATTTTAGCCAATCGAATGATTTCCTTGTTACCACGCTTCAAGAACCTGTTGGTCCGTCGAATATGGCGCGGGTGTTACCCGATGACGCCCGATGGCGTGCCAATTATTGATCGAGTGAGTGGCATCGATGGATTGATTTTGGCGGTGGGGATGTGCGGGCAGGGATTTATGATGGGACCCGGGGTGGCCCAGAACGTGTGTTCGATGATCGTCAACGGCAAATCGACCCTGCCGGATGAAGTGCAACAGACGTTTCGGTTTGATCGTGATTTCTATGCATCGAAAACGGAAGCATTGAAATAGGTGGTGACCAGGGCAATTTTAGAGGCACAATAATGTCATGGCGCTGGTTAATTTTGTCAATGTTAATCAGGAATATTCCGGTCGCGAAGTACTGAAAAATGTTTCTTTTGAACTCCAGGCGGGGCGTAAGGTGGGATTGATCGGCCCTAACGGCTCGGGTAAGACGACCATTCTGCGGATTTTGTGTTCGCTGATTAAGCCCAATGAGGGGCAAGTGCAATTGACCGGCGGCGTTCGGATCGGGTATGTGCCGCAGGAGGTCGCGTTTGAAGCGGAACAAACGGTGTTTGATTATTTGATGGGAGAATATCGTGAGGTTAAAGCCAGGTTGCGGGATATGGAGTTGGCGGTTTCGCAATACGAGCAGTCACATACCGAAGACAATAACAACAAGATAATTACCTCTCTGCTGAATGACTACCAGTCGGTGCGGGATGAGTATGATCAGATGGGAGGGGACCATTTTGAGCGGCGAGTGAAGACGATGCTGGATGCGATGGGATTAGCCGATCGGATGACGCATCAGGTGGAGCAGTTGTCGGGAGGGGAGAAGAATGTTTTATCGATGGCGCGGGCGCTGTTGGCCGAGCCTAATTTGCTGCTTTTGGATGAACCGGGCAATCACCTGGATTACCTGGGGCTGGCGTGGCTGGATGATTTTTTACAGCGGTATCGCGGGGCGGTGCTGATAGTATCGCACAATCGGTATTTACTGGATCGGGTGGTGGATGGGATTCTGGAGCTGGATGACGGCAAGGTGAATTTTTATGAGGGTAATTATTCGGCCTATCGGCAGGTGCGCGCGGAGCGATTGAAGGCGCAGGAGGCGCAATACAAGTCGTATCAGCAGCGAATTGAACACCTGCAACGGCTGGTGCAAAAGTTTGCCGATATCGCCCAGGGGCATTCCCACGAACAATCGTGGGGCAAGCGTCTGCAGGCGCGGCGTTCGCAACTGGCGCGGGAAAAGGCCCAAGGGGTGGAAAAACCCAGGCCGGACAGGGATAAGATTTCGCCACATTTCGAGACGGATCCGACGCGGGCGGATATTGCCCTGCAGGTGCGGGAATACCACAAGGGGTTTGACGTGAAAGTTCCGGAACCGGTTCGCCTCGAATTGTTTGACGCGGTGAATTGGGATATCGCCGGCGGTCAGCGGTGGGCGTTGATCGGTCCTAACGGATGCGGCAAGACGACGCTGTTGCGAGATATTGTCGAACAGGGCGATTGGCGCAATCCGGTGATTCGGATCGGGCCTAGTCTGTCGATTGGGTACTGTGCGCAGCAGCAGGAAATTTTGGATGGGGAAAATACCGTGTTCGAAGAATTGATGGAGATTAAGGATGCCAATAAAGAGCAGGTGTTGGGTATTTTGGCGCGGTTTTTGTTCCAGGATGAGGAGGTGTATAAGCAGATTCGATATTTATCCGGGGGCGAACGCAATCGTCTGCAACTGGCGCGATTGATGCTGTTGAAGTCGAATTTTTTGATTCTGGATGAGCCGACCAATCATTTGGATATCCCGACGCGGGAGGCGGTGGAGCAGGCTTTGGCGGAATTTGCGGGAACGATTTTGGTGGTCTCACATGATCGGTATTTTTTGGATAAGGTGGTGGATCATGTGGCCGAAGTCAAAGATCGACAACTGCATTTTTTCGAGGGTAATTTCACCCACTATTGGGAAAGCCGGGGGTCGGAACCGGGGCGAATTTCCGGGAGAATTGCCCAGCGAGCCCGGTCGGTGCAGCATGACGAGGAAATAAAACAGAAACGGGGGGGAAAGGCGTGGGAGCAGCGTAAAGCGCAAAGCGCCGTGTTGCGCCAGGCGCGCAAGGCGGTAAAAATAATCGAACAGAAAATCAACGAAGCCGAGTCGCTAAAAGAGAAATTGGAGCAGGAGGCGGCCCAGGCATTTACGATCGGGGATATCAACCGGGGTCAGCAATTATCGCAGAAGTTCCAGGCTTTGGCGGTGGAGATTGATACCTATTATCGGCAATGGGAGCAAGCGGAAAAAGAACTGAAGGAAATGGAGTCGGACGATACCATGGCGCCGACCGATTAAACAAGTTTGAATGCCGTTTGGGAAAAAAACGGTTATGGGGCGGTTTTGGGGCTTTATCGGTCTTTTTTGAGAAAATGTTAGGGGAATTGTGTATTTTTCCTGATAAAAAGGTCATTAGAATTTGCTTGGGAAAAGTTTTTATTTTATGTTAAAGATGACGTCGAAGAAGCAAGCGAACCGCTTCATTTTAGCGTTCGGATATGGTGGGCATATCCGATAGGCAGCCGTCTCTCCAGGAAGTGATTAATTACAGTTTAATATTTTGTGGTCAAATTGCGCGCTGCGCCCGTTTGTGTAGTACCGTGGCGCCGAGTGCAGACAGCGATGGTATAGACAAAATTTGAGTTAAAGGCAGATTGATTATTTCTTTGCGCCTCAGGAGGCACAGTCTGATTGTGAATTCAGTTGGATTGTGCCTCTTTTTTTGTGCGCAACACGAAAATTATGCGCCTGTCGGCAGGGCGACAGGGTTGAGGAGAACAGGAGGTCGAAAATGACAATTTCATATCTGAATCTTCAAAGCGTTAGAACTGCGGTCAACAACTTAACCAAAATTGGAGCGCAATTGGCGATTTCCAATTATCGTTTGACCACCGGCAAACAAGTCAACACCGCTGCGGATAATCCTTCGGGAGTGATTGCCATTAGTGCGCTGCAAGCGCAAATCGCCCAAATCGACGCCGCCACCACTAACGGGCAGAGAATCAGCAGTCTCGCCGACAGCGCCGACGGGGCGCTTGCAGAAATTTCGACCCTGATCGATACCGTTGAAACCAATGTGATCGCCGCGTCGGGAGGCGGGGTGTCTGAAGAAGATAAGGCGACGTATCAGGCGAATATCGACAGCGCGATTAATGCGATTGACCGACTGGTCAACACGACAACTTTTAACGGTCAATATTTGCTCAACGGCTCCATCGGCTATACCGCTTCGGGAGTGGACAGCAATAAAATATCGGATGTCAAAATTAATTCGGCCCAAACCAACGGCGCCTCGGTGAGTGTTAATGTCAGTTTAAGTGAGCCGACGTCGGCGACGCTGTATTCCGCGCCGATGCCGGCGCCGTTGGGCGACGGGGAAAATGTGGTCTTCACCATCACCGGCCCGGATGGCTCGCATGAATATACCTTTAACGATACCCCCGGGAAAAGTCGGAATCAGTTCGCTAACGCCGTCAATCTTTTTTCGGGTGATACCGGCGTCACCGCCACCGATGAAAATGGCGGGATAACCTTTTCCACCACTGACACCGGATCGGATGCGACCATTAGTATTACGATCACCGACGGCACTTCGTTTAGACTCACCGGCGGGGCGACCAGCGGCAGCGACACCGGTGCCGACGTCCAGGTGACGGTGGATGGCGTCAGCGCCGCCGTGGACAGCACCAATCAGGAAGTCTTTTTCAGCAACGCCGTCGTATCCGGCAGTTTCACCCTGACGGATGCCTTTTATGGCGGAGCGGATGATACCAGCAGTTTTACCGTCAGCGGCGACGGAGGCGATTATAAATTTGGCGCCGGTTCATCCGATAACATATATTTTGGCCAGGCCTCAATGGCTACAACTAGCTTGGGTAACGCCAAACTGGGTTATCTCAGCAGCATTAAAAGCGGCGGAGCTAATGATATCGCCAGCGGTAATTTCACGACCGCCCAGAGTATTACCGATAAGGCGTCGGATCAGGCGGCGTCGGCGCGGGCCCGCTTTGGTTCGCTTCAAACCTACACGATCGATTCAACTTTGGATTCGCTGGCGGCGACCAAGACCGCCTTAACCAGTGCGATAGATGATATTGAAGGTTTGGATTATGTGTCTGAAACGGCTAATAACGAACGATTACAAGCCCTTTACACCCTGGGAACCAGCGTCATAACCGCTATTAACGCCAACAATAGCTCGATTTTGTCCTTGTTTGAAAATTTACTGTAAGTGTGTTAAGCCCTTAATTTAAGTATTGAAATAAAAAATCACATAGTCTAAGATGCCCTGCGCTGTGAGTGACACCGACGATTTGTGTGATGACGACTCAGTGAAAGTATTATATCGGAATCAACTTAAGAGTTTTGGGATTCTTGTATGAAAGTGCTGTCGAAATTAAAGGGTTTGCGCGAGATAAAAAAATTTGATAACCGCTGGGAAATACTGTTAAATCGCCTGCTTTTTCCCCGGACCGGTATCGTGACTTATCGCCGTGGGAATATTGAGGTTATCGTCGATCATCTCGGGGGAGATGCGACCGGCGCCCGGATGTGTTTAATCTCGGATATGTATAGCCGGTACACCCGGGACATGATTATTCCGGAAAAAATCAAGGTATTGGATATCGGGGCGAATGGGGGAGGCTTTCCTTTGAGACTGCACCTGGATGGGCATACTCTCGAAAAACTGACTTGTGTGGAAATGAATCCCAATACCTTCGCTCGTTTACAACTGAATTTGTATCGAAATTTGGCGTTGACGCCCTGTTTGATTAACGGGGCGATCTATAGCGCAAAAACCTCGCTTAAACTGACGCTGGGCCGCGGAAGTACCGGCGATTCTATTGCAGCGAAGGAAAAAACCGAAAAAGGACGCCAACGGACAGAACGCGAAATCCAGACGCTGACGTTCGATGATATTTATCAAACCGGTTTCAAAAACAGCCTGGTGGATATTTGTAAAATGGATGTGGAAGGGGCCGAATACGATGTCTTTTCCCACCCCGGACATGAAAGCTTGAAGAAATGTCGTTATTTACTGATTGAAATCCATCACCGGAAAGGTTTTAACAAAGATCAGGTGATTAACAAAATCAAGGCATTGGAATTTAAAAACATCACCAAAAACCAATCTGAAAACCCGGAGGTATATTGTTTTGAAAATATGCTGTTACGAGATACCTCGCTGGTTAAAAGAGTGAATCCCGGTACTGCCTGATGACTTCATATCGACAGCTCGGTTGCCTCTGATTGTGAAGCCGCACATCGGCCAAACCCATTTGCGTATAGCGTCGCGCCGATCGGCTGTGGTGCTGTCGGACAGTTCGTTGATACCAACATGCTGAAACCAGCTTTGCACTTCACGGAGGGTATGGTGAGTGGCGACCGGGGCGCTGTACCAATCATAAATACACAATTCATAGGGTTCCAGTCGGAAAAGGGCGTTGATTAATCCCAACGTTCTAATTTTCCAGGCCGAACGTGCAAGCTTTGCCATGACATTGCATGTATCTTTTAAGAAGTGCCTGGGAAAGCGAGTGGTAAAAGCGCGAATCCACTTGTCATTGAATTCATGGAGCGGATTTTGTTTTTGATATACACTGATGCCAACACCGCCGCCTTTTTTAGCCATACTTGTGATAGAACCAAACGCCTGTTGTGGCGCGCCAGTATGCATGAGGACTCCGATGCTGAAAACCAAATCAAAACTCTGCGGACGGAAAGGCAGGCTTAATAAATCCCCCTGAACAAAATGGGCGTTAGGGTGATCCCCAAGGTTTTCTCGCGCCACATCGATAGCGGAGCTTAAATCGACGCCCACGACTTCGGCGCCATTTTGCAGGCATTGAATCATATAGCGACCGTTGCCGCACCCGGCGTCCAGCATAAGTTTGTTCGACAGTTCGCCCGGCTCAAAAAGTGTATTATTGAAAAAACGCTCCCGTTCATTTTCAACGCTCCAAAACTCATCTTTACTTTGTCGCTCCCAGCCAAACCGATTATAATTCTCCCATTCCCATCCAAAGCTCGCCAAAGTGTTGGCTTTGTGACTCAATAATTTATCCGAACCCGCCGCCGACGCCGATCTCCCCAAATGAACACGTTCTATTTCCCGTCGATATTTAACGCGAAAAGCGTCGTTGTGATATAAGCGCTCCGGTAGCATCCGGGGAATACCGCCGGCAATTAAAAAACCTTTAGCGCAAGTGCGGCAATGCAAATATCCGTCATGTATGTTATCACTGCCGTGTTCGGCAAAAACAAACAGGTCTAAACCCGATTTACATCCCGGACATACTAATAATTGTGCCAGTTTCGGTTTCATATTGTCAATTGGTGTAATGGGTTTGGAATCAGGTCACTCTTTATCGACGTTGCTTTTCGGCGGTAAATTGATTTCCTCCAGCAACTTTTTCGCGGCCGGCAGGTTGGGCTGCAATCTCAGGCATACTTTTATTTCATGACGAGCCTGCTCCAACTGATCGTTTTCGACAAGCGACTGCGCCAGCCGCAAACGCCAGCGAGTCTGTTCATAATCGAGAACCAACGCCTTGCGATAATAGGTAATCGCCGGCTCGTGATTATGACTTTCAAAATAATAATCCGCCAGGGTCGCCAGGGTGGAAGCGGATGCCTCGGATTGAGAACATTGATGCTCCAACAAGTCAAACGCTCGACTTCGCAATTCCGCCGACAAATTTTTATATTTTGACATAGGGGCTAATTCTTCGGCTAACGCCTTTAATCGAACCGGATTGTCACCCGCTATTTTGACCGCCAGTTCAGGCTGCTCAAGTTGATGAACATAACTCTCAATCACATCGTAAAAATCGCCTTTAAGCGCAACATAACGCTGAAATTTCTCTAGAGATTCGTCCAGGCGGTTGTTTTTGACATCCTGCACCGCCGCCGCTAAACACACCGTTGGATGATTAGGCGCTAAGCGATAACCGGTTTCGATATGGTCCGCCCCAATCGGCAACTTGAGAACCGATTGCTCCAATTGACCCAGCAAACAATATGCCGGTCCGTAAGTCGGACAACTCAAACAACCTATACGCAAATCGACCGCCATCTCGCGGGTAAAACTGTCTAGTTCGGCGAAAGTCAAATCTTTTTGCTTGAGATTTTGCCAGCGAAACACGTTATACCAGTAACGATATTCCACGTTGTATGGTTGAAGCTCTACGGCCGCCAAACTAAAGGCCAGCAAATTATCAAAATAATTTTGTGGCCCCTGCCAGTTATTTACGCGTAATTGCTTTTCAATTTGATATGCCTTATCCCAATGTTTAACCGCCTGACGATTTTGATTCGCGTCGATCAAAATCCAACTCCACAATTGAACAACCAGGATCAGAATTATAACGCGAATGATGCTCGTTTGGGTGGATTTAATAACGGCAACAGGTTTCTCGTTGTTCAGGTGGGAAATTTTTATCAGCAAACCGCAAAACACGACCGACAAACCGGCGTTGGCCGGCAAATGTTGTCCGAAATCCACCGCACTGTGAACCATGACGGCCAGCAGACCGAATCCCAATCCATAAGCGGCGACGTTAATGGGCGGCGCATAGTGTCGAACACAGCGATAATAAGCCTGGACTGTAAAAATAAGGAAAATCGCCATTAATAATAAACCGACCACCCCCATTTCTTCGAGAATCTGGGCATACTCGTTTTCCGCATGAGTGGATAAATTGATGGAAGTTTGCTCGTCATACAAAGGATAGA